>Ga0182793_1000496_pt1 | contig 30301 bp, 26 predicted proteins | sample Passage237A_FD_130498 | JGI IMG/M metagenome (GOLD analysis project Ga0182793, IMG submission 130498) | Cellulose adapted compost microbial communities from Newby Island Compost Facility, Milpitas, CA, USA - Passage2 37A (version 2) (version 2) ... | reverse complement strand
GGGCGCGCGCCCCGCCCCCCCCCCGCCCGGAGGCCGCCCCCGCCAGCGGGTCAGGCCGCCGCAGATCCTGCTCACCCCCCCCGAGCAGCTCGCCCTGCTCATCTCCCACCCGCATGCCGAGCTGATGTTCGGCTCGCTGCGCCGCGTGGTGCTGGACGAGCTGCATGCCCTGGTCACCTCCAAGCGCGGCGACCTGTTGGCGCTGGGCCTGGCGCGGCTCGCCCGGCTGGCGCCGGCGCTGCGCGTCACCGCGCTCAGCGCCACCGTCGCCCGGCCGGACCTGCTGCGCGACTGGATCGCCCGGCCCTGTCCCGGGCGGCGCACCGATCTGCTGCGCATGGCCGGCGGCGCCCCGCCGGAATTGTCCATCCTCGAGACCGAGGAGCGCCTGCCCTGGGCCGGGCATTCGGCCGCCTATGCCCATCGCGAGCTCTACGAGATCATCGGCCGCCACAAGACCACGCTGCTCTTCGTCAACACCCGCTCGCAGGCCGAGATGCTGTTCCAGGGCCTGTGGGACATCAACGAGCGCATGCTGCCCATCGCTCTCCATCACGGCTCGCTCTCCGTCGAGCAGCGCCGCAAGGTCGAGGCCGCCATGGCGTCCGGCCGGCTCAAGGCGGTGGTCTGCACCTCCACCCTCGATCTCGGCATCGACTGGGGCGATGTCGATCTGGTGGTCCAGGTCGGCGCCCCCAAGGGCTCCTCGCGCATGCTCCAGCGCATCGGCCGCGCCAACCACCGGCTCGACGAGCCGTCGCGGGCGCTGCTGGTCCCCTCCAACCGCTTCGAGGTGCTCGAATGCGAGGCGGCGGGGGAGGCGGGGGCCGAGGGCCATCAGGACAGCGAGGACCCCCAGCCCGGCGGCTACGACGTGCTGGCCCAGCACGTGCTCGGCATGGCCTGCGCCGAACCCTTCCATGCCGATGCGCTGTTTGCCGAGGTCACCCGCGCCTGGCCCTATCGCGACCTGCCGCGCGACAAGTTCGACCGCGTCCTCGATTTCGTCGCCACCGGCGGCTACGCCCTCAGGGCCTATGAGCGCTATGCGCGCCTGCGCCAGACCCCGGAAGGGCTGTGGCGCATCGCCCATCCCCAGGTGGCCCAGCAATACCGGCTCAATATCGGCACCATCGTCGAGGAGCCCATGGTGCGCGTCCGCCTGGTGCGGGGCAGGGGGCAGAAGCAGGGCCGCGCCACCGGCCCCATCGGCGCCGGCGGGCGCGTCCTGGGCGAGATGGAGGAATATTTCTTCGGCACCCTCACCGTGGGCGACACCTTCATCTTCGGCGGCGAGATCGTCGCCTTCGAGGGCATGAAGGACAACGAGGCCTTCGTCTCCCGCGCCTTTTCCAAGGATCCCAGGATCCCCTCCTATTACGGCGGCAAGTTCCCGCTCTCCACCTATCTGGCCGAGCGCGTGCGCCGCATCATGGATTCCCCCGCCGAATGGTCGAAGCTGCCCGATCAGGTGGGCGACTGGCTGCGCCTGCAGCGCGATTTCTCCGTCCTGCCGCGCCGCGACAGCCTGCTGGTCGAGACCTTCCCGCGCGGTGCGCAGAACTACATGGTCTGCTATCCCTTCGAGGGGCGCCTGGCGCACCAGACCCTGGGCATGCTGCTCACCCGCCGGCTCGAGCGCATGCGCGCCCGGCCCCTCGGCTTCGTCGCCTCCGAATACGCCCTCGCCATCTGGGGGCTGGGCGATCTCTCCGCCCTCATCCGCACCGGCCGCCTCTCGCTCGACGAGCTGTTCGCCGAGGACATGCTGGGCGACGATCTCGAGGCCTGGCTCGACGAATCCGCGCTGATGAAGCGCACCTTCCGCAACTGCGCCATCATCGCCGGCCTCATCGAGCGCCGCCATCCCGGCAAGGAGAAGACCGGCCGCCAGATCACCATGAGTTCCGATCTCATCTACGACGTGCTCTACCAGCACGAGCCCGACCACATCCTCATCCAGGCCACCCGCCGCGACGCCGCCCGCGGCCTGCTCGACATCGAGCGGCTGGGCCACATGCTGGCCCGCATCCGCTCCCATATCGTCCACAAGCCGCTGGCGCAGATCTCCCCCCTGGCCGTGCCCGTCATGCTCGACATCGGCAAGGAACCCATTTTCGGCGAAGGCCGCGAATCGGCTATGGCTGACGCGGCGGAAGAACTCCTCCGCGAAGCCACGGGCGACCGCTGACCCTTCTTCACCTCTCCCCTGGGGAGAGGTCGGCGCACAGCGCCGGATGAGGGGGGCCTTCAAGGAGAACCGAGCACGTTGCATAAGCTGAACGCAGCCCTGGAAATACCGGAGACCCCCGTGCTGCGTTTCGCCGGCCACAATTTCGAGCCGCTCCCCTCCGGCGCCCTCTACTGGCGCGCCCGCGAGACGCTGCTCGTCGCCGATCTGCATCTCGAGAAGATGGCCAGCTTCGCCCGCCGCGGCCAGATGCTGCCGCCCTACGATACCGGCATGACCCTCGCCCGGCTCGAAACCGATCTGCGCCGCACCGGCGCCAAAACCCTGCTCGCGCTCGGCGACACCTTCCACCGGCCGGATGCTAGCAGTCTGCTGACACATTCCGATCGAATGCGGTTGGACGGCATGGTGGATGCGGTGAATTGCATATGGATTGCCGGGAATCACGACCCTTTTGCGCATGCCATCGGGGGCACCTGCCTGCCCGGGATCGAGCTGGACGGGCTCACCTTCACCCACGAGCCCGTCAGGGGCGGGAAGGGCCTGGTCGCCGGCCATCTGCACCCCGCCGCCCGCGTCGCCATCGATGGCCGCTCCACCCGCAGGCCCTGCTTCGTGCACGACAACCGCCTGCTGATCCTGCCCGCCTATGGCAGCTCGACCGGCGCCATCAATATCCTCTCCCCGCCCTTCCACGGGCTGCTCCACTGGCCCGCCATGGAGGTCGTCATGCTGGGCCGGGACCGCACCTATCCGGTGAATATCCGAAGGCTGATAAGCGGTTAGCGCCGGAAGATCACGCCGCCCAGCCAGCCGGTGAACAGCGCCAGCGCCACGCAGGCCAGCCCGTAGAGCAGCGGATACTGGGTCGAGGACTGCGCCAGGAAGCGCTCGAACCCGATCTTGCGCACCGCGAATCCTTCCGACTTGCGGGCGATGATCGCCCCGTTCTTGAACACGTAGGTCTGGGCGATATAGGGGCCGGGCGGCGCGTTGCTGGGCAGGATGAGCTGGGCCGAATAGAAGGTCTCGGACAGGAAGTTGACCCCGGTTTCCTGCACCCCGAACAGCCCCTCCTGGGTCATCAGGCGGATGAGCTCGCGCCCGAAGGTCAGCGTCTTCATCAGCCCCGCCTCGTTGGGCACCATGGCATGGGCCTCGGGCAGGATGAAGTTGCCGGTCAGGGTGCCGAAGTCCGTGATGTCGCGCAGCCGCCCGCTCGACAGCACGTGGAAATAGCTGGGAAACCGGCGGAACACCACCTCGTCGGTGTTGAGCCAGATGCCGAAATGATGGCTCTTCTGGCGCGCCACCCGGTCCTGCGTCGGGCCCAGCACCACCACGACGACGTGGAACGGCCCTTCCACATAGCGCTGCTCGGCCCCCGCTTCCGGCGCGATATTGCCGTAAAAGGTCATGCGCTCGCCGTCGAAGCTGGAGGTGATCTCGATGGTGTCGTTGGACAGGGTCGAGATCAGCCGCTCGGCCAGGGCCGGAGCGGCCGCGGCCAGGGCCAGCACCAGGGCGAGCAGCAGCCGGATCATCGCGCCCCTCCCACCACCGCCATGGAGAAGATGTCGGCCGGCGTCAGCACCAGCGACAGGCCGAAGCGGATGGCCACGGCGAGCACCAGCAGCGCCAGCAGGCCGCGCAGCTGCTCGCCCCGCAGATGCTTGCCCGCCGCCGCGCCGAACTGGGCGCCGGCCACCCCGCCCACCATCAGGCAGAAGGCCAAGAGGATGTCGACGCTCTGGCTCTGCACGGCGTGCAGGATGGTGGTCGCCCCCATCATCGCCACCACCTGGGCCAGCGAGGTGCCGATCACCACATTGCCGGGCACCCGCAGCAGATAGACCAGCGCCGGCACCATGATGAACCCGCCGCCGATGCCCAGCAGCGAGCCGACGAAGCCGATGAACAGCCCGATCGCCAGCACCGGCAGCACGCTGATATAGAGCCGGCTTTTCTTGAAGCGCACCCGCATCGGCAGGCCGTGGATCCAGTTGTGCTGGTTGGGCAGGCGCTCGCGCACCACGATGCCCCGGCGCTGCTTGAGCAGGGCCCGCACCGATTCCTGCAGCATCAATATGCCCACGAAGCCGAGCAGCACGAGGAAGCCGAGGGCGATGACGAGATCGAGCTGGCCGGCATTGCGCAGCAGCGAGAAGGCCGCCACCCCGCCGAACGCGCCCAATACGCCGGACAGCACCAGATACATCGCCAGATGCAAATCGACGCCGCCGCGCCGGTAGTGGCTGAGCGCGCCCGAGGGGGAGGCGGCCACCACCTGGCCGGTCACCGAGGCCACGGCCACCGAGGTGGGCACGCCGGAAAAGATCAGCAGCGGCGTCAGCAGGAAGCCCCCGCCCACCCCGAACAGGCCCGACAGGAAGCCCACCGCCCCTCCGATCCCCACGAGAAAGAAGAGGTTCACGGAAAGCTCGGCGATCGGCAGATAGATCTGCAAGATCCTGGGTCCCGTTCAGATGGTCGTTCGCAGGCCATCCTAGGCGAAGGTCTGTCAACAAGAGGTCAAAACCCGCCGGCGCGGGTAAAAAACTTATGGCCCGGACAGGCGTCCGGGCCGTGACCGCCCCAACTTTTTCGGGATCAGACCGGCTGGCTGCCCAGCACCGCCAGCAGGCGCGGATTGACCTTGCCGCTTTCGGGCATGCCGGTGCCGCGCTCGAAGGCGCGCACCGCCTCGGCCGTCTTCGGGCCCGCCACGCCGTCCGGCGTGCCGACGTCGAAGCCCAGCTTGGCCAGCGCCTGCTGCACGCGGATGATCACTTCCTTGCTGGTGATGGTCTCGCCGGGGTCGAAACGGTCCGACCAGGTGCCGATCGGGGCGAAATTCGCCTCGAGGTCGATCGCCTCGGCCTTCCAGCCCTTCACCAATTCGCCCACCCGGCTCGCCGCCTCGGCGGAAAGCGACTTGGCGATGTCGTCGCGCGCCTGGGCGGCGTCCTTGTCGCCGGCGAGCGCGGCCAGCGAGAACCACTTGTAGGACTGCTCGAAATCCTGCTCCACGCCCAGCCCGCGGGCATAGAGCATGCCGAGGTTGAACTGGCTGTCGGTCATGCCGCGCTGCGCGGCCTGCTCGAACCATTCCGCCGCCAGCTCGAACTGCTGGTCGCCGAGCTGGCCGCCGGCATGCAGCGCCGCCAGGTTGTGCATGGCCATGCGGTTGCCCGCCTCGGCGCTGCGCTGATACCACAGCCGCGCCAGGTCGAAATCCTGCCCCCCCCCGGTGCCGGCCTCGTAGAGATTGCCGAGCCGGTACTGGGCCGGCACGAAGCCCTGCGCCGCCGAGCGTTCGTACCATTTGGCCGCCTCGGCGAAATCCTGCTCCACCGCCCGGCCTTCGGTATAGATGGCCGCGATCTCGAACTGTGCCTTGGCGTCGCCGTCGGCGGCCGCCTGGCGCAGCTCGATCGGGCCCACCGCCTCGGGCGGCAGCTCGAACCGCTCGGGGGTCTCGGTCGCCGCCACCGTATCGGGAATGGAGCCCGTCACCTCCGGCACCGCCGGGGAAGGAGGCGTTTCGGCATCCGCGCCGGCTTCCGTCGCGCTGACCAGCAGGGTCGGCGGCATGGGCGTGGTCGGGGTCGAGCGGGAGAAGCTCATCGGCGCGCCGGGATTGATCGAGCCGACCGCCGTGGGATCGACCATCTCGATGACCCGGGGAACCTCGGTGGCCGACTGGTCGTCGGACGGCGCCGGATTGGCCGCTGCCGGCGTCGCCGGCGCGCTGGTCTGGGTGGCCGCCGTCCTGGTCGCGGGCGGCTGCATGCGCTGCAGCACGAGGTTGAGCGCCAGCATCGACACGGCGACCAGCGTCGCCGCCAGCAGCAGCGGCCGGCGGTGGCGGGTAAGGAAGCCGGGCTGGGCTTCGTCCTCGGGGGCCGGCAGCGCCGCGTCCGGCAGCTTGCGGGCCTTTTCCGGCTTGGGCGGCTTTTCGCGCCTGGGCGGCTTCTCCGCCTTGGCGGGCGCTTCGACCGCCGGCTCGACCGACCTGGCCGCAACCGGCTCCGTCCTGGGCTCGGCGGGCTTGGGCTCCGCGTCCTTCTTCGGCATCACCCGGGCCAGCGCCCGGCCGATCAGCGAATTGGATTCGGCGGCCGGGGCCTGTTCCTGGCGGGCGCGCTGGGCGCGCCGGGCCGCGGCGACGAAGGTGCTGGTGCTGGAGCGCGGCGGAGGCGGCTCGACGCTGGCCGGGGCGGGCGCCGAAGCCGCGGCGAAGGGGTCCCGCTCCGCGGGGGCCAGGCTCGATTGCGGCCGGGGCGGGCGCTCGACGGTGGCGGGGTCGAACCGCGGCACCTCCGCCCTGGCGGAAGCCGGGGTCTGCCCCTCGAGGCCGGGATGCGTCCGGCCGGCCTGCTTGGCCGCCAGCGCCGTCCGCACCGGCCCGGCATCCTTGAAGCCGGGGTCGATCAGCGGCGCGTCGTCGGCCGGGTTGGCTGGCATGGCGTCGCCCCGCTCCTTGGCGAGATTGGCGAGGATGCTGTCCAGCCGCGACGGCTCGGCCGTCCGGGGCAGGGCGAACGGATCGTCCTCGGCGTCCGGGCGGTCCACGGCAGGGGCCTTCGGCGCCGCCGCCTTGGCGCGGCGCTGGGGCGTCGCGGCCGCGGCCTCCGCGCTGTCCTGCCGCTCGTTCCGCGCGGCGAGGGCCGCTTCCAGCCGCGCCAGCCGCTCGGCCGTGTCCTTGCCGGCGGTGTTGAGCAGGGCGGTCATGCGCTTTTCCAGCGCATCCATGCCGTCCGGGCCGAGCCCGCTTCCGGTCGATTTGGCCACCGCTTCCGAGGTGCGCGTGGCCACCAGCTCGGCCAGCGTCTCGTAGTCGGGCGTCTTGCCCGCCGATTTGATCAGCCCGGTCAGCCGGTCCTCGATGCTCTTGAGGCTGTCCGGCCCGAACATGGCGACCGGCGCCGGCGCCTTGCGGGTGACCGCTTCGCTGGTCCGCTCGGCCACCAGGGTCGCCAGCGATTCGAGGTCCGGCTTGTCGCCCGCCGAATAGAGCCGGGCGAGGCCGTCGAGCTGGGCGCCGGCCTCGTCCATGCGCGCCATCAGCGCCTTGAGCTGGTCCTCGACGGCGCTGGTGTCCACCGGCGCCACCTTGTCGGACAGCGCCTCGATCCGGCTTTCCAGCCGGGAGAAGCGCGGCTCCATGCCCTGCATGACCGCATCGCGCAGCGCCTCGATGTCGGCCTTGAGCCCGGCGACGTCGCCATTGGCGGTCTCGATGCCCTCGAGCCGCGCGGCCAGGGTTTCCACCCGGCCCACCAGCGCGGCCGGCGCGCCGGCATTGTCCTTCATCGCCTGGGTGAAGGCGGCCATCTCGCTGGTCAGCCGCTCGAAATCCCCGGACGACAGGGCCACGTTGCGCTCGATGGCGTCGATGCGGTCGTAGACATTGCGCACGCTCTCCTCGATCGCCTGCATGGTCGGGGCCAGCGTGGCGCCGACATCGCGCGGCTTGGGCTCGGCAGCGCGCCGTTCCTCGCGGGTGATCTCGCGCTCCATCTGCTCGGCCTGCAGCTGGGCCAGCTTGCCCACCGTCGCCGACACGTCGTCGAGCCGCGCATTGATGGCGCCGAGATCGACCTTGGGCGCTTCCTCGATCATGGCGCCGAGCGCGGCGATCTGCGCCTCGAGGCGCTTGACCTGGCCGGTCTCGCCCACGGCGCCGGCCAAGAGCTCCACCACATGGGTCAGCTGCTCGACCTGGCTGGCGACCTCGCGCACCTGTCCGGCATTGGCGCGCTGCGACTTGAGCTCGCCCTCCAGCCGCTCCAGTCGCTGGCTCATGCCGCCGATCAGGGCGCCGAGCTCGTGGATTTCCGGCGCCTCGCCGCCTCGCCGTCCCGCCGAGGCTTGGACCCCCTGGCGGCTGCGGATCTCGGCGATGGCGACACTGAGGTCGTCGGTGTCGTCGATGCCGCGGCCGTCCCGCTCGCTGAAGCGGTCCACGGCCCGCTTGACCGTGCGCAGCGCCTCGCGCCGGCGCAGGCTGGGCTCGCCCGTCCCCACCTGGTCGCGGAGCTGGCGGACGCGGCGCGCCAGACCCGACATGGCCGGCTCGGCGCCATCGTGCCCGTAGCGGCTTTCGACCTGGTCGAGCAGAGCCACGAGCTCGCCGCGCAAGGCCTGCCATTCGCTGGCGCCGGCCTCTGTCACCGGGTCGGCATAGTCCGAATAGGGGAGGGCGGGCGCCATGGCAGTTCCTGTCACAAATCGACGGACCCCTCGCGATTCCACACGAAGGTATGACGGTCACTCTTGGTAAAACATGGTAAAGAAGCCGTTAAGCATTGCCGCATTATGCAAGGGCGAGGGCCGGGAAACGGTGGTTTCCTGGAGCTCTGGAAGACGGGGAGGACGGATCGGTCCCATGACGCGCCGCCGCATTATCATCGTTGACGATCACCCCCTGTTCCGGGCGGCGCTGCGCCAGACTCTGGCCGGCGGCGACACGACCGTCAGCGTCGAGGAGGCGGGCGATCTCAACGGGCTGAGCGCCGCGCTGGACGCCGACCGCGATTGCGACCTGGTGCTGCTCGATCTCAACATGCCGGGCGTGCGCGGCTTTTCTGGCCTGCTGCTTTTGCGCGCCCAATATCCCGACATTCCGGTGATGATCATCTCGGCGGTCGAGGACGCCACCGTGGTGCGCCGCGCCTTCGAGCTCGGCGCCGCCGGCTATCTGCACAAATCCGAGGGGCCCACCGAGATACGCCGCGCCATCGAGACGGTGCTCTCCGGCGACGTCTTCGTGCCGGCCGGCGCCAGCCTCGGCGGGGAGGACGAGCAATCCGCCCTGATGAAGCGGCTGGCGACGCTCACCCCGCAGCAGGTGCGGGTGCTGATGATGCTCAGCGACGGCTTGATGAACAAGCAGATCGCCTACGAGCTGTCCATCTCCGAGGCCACGGTGAAGGCGCATGTCTCGGCCATCCTGCAGAAGCTGGACGTCGACAGCCGCACCCAGGCCGTCATCGCCGCCGCGCGCATCGAGGACGGCCAGTTCGAGGCCCTGTTCGCCACCGGCGCCGAAAAGGCCTGATCGTTCCATCCGCTTGCGAAACTGTGCTTGACCGTCCGGCCACGGACCGGGACCATGCGCCGACGGACATAGGGAGAGGGGCCGCCATGAAGCCGGAGATTTCCATCATCACCATCGGCGTCGACGATCTGGAGCGGGCCTTCGCCTTCTACCGGGCCCTGTTCGAGATCGCCGACGACCAGATCGGGGCCGGCGAGGACCACGTGGCCTTCTTCCTCGACGAGCGACTGTCCTTCGTGCTGTTCCCGCGCGACCAGATCGCCCGCACCGCCGGCAAGCCCGGGCCGGCGGCAGGCACGCCCGGCTTCGTCCTCAGCCACCGCGCCGACAGCCCCGAGGCGGTCGATACCATCCTCGAGCAGGTGCTGATCGCCGGCGGCGGCATCGTCACCCCCGGCACTCAGTCCGAATGGGGCTATTCGGCCTATTTCGAGGACACCGAAGGCAATGTGTGGGAGCTGATGGCGACCCCGCCGGTCAATTGACCGGCCCGGCGTGTGGACATTTAGGCTGGTGCGCCCCCTCTCCCCCCAGATCGTCACCCTCGGGCTTGACCCGAGGGCTCTTGCCGGCATCGCAAACGCCCTCGGGTCCAGCCCGAGGCTGACCAAGGGTGGACGTCGATGGCTCGCCGGGCCAGTCCCGGACCAGGCACAGACCCACCACCATCCAACTGTCAACACAGCCTAGAAGCCGCCGCCGGTCTTGAAGCCGCCATGCTTGCGCGTGCCCGACGAGCCGCTGCGCGGCCGCGAGAAGCCGCCCCCGCCGCTGCCGCCCGACCAGCCGCTGCCGAAGCCGCCCTTGGATTTGCTCCTGCCGCCGCCGCTGCTGCTTCCGCCGCCGAAGCTGTTGTCCGGCCACTGGAAGCCCCCGCCCGGCGGCCAGGGATTGTTGCTGCCCCCGCCGCGCTGGCGCGTGGAGGTATAGCCCGAGCCCCATTCATTGCCCTGCGCCCAGTTCTGGCTGCGCCGCCACTGCTCCCAATAGGCGGCGGCCGAAATGCCGCCGCGCAGGAAGTCGTTGAGCAGGTCGCCCACCAGCCGGTCCTCGCGGAAGCTGGAGCGGGGATCGTCGAAGCGCTGCTTCTTGAACTCCCACTGGATGTCCTCCAGCTCCCGCCGCCGCGACGCCAGCGTCTTGAGCCGCTCGCGCTGCTCGCGGGTCTCCTCGTCTTCCTCGCGGATGCGGGCGCGGGCCTCGTCGATCTGGGCGACGATGGTGTCGTCGTGGCCGGTGCGGGTCTGCCGCGCCTCGGCCAGCAGCGTCTGGATGTCCTCGCGGCCGAGCGCCGCCGCCAGCACCGAGGTGGCGTTCTCGAAGGCGGGATCGCGGCCCTCCGCCAGCTCCTGCAGGGTCCGGGCCGCCTCGTCGCGCTGGTCCTCGCAGGCCAGGATTTCCGCGTCTATGGCCTCGATCTCCGCCTGGGCCGCTGCCACCGCCTGGCGGATGGGCTTGCCGCCGGCCGCGTCCACCGCCGCGCTTTCCATCGCCGCCAGCTCCGCCTCGGCCGCCTGGGCATTGGCTTCCTGGCGGTCGGCATGCTCGCGCAGCCGCAGCGGAATCTCGTTGAGCATGGCGAAATTGGGCCGTGCCTTGGCGAAGCCGGTCAGCCCGGCCACCAGCCCGTCGAGATAACGCACCAGATTGTTGGCGCGGTAATTGGCGGTGCCGTAGCCGGCATCCCACAGATACATGAACAGCGGATCGTCCCGATAGGGCCGGCCCTTCTCCTCGCGGTCCCGCTCCGCCAGCTCGGTCTTGCGCAGCGACTGCTCGGCGATCTGGTCCAGCTCCTCGGCCTCGGCCCGCTTGGCCTGGAAGGCGGGGTCGGCCTTGAGGCTGTCGGCCAGCTTGCCGGTGAGCGCCTTGAGCGCCTGTTCCTGCTCCTCCAGCCGGGCCACCGCCGCCGCGCGCCGTTCCAGCAGCGCCGCGCGCTGGCTGTCCACCGCTGCCATGGCCTTCTCGGCCTTCTCCACCGCCTTGGCGTGGTCCTTCAGCATGTCGCGGGCCTGCGCCTCGGCCGAGGAGATGCGGCCGTCCAGCTCGGCCTGATTGGCCGGATCGAGCCGGAACTGCGCCAATTGGCGGAACAGCTCGGCTTCGCTTTCCTTGATCTTGCTGATGCGCTCGGCCGTCCGGGCCAGCCGGCGGGAGATTTCATCCTCCTCGCGGCGGATGTCCCGCATGGCTTCCTCCAGGCTCGCCAACGCCTCCGGACCGCGAATGCTCATCGGTTCACCACTGCGTCACCGCGCCGCCAAGCACGGGCATGAGATATTCCACCTCCAGGAAGCCGTCGGATTTGCGCCCCACCTCATTGGCCTGGATGATACCGTCGTCGCGCTTGTCGGCGGCCACGGCGCTGTAGACGCTCTCGGGCACCCGCACCCCCCACATCGAGACGGTCTCGGTCTGTCCGGTCTCCTCGTTGAGGATGGGCAGGGACAGCGTGTTGCCGTTCACGTCCAGCGCCTCGACCACCAGGTAATAGTTGGTGGCGTCGGTGTTGATCTCGGGAAAGGTCCAGAAGCCCGATTGCACGCCTTCGCGGTTCACCACCCGCAGCACATATTCCTGCCGCAACTGGTCGCGCAGCGCCGTCAGCCGCTCCACCGCCTCCTCGGCGCCGGCGCGGTTGCCCTCGGCGGCATAGGCCTTGCCCCGGTCGCGCAGCGCCGTGGCTTCCACCACGGCCTGCTGCACCTTGGTTTCCTCGTAGATGGTCTGGTAGAGCGCATCCATCTGCGCCGGCAGCCCCTCGGCCAATTCGATCCGGGCCTGCTCGGCCTGGCTGCGCTGATAGGGCTGCCACACCCCGAAATAGCCGATGCCGAGCGCCGCCAGCGCGATCAGCCCCGCCATCACCGGCCGGCCCCAGCGCTTGCGGCTCACATAGATCCGGGCCAGCGACGTGCCCAGCCCCGGCGGGGGCGGAGTGTAGGCGAACCGGCTTTCCGCCAGCGCCGACACGCCCTCCTTGAGGATGTGGTCGGGCACCTCGATGCCCTGCTGGTGATAGATCTCGCGCAGGCGCTCGATCAGCTGGGCCTCGCGGCTGGCTCCGGCCAGCTCGCGCGTCACCAGGTCCTGCCGGTGGCGGAGCGTGTCGACCACGTCCATCGCCAGCATGACTTCGTCCAGGGGGGCAGCCGGCTTGGCTGTCGCGTCACTCATCCCGCGTGCACGCCCTTGAGCTCGGGCCCTCAGTTCCGGGTTTCGAGCAGGAGGGCGTTGCCCTCGGCCGCCAGCGCCGCCAGCCGCCGCTTGCCGTCCTCGACCGCGTCGCGGATTTCGGCGGAATTCTTGGTCGAGGCCACGCGCATCTCGTTGATGATGGTGCGGCTCTTCTCCTGGAAGTTCACCACCGAATCCACCAGCTTCTTGACCGCGTCGGCGCGCACCGTCGGGCCATAGCCGGCCTTGATGGCCTCTTCCTGCACCTTGTCGCCGATCTCGCTGAGCGTCTCGAGGCTCTTGGACATGCCTTCCTTCATCGCGTTCAGCGTCTCGGTCGATTCGTGCAGCCCGAACATGCCGGTGAACGAGGCCGAAAGCGCGGTCAGCACCGTCTCGTTGGTCGAGAAGAACGAGATGGACTGCTGGTAGACCCGCTCCTTGGCATTGGTGGTCTGCATCAGCCGCGCCATCACCACTTCCGAGGTGTTGTAGGAGATGGTCAGGTTGTCCGAGAGGTCCTTGGCGATCTGGTAGCGCTTTTCCTCGTTCTGCATCTCGCGCAGGCGCTCGTCGCGGGCCATTTCCAGCCGCGCGCGGTCGGCCGGCACGTCGCCGGCATAGGCGGCCAGCTCGTCGGCGGCCTTCTGCAGGATGTTCTTCTTCTCCTCGAGGCGCTTCTCGGCGGTATGCAGCACCTCGAGCGCCATCACCTCGGCCTGCTTCAGCGCGCCACGGAAATCGCGATAGGCCTCGAGGATGGTCTGCTCGCGGTCGATCTGGTCCTTGGTGTCCTTGGTGACGTCGAGATAGGTGTCACGGATCTTGTTGAAGCGGGTGGCGATGTCGCCGCGGCTCACCTTCATCCACACGTTCTGCACCCGCTCCACCAGGTCGATCTTGTTGTCCTGGAGCTGGTCCACCAGCATCTTGGCGTCGTCGCGGATCGAATCGAAGCCCTTGGTGATGTCCTCGTAGCGCTCGCCGATCTTCATGGCCGCGACCTGCTCGCGCACCACCTCGTTGAAGGCGCTGGCCTGGCTCAGCGTCCGCCCGATCAGGATGACGCGCGTCTCGTCCAGCTCGGTGATCTGGCTCAACAGGCCCGTGATCGGCTGCTCGCCCTGCTGCTCCGGCCAGATGCCCAAGTCGCGGATGGCGTTGACCGCCTTGTCCAGGTACTGCAGCGGCTTTTCGGCGATGGCGGGCAAGACCGGCGCGGTTTCGGTCGCCGTGGTGGTGGTCACTTGGTCGGTCATCTGTCGCTCCCCGTTGTCGGCCGTCCGGGCCGGTGGCGCCCTCGCGCCCTAGATTGCCCCTGCCGGCCCGCCTGACAATTGCAACTGCGCGGCCCGGCAACTATTTAGTCCATATTGGTGCGAAAAAGCCGCACGTAAAGAGCAGGACTTTCCGCCATGCCCGCGTGTCCCATCTCCAAAACTGTTGGCCATAATGCGGCAGGCTTCCGGCAGGACGGTGACGCCTGATGGAGTTCGGCGGACGCTACCGCATCGCGGCCCCCCGCATGGCCGTCTGGGCGGCGCTCAACGATCCCGAAATGCTCAAGGCGGCCATTCCCGGCTGCAGCCTCATCGCCTGGTCGGGCCCCGCCAGCCTCGATCTCGAGATCAGGGTCAATCTGGGCGTGGCCCATCCCACCTTCCGGGGCGAGCTCACCCTGTCCGACGTGGTGCCGGCCGAGCGCTATACCCTCTCCGGCAGGGGCAAGGGCGGCCTCATGGGCCTCGCCGAAGGGGCGGCCGACATCGTGCTCTCCGATGCGGGGGAGGGGACCTTGCTGGTCTTCACCGCCCATGGCGGCGCCTCCGGTCGGATCGTCAGGCTCGGCAAGGCGCTGATCGGCAATTCCGCACAGAAGGTCATCGACGGATTCTTCGAGCGCTTCGGCACCGCCCTCGGTGTCGAGGTCATCCCGCTCGGCCCGGTCGAGTAGGCGGCCGGCATCCGTTCTTTACCCGGCCTTAACCACGCCGCGAGCCGCCGCGGATCGGCCATGATTCCGCCGCCCCACCTGCGCTAGAGACAGGGCGCCGATCCATTCAATTTGTTTCAAATCCATCATGTCCACCCAGTCCCGCGACAGCCTCGCCCTCTACCTCATCGCCGCCCTCGCGGTCCTGGTCACGCTCTACGCCGATGCCGACCTGGGGCAGCTCTTCGCCGCGGTGCTGGCCCGCTAGTAGCCTGCGCAAGGCTTGGGCATGGCCTGCCCGTCTCGGCGGCGGCCGGCCCGAATTTTGACCAACCGGAAAAAATTCCGGTTTCCCCCTTGCGGGCGTGTCGAATGCACGATTTTATCCGCTGTTAGCGCATGGAGATTGTCCGCCGGCCCGGTCCGGCGCTCCGGTGCGAGACAGGGAGACACAATCAATGAAATTCTCGACCTTCACCAAGGCCATGGCCGGCGGCGTTGCTCTGAGCGCCGTGCTCACCAGCGCGGCCCTTGCCGATCCGGCCCTCATCTACGACCTGGGCGGCAAGTTCGACAAGTCGTTCAACGAGTCGGCCTATAACGGCGCCGAAGGCTGGAAGGCCGAAACCGGCGGCAACTACATGGATCTCGAGCTGCAGAACGACGCCCAGCGCGAGCAGGCGCTGCGCCGCTTCGCCAGCCAGGGCGCCAACCCTGTCGTGATGATGAGTTTCATGTGGGAATCGGTGCTCGCCCCCTTGGCCGGCGAGTTCCCCGACACCAATTTCGTGGTGATCGACGCCGTCGTCGATGCCCCCAACGTCCAGTCCCTGCTGTTCGACGAGCATATCGGCTCGTTCCTGGTCGGCGCGCTGGCGGCCCTCAAGTCCGAGACCGGCACGGTCGGCTTCGTCGGCGGCATGGACGTGCCGCTGATCCACAAGTTCTATTGCGGCTATGCCCAGGGCGCCAAGGCGATCAACCCGGACATCACCGTGACGGAAGCCTATACCGGCACCACTCCGGCCGCCTGGAACGATCCGGTCACCGCCGGCGAGCTGGCCAAGGCCGCCATGGACCAGGGGGCCGACGTGGTCTTCGCCGCCGCCGGCGGCTCGGGCCTCGGCGTGCTGCAGGCCATGGCCGATGCCGGCAAGTATTCGATCGGCGTCGACTCCAACCAGAACTACCTGCATCCCGGCTCGGTGCTCACCTCCATGCTGAAGCGCGTGGACAACGCCGTCGCCACCGCCTTCACCTCCGCCGGTGACGACGCCACCTTCACGCCCGGCATCACCTATCTGGGCCTCGAAGGCGACTATGTCGGCTACGCCGTCGACGAGCACAATCAGGACCTGATCACCCAGGACATGATCGACCAGGTCGAGGCCCTCAAGGCGCAGATCCTCGCCGGTGAAATCGAGGTTCACGATTACACCACCGACTCGAGCTGCCCGGTCTAAGCGGCCAGCCCATGAGCGGCGATGAAGCCAACACCCCGCAGCGGCCGGAAACGGCCGCTGCTTCCGCACCGGCGAACGGCTGGGCTATCGAGCTTGAGAAGATCAACAAGCGCTTCGGGGCCGTGCACGCCAACAAGGACATCGACCTCAAGGTCGCCCGCGGCACCATCCACGGCATCGTGGGGGAGAACGGGGCGGGCAAATCCACCCTGATGTCCATCCTCTACGGTTTCTACACCGCCGACAGCGGCACCATCCGCGTCAACGGCCAGCCCGCCGACATCACCGACAGCCGCCATGCCCTGGCGCTCGGCATCGGCATGGTGCATCAGCATTTCATGCTGGTCGACAATTTCTCCGTCCTAGAGAACGTCGTGCTCGGTGCCGAGGATTCCGGCTTTCTCCGGTCCAGCCTCGACCGCGCCCGCCAGGAGCTCGACCGGCTCGAGCGCGAATACGAGCTGGAGGGGGACCCCGACGCCGTCATCGAGGACATCTCGGTGGGCCAGCAGCAGCGCGTCGAGATCCTCAAGGCGCTCTATCGCGGCGCCGAGACCCTCATTCTCGACGAGCCCACCGGCGTGCTCACGCCCAAGGAGGCGGACGATCTGTTCCGCGTGCTCGAAACCCTGCGCGACCAGGGCAAGACGGTGATCCTCATCACCCACAAGCTGCGCGAGATCATGGCGATCACCGACAATGTCTCGGTCATGCGCCAGGGCGAGATGGTCGCGACCCTCAAGACCGCCGAGACCAGCCCCGAGCAGCTGGCCGAGCTCATGGTGGGCCGCCGGGTGCTGCTGCGGGTCGAGAAGGGGCCGGCCAGCCCCGGGGAAACCCTGCTGGCGGTCGACAATCTGGTCGTGGCCGACGACATGGGCGTGGTCCGCGTCAAGGATGTGAGCTTTGCCGTCCGCGCCGGCGAGATCGTCGGCATCGCCGGCGTGTCCGGCAACGGGCAGAGCGAGCTGCTCGAGGCCATCACCGGCATGCGCGACCAGAAATCGGGCTCGGTGCTGCTCGGCGGGCGCGAAATGCATCTCAGGGGTGACGACGGCGCCGCCCGGGCGCGGGCCGCGGGCCTCGCCCATGTGCCCGAGGACCGCCAGCGCATGGGCCTGGTGACCGGCTTCATGGAATGGGAGAACGCCATTCTGGGCTATTCCGACAGCCCCGAATACGGTCGCGGCCCGCTGCTCGACATCGCCGCCGCCAAGGCCAAGGCCGCCCGGCAGATCGAGACCTTCGACGTCCGGCCCGCCGACATCATGCTCAAGACCTCGCTGTTCTCCGGCGGCAACCAGCAGAAGATCGTCCTCGCCCGGGAAATGGACCGCGACCCGGACGTGCTGGTGGTCGGCCAGCCGACCCGCGGCGTCGATATCGGCGCCATCGAGTTCATCCACAATCAGATCATCAAGATGCGCGATGCCGGCAAGGCCATCCTGCTCGTCTCCGTCGAGCTCGACGAGATCCGTTCCCTCTCCGACCGCATCCTGGTCATGTTCGACGGCGCCATCGTCGGCGAAGCCGATCCGGCGACGGCCACCGAGGGCGAGCTGGGCCTGATGATGGCCGGCATCAACGGCAGGGAGGCGGCCGAATGAGCGCGCTCAGGCCATTGCCGCGCTGGGCCGACGTGGTCCTGCTGCCGCTGCTCAACCTGCTCCTGGCCTTCATCGTCTCGGGCCTGGTGGTGCTGGGCATCGGGCACAATCCGTTCACCGCCATCTGGGCTATCGTCACCGGCGCCTTCGGCAACGGCTACAATATCGGCTACACCCTCTACTACGCCACCAACTTCGTCTTCGCCGGGCTGGCCGTGGCCGTGGCGGCCCATGGCGGCCTGTTCAACATCGGCGGCAATGGCCAGGCCTATGTGGCCGGGCTCGGCGTCATTCTCGTCGCCCTCGCCCTTCAGGACACCCACTGGCTGCTCATCGCCCCGGTCGCCATCCTCGCCGCCGCCGCGTTCGGCGGCTTCTGGGCCTTCATTCCCGGCTGGCTCCAGGCCAAGCGCGGCAGCCACGTGGTCATCACCACGATCATGTTCAATTTCATCGCCTCGGCGCTGATGATCTACATGCTCAACCGGGTGCTGAAGCCGGCGGGCGTGTCGGGGCCCGAATCGGCCATGATCGCCGAGGCGGGGCGCATGCCCAAGCTCGGCCAGTTCTTCGCGCCCTTCAACTACACGCCGGTCAACTTCTCGATCTTCCTTGCCATCGCCGCCCTGGTCGGGGTCTATGTCCTCGTCTGGCATACCCGGTTCGGCTATGCGCTGCGCGTCATGGGCCAGAATCCCACCGCCGCCCGCTATGCCGGCATCTCCAACTCCAGGATGATCATGCTCACCATGACCCTGTCGGGGGCGCTCGCGGGCATGGTGGCCTTCAACGAGGTGCTGGGCGTGCAGAACCGCCTGGTGCTCGACTTCGTGGCCGACGCCGGCTTCGTCGGCATCGCCGTTGCCCTCATGGGCCGCAACCATCCGGTCGGCATCGCCCTGGCCGCCTTGCTGTTCGGCGCGCTCTATCAGGGCGGCAACGAGCTGCAATATGTCATCTCGGGCCTCGACCGCACCGTGGTGGTCATCATCCAGGCCCTGGTCATCCTGTTCACCGGGGCCATGGAGGGCCTGTTCCGCCCCGGCCTGCAGCATACGCTCATGCTGTTCTCGCCCGAGCAGAAGGCGGAAGCCATCGAGCGCGAAACCGTGAAGTCGGAGAGCTGAGCCATGGACATTCAGATGCTCCTCTCGCTTCTCGATGCCACCATCCGGCTGTCCACGCCGCTGCTGCTGGCCTGCCTGGCGGGGCTGTATTCGGAGCGCTCCGGCGTCTTCGACATCGGCCTCGAAGGCAAGATGCTCATGGCCGCCTTCGCCGCCGGCGCCGTCGCCGCCATGACCGGTTCGGCCTGGGCCGGCCTGTTGGCGGCGCTCGCCATCTCGATCATGACCGCGCTGCTGCAAGGCGCCGCCGCCATCTCGCTCAGGGGCAACCAGCTCATTGCCGGCGTCGCCATCAACATGCTGGCGGCGGGCCTCACCACCTTCCTCGGCCAGCAATGGTTCCGCCAGGGCGGCCGCACGCCGCAACTGTCGGGCGAGGGCCGGTTCGGCGCCATCGAGCTGCCCTTCGCGCGCGAGATCGGCCAGATACCGCTGATCGGTCCCATCTACCAGGAGCTGATCTCGGGCCACTACATCCTGGTCTATGTGGCGTTCCTGGCCGTGCCCGTCACCGCCTATGTGCTCTACCGCACCCGGTTCGGCCTGCGCCTGCGCGCCGTGGGCGAGAATCCCAAGGCGGTGGACACCGCCGGCATCTCCGTGGTGCGGCTGCGCTATCAGGCGGTGCTGATCACCGGCCTGCTCTGCGGCTTCGCCGGGGCCTATTTCTCCATCGCGCAGGGCTCGGGCTTCGGCAACAACATGACCGCCGGCAAGGGCTTCATCGCGCTGGCGGCGCTGATCTTCGCCAAGTGGAAGCCGGTGCCCGCCATGTTCACCTGCCTGCTGTTCGGCTTCCTCGATGCCCTGCAGATCCGCCTCCAGGGGGCGCGGTTCGGCGGCATCGAGATTCCCGTGCAGGCCATCCAGGCGCTGCCCTATGTGCTGACCGTGGTGCTGCTGGCAGGCTTTATCGGCAAGGCCGTGGGTCCCAAGGCCGGCGGCGTGCCCTATACCAAGGAGCGCTAGCCGAAAGCTGGTGCCGACGAGATGACGATCACGAGCGATACCGACAAGGCCTTGTACGAGGCCGCCGAAGCCGTTCGCCGCAGGGCCTATGCGCCCTATTCCAACTTCCAGGTCGGGGCCGCCATCCTGGCCGACGACGGCCGGATCTATGCCGGCTGCAATGTCGAGAATGCCGCCTATCCGGTCGGCAACTGCGCCGAGCCCAGCGCCATCGCCGCCATGATCGCCGGCGGCGGCAAGCGCATCAGGCGCGTCTACGTCACCGGGCCCGGCTCCATGCCCGTCACGCCCTGCGGCGGGTGCCGCCAGCGCATCCGCGAATTCGCCGACCTCGACGTGGAGATCGTCTCACACGGCGTCGACGGCGAGCCGCTGGTGCAGACGCTCGGCCAGTTGCTGCCCTACAGCTTCGGCCCGGAGTTCCTGAAATGAGGACGGGTGCCCGTATGCAATTCTCCCGGCCCCTGGGGGAGAGGGTGCGGAGTCGAAGCCTTCCGAAAGGCACCAGATGACCAAAGCCGCCAAGACCATCAGAAAGATCGCCGGCGCCGAGCCCATCGCCGCTGCGCTCGTGCTCGGCTCGGGCCTGTCGGGGATTGGCGAACTGCTCGAGGACCGGATCGCCATCCCCTATTCCGAGCTCAAGGGCTTTCCCGGCGGCGGGGTGTCGGGGCATGGCCGCGATCTGCTCATCGGCGGCCTGGGCGGCAGGCGCATCGCCATCCTTACCGGGCGCGAGCACTATTACGAGCACGGCAACGCCGCCGCCATGCGCCCGGCGCTGGAGGCCATGGCCGATCTCGGCGCCGGAACCCTGCTGCTCACCAATTCCGCCGGCTCGCTGGACGAGCGTTTCCGGCCGGGCGATCTGATGCTGATCTCCGATCACATCAACTATGCCGGCATCAATCCGCTGATCGGCGAGCCCACCGACCGTCGTTTTGTGAACATGGCGGATTGCTACGATCCCGGATTGCGCGGCAAGGCCCGGGCCATCGCCGGTCGGCTGGGCTTCGGCATCGGCGAGGGCGTCTATCTGTGGTATTCCGGCCCGAGCTTCGAGACCGTGGCCGAAATCCAGATGGCCATCCGCCTGGGCGCCAATGCGGTGGGCATGTCCACGGCACCCGAGGTCATCCTCGGGCGTTTCCTGGGCTTGAGGGTCTGGGCCTGCTCGTCCATCACCAATATGGGGGCGGGCCTGTCGAACGAGAACATCAGCCATGAGCATACCAAGGCCATGGCGGTCGAGGGGGCGGAAAAGCTCAAGCGGCTGATTCCCGCCCTGGTGGAGGAGCTATGAGTCTCAAGGTCGTAGACGCCAAGACCACGGAACCGGCGCACAAGCGCAACCCGGGCTTCCCGCTCGATCTCGACTGGCTGGAACGGGTGCGCATGAACCGTTCGGCGCTGGAGCGCCGCGCCGGCAGCATCGGCGCGCGCCGCACCGTCAAGAAGGACTATCAGCTCGCCTGGCTGCTCAAGGCGATCACCCTGATCGACCTGACGACGCTCAATTCCGACGACACGCCCGGCCGCGTCGAGCGTCTCTGCGCCAAGGCCCGCAATCCGCTGCGCCAGGACATTGTCGACCGGCTCGGCATGGGCAATCGCCGCATCCTGCCCGGCGCCGTCTGTGTCTACCATACCTTCGTCAGGACGGCCGTAGACGCCCTCGACGGCACCGGCATCCCGGTCGCCGCCGTCTCCACCGCCTTCCCCCACGGCCTCGCCCCCTTCGAGACCCGAATCCGCGAGATCGAGGCCTCGGTGGCCGACGGCGCCAGGGAAATCGACATCGTCATCGAGCGCGGCATGGTGCTGCGCGGCGACTGGCAGGGGCTCTACGATCAGGTGAAGGCGTTCCGCAAGGCCTGCGGCGACGCCCACATCAAGACCATTCTCGGCACCGGCGAGCTGGCCACCCAGACCAATGTCGCCAAGGCCAGCCTGGTCTGCATGCTGGCCGGCGCCGATTTCATCAAGACCTCGACCGGCAAGGAAAAGGTCAATGCCAACCTCGTCACCTCGCTGACCATGATCCGCATGATCCGCTGGTTCGCGGAGGAGACCGGCATCGAGATCGGTTACAAGCCCGCCGGCGGCATCGCCACGGCCGGTGACGCGCTCAGATACATGGCGCTGATGAAGGAGGAGCTGGGCACGCACTGGCTGCAGCCGCACCTCTTCCGCTTCGGCGCATCGAGCCTTCTGACCGACATCGAGCGGCAGCTGGAACACGGCCTTACCGGCCACTACGCCGCCGACTACCGCCAGCCCATGGTGTGAGGGCCCTCGCCACCCACCGCAACCTCATCCCTGGGTGAAGGCACCCCGGAGGAACCGGATGAACAAGATCGCGCAAATCTTCGACAGCCTCGACTACGGCCCGGCGCCCGAGGCGCCCGACCAGGCCATTGCCTGGCTCGACGCCAGGGGCCGCAGGTTCGGCCATTTCATCGACGGCAAATGGACCAGCCCCGGCAAGACCTTCACCGCCGACAACCCCGCGACCGGCGCCTCGCTGGCCGAGATCACCGACGGCACGCCCGCGGATGTGGACGCGGCGGTGAAGGCCGCCCGCGCCGCCTTCAAGTCCTGGAGCGCGCTTTCCGGCTATGAGCGCGGCAGATATCTCTATGCCATCGCCCGCATGATCCAGAAGCATTCGCGCCTGTTCGCGGTGCTCGAAACCATGGACAACGGCAAGCCGATCCGCGAGAGCCGCGATGCCGACATCCCGCTCGTCGCCCGCCATTTCTACCACCATGCCGGCTGGGCCACCCATCTGGAGCGCGAATTTCCCGGCATGGTTCCCTATGGGGTCTGCGGCCAGATCATCCCCTGGAACTTCCCGCTGCTGATGCTGGCCTGGAAGATCGCCCCGGCCCTCGCTGCCGGCAACACGGTGGTGCTCAAGCCCGCCGAGTTCACCTCCCTGACCGCATTGCTCTTCGCCGAGATCTGCGAGCGCGTCGGCCTGCCCAAGGGCGTGGTCAACATCGTGACGGGGCAGGGCGATACCGGCGCCGCCATCGTCGATCATCCCGGCATCGACAAGATCGCCTTCACCGGCTCCACCGAGGTCGGCAAGCTCATCCGCGCCGCCACCGCGGGCACCGGCAAGGGCCTCAGCCTCGAGCTCGGCGGCAAGTCCCCCTATATCGTCTTCGAGGATGCCGATCTCGACAGTGCCGTCGAGGGCCTGGTCGAAGCCATCTGGTTCAACCAGGGCCAGGTCTGCTGCGCCGGCTCGCGCCTTCTGGTGCAGGAATCGATCGAGGAGCGCTTCATCGCCAAGGTGAAGCGGCGCATGGCCAGCCTGCGCGTCGGCGATCCGCTCGACAAGTCGATCGACATCGGCGCCCTGGTCGCCCCGGTCCAGGTCGAGCGCATCCGCGATCTGATGAAGAAGGGCGTGGCCGAAGGCGCCGTGGTCTATGAACCGGAGGGGACCGTTCCCGCCAAGGGCTGCTTCCTCAAGCCCGCCCTCGTCACCAACGTATCCCCGGCCAACACGCTCGTGGCCGAGGAGATTTTCGGCCCGGTGCTCGTCGCCATGAGCTTCCGCACCCCCGAGGAGGCGGTGGCGCTGGCCAACAACACCCGCTACGGCCTCGCCGCCACGCTGTGGAGCGAGAACATCAACCTCGCCCTCGACATCGCGCCGAAGCTCAAGGCCGGCGTTGTCTGGATCAACGGCACCAACAATTTCGATGCCGCGGTCGGCTTCGGCGGCTACAAGGAATCCGGCTTCGGCCGCGAGGGCGGCCGCGAAGGCATGAGCGTCTATCTCAAGCCGGGCTGGGAGAAGACGCTGAAGGCGACCGCTCCCGACACCGCCCCCGCGAAGGCCGGCGCCTCCCGCAATCCCCTCGATGCCCGCCATCTCGACCAGACTGCCAAGATGTATGTCGGCGGCAGGCAGGCCCGCCCCGACAGCGGCTATAGCCGCCCGGTCCTGGGGCCCGACGGCGGACTTGTCGGCGAGGTGGGCGAGGGCAACCGCAAGGACATCCGCAACGCCGTCGAGGCCGCCCGGGCCGCCCTCGGCTGGGGCACCGTCGCGGCCCATGCCCGCGCGCAGATCCTCTATTTCCTCGCCGAGAACCTGGATTATCGCCGCGACGAGTTCGCCGCCCGCATCGCGGCGCAGACCGGCGATGACGGCGCCGATGAGGTCGCCCGGGCCGTCGAGCGCCTTTTCGCCTTCGCCGGCTGGGCCGACAAATATGACGGCGCGGTCCACAATCCGCCCCTGCGCGCCATCGCCGCGGCCATGGTCGAGCCGCTGGGCGTCCTCGGCATCGTCGCGCCGGATCGCCAGCCCCTGCTCGGCTCCGTCGCCTTGCTCGCCCCGGCCATCGCCATGGGCAATACCGTGGTGCTGGTTCCTTCCTCCCGCGCGCCGCTCTCCATGACCGACTTCTACCAGGTGCTCGAAACCTCTGACGTCCCCGCGGGCGTGGTCAACATCGTCACCGGCGACAGCCTCACCCTCGCCAAGACCCTGGCCGAGCACGACGGCGTCGACGGTCTGTGGTTCCTGGGTTCGGCCGAAGGCTCGGCCATGGTCGAAAAGGCCTCGGTGGGCAACCTCAAGCAGACCTGGACCAGCCGCGGTCTCGCCTACGATCTCGCCGCCCCCCAGTTCGCCGGCGACTATCTGCTGGCCAAGGCCACGCAGGTGAAGAACGTCTGGATTCCCTATGGGGCGTGATCCGCTCGTTCCGCGCTGCGCGCCGCCCTCTCCCCGACGGGGAGAAGAATAGGGTTTCACTCCCTCGGCAAACGCCGGGCCGTCCTCTTCCCATCGCGGGAGAAGGTGCTCGAAGGGCGGGTGGGGGGATGCCGCAACATATGAGATTTTCCATGGTCTTCCTCCCGCAAGAAGTCATCCTGAAAAAGCGCAACGGCGAGACCCTTTCCGGCGAGGACATCGCCCGGTTCATCGCCGGCTTCGCCGCGGGCACCGTCTCCCATGCCCAGGCCGCCGCCTTGGCCATGGCCGTCTATTTCCAGGGCATGAGCATGGATGAGCGCGTCGCCTTGACGCTCGCCATGCGCGATTCCGGCACCGTGCTCGATTGGTCCGACCTCGACGGCCCGGTGGCCGACAAGCATTCCACCGGCGGGGTGGGGGACAATGTCTCGCTCATGCTCGCGCCCATCCTGGCCGCCATCGGCATCTATGTGCCGATGATTTCCGGCCGCGGCCTCGGCCATACCGGCGGCACGCTCGACAAGTTCGATTCCATTCCCGGCTACCGGACCCAGCCGGACAACGATTTGTTCCGCCGGGTGGTGAAGGAGGCCGGCTGCGCCATCATCGGCCAGACCGCCGATCTCGCCCCCGCCGACAAGACACTCTATGCCATTCGCGACGTCACCGGCACGGTCGAATCCATCTCCCTCATCACCGCCTCCATCCTGTCCAAGAAGCTGGCCGCCGGCCTCGGCGCGCTCATCCTCGACGTCAAGACCGGCTCCGGCGCCTTCATGCCCACCCTCGAAAAGTCGCAGGAATTGGCGCAGAGCCTCGTCGGCGTCGCCAATGGCGCCGGCCTCAGGACCGGCGCGCTCATCACCGACATGAACGAGCCCCTGGCCAGCGCCGCCGGCAACGGCCTCGAAGTCCGCAACGCCGTTGATTTCCTCACCGGCGCGCATCGCGATCCGCGCCTGCGTGACGTCACCCTCGCCCTTTGCGCCGAAGCCGCGCTGATGACCGGCAAGGCGGCGACCCTGGACGCAGCGCGCAGCCTCGTCGATGGTGTCCTCGACAGCGGCCGCGCCGCCGAGCATTTCGCCAGGATGGTCACGGCCCTCGGCGGCCCGGCCGATTTCATCGACGACATGGACCGCTATCTCGCCCCCGCGCCGATCGTCCGCGACATCCTCGCGGCGGAGCAGGGAACTGTCGCCGAGATCGACACGCGCGGCGTCGGCATGGCCGTGGTGGCCCTGGGCGGCGGCCGCACCATGCCCACCGACAGCATCGACCATCGCGTCGGCTTCGACCGCCTGCTCGGCCTCGGCGCCAAGGTCGATGCCGGCACTCCCATCGCCCGCATCCATGCGGCAGACGAGGCCAGCGCCGCCGACGCCGAGGCGCGGCTGCGGGCAGCCTATGTGCTGGGTGGAAATCTGCCGAGCAATCCGCTGATTGCCGGACGGATCGAACCGACCACCGAATGAATTGCGGGATCATTCCCGCGAAAGCGGGAACCCCTGTTTAGGACCACTGCGGAGGTCCCCGCTTTCGCGGGGGGGATGCCTCCGAGACAACAAAAAAGAGCGGTGGTCATCTGCCGTCTTTCAAGGAGGAACGCCCATGCCCCGCGCCATTGTCTGCCTGCTCGACAGCGTCGGTATCGGCGGCGCGCCCGATGCCGCCGCCTATGGCGACGAGGGCGCCAATACGGTCGGCCACATCGCCGAATGGGCGGCGGCCGGCAAGGCCGACCGCGATGGCCTGCGCTCGGGGCGCCTGAACGTGCCCAACATGGACGCCATGGGCCTCGGCGCCGCGCTGAAGCTGTCCACCGGCGCCACCCCGCCCGGCCTGTCCGAGACGCCCAAGGGCGGCCGCTTCGGCGTCGGCCGCGAGGTTTCCAAGGGCAAGGATACCCCCTCGGGACATTGGGAGATCGCCGGCGTCCCCGTGCCCTTCGAATGGGGCTACTTCCCGCAGACGCAGCCCGCCTTTCCGCCCGAGCTGATCGACGAATTCGTCAGGCGCGCCGGCCTGCCCGGCATTCTGGGCGACAGGCACGCCTCCGGCACCACCATCATTGCCGAGCTGGGCGAGGAGCACATCCGGACCGGCAAGCCCATCTGCTACACCTCCATCGACAGCGTCTTCCAGATCGCCGCGCACGAGACCCATTTCGGCCTCGAACGGCTCTACGAGATCTGCCGGATCGCCTTCGAGCTCACCGAACCCCTCAAGATCGGCCGGGTCATCGCCCGGCCCTTCGTCGGCGAGGATGCCGCCTCCTTCCGGCGCACCGGCAATCGCCGCGACTTCGCCATTCCCCCGCCGGAGCCGACCCTGCTCGACCGCAACCAGGCGGCCGGCAACCAGGTCTTCGCCATCGGCAAGATTTCCGACATCTATGCGGGCTCCGGCGTCACCCACAAGCTCAAGGGCACCGGCATCCCCCAGCTCTTCGACCGGACGCTGGAGGCCATGGAGATGGCCGACGACCGCGCCTTCATCATGACCAATTTCGTCGATTTCGACAGCGAATACGGCCATCGCCGCGACGTGCCGGGCTATGCCGCCGCGCTCGAGCTCTTCGACCGGCGCCTGCCCGAGATCGTCGCCAGGCTGCGCCACGACGACCTGCTGGTGCTCACCGCCGACCACGGCAACGACCCCACCTGGCCGGGCACCGATCACACCCGCGAGCAGGTGCCGATCCTGGTCTTTTCCCCAGCCCTGCCACCGGGGGAGATTGGCATCCGCCCAACCTTCGCCGATATTGGCGAAAGCATCGCCGCCTGGCTGGGCCTCGCGCCCGGCCGCCACGGCAAATCCTTCCTGTAGTCCATTCCCGGGGTGATCGAGATGAGCAAGGTCGAGGGCAATGTCACGGTCATCGATCACCCGCTGATCCAGCACAAGCTGACGATCATGCGCAACAAGGAGACCTCCATCGCCGGCTTCCGGCGGCTGCTGCGCGAGATCGCCCATCTCATGTGCTACGAGGTCACCCGCGATCTCGAGCTGGAGATGATCCCCATCGAGACGCCCATGGCAGCCATGGAGAGCCCCGCCATCAAGGGCAAGAAGCTGGTCTTCGCCTCCATCCTGCGCGCCGGCAACGGCCTGCTCGACGGCATGCTCGATCTGGTGCCGGCCGCCCGCGTCGCCCATATCGGCATCTATCGCGATCACGAGACGCTCGAGCCGGTCGAATACTATTTCAAGGCCCCCTCCAATCTGGAGGACCGCCTGATCATCGTGGTCGATCCCATGCTGGCCACCGCCAATTCCGCCACCGCCGCCGTCGACAAGCTCAAGGAGCGCGGCGCCAACAATATCCGCTTCCTCTGCCTCCTCGCCGCCCCGGAAGGCGTCCGGCGCTTCACTGCCGCCCATCCCGACGTGCCGGTCTTCACCGCCTCCATCGACAGCCACCTCAACGAGAAGGGCTACATCGTCCCCGGCCTGGGCGATGCGGGCGACCGCATGTACGGCACCAGGTAGGGGCCGGTTCACGTCGAGTCCGCCGGCAGGCCGGCCCGGTGAACCAAACCGGGCCTTGCGGATTTCTTCCTGCAATCGAGGAGAACCGCCATGCCCCCTGTCGATCCCGCCATGCGCGAACCCAAGGGCGACCACAATCGCCGTCTCTCTCTGGGCCTCGGCCCCGAGGCCTTTGCCGCCGAAGCCGGCATCCCCCCCGAGGCCCTGCGCCAGTACGAGCTGACCAGCCCCGACCAGGACTTCGATCTGGAGGTCGCCCGTCGCGTCGGCGAGGCCCTGGATCGCCTGGAGGCCAATCCGCCCTCCACGCAGAAGGTGCGGAACTAGGCTGGACGAGGGGCGTCCGCCCCTTACTTCGCCTTGAGCGGCAGCCCCAGCGCGATCAGCTCGGCCCGCAACGCCTCCGGATGCCTGAAATGGATGCCGTGCATGCCGAACTTGCGGGCCGCCACGATATTGGGCTCGCTGTCGTCGATGAACACGCAGGCGTCCGGCGCCAGCCCGTAGCGCTCGCAGAACACGCGGTAGATGCGCGGATCGGGCTTCACCAGCCCTTCCAGCCCCGAAACGATCACCCCGTCGAACTTTTCGAGGAAAGGCCAGTCCGGCAGGCAGCTCATCCATTTCTCCCAGGAGAAATTGGTGATGGCGAAGGTGGGCACGTCCTGGGCGATCAACTCGTCATGGATATCGATCGTGCCCTGGATGAAATCGCCGAGCGTCTCCTTCCAGCGCAGGTCGTAGGCCTGGATTCCCCGCCAGTATCTTGGGAAGCGGGTGATGAGCTTGGCGACGCCCTCCGAATAGATCTCGCCCGCGTCGAACTCCAGGTTCCAGTCGCCGGTGCAGATGTTCTGGTGGAACCACAGCGCATCCTCCTCGCTGTCGAACAGCTTGCGGAACAGATACATCGGGTTCCAGTCGACGAAGACGCCGCCCAGGTCGAAGACGGGGATGATGGTGTCGTGCATGAAGGCTCAGCCGGGCTGGAGTGGAGCGCTTCCGGGCGGGCGCGAGGGCCGTCCAGCAGGCGGGAGCGCATCGGGGGATCGGGTGCTGGTGCCCGGCTTTTGGCATGCTCCGGCCCACCGGGCAAGCATGCCGCGGCGGCTAGTTGACGCGGATCGTGCCGCCGAAGCGCGGCAGGAAGAAGCTGGAGCGGTAGAGCGTCACCGGCTCGTCGAAGACGATGCCGAAAATCGGGGTATAGGCGGGGTAGATGGCCTCGCCCGCGATCACCATCTGCCCGCGCGCGATATTGGTCATCGCGTCGGGCAGGGGATATTCGTCCCCCACCGCATAGGGCGTGCTGGTGGACATGGTGTGCCCGTCATACTGGCGCGACCACACCACCCGCGTCTCCCCGTCCTCGGTCACGGCGATGGCCGTCACCACCTGCCGCACGCGGTTGGTGTCCATCGGCGTCATGATGCCGGCCGCCGCCTGGAAATAGTCCTCGAGCTGGGCCGTGGTCACCTCCCCCTCGACGCGGGCCACCAGGTCGCCCACCGCGCCGGCCACCGATTGCACCTTGCGGTCGGTGGAGATCAGCGCGCTGGCTTCCACCGTGCCGATATAGACGGCCAGCATCACCGGCAGAATCAGCGCGAACTCGACCGCCGCCGTGCCCCCCTGCGCGCGCAGGAAGCCGCGCAGCCGCCTCATCATGGTGCTGGCGGCGCGCATCATGTGAAGGGCTCGTTCTGGAAGACCGTGGCCGTGCCCATCAGCCGCAGATTGTTCGGCAGGTTGGCCATGCCCAGCGACCCGACCTGCAGCATCACGGGAAACTTGTAGTGCACCTGCACCAGCACCACGCTCTTGCCGACGCCGGGCGACCAGGTCTCGTCCTCGGTCCAGTCGCAATCCGTCTCGCAGTTCCAGTCCACCGGGGTGACGAAGGAGATGGATTCGAACCCGCCCAGCTCCACCACGCGGATGTGCAGGCCACTGCAATCGCGGAACAGGCCATAGAGCCGGTTGCAGATATTGGCGCGGAAATCGTCGATCGTCTGGTTGGTCTGCTGCACCTGGCCGGTGCGGATGGCCCGGCTGGCGTCGTTCACCGCGCTTTCGAGCACCTGTCCGGAAAGGAAGATCAGCGAGGTTTCGAGGATCGCCATCACGATGCCGAAGAACGGAATGGCGAGCAGCCCGAACTCGACGGCCGTGGCGCCCCGCTCGTCGCGCGCCAGGGTGGCAGGCCGGCGGAAGAGATGTCCGATCCGTCTTTTAGGCGATCTGTTCATTGGCCACGCACGCTTGCTCAAGGGCGAGGCTAGGCATGCATGGCTAACTCTTGGTTAGGAAAGGGCCCCGCCGCGGCGCCTTCGGCAGCTATGGTCAACAGGGGGTTAATCCGCCGGTCCGGTCCATTCCGGATGCCGCGGACTCGCGCCCGGAGTGCGGTCGGGAGAAATTGCGAAGCCGGATCGAACTCTAGTTGGCGGCGCCCTGCACCAGTTGCGAGGAGGCCAGCGCCTGGCCGGTCCAGCTGCTGTCGTCGCCCATCATGATCACCGGCTGGCACACCGGGGCGCAGGCCATGCTGGTGCG
>Ga0182793_1000494_pt1 | contig 30355 bp, 26 predicted proteins | sample Passage237A_FD_130498 | JGI IMG/M metagenome (GOLD analysis project Ga0182793, IMG submission 130498) | Cellulose adapted compost microbial communities from Newby Island Compost Facility, Milpitas, CA, USA - Passage2 37A (version 2) (version 2) ... | reverse complement strand
CGCATCATTAGCAGTCTTTCGCCTACGGTGGCTTGCCGTTTCTCCTTTTCCAGTTTAAAAACAATTCGCAGGGCATCAATATTCTGTTGGAGATGGAACCGCTTACTGAAGCCCATTTTCCTCTATCCATATTGCGATGGTTCCGGCTATTTCGGTATAGAGCAGGTCGTACTCTGTGTTATAAGCGAAATCATCGGTTAGTTGGTAGCCGGAGAAAACAGGCTCACAAACCGGGAGCATTTTTAAAGCGAACGGTCGCAGTTCCTCATCTGCCATTATGGTATCAAACTCATTGCATACCACCTGAAAAACGGTGTCGAATTTGGAGAAGTGCAAGCCCTCAAATAGTATGTAGTTGGCTATTTCGTCGCATTGCTCAACGGCATTTCCCGAACGGAAAGCACCCTCATAAGCATTGGCAGCCCACGAAGACCGTTGGTCAATAAATTTTTGGTCGTGTGCCTTTTCGGGAAAGCTGCTGTTTAATAATTCTTGTAGTCGTAATCTGAAATACGACAGGTCTTTTTGCTGTACATCCATACTTATTTTATTTAGAATTTTACTTAAATCCTAAAATTATAAGCAGGAGCAAATGCCTCTGATAATGTTGTAGAGTTTGGCTTTGAAAGGCAGGATTTGGCTATTTACAATAGAAGATTGAACTAATTATTTATACAGAATTGGTGCTTGGCTATATGTTTTTTCACAAACTACTTTTGTGGTTTAAATATTTATCGTAATATTGCGATATATTATTGCAAATAAGATGGGCGTAACAAAAACAGAAATATTTACAGAACAGCAAAACAGCTTGGCAACCACTTTAAAGGCACTGGCTCATCCTGCCCGTATAGCTATCCTGCAATACATCATCAAGCAGAAAGCTTGCATTTGTAATGACTTAGTGGAAGAATTAGGATTGGCGCAGGCTACGATTTCACAACATTTAAAACAGCTTAAAAACATTGGTATCATCAAAGGCAATATAGAGGGGACAAGTGTGTGCTACTGTATTGATGAAAATGTTTGGCAGCAGATTAAAAAGGAACTCAATGCTTTCTTTATAGATAATGTAGGGGTTGATAAATGCTGTTAAGCATTTTTTTTAAGCATATTAATCGCAATAAAGCAATATAACAATTAAATAAAAAAACAATGAAACTATCAAACGTCAAAGAAATTTTACCAACATTGGAAAATGTAGAATTTCAACTCGAAAACGGAGCTTTTGTACCGGAACATTTTCACGTTACAGAAGTAGGACAAATTACTAAAAACTTCATCGATTGTGGTGGCGTAATTCGTACCGAAAAAGTAGTAAACTTTCAACTGTGGAATGCTGACGATTTCGAACATCGTTTAAAACCTACTAAACTTTTGAACATCATCAAACTTTCGGAAGAAAAATTAGGCATTGAAGATGCAGAAATTGAAGTGGAATATCAAAGCGAAACCATCGGAAAATACGATTTGGAGTTCAACGGAAAAACATTTGTACTGAAAAGCAAAACCACCGCTTGTTTGGCACAAGATGCTTGTGGTATTCCATCTGAAAAAGAAAAGAAAAATTTGGCTGAATTGAATGTAAATCAAGCCAATGCTTGCACACCAGGTGGAGGTTGTTGCTAAATTCAAAATAATAAAAATTAATTCAAAATTATATCAAAATGAACATTGCATTATTCAGCGACATTCACGCTAATTTACCTGCATTAGAAGCCTTTTTTGCAGATGTGGACAAGAGAAATCCCGACAGTATCTATTGTTTGGGCGATTTGGTGGGCTATAATATTTGGCCAAACGAAGTGGTAAACGAAATCCGCAAAAGAAAAATCCCAACCATTGCAGGGAATTATGATTTTGGTATTGGACGTATGAGCAACGATTGCGGATGTGCGTATAAAACTGAACCCGAAAAAGACAACGGCAGTATATCTATTTCTTTTACCAACTCTATTATGAAAGATGAAGAAAGAGCCTATTTGCGTACACTTCCAGCCCATATCAAAGTAGAATTTCAACTGAATGAAGATAAATTGAATTTGCTTTTGGTACACGGAAGTCCGAGAAAAATAAACGAATATCTTTTTGAAGATCGTGAGGAAAAAAGTATGCTTCGCATTATGGAGCAAGCCGATGCAGATATTTTATGTTTCGGACATACACACAAACCGTATCACAGAATTTTAAATTCGGAAATTGACGGACAAAATCATTTCAGACACGCCATCAATATTGGTTCGGTAGGAAAACCCAAAGACGGCGATGTAAGAGGCGGTTATGTAATGCTTACGATTAATGAAAACAGTTCTGTGTTGGATAAAGACAGCATCAAAGTAGAATTTATTCGATTTGAATACGACATTGAAAAAGCTGCAAAAGCCGTAGAAGACAGTCCGCTACCAAACGAGTATGCAGAAAATTTAAGACGTGGTTATTAATCATTAAAAACGAAGAAATGAACATTCCAAACGATTTATACTTTTCCAAAGAACATACTTGGGTGCGTATAGAAAATAATATTGGAACAATTGGTATTACAGATTTTGCCCAAAGTGAACTGGGCGAAATCGTGTATGTCGATGTGCCGAATGTTGGCTATAATTTTAAACAAGACGAAGTTTTCGGTTCTGTTGAAGCTATTAAAACCGTGAGCGATTTATTTATGCCTTTGTCTGGAAAAGTAATTGAAACCAACAAACTTCTTTTAAAAGAACCCACATTGGTAAACAGCGAACCTTTTGCAAATGGTTGGATGATAAAAATAGAAATTGAAAACAGCCAAGAAATTGAAAATTTATTAACAGCTGAACAATACGCTAACCTCACAAATTCATAAAAGATGCAACCAAAACTAAAATTTCTTGACCGATACCTCACGCTTTGGATTTTCCTCGCAATGCTTTTAGGTGTTGGTTTGGGTTATTTTTTTCCAAATATTTCCAGCGTTACCAACTCACTTTCGGTTGGAGCCACCAATATTCCATTGGCAATTGGACTGATTTTAATGATGTATCCACCACTTGCAAAAGTGGATTATTCGTTGTTACCAATGGCGTTTAAAGACAAAAAAGTAATGTCTGTTTCGCTATTGCTGAACTGGATAATTAGCCCAATTGTAATGTTTATTCTCGCCATTATTTTCCTCAAAAACGAACCCGATTATATGGTGGGTTTAATTTTGATTGGTTTGGCAAGATGTATTGCAATGGTAATTGTATGGAGTGATTTGGCAAAGGCAAATAGAGAATATACAGCAATGTTAGTGGCACTAAACAGCATTTTTCAATTGGTATTTTATAGTTTTTATGTTTGGCTTTTCATCAATATTTTACCGCAGAAATTAGGTTTGGGAAATTTCAATATTTCTGTGCCAATGAAAGACGTTGCCGAAAGTGTTTTCATTTATTTGGGCATTCCGTTTTTGGCTGGTTTTTTAAGTCGTCATTTTTTAATCAAATCAAAAGGCATTGAATGGTTCAACAGGAAATTTATTCCAGCCATTTCACCGATTACTTTATACGCTTTGCTTTTTACCATTGTATTAATGTTCAGTTTAAAAGTCGACAAAATTTTAGAACTTCCAATGGATGTGGTAAAAGTTGCCATTCCGTTAGTTATCTATTTTGTGTTGACATTTTTTGTAAGTTTCTTTATCAGCAAAGCCTTAAAAGTACCTTACGACAAAAACGCATCCATCGCATTTACAGCCACAGGAAACAATTTTGAATTGGCAATAGCCGTAGCAATAGCGGTTTTCGGTATTCATTCTCCACAGGCGTTTGTAGGCGTTATAGGACCGTTAGTAGAAGTTCCGGTACTGATATTATTAGTAAGAGCAAGTTTATGGCTAAAGAAGAAATACTACTAAAGCTATTTAAGAACGATAAGGGTATTTTAGGTGTCAAATAGCAAAGAAGCTCTCCGAAAATTCGGAGGGCTTCTTTTATGGCTTATTTAGGATTTGAAGCATCCTGCCGACTTCAATATCCATTCTTGAAAAAGCAAACCATTTTTTGCCCAGGTCTTTGAGTGATGCCCCGATATGGTAGAGTTCTGTATGGTCAATAATCAAAAAACGGTCGTGGGCGTCGGAAAACACTTCAATTTCTATCGGAGGATATTGGCTATTGTAGCGTTGTAAGTCTAACCGTAACTGATTGCTGATACTTTTGGTAAGGATTGTAGCAGTTACATTAGTCTTACGCTTATCCAACAAAGTAAGCACCGTATCATCCACATAATTATCAAGCAGGATAACAGAGCTTTTGGCACTACGGATAATATCGGAAACAAAGGCGTAGGCATCAAAAATCTGCCCGTTGTAGAAAATGCCTTTTTCGCTGTGCAGCTTGTCGCTTTCCAAAGCCTTAAAAATCTCTTCAAATTTTTGGTCGGCTTCCAGTTGCTTTAACTCGATATTGTCCAAACGATGAAACAAAGAAGCGTTGCTAATGAGCATACGCCGCATTTCTACAAAGGCTTCCATTATTTCCACACTCATTTTAACGGCTATATCTGAACGGAGTATGGCAGATGCCATTGCAACGCCTTGTTCGGTAAAAACATAGGGCAAATAACGTCTGCCGCCGTAATTTAAACTTGAGGTTCCAATTTGGAACCTCAAGTTTTCAACTTCCTCTTCGGTCAGTTTAAAGCAGAATGATACAGGAAAACGCTCAATATTTCTTTTTACGGCTTTGTTCAGGTTCTTTGTTTCCACCTGATATAAGGCGGCGAGGTCGCTATCCAACATTACCTGTTTGCCCCGAATGGTATAAATCAGGTTCCTGATTTTTTTGGGTACGATTGACGGTTTATTTTCCATTGCGTTTACTGCTTTTGTTTTTCTCAAACTCAAAGGAACTTTCAGCGTTTTCTTTCAGAATGATGTAAGCATCGAATTTCTTTCCGGCTTTGCTTGTCATCCCTTTGATTAAGGAAGTTTTGCCTTTATTGACAAGGCTTGTTATGTTTTCGATACTGATTCGCACACCGCAGACGGTGCGGAACTGTACCCAGTTACAAGCCTCATCAGGGCATTTCACAATCTTGTCACGGATAATAAGCTGCTGACTTTTGCATTTCGGGCAGGTTAGTTTGGGTTGGTTGGTGCTTGCAATAGAGGTTTGTAGCAATTCATCGGTAATAGATTTGGCATAGGTTTCCATTTCCTTTTGGAATGTTCCGGCATCTGCTTCGTTATTCTCGATTTTCTGCAATGCCAATTCCCATTCGGCGGTCATTGCCACATCCGCAATCTTGCGTTCTTTGACCAACTCATAAACCTGCAATCCTTTTTCGGTAGGGATTAAAGAGCGTTTATCCCGTAGGATATAATTACGGGTAAGCAGGGTTTCAATAATGGCGGCTCTTGTTGCAGGAGTACCAATACCGATATTTTTGAGGGCTTTGCGCTCTTCTTCGTTCTCAATTTCTTTCCCTGCGGTTTCCATAGCCGACAAAAGCCCAGCTTCGGTATAAAGTACAGGTGGTTTAGTTTTCTTTTCCAAAATAGTGGCTTGCTTTATTTTAAGTTCATCGCCATTTCTTAATTCAGGAAGATCCTGTACAGTTTCAGTATCGGCATCGAAGAAAGTGCCTTTAATATAACGCCAGCCTGCTTCCGTTATCTTACAGCCCTTCGCCGTGAAATCATAATGCAATGCCTGTAAACCTATATCGGTAATCTCTTTTATACAAACCCCTGAAAGTGCTTCGAGCAATCGAAAAGCAATCATGTCATAAATCGCATTTTCCTTTGCGTTCAGAGCTGATGGGATTTTCTCGGTAATCAATAAACCATGGTGGTCGGTAACCCGAAGGTCATTTACAATACGCTTATTGAAACGTCCCCATTTCATTTTTGAGGTGGCTTGTTTACAGCTTTCCCTGTCCTGCAAGGCTCTCACAAGGCCGGGGATCTCTGCCCACATATCTTCGGGAATGTATTTGCTTCCCGTGCGTGGATAAGTAATGAATTTCTTTTCGTACAAACCTTGGGCAATATTGAGGGTTTCTTCAGCAGAAAGATTAAGTTTCTTATTGGCTTCCTTTTGTAATCCCGTAAGGTCGAACAATAAAGGAGGTTGCTCTGTAATACTTTTACTCTCCACAGAAGTAACGGTAACGCTCTTAACTCTTTCAATAGATTTCAACGTATCTCCTGCCAACTTTTGGTCATCCCATTTGGTTTTGGAAAGACTATTGAAATCAATAAATTCTTTGTTATGCTGTAATTGTATTTGCCAATACTTCTTCACTTTAAAATCCCTGTTTTCGAGATAACGCTTACATATCAAAGCCAGCGTAGGTGTTTGAACTCTCCCAAGCGAATAGATGCCATTTCCTGCGGCAGTGCTTAACGCCTGGGTAGCATTAATACCGACGAGCCAATCGGCACGACTTCTTCCTTGTGCTGCCTTATACAGTCCGTCAAATTCTGACCCATCTTTTAATTTATCAAAACCCTGCTTAATGGCTTTTTCGGTAAGCGAGCTGATCCATAGACGTTCAAATGGCTTGTTGCATTTGAGGTATTCGTATATATAGCGAAATATCAATTCGCCCTCACGGCCTGCATCTGTTGCTACAATAATGCTATCGCTTTTATTGAATAGTTCTTTGATTACTTTCAGTTGCTTTAATGCACCGGCATCGGTAGTGTAAGCTTTGTCTTTTTTCACTTTACGAACTGTTAATAAAAAAGGGTTAGGCAGTATAGGTAAAACCGCTTTTTCAAATCCCGAAATGCCGTAATCTTCCGGCATTGCCAAGCCTACTAAATGTCCGAATGCCCACGTAACAAAATAGCCGTTGCCTGTGAGATAGCCATCCTTTTTATCGGATGCACCTACAAGTCCGGCTATTTCCCTTGCTACGCTCGGTTTTTCTGCAATAATTGTCTTCATACTTTATTACATTTTTCTGCCTTTTGATTTGGCAGGTATTTCGGGTTTTTCTTGTTCCTCCTGTTGCTTTTTATTTTTCGGAGCTTGCTGTCCTTTCTGTAGAGGTTCTTTAATCTTTTTGGTCGCTTCATTGGTTTTACCCTCCGAATTGACAGCGGTTTGAGTTTTGTGGGCTTCCGTAGGTTTTGCCTGTTCTTTGAGCTTGTCAGGGTTTTGGAAGGAAAAACCAGTTTTACCAGTTTCTTTGTTCAGTGTGATATACCCTTGGTATTTCTGACTTTTTTATCTATCAATCCATCTACATAAACAGTCTGACCTGCTTTGAACTTATTGTATTGTTCATCATCCAATTCTTTACCTCTAAAAGTCCTTGGTGCTTCCTGAGACTGATTTTGCTGACTTGTTTGGTTATTTTGCGACTGCTTGTTGCCCGATCTGTCAAACAGGAACTCTACATAACGTTTGTCTGCATTGAACTGTACTGTTGCCGAAAATTCTGTTCCTTTTTTAGAAATCATACCCTCTATTTGAAGCGGTTTACCCTCCATTAAAGTTTGTTTTTGAGTTTCATCAAGTTTTACTCCTTTTATTTCGTCAGGTATCTTAATGAAATCGGTTTTTAGGGCAACCAATTCATTTGTCAGTCTGTCCACACTAATGATTGATGGAATGGTTTCTCCTGTTTTCGGATTTGTCAGGTTGACTACACGCCCCATATTTCCGGTATTTAGCAAGTTATCCTTGTCATCTTGATTGAATTTATGTCCGAAAAATTCAAAGTTGAGGTTGGGCTCTTTACGGATACCGTGAATGGCAACCACAATCTGTCCGTCATCATTCGGCTGTAGCGACAAACGAGCATCCATACGGGTAACGGCTGTGCCGAGGTTCAGGCTCACAGGAACCAGTTCATTGGTTTTGTAGCCTTTTAGCAGCGGGTCAAGAAGGTTCATTTTTTCAAGTTTTTCTTTACTCAACCCAAGATTGTTCATCGTCTCCCAATCTATCTGTTCCGGTTTGTAGCGGTATTCGCTTGTTTCCGGTGTTGTCTGTGTTGTTTCCATATTGTCTTGATTTTTTTGTTTTTTATCGAGGTTTAACTCTGGTTTTAATTCTTGATCTTTCATTACTTTCTCTCCCTCGGGAGTTGGATTGTTTATTTGTTGCTGCATTTCCTGTGCTTTCTCAACCGCAAGAGGTGCAGGTACCTTGAAGAATCAAAAATTGCTAGGGTTCTTTAGCTGGCTAAAAAAATTGGAGAAGAAGTTGGAAAAGAAGTCTCCATGTTTGTCCACCCGCATAAACTGGTTCTGATTTTTTTTCGTAGGATCAACGGTTTCCATATTCCCGTTATCATCAATACTCTTTACAGCCTGAATTTTCTTTTTCTCTTTATCCAATACTAGAAGTATGTCTGAAAATTGTTCGGGCATTTTTTGTGTTGTTGTTTCTTCACTCATACTATCAAATATTTATTATTCATTGCCGAATGTATAAGAACCGTTCATTGGTTTAGGGCAATTGGCAGTTAAAGGCAGCATTTGTCTCTGTTTGGCTTTATTTATTTGGCGGGAGGATTAAAACTTTCCCTGATAAACTGGTGTACATCCGATAGTTTGTAGTAGAGTTTTCCGCTAATTGTATAGTAAGGCAGCTTACCGATGGAGCGATACCGTTGTAATGAGCGGTTACTTATTTTCAACATCTGTAGCAAATCCTGATTATCCAATAATTCTTCACCGTCTATACTGTTACGGCTTCTCTTGCTTTCATCTATATGCTCTTTTAATAGATCAAGACGTTCTAAAATACGCTCCATCCACGCTATAAATTCAATTCTGTCGATATTCATATTTATATGTTTAATGGTAGTGTTATTGCTTGCCAGTATTCAACTTTCTGCCTTTTTCGATATAGCTTTTGCCCCTTGCCATCAGCTCTTTTACATACTCGTCACTGGTTTGTACAGCATTGGCATTTAGCATATCCTTAATAGCTCCTATGGTATAGAAATATTGTCCATAAAGCTTTGAATAAGCTATCTCACCCTTGGTACGCATTCGCCATAGGGTTTTCTCGCTGATATGCAGATATTGGCATACCTCATGGTTATTCAACCATATGTCGTCGTAGCTATTTTCCTGCTGTCTTTTAAGGTAATCGGCAATGGCATTGATACTGCTATTAAGCTTTTGCCAGGCTTCATCTTCAATTGTGATTATTTTCATTACATAGTATTTAAAGTTCACTATGCAAAATTGAGAAGTGTGGCAGGGTTTGTCTGCCAAGCCTTACCAATTGGTTTGGCTGTTTTTTTAAAATTTTCACAATTAGGAAAAGTCTTTGTTTTACAGTGATTTCAAGGCATTAGAGGATTTTTAGAAAGGAGTTTTGCTAACATTTGCCAATTGGCACATATGGGTAAAAGAAAAAGCAGTACGTTTTGGTACTACTTTTAACTTGTTTGAATGTAAGCTGTATAAAATGACTAAACATCTTTATCCATGTATTTTTCGAGAGAAATCTTGAGTTGGTCTAAAAATGCTGTACGGGAACCTGCTCTTGTTTTCATACGGTGGAACGCATGATGAAGATCACCCAACGAAACACTAAAAACTATCTGCGCTATCATGCTTAGTTTTCTTATCCCCACTTTTCCATGTGATACAGCTCCTGAAGCATACATCGTATATATGAGTTCGACAAGGGCATTTTTACTACTCGTCCAAAATATGTCTTTAGTGGCTTCTTCATCCTTAAAGTTACTGTCCTCGATCGAATCTATTTTAAGATGCAAATAATTTTGGAGCAGATCGTTGGCTATGATGCGTGCAACTTTATAATCATAATAAGTGGAAAAGTGATGGTCGATTTCAAAAACAAAGCTGTTCAACCCATCATAGAGATTAATATTGCCCAATCTGAAAAAGGTTTGGTCTCGGTCATTTCTTCCCGACCGATAGTATCGGTAGAATCCAGAATTAAAGATATGTTCTTCAAATTCCTGCTTAAGTTCTTTTATCTGGCTGTAAAAGTAGTTCCTGTATATTTTTCCGTTACCGGGGGGGCATGCACATTCAATACGATAAACCTTGTTATAATAAATCAGTTTACCGAGAATGCCAGGTTTGACGTTCCTAAAAAAGTTGATTTCTTCCCATTCGCTATCAAAACCTTCTTTGACGATAAATGCTTTTAATGAGGTAAGGACTTCTTGTAAATAGCTAATCATTTTGAGTGCCTCGTCCAAAGACCCAGATGCCTCATTCACAATCTTGCTTTCGTATTGACTTACATCGTCAATGATTTTATGTAAAGAGTATTTCATGGCAATATAGTTTTTGTTAGAATACTAATTGCAATTGAAGATTTGCTCTTTACAAAGATTAGGATTATCAATCGCTCTTTTTCCCAAGTTACACCCAAGTTGGGTAAGATTTTTTTTCTTATTCAGGTTTACTTTTCTTTATATAATACTCAATGCGATTTGTTTTATATCAAATTTAAAAAGCAAAAAAAACTGCTTAGCACAAAAGATGTTATTCATATTTTGTAAATTTGCACTGAGTTACAAGGAGAAAACCACTGAAAGTGAGTGCAGTTAGCACCATTATTAAATCGTTACCTATAAGAAACCTCCTTAACGTAATCTACTCTGTATTAACTCGCTTAGAGTTTTCTAATGTTTTTTAGAAAAAAATTCAAAGGTTCAACTTTGATAAAGAAGGGTTATTATTTTTTAGCTATCTTTATGTCTTCTTTCTGATGAGCAATTTGGCTCGGATTGTGTTACCCTTTTGTGTTACCCTTTTAATAAATCTCATTTTATGGTCAGCCTTGGTATATTATTGACACGTAAGCACAGGCTTATAAGTATTGCAGCCATGCTGGATGTGTTCAGTTCTGCAAACCGATTTGCAGAACGGATGGGTAATCAACCTTATTTTTCCATTTCCCTCCTCAGCATGGGAGAAATTCCGGGATTGATTTCAGAAGAATATCCCGTTTATTCCATTCAGGAAGCACCTCCACTATCCCTGATATTGATTCCCGCCTTTGCTACGGAAGATTTATCCTCGGCCATAGAAATGAATAAGGAAGCTATTCCATGGTTATGCAGGCAATATCAGCAAGGAGCTGAAATTGCAAGTTTTTGCACAGGGGCATTTTTACTGGCATCTACCGGATTACTGAATGATAAACCTGCCACTACTCATATTCAGGCCGCAGAAGCATTTTCCAGAAACTTTCCTCTGGTAAAAGTAAATGCCAGGGCTATCACCACATTTGATAACCGGATATATACCAGTGGAGGGGCTACCAACAGCTTCTACCTCATGTTTCAGATAATTGAAAAATATTGCGGAAGAGATTTACTGTTGCAGGTGGCAAAGTATTTCGCCATTGATTTAAACAGGCCTCATCAGGCCTATTTCAGCACGTTTAAACCGGTAACCGATCATGGAGATGAACTTGTAAAAATGGTTCAGCAAAGAATGGATAATGAGTATAACGAATTTTCTACGGTAGAGGAATTCCTGAATGAAATTCCTGCCAGCAGAAGAAATCTCGTCAGAAGGTTTAAAGGAGCCACAGGCCTTACTCCTATAGAATACCTTCAAAGAAGAAGAATGGAAGCCGCTAAAAAACTGCTGGAAGAAACCAACCGGACTGTTCTGGATGTTATGCTGGAAGTAGGATATAATGACCTCAAAACCTTCAGGCAATTGTTTAAAAAATATACCGGGCTAACCCCGACAGAGTACAGGGGAAAATTTATGGTGAAAACGGTTACCCGGTTGGAGTCATTGTCGGAAAGAAATCAACTTCCGGTGGGGCAATAAAGCTACCTGAATTGTTTCATTTGCCCCTCTTTATTGTCTCATTAACCTCTGGTTTATTCTATAAAGAATCATTTTTTTGGTGAAGAATTTTCACCATGAAGTGCATTCGTCCATTCCTCCAATTCCCCGGAAATTGTGAAGAAGCATTTTTATTTTATCAAAAAGTGTTTGGTGGAAAACTTGAATCGATCATCCGTTACAGAGAAGTAGATCCCTGCAATTGGATGGATAAAGTAGAAGGAGAGAAAATAATGCATATACAACTGGCGGTAAATGAAAATACGGTTTTATATGGAGCAGATATTCCCAACATAAAAGGAAATGATCAGATGCAGCGGGTGATACTGGATGTGACAGCAGATTCTCTTTTCGAAGCAACGAAAATGTTTTGGCTTTTGTCATTGGATGGAATTGTAGCCCTGCCGTTTGAAAAATCTTCCCCCGGGGAATACCTGGGCATGGTATATGACCGCTTCGGAATTGCCTGGATGGTAGAATTTGAAGAGTTCCATTAAATCTGCACTATGATGATAGAAATATTTAAAACTGATGTAAGTGACCAACAGGTTGAAGGATTCATCCTCCGGAAATTGAGTTCAAAATTTCCTCATTGCAGAATCAATTTCGACCTGCAGGATGAAGACAATATTCTAAGAGTGGAAGGACATCATTTTCATATTGATGATATCAGAATATCCCTTGCTGAAGAAGGTTTCCAATGTGAGTTGCTCTCCTGAAAATGCCTGAGAGAATTATTACATGGAATTCCCGCCAAATTCCTGTAATTTCAAACAGGGCTCTGTGCAGGCATTAAAACAGAATATTATGGGAGTGAATTTTACCAAAAACGAAACCGGCCTTGGTAAGTTCTTTGTTTCAGAAGGAGAAGCGGAAGTAGCTAGAATGGAAGTACGCTTGTCTGATCGGCTGATTACCGTTTTGCATACAGAAGTAGACCAATCGGCAGAAGGAAAAGGTTATGCGAAGATTATGCTTTCTTCACTTGCTGAATTTGCCAGAGAAAAACAACTTAAAGTAAAACCTTTGTGCCCCTTTGTTTACGGGCAGTTCAAAAAACATCCTGAGCTTTACGGCGATATCTGGATGCAAACTACTTAAATAACATGCATGCATTCTGTTAAAGGGATTCATCACGTTTCAGCCATCATTTCAGATTTGTATAAAAACTTTTCCTTTTTTACCGGTATCCTGGGACTGAAACTTGTGAAGCAAACTGTGAATTTTGATAATCCTGAAGTTTATCATTTATATTATGGAGATGAGGCCGGTACCCCCGGCAGCCTGATTACTTTCTTTCCATATTCCAACTTGCCGCAGGGAAGACATGGTAAAAAAATGATGAATACTTTAGGGTTAAGTTTGTCGGCCGGCTCACTGGATTTCTGGCTCGAACGATTGGAAAATCGTTCCGTGATGTATAAACCTCCTGTGGAAAGGTTCCGCGGAGAAATCGTCGTTTATCTGGAAGATCCCGATGGGCTGGGTCTGGAATTGGTATTTACTGAAAATTTAAAAAATCCGTTACAGGCAGTTCATCCTGACATACCGGAAGCGTTCCGGATAGGGGGCATTTTTCATGCCGAATTGTGGGTAGATCGTTTTGAACTTACAGCCGGCATTCTTTCAGAATATCTTGGCTATGAACTGACAGGTTCAACAGGGAACAGGTTCAGGTTTAAGTTACAGGGTTGTCCCGGATTTATAGATATATTGGAAACTCCCGAAAGCCTTAGGGGGTTAAATGGTAGCGGCACTTTCCATCACATAGCATTTGCCGTGGAAGGTGAAAATACATTAGGAAGGATTAGGGAAAAACTTTTGGATGCAGGCTTAAACCCAACGGAGATCCTCAACCGAAAATATTTCAAATCAGTATATTTCCGGGAACCCGGAGGGGTGTTGTTTGAGCTGGCAACCATAGATCCGGGTATGACATTAGATGAAAACCCGCAAAATCTTGGCAAATCACTGCAACTTCCCCCATGGCTGGAAACCGGAAGGGAAGAACTCATGAAAAAACTACCTCCATTTCCTCATATCCTTTAACATGATTTTCAGGGTTCCTTTTAAATTTATTTATAATTTACCCCTGGCACGCAAATTTTAACAAACTCCCAAAACAGGTTATATGAACAAATTTTTCAGGGCTTTAATAGCCGGATATGGGGCTAAGAAACTTGGTGGCGGCTGCCTGGGTACAATAGTGGTATTTATCATTATTTATACACTTTTAGGGCAGTGTAACTAATAAAATTGGCATGATTCTTACTTTATAAGTAAAGGAAATTAAGGATGCAATTCCGGAATAATGCTGCTAATTCCTTCCCCATTTCGTAGGTCAGTATTGTTGAAATTAAAATTGTGCATTATGAAAAGATCATTATTATCACTGGGGGTGGTATTAGGCCTGTTTGGATTTGTAATAGCAGGTACCTCCACAGAAGTAAATATTCCAACGGTAAATGTTGAATCAGGATGGTATGATACAGTTCCTAAAAAAGATACTGTTCCAAAAAGGGATACTTCCGATATTCCCTGGCCGGATTCACTCGCTATAATCAGATAAAAGAAATATTTATACAGTTCTTAATCTTCAAAAATCAAAACAGAAAAAGACATCTTTACCGGATGTCTTTTTTTATGATAAAATGCACTGAATTATTGGTAAAACTCTATCAGCGAGCCAAAGTAAACTTCATCCCAACCTTCGGTAATATTTTCAAAAGCCTCGTCGGGTATATTGGTATGACGCAACTCTACCGAAGTGCCTTTCGGATGCGGATGTAAAATGATCGTCACAATGGATGCCTCTGGAGAATCTTCAAAATCCCATTTCTGCACAATTTTCCTTCCGGGCTCAAATTCAAGATTTACTCCTGTAATACTTCCATCCCAAAGGGAAAATTCCGATCCGGGTTCAGTAGACATGATTGCCTCCTCACCTGTCCATAATTTAATGGTAGGAGGATAGGTTAAGGCTGCATATACCTCCTCTGGACTGGCCTTCAGTAAATAATATTTCTTATAATCTTTCATAATCTGCAAGATAATTCTTTTCCTCAGCGGAAGTGCATCATCTTTAAAAACGATTATTAGTATCTTCCTGTAACAATTTCTTGTCATGAAAAAGTATCAAGCCTTTATTCTCCTGTTGTTCATCTTTATTTCCTGTACTACCGGAGATCAATCATCAGAAGAAATCGTGGTGAATGGGGAAGATGCCATTAAACTGATGCAAATAGAAGAAGGTTTTGATGTACAGTTGGTGGCTGCAGAACCGCTTGTGGTGGCCCCTGTTGCCATGAACTGGGATGAAAAGGGAAGATTATGGGTAGTGGAAATGACGGGATACATGCCCGATGTAGAAGGAGAAGGGGAAAGACATCCCAATGGAAAAATTGTTATTCTGGAAGATAAAGATGGTGATGGCAGGATGGATGAAAGAAAGGTATTTCTCGACAGCCTGGTCCTCCCAAGGGCTATAGCTTTTGTAGAAAAAGGAATTCTGGTGGTAGAGCCTCCGGCATTATGGTATTATGAAATTCAGGACGATGAACCTGCAAATAAAGTCCTTGTGGATGCTTCATATGCGCCTTCAGGAAATGTGGAACATCAGCCCAATGCTTTATACAGGGCCATGGATAATTGGATTTATAATGCAGAAGGGAATTTTAAGTATCGGAAGCAGGGTAATCGCTGGTTAAAGGAAAAAGCATTGATGAGGGGGCAATGGGGAATTTCGCAGGATGATATGGGGAGGCTGTTTTATAACAACAATTCCCAGAATCTGTTAGGTGATTATTTTCCTCCCGCATTTATTTCATCTTATGGAAACCGTAATGGGATAAAAGGATTTAATGAAAGAGTAGTGGAGGATAACAGAGTGTATCCCATCCGCCCTACACCCGGAGTAAACCGAGGCAATCTTGAAGGAGTACTGGATGAGCATTCAAAGCTGATAAACTTTACAGCAGCAAGCGGACCGGTAATTTACAGAGGGCATTTGTTTACTGGAGAATATTACGGGAATGGATTTGTGGCTGAACCAGCGGCTAACCTGATTAAAAGAAATGTGCTGTATTATTCAGATACCATAACGGGTAAACAGGCATACGAACAAAAAGAATTTCTGGCTTCAACAGATGAAAGATTCAGGCCGGTAACAATGTATAATGGTCCGGATGGAGCCTTGTATTTTGCCGACATGTACCGGGGAATTATTCAGCACAAAACTTATCTCACGCCTTATTTGAAAGAGCATATTGTAAGTAAAGGGTTGAACTATCCCTTGAACTGCGGAAGGATTTACAGGATAGTGCCCAAAGGAGTAAAAACAGAACCGGTGCATTTTCCTTCTACTGCAGAAGAATTGGTGAATTTACTTACGCATGCCAATGGGTGGGTGAGAGATAAAGCGCAGCAAATCCTAACAGATGCAGGAGATTTATCTGCAGGTCCAACCCTAAAACAATTATTAAGAGATCAGAAAAAGAGCATTATTGCAAAATATCATGCAGCCTGGGTGTTGGAAGGAATAAATGCCCTTCACCCGGAGGATATTATTCACCTGCTTAACGGAAGCCGTGAAGAAAGGATGCTTGCCTGCTCTTTATTTACCGGTTTAAACGTCAAATTGGAAGTAGGCAGTATTTTGCCCATATTAGAAAATCGTTTGACCACTGCCGATAGAATGGAAACGGCCTGGATGATTTATGGGGTGAACATGCTTCATAAAGGCAAGGATAATAAGGGGTTGCGGCAATTACTGTTAAAAGCCGCAGCCAGGTTTCCTGAAGATATATATGTCAACAGCGCCGTAGCTTACGCGGTTACTGACATGGAACGGGCATTCCTTTCAGCGTTGAAAAATGTAAGCGGGCTGGAGAAAATGCTGCAGGAGGCAATAAAGATAAAAGCAGATAAGACTTCATATAATCGTCAGGAAAGCCTTGCCAAAAGATTCCCGAGAGGATCTGCATTGTATATGCAGATATGTAAAGTTTGTCATGGTGAAAACGGAGGAGGAATTGAAGCACTTGCACCCGCATTGAATAAATCTGAAATTGTTTCCGGTACAGCAGAAAGGTTTATTGCGGTTGCTTTGATGGGCATACGCTCTGAAAAAACAGGTGGTGAACCTGCATATGCCGATATGCCCGGAATATGGGCAAATGAGGATATATCGGATACAGACCTTGCCGAATTATTAAGTTTTATCCGTAATTCCTGGAATAATGATGCCGGAATGATTACAGAAGAAGATGTAAAACATGTAAAGGAAAAATACAGGAGAAGAAAAGAAATTCCCTTGACAAGAGAGGAAATGAAAAAAGGGCTGAAAACAGGTAAATAAGTCTTAATTTTCCGCTTTTGATGCTAAAAACAAACTGAAACAGAACCAACTAAACCATGAACGAATCTAAGGCACTGATTACAAATGATGCGGTTGTACTGGGTATATTAATGCTGATACTGGCATTTGTATTTTATACTTCTTCAAAAAAAACAGGTTTCTGGGCAAAATTTTATTCCATCATACCCTCCGTATTTTTATGTTACCTTTTGCCTGCAGTTTTAAATACATTCAATATTATCAGAGGAGATGAGTCGGGTTTATATACCATTACCTCCCGTTATCTTCTGCCGGCGTGTTTGGTGCTATTTACCATAGGTATAGATATTCCCGGGTTAAGAAAATTAGGCCGGAAATCCATAATAATGTTTTTAGCCGGAACCTTTGGAATAATGGTAGGTGGGCCTTTAGCATTATTAATTGTGGGAGCTGCTTTCCCTGATATTTTAACATTTGGCGGTGAGGAGTCGTGGCGAGGATTTTCCACTATTGCGGGAAGCTGGATTGGCGGAGGAGCCAACCAGGTAGCGCTGAAAGAAGTTTTTGGTGCAAGTTCTAATTTGTTTGCTCAGGTGGTGGCAGTAGACATTATTGTGGCCAATATATGGATGGGTGTATTATTGTTCGGAACCCAGTATGATGCGAAAATCAACAGATGGCTGAAAGCCGATAATAAAGAAATCAAAGAACTCGAAGCAAAAATGGAAGCAGTAGCAGGTGCTGCTGAGAACAGGAAAAATGGTACCAGGGAATTGATGTTATTACTTGGGGTGGGCTTTGCCCTGACCGGCCTGGCTCATTTACTGGCTGATATCCTTGCTCCCTTTTTCAAGGAAAATTATCCTGCCACGGAAGCTTATTCCCTTACCAGTACCTTTTTCTGGATAGTAGTATTGGCCACTACTTTTGGTTTGATACTTTCTTTTACCAGGGTGAGAAAAATGGAAACTATGGGAGCATCCAATCTGGGTAGTGTATTTTTATATGTGTTAGTGGCTACAATTGGGATGAGTATGGACCTTAAAGCACTGCTGGAAAATCCCAAATTCTTTTTAGTAGGTATATTATGGATGTTGGTACATATTATTTTCATGCTATTGGTTGCCCGGTTAGTTAAAGCACCGTTTTTTTATGTGGCAGTGGGAAGCCAGGCAAATGTTGGAGGGGCAGCAACCGCCCCTATCGTGGCAGCTGCATTTAATAAGTATTTAGCTCCGGTGGGGGTATTAATGGCCGTTTTGGGGTATGCTGTGGGAACGTATGGAGGATACCTGACCGGACTCTTCCTGCAATGGGTTTCTAATTTTCTGCAATGATTCATTGTATGTAAAATAACTTTTCAAGCCTCCTGTAAGGGAGGCTTTTTTTAAATATTGATGAAGAAGAAAAAAGCAGTACCAACCTGATGAATTTTTCTTGTTGCAAGTCAATGTATTACAACTTCTGCAATATGTTCCGGATGCCTGAGGCATAATTTTTGTCATTGTTTCTACACTCCAATCCACATCCTGGAAATACTACATTCCAATTATTCACGGCCTTAATGAAAATTATAAAACTTCTTGCATGAAGCTAACTTTACTATTTAGCCTTTTTATGCTCACACTGGTGGTGCAGAGCCAAAATGTTTTTGATCCGAATGACCCGATTATCAGATACGACGCCTCTAAACCAAAGGGCGATCCGCAAAATCCTGATTTGGACAAACCAGGCTTGCAGAAATTCGTCAGCGTGCCTACAAACGGCATCAGTACCGGTGCTACTGCCTGGGATGCCTCCACCTTTAAGGCTTATTATTTCAATTATAATGGAAGGAAAGTAGCTTTCAGGCTAAAGTTTCCAAAAAGTTTTACCAATCCCGACAGTACTTCGAAAAAATACCCCGTAATGCTGTTTTTTCATGGTGCGGGTGAGGTAGGTTGCGGTCCGAATGGAGGAATCTATAATAACGAAAAACAACTTGCCCTTGGGGCCAAACTTTTCAGCGAGCATGTAGACAACGGGAATTTCGACGGATTCCTTATATATCCCCAACTTACCACAACAGATAACAGTTGCTGGGGAAGCTGGGGAAGTGTTGGCGCTGCTTCTTATTACAATGCCATGCTGAAGCTGATAGATTCGATGTACAAATATGTTCGTGCAGACCTCGACAGAGTATTTGTAAACGGTTTATCGGCAGGAGGCGTGGCAGCTTTCAACATGGCTAAAGGGTATCCAAACAGAATTGCAGGTATTGCTCCATCTTCAGCGGTAGGTTCAACCACCGGCATACCCGATTTTGTTCATATTCCTATTTGGTTTGCTACAGGTGAAAAAGATAATAATCCTTCCCCTGCTAAAGCTTCAGCCTATTACAATACCATAAAAAATGCAGGTGCGAATATCCGCTGGGATATGTGGAAAAATGTAGGTCATGCTGCATGGACGCTTCACTGGAACAACGCAGACTATGTGCCTTTTATGAATAAGGTACACAAGGCTAATCCTCTTGTTTTCTTCCAACAGGATGAGGTTTGTGGCGATTCAACCCTTAATGTAAAAATGGGAATCAGCGCAGGATATCATTCTTACGAATGGAAAAGGGGAGAACAAATTATTGCTACAAAAGTAGGGAATACCTTAACGGTGCTAGACAATTCTGTAATAGTAGCGTTTACTGGCAATGAAATTACCGTAAAGCAATATGGTACCTATTCCGTAAGGTTTAAAAGGGCTTCCAATTCCGAATGGTCAGTCTGGTCTCCTTCCCCTGCCGTATTAAAAACCAAATCTGTAACTCAGGCCGTACCGATAGAAGTAGACGGATTGAGAAGTTATGTACTTCCCGCTCCGGATGGCAGTACTACTGTTCCTTTAAAGCTTCCGGAGGGTTATGTAAATTATGAATGGTATCGTGTTAATGATAATACTTTGGTAAGTACTGAGAGAATATTTAATGCTCCGGTTGGTACATATAAAGCACGATACTCCGAGCCCGAAGGTTGTGGCTCTGAATTTTCTCCCAACTTTAAAGTAGTGGATGCCAATGGTGCCACTAAACCTGCAGCTCCTTCCAACGTGAAGGCTGTAGCCCAAAATGGAAATGTAGTATTAACCTGGACAGATAATGCCAACAACGAAACCCATTTTGAAATATACCGGGGAACATCTGATGCAGGTCCTTTTGAGCTAATTTCCATAGTTGCAAAAAATAAACTTACCTATACTGACGTGGGCGTAAATCCAAATCAGGCATATTTTTATATCATCAGGGCGATTAATAATTACGGTGGAACTGAAAGTACGAATAAGGGAATTGTGAATGTTACAGGCGATGTTTCTATTCCACCAGCCCCTTCCAAACTGCAATATCGTGGAAGTACTATTCAATCAATATTCCTCAGGTGGCAACCCTCAACAGATCCTCAGGGAATTAAACGCTATGATATTTATCTTAATGGTGCAAAATATAAAAGCACCCAATCTACCACAATTGAGCTAACAGGCCTCGACAGCCTCACTCTTTATGCCATTACTGTTAAGGCGGTAGATAATGATGGAAATGAATCTCCAGCCAGCAATCAGGTAGTGGCTTATACGCATCATCAGGGACTTAATTATAAATATTACCATGGTACTTATTCACAGCTGCCTAATTATGATGCATTGAGTCCTGTTAAAACAGGAATTACCGATACCATTACTTATGGAGAAGAAATAAGAACGCAGGTTAACAATTACGGCCTTCTGTATACAGGATATATTTATATCCCGGAAACCGGCAATTATACCATACACTTCCGTTCTGACGATGGAGCCAACTTGTATATCGGTACGCCTTACAGTTATACTGCTATGCCTCTTATTGATAATGATGGCGTGCACACTTCCATCACAAAAACTACAACAACTCAGTTAACTCAGGGTTATCATCCATTTGCAATAGCATATTTCGACCGTACGGGTTCGGAAAGATTAAGCATAGAATGGGAAAGTACTGATGCAGGAATTACCAGGGAATTTATCCCAAAGTATTTCTTTAGTCTGAATTCAGCGACTATTCCATCCCCACCGGCAGCGCCGGGAAATTTCACCGCTACTGCACTCGACTTTAGCAGAATAAGGTTAAACTGGCAAGACCTCAGTAATAATGAAACCGGTTTTGAGATACAACGTGCTCAGAATGCTTCAGGACCTTTCGTTCCTGTGCAAACTATGGCACCGGGTGTTACGCAATTCACCGATTCAGGGCTTAATGCTGCTACAACTTATTATTACAGGATAAGGACAATAGGTCTGGGAGGTGGTTCTGCATATTTAACTGCAAACGCTACCACAGCCCCGGCTCCCTCTGTTCCACTTGCCCCGGTAAACCTTCACGGATTTTATGATCAAAACAGTGCGGTGCTAACATGGACAGATAAGTCTAATAATGAAACCGGATTCAGGATATATCGATCCGTGGGTAACCAGGATAATTATGCTTTGATTGCTACCCTTCCGGCAAATACTACTGCTTATTCCGATCCGGGAATTGCCCCGTTAACCTGGTATTACTATTATGTTGTGGCGTATAACGGAGGAGGTAACAGTCAACCTACAAATGTAATTTCCGTAATAGGAGGAAACCAACCGCCTGTAATTGGCAGTATTGCAGATATTCTGGTGAAAGCCGGATCTTCCTTTAACAGAGATTTTACCGTTACCGATCCGCAAAATGATCCGCTAAACGTAGAGCTTTCCGGAGCTCCAGCCTATGTAAGCCTTACCCATCTTTCAGGAAGCAATTACAGGCTTACGGCAGCACCGGGTGATAATGAAAGTGGATCCATGTCCTTCAAAGTTATAGCTTCGGATAACAAAGGAGGAATTAGCGAAAAAATCGTTAACCTGACTATTGCCGATAAAAATACCCGTGCGGTATTAATCAACTTCGGGCATCCGCAGGATCCTGCACCTGCTCCTTGGAACAACTGGCTTGGAACGCGGGCCGTTAACAGTGCTCTTAATAACCTGAAAGATATATCCAATGTAAATACCGCGTTCTCTATTACCTCACTTCATGCATGGACCAGTACCAACAGGCTGGGGCATATTACGGATAACAACTCCGGTGTATTCCCCGACCAGGTAATGAAGGGCGGTATGACCGATAGCGGTAATGAACATGAATTCCGGATAGCAGGATTGAATTCTTCCAAAAAATATAATCTGGTAATATTTGCTAGCAGAAATGAAGGCTTGAATGCAGAAATGGAAATTTCCTCAGGCACTCAAACCGTGATACATAATGCAAGGTATAATACGACTACCACGGCAAATTTGAACGGTCTTGTGCCTGCTGCTAACGGAACTATAACGTTTAAGATTAAACGAATAAATGGTTCGCCTGCAAGTTACCTGAATGCTCTTGTGATTGAAGAGTATGATCCCGGGGTGGCCATTATAAATCCTTCTAACCTCTTTGCCGAAGTTGAGCAGAATGGCAGAGACGTAAGGCTTACATGGTCCGACAGATCCGATAATGAAGCTGCAACAGGAGGGTTTATTTTGGAAATTTCTAAAGATTCTGCATTTTTGACCGGAATATCAGTACTGAACTATAACGCAAATGTTACCTCAGCAGTTGTAACAGGATTAAATCCCGGAGAAAGGTACTGGTTCAGGTTGAGGGCGAAAACCGCATCGAACGTTTACTCTACTTACAGCAACAGGGCATATGCCGATATTGCAGGATCAGTAATGAAAGTGAATTTCAATTATACTGTTCCGAATGTGGAAGACAGTTCCTGGTATAACATGTATACAATTCCTACCATTCCGCAAACTGTAGGAACAATTACCGACGTGAAGAATAAGAATACGGGAATAGAAATAGAAATTGTTGAACCGTTTAACGGAGAGTTCAATGCCGGAGCTGCTACAGGTAATGATTCCGGAATAGTGCCTGATAATGCCCTGCAATCGGCATACTGGCTTGATAATACGCAGATCAGTACAATTAAATTGAAAGGATTAAATCACACGAAGAAATACAGAATAGGATTTTTCGGAAGCTCTTCTGCTAATGGTTGGACTAAAGGGGATTATACTGCCAAATATTCTGTGGGAAGTAAATCAGCTTATCTCAACTCGTGGGAGAATAACTCTAAGATCGTTTATATCAATGAAGTTCCTCCTGATGCAGATGGCAATCTTTTGCTGATTTTTTCTACCACAGATGTTGCCGATTATGGTTTCAATTCAGGAATAATCATTCATGAGCTTTCAGGAGATTCAATTTATTATAACCCACAAACAGGTGATACCACTTCAGGAAACGGTGATTCTTTAGCAACAGAACCTCCTGATGAAATCAGGGTGTATGAAGTAAAAGTGTTCCCGAATCCGTTCAGAGATGCCTTAAATATCGAATTCACTAAAGAAGAAGACGGCGGTCATATTCAGGTAGATATTCACGATGTTCACGGTAAGCTGATGTTCTCAAGGGTATATAAAGACCTGCCAAAAGGGAATAATACTATTTCATTGTTCCCGGGAGATAAATTGTTTAGAAAGGGTCTGTATTTCTGCACATTGAAAAGCAAGGAAAAAGTTTTGAAAACCATCAGGATAATGAAAACCGGGCAATAATGATAATAAAAAACCCTGCAGCAACTGCAGGGCCTATAGAAAGCAATCGTTAAGACATCCGTTGATTTTGACGGGAGTAAATTAGAGTAAATTCACCATATAAAAAAGGCCTTTTTAAAAGGCCTTTTTTCTTTTTTTGATTTCAATTTGTCGGAAAAGTAAATTTAGGCATGCCAAAATATGCCGTAAACGGCATCATTCCTGCTAAGAATAACGGAATGTTAAGTCGTAATTCAGTATTTTGCCGCAGCAGAAAGGATAATTTGAAACATCAAAGGAAAATAATACCCCAATGAAAAAACTATTCTGGATTTTTCTGATAGGAGCAGCTTTTTCGGGCACCGGTGTATTCGCCCAGAAAGAAATTGACCAGGCTTTGAATATTCTTGCCAACAACTTCCCTCAGGAAAAATTATACCTGCATTTCGACAAAGAAGCCTATAATCCCGGTGAAACCATCTGGTTTAAGGCCTATTTATATTCCGGATTGTTACCTTCTCCTTACAGCAAAACGGTATATTTTGAACTCACCGACAGAACTGGGAAAGTAATAGAAAGAAAAGTTGCTCCGGTTTTCAGTGGCGGGGCTGCTGCAGCTTTCGACATCCCCGGAGATATTCGTGAATCTATGCTGTATGTGAGGGCATATACGGCATGGATGCTCAATTTCGACAGCAGTTTTTTATATGCCAGAGAAATACCCCTGCTCAACGTTACCAATCCTAACCCTGCCCCTCAGGTGAAAGAAGCTTTCATTCTGGAGTTCTTTCCGGAAGGAGGCGACCTGGTTGAAAATCTTGAATCGAGAGTAGCTTTTAAGGGAAGAGATGCAAGAGGCTTACCCATTGATATTCATGCGGTGATCAAAAACAACAAAGGGGAAAAGATTGCAGAAATCAGTCCTGTACATAATGGTATGGGAACATTCAGGATGACACCGAAAACAGGGGAGGTATATACTGCAGAGTGGACAGACCCAAAAGGAAAAAAAATGGTAACCCCACTCCCCAAAGCTGAGAAAAGCGGGGTGGTGCTTGAAGTAAACCGCTCAGGAGATTTTATAACCTTCAGAATTGAACGCCCCGAGAATTCCAAGGGCGAAAGCTTTTTTATTGCTGCGCAAATGCAGCACATCCTGCTGTATCGTGCAAAAGCCAACCTGGAACAAAATACTTCTATTACCGGCAACATTCCTATTAGTGAATTGCCTACAGGAATTATTCAGATTACGGTATTTACTGAAAAGTTGCAACCTCTTGCCGAAAGGGTGATTTTCGTTAGGCCTAATGATTATTATTTCATTACTGACCTCACGTATCAATTAAAAGCTTTTACAAAAAGGGGAAGAAATGTTATTCAGATAGATGTTTCAGATACCGTTGAAACCAATCTTTCCATATCGGTAACCGATGCGGATTTAAACCCTCCGGTAAAAGGTGCTGAAGATATTTATTCCGGACTTCTGCTAAGTGCAGATATTAAAGGATACATTCATCAGCCCGGGTATTATTTTACAAGTGATGTGGATTCCGTTCAACGCCACCTCGACCTGGTAATGCTTACCAACGGATGGAGAAGGTTTAGATGGGAAGATGTGCTGGCGAATAAATGGCCTGAAATCAAATATCTTCCCGAAGATTATATTACCGTAAACGGTTCCGTAACTGGTTTGCCCAAACAATCTCTTTCACGGCAGCAAATTATCGGAATTATGGAAGTGGAGGGGAAGCAGGAACTGTTGAATATCCCGCTCGATTCTACCGGAAAATTTTACATGCCCGGAATGGTGTTTTACGATACTGCAAAAATTTATTATCAGTTTAACAATGATAAAGACCGGATACTTACCTCTACTGCCATATTTACTTTTGAAAATTCCATGCTGAAAATATCTCCCAAATACATAGATTCCGTTGTATTGAATAAAGCTTCTGCTATTGAGGATGCGGTAGCGGAAAGAAATAAAGAAGTGGCAGAAAGGATGAAGGATTTGTTTGCTGATAAAAAAGTTCAGGAACTTGAAACAGTAACCGTTACCGCAAAGGTGAAATCAAAAGCAGAATTACTTGACGAAGAATATACCTCAGGATTATTTAAAAGCGGTAATGCAAGAGTATTTGCGGTAGAAGATGATTTGTTGGCCAATGCTTCACTTTCTGTTTTAAATTATCTTCAGGGCAGGGTACCCGGACTACAGATTGTAGTAGACGGAGGAGGCAATGCCAGCATGACCTGGAGAGGAGGTAATCCTTCATTATATCTGAATGAAATGCTCAGCGATGCTCAGGTGATTCAATCCATTCCAATGTCTGATGTAGCATTGATTAAAGTATTCCCTCCTCCATTCTTTGGCGGGGGAGGCGCAGGGGCAGGCGGAGCAATTGCTGTGTATACCAAAAAAGGAAGAGCAGTAGATCCCGAGTTTAAGGGACTTGATTTTGCGAAAATTCCGGGTTACAGTCCGGTTAGGCAATTCTACTCACCCGATTATTCCATCTATAATGAAGAGCATACCCAACCCGATTACAGGTCTACCTTGTACTGGAATCCGTTTATAGTAACCAATAAAAAGAATAAAAGGGTAATCATTAATTTCTATAACAACGATATTACAAAAAGAATAAGAGTGGTAATTGAAGGTATTGCAGAAGACGGAAGGATAACCCGGACAGAAAAGATATTCGAGTAATTTTCCAAACAACCTCACTCAATAAATCTATTGTTAAAAGGTGGCTTAGGCCATCTTTTTTTTCCTAAAGTTTTTTTATTATTAAAACACCAGTTGATTAAAAGGACGATAATTAAGAACAGAAAAGGAGAAAAATTTTGCGGATTTTGTACCGGTGCATAATGGAATGGATTCATTCAAAAAAATGCCTCAGGCAGGTGAAGTATATGTTGCTGAATGGAAGGATGAAATGAACAACATCATTGCCACTCAACTTCCAAGGGTAAAACCTTCGGGTGTCTCATTGCAAGTTGATCAGTCTCCCGGAGTAATATCAAATCAAATCAAAAGGCCGGAAGAGTCCGCATCAGGAACTTATTATATAGTAGCCAGCGCAAATTCAGCAATGGCTTGTTTACCGGGCAAAGGCAAATTTGGTTAAATCTGCTTCAGTGAAAGGGGAAACTCCTGTTGCAGAATTGCCCGGAGGAATTTTGCAGTTAACTGTATTTTCACTCAGTCTTATCTTTCATCCGGCGGGGGTGTTGTTGCAGAATAAGGGGGAGATGCACGTGATTTCAGCCCGATGGTTTATGTAGCCATTACAGGATATTCTTCTGTCAAGGAATTCTTTGCTCCTGATTATGCTGCCGGTGTGGATATTGCGCGAGGTTCAGATATTCGAACACAATATACCGGGAATCATTATATTTACCGATAGAGACAATCGTAAAATCAGGTTTGAATTTTACAATAATGATATTACAAGAAAGTTCAAGGCGGTTGTGGAGGGGATAAGTGAAGACGGCAGACTTACCAGAACTTAAAAAATTATTAATTAAACTGTACATGAGAATACTACTGTGCATTATGCTGGGACTGACTTATTTTTCACCCAAACTGTCGGCCCAGAATATTTTTGATGTAACCCTGAACAAGCTGGCAGAAGAATATCCTCAGGAGAAGATATACATTCATTTCGATAAAGAAGCATATAATCCGGGAGAAAGGATCTGGTTCAAAGCTTATTTGTTTTCCGGACTGCTTCCTTCTACCCTTAGCAAAACCATCTATGCCGAATTGCTAGATGAAAAGGGACAGATCATAGAACGAATAACAGCTCCTGTATTTAACGGTGGTGCTGCCTCCTCCTTTGATATACCCGGAGATATCAATCAAAACCGAGTGTATGTGAGGGCATATACTGCATGGATGCTTAACTTCGACCATGGTTTTCTTTTTACCAGGGAAATACCCGTTATGAATGTTTCTGAAAGAAATGCCTCTTCAAAAGTATCGGATTGGATGCTTGAATTTTTCCCTGAAGGAGGAGACCTTGTGCAAAATTTGGAGTCACGGGTGGCTTTTAAATTCAGAGATTCCAGGGGTCTTCCTTTTGATCAATCTGCAGTAATAATGAATAATAAGGAGGAAATAGTTGCAGAAATCCATTCTGTTCATCATGGGATGGGAAGTTTCCGTATGACGCCGAAACCGGGAGAGAAGTATTCAGCCAAATGGACCAACCCGCGTGGAGAGGAAGTGATAACTCAGCTGCCTGAAGCTATTGAAAACGGAGTGGTACTTGAAATTTATCAAGCTTCGGATGCCTTACATTACAGATTAGCCAGAGCTGATGAATCTGAAGGCAGAAATTTCTACGTGGTAGCACAGATGCAGCAGATGCTGTTTTACAGAGCCAGGGCAAATCTTCTGCATTCTTCTGCCATTTCCGGAAAAATACCTTTGGAAGATATTCCGAGCGGAATAATACAGTTCACCGTGTTTAACGAAAGCCATCAGCCTGTTGCCGAAAGAATTGCATTTATTCAACTTGAAGATTATTCTTTTCAGACGGACATAACCATTTCAAAAAAATCTTTAAAAAACAGAGGAAAGAATTTAATTCAGCTGGAAGTAAGTGACACCTCCATCACCAATCTGTCTGTTTCTGTTACAGACGCCGAATTAAATCCCGGGCATCTCTTTCATGAGAATATATATTCTTCTTTATTGCTAACCTCTGATTTAAAAGGATATGTTCATCAACCGGGGTATTATTTTATGGAAAAAGGAAAGGAAGTAAATGAACAGCTGGATCTGGTAATGCTTACCAACGGATGGAGGAGATTTAAATGGGAAGAAGTTTTGACCGGCATCTGGCCTGAAATAAAATATCGTCCTCAGGGCTATATCAATGTAAAAGGCCAAATTGATGATATGAACGGAAAGGTATTGTCGTTGCAGGAGCTGAATTTATTGGTGGCAACAGGAGGAAAACAGGAATTTGCGAATATCAGACTGGATTCGACCGGAAAAGTGAATATCCCCGATTTGTTATTTTTTGATAGTGCAAAACTGTATTATCAGTTTAATCACGATAAAAACAAAGTACTCACTCGTGCAGCAAGGTTTCATTTTGAATCGGAGTGGGTAAGCGACAGCGTTAAATATTTTCGGCCTTATTATTATGCATGGGCTGCTAAGGATATTTCCGCCGCAGAAGAGAAAAATAAAGCAATAGCACAGGAAATTCTGGAGAAGTATGAAGGAAAAACTTTTGAAGAATTGCAGACGGTTACTGTAAAAGCAATGGGTAAAACCAAAACAGATTTGCTGAATGATGAATATACTTCAGGTATATTTAAAACCAGTTATGCTAAAATATTTAATGTGGAAGACGATCCGCAAAGCAGGGGAAAGATGACGGTTTTGGATTACTTACAGGCTAGAGTACCGGGGGTGGAGATTGTAACGGATATGTATGGCAGTGCAGTCGTATCCTGGAGGGGGCAAACACCTGTAATTTACCTGAATGAAATTGCCACCAGTATAGATGTTATCCAATCTATTCCCCTGGATAATATAGCACTGGTAAAAGCCTTTCGTCCTCCGTTTTTTGCTCTTGGTGCCAACGGGGGGTATGGAGCAATTGCCGTTTATACCAAAAAAGGAGGAGGAGATTATGAAGGTTTTGATGCAATGGATTATATAACCGTAAGCGGATATACTCCGATAAGGCAATTTTATTCTCCCGATTACGAAAATGAGGATATCGATAAGGATGGGAAAGACAGCAGGATAACCCTTTACTGGAATCCTTTTCTTTCAACGGATAAAGACAACCGAAAAATCTCCCTGAGTTTTCATAACAACGATTTCACCAGGAAAATCCGAGTAGTGGCAGAGGGCATTACTGAAGACGGAAGATTAACCAGAGTGGAAAAGATCATTCAATAAAATGAACTCTGTGAAATCTCAGGTGGTTTTCACCGGTTTGGCAGACATGGAAAGATATAATCCGGCCAAAACCATGCAAGTGCCTGCTATAGTATATAATGTAATGGGTTCTTTAAACAATATGCCCGCTATAAGGAATCCGAATATGGGGCAAAGAAAAAGCCACAAGGAAGCTTTAACAGGGTCTGTTTTGAGGAGATAAAACCACAATTGCAGGGCAATTACAGATACAGGAAGAATCAGCCAGCCTACAGATGCCCAAAACCTGATATCAAAACTTCCGGGTTGATTACCGGATATAAGATAAGTAAAGGGTAATAAGGCTATTCCTCCGATAAATACCTGCCAGGCATTAATGGTTAAAGCAGGAAGTTTCCATTTTACTGAGGAATAATACACAGTGGCAAAAGAAACAGCCACCATGGCGAAAAACAGTATCAAAATTCCCCTTATAGTAGCATTACTGGTCATCAGCAGGGGATAGGTGGCCAACAGAATGCCGGAAATTCCAAGGAGAATTCCCAATACTTCCCTTGTTTTAATTTTCCTTTTCAGCCATATTCCCGAAATGATCAGAATAAATAATGGGTTGGTCGCAGTAGCCAGGCTCCCGATTCCTGCTGAAACTTCGCGCATGGCATATACGTATGCTCCCAGGTAAATGGTGGTATTTAATAATCCGAAGATGATTAATGGTTTCCAT
>Ga0182793_1000491_pt1 | contig 30506 bp, 24 predicted proteins | sample Passage237A_FD_130498 | JGI IMG/M metagenome (GOLD analysis project Ga0182793, IMG submission 130498) | Cellulose adapted compost microbial communities from Newby Island Compost Facility, Milpitas, CA, USA - Passage2 37A (version 2) (version 2) ... | reverse complement strand
GGGCAAAAAAATCGGGAGCAAAACCACGAAGACAAATCGAGTGTCGATCCAGTTGAACAAGGGCGCGGAGGTCATCAGGAGGAAGGAAGACCCTCAGCAAAGGGTCCGGTGCGAGAAGCGCAAATTTTCAAAGACCCGCGCGGAGAGACGAACGGGAAGCGTGGAAAATGCATGGGCAGGGCACGCTAGCAGGTCGTGCGCCCATTCGTGCACGCATGCGGTTCTTGGGAATTCAGTTTCCCGCGTCGACCAGATGGTCGGCGGCCCACTGTTCGAGCTGCTGCACGATCTCCCAAAGTTTTTTACCGGATTCCGTCAGCGCATACTCGACGCGCGGCGGCACGCCGGCGTGAACGGTGCGGCGCACCACGCGGTCGGCCTCGAGCTGGCGGAGCTGCAGCGTCAACGTCTGCGCCGTGATCCCCGGAAGCTTTTCGAAGAGCTCGGTGAACCGCTGTGACCGCTCGCTGATGAAAAACAGAATCGACGGTTTCCAGCGGCCACGCACGACATCCACCGCAGCTCGCAGCGGGCATCCGTTGCGGAGTTGATCGATTTTCGGCCGAAAACGAGCGAGAGGGTCGGTGGTGGTGGCGTCGAGATTGAGCGCTGGTTTCACGAGCGCAGGATAGGGCGACTCGGAAGCCAGCGCAAAGGGTGGGCGCATCTTTGTCATGGGCTGGATTCGGCGATCGTCACGGCAGCGGCTTCGGGATTTTGAGCGACCGTATCTCCGACTGCTTTCGGCAACCACGCGTCGATTTCGCGTTCAGCGGCGGCGAGAGCGCGCGCGATGTGCGCGGAGTCTTCTTGCTGGCCGCGAAAAGCGACGAGCGTCACGTCGCGAATTCCCATCAGTTCGAAGGTGGTGAGCAACTGCGGCTCCAGGTAGCTCGTTTCCGGACCGCTGCTCGTGGCGACCACGCGGGATGCGCCCGACGAGGTGATCAGTAGTGTCGGTTTGTTTCCCACGAGCCCGAGGTAGGGATCTTTTCCGTCGCGGTTAAACTCGAAGGTGCGGCCGACCCGCACGACCTGTTCGATGTAGGCTTTGAGCTGCGCGGGCATGCCGAAGTTATAGAGCGGGGCGCCGATCGCGATCGCATCGGCCGCGAGCAACTGGTCCACGTAGCGATCGCTGGCAGCGAGCGCCGTATGCATTTCTGACGTGCGTTGCGCGGCAGGTATGTAGGCGGCTGCAATCCAGTTTTCGTCGATGGCCGGCGGTGGATGGCGGCCGACATCCAGATGCTGCACAGAGCCGGTCGGGTAAAGTCGGAGCCAGTTGGCGGCGACGCGCTGCGTGAGGTGACGGGTGACAGAGCGGTTCAGGCGCGCACTGGCGTCGATGACGAGGAGAGTTTTCATGCGGCGCGAATCTACGCGCAGCAGGGCACTCATGCTTCGTCTCAAAAATGTGAGTGAGGGAAAGAGGCGCGCACGCGATCACTCCAGCACAGCCCTGCGAGAAATGGCGCAGCCGTAGGGAGTCGAACCCCAAACCCGATTCCGAATGATGTAAGTTATGCGCCAGCCAATCTGGTAGGCGGGAACCAGCTGCAGGAAAGACGCAGCAATTATGCAGCGCAGAGGTGGAGTGCAGAGAGGGCGAAATGTGCCGTTCGTTACTTAACATAATGTTTATTGTGCGATTCCTTACGCAGGGACGCGTCTTTTTCCGGACGTGCACCATGACTGCAAAAACAGGCTCGCCGGTGCAACGACGAGCCTGGAGCGATTCGAAATCTAGCCGCTTGGCTGCACGCTAGAGCCGTCTACGGCGTTTCTCGTTTTCGTCGCGCCGCCAACATCAGGTCGTGCTGAGCTTCGTCGGCACCTTCGATGACCAAGCGCTCCGGCACTGCCTCCTCATTGTCGTCTTCTTGAGTCGGCGCTGCACTGCCCGTGTTGGACACGGGCTCGCTGGGATCCCGGGAAACACTCCGGTTGGCATCGCGATCCCTCGTGACGGGATCCGGCAATGTTTCGCCGCGCAGTTCACGTTCGGCTTGCGTCCGATCCTCATCGGTTTCCACATGCCGACCATCGATCCGAGCCAATTCTCGGGCGCGGCGTTCGATTTCGGCTTCAGTGATTTCGCCCGCGCCTTGCCGATGCAGCAACACGCGGCCCGCAGAATCGGGAGAATTTGAGGTCGTGTTCATAATGGGAATCTCCGTTAGAAGTTGAAGCCCACCCCGACGTTCCAGTTCCACTGGCCGTCGTCGAAGCGGTTATCGATGCCATCCGAATGCTGGAAAAACCAGCCATACTCGACCATCGCCAGGATGAAGGTCCGCGGCTGCACGTAATATTTGATGCCCGCTTCCAATCCAGCCGCCCACGTGTCGCGGACCGCATCGCCGTAAATGCGTCCAAAGTTGGCGCCGATAAACGGACGGACCGCGCCGCGCTGCGTGAGATGTTGATCGATCGCCAGGCGCGTGGCGCCATTCCACGACTGGCCGGCATCGTTGGGATTGCTGTAGTTGATGGTCTGGCGCACCACGCCCTCGAGCGTGTCCGTGAAATAGACACCGTAGGCGAAACTCACGCCACCGAGGGAATCGTCCAGGTCCTTGTTCGTGGCGCCAGAGCCGCCGATCATGAATTCATGGTCGCCTTTACGGGCGCCGAATTCGCTGAAGTCCACTGCCCCGCTGGTCCGTTGCGTGGTCTGCGTGCTTTCTTGCGCGTGCAAGATTGCCGCTCCACCGAGAAGGCCCGCTGCGAGGCCGATGCGAAGCGCGTGGGAGATGAGGGAAGTTTTCATGGTAGTCTTGGGTAGTCGGTTGGTTTGGAAGAGCACTGGACGAAGGAATGTCGCGCCGCGCTTTCCATCCGCCAAGGGGCACGCGGCTTATTTCGCTCCCATCATGCGGTGGGGCCCCGGTCCCAGGGTGCATCAGGTTTCTGGATACACGTTTGGCCCACGGATCACCCACCGTAGGCCGCCGGGGATCAACACGGGGACGGCACCGGATGGCGCGCGTCAGCTTTGCATCGCACAGTATTTCCGTGATCCACATCGGCATATCCGGATGGCGCTACGCTCCCTGGCGCGGAACGTTCTTCCCGGATGACCTGCCACAGCGCAGCGAACTGGCCTTTGCGAGTGCGCGGTTTTCCTCAATCGAGATAAACGGCACGTTCTACTCGCTGCAGCGTCTCTCGAGTTTTCGCGCGTGGGCGGCGGAGACGCCGGACAACTTCGTGTTCTCGGTGAAAGCACCGCGTTTCATCACGCATCTCAAACGCCTGAAGGACGTGGAGGCTCCGCTCGCGAATTTCTTCGCCTCCGGCCTGCTTGCACTCGGCCCCAAACTCGGGCCGATCCTGTGGCAACTGCCGCCGAATTTCCGCTTCGATGCCGATCGTCTCGATGCGTTTTTCACGTTGCTTCCCCGGTCAACCCGCGCCGCGGCCCGGCTGGCTCGAAAGCACGATCACCGCGTCCGGGAACCGTGGATCAAAACCGATTTTGATCGGAAGGTCCGGCACGCCCTCGAGGTCCGGCACGATTCATTTGTGACGCCGGAATTTCTCACTCTGCTACAGAAGCACGACGTCGCCGTCGTGGTAGCCGACACCGCGGGACGGTGGCCACTCTTCGACGAGCCCACGACGGATTTCGTCTACGTGCGTCTGCATGGCGACGAAGAACTCTACGCCAGCGGCTACACGCCAGAGAGCCTGGACCGCTGGGCAGCTTCATTGCGGCGGTGGACACGAACGCGTTCGGGCTCTCCACGCGACGCGTTCGTTTACTTCGATAACGACATCAAGACCCACGCGCCTTTCGATGCGATGGCCCTGGCGCAGCGGCTCCATGTTGAAACGCCCGTGGCTGCTGCGGATAATGCCGCGGGACTGACTGCACCGCGCGAGCCGAAGAAGAAACGTCCTGCGCGAGCGGCAGCCCGGCGGTCCCCGTTTGCCCGCAAGCGTGCTGCCTAGTCAGTGGCGGTCGTATCCAGATTTCCGCTACGGCGTTACGACCTACCGACCGGGAAGCGTGTCACCGCCCTGCACTTCCTCTTCCACGTGCTGCGGCGAGCGTTCGGACAACACCCACACCGTCGCAAAGCCGGCGAGCAGGAAAAGCACGACGCCGATGACAACAGTCACGTTTACTTTGGTGGTTCGTTTGGTCAGGGCGACCGGGCGATCGGATTGGTCTTGATCGAAACGCATGGCGGAAAGTGGCGACGGTTAAGCGGGCGGTGTGCGTTGCCGGGCGGCTTCGTTTTCCGCCTCAGACGTTATGGCCGACGCACCCGGCGTGGTTTCCGAAGCCGAAGGCTCTTTCACCGTGATGTCGTGCCGAGGTGCCGTGCGGCCGACCGGACGACTCCGCCCGCGACCAAACGCCACGAACAAGAGCACCAGCGCGAAAGCGGCGATAATGACTGCGATGATATAGCCCATGTCCCAGCATAACGCTCCCGCCACGCTCCCGCCATGGGGCCGCCTTCCGAGCTGATCGCCGGAGCTTCAGGGCAAAGTCGCCAGATTCCGGCAGCGTCACGCGAGACGGCTATGGGGGAATCACCTATACCGCGAACAGGTTGCCACCCGGTAGCTGCCATCGGGGAAACAAGCGATAGTCAGGAACACGCATCCAGCCCGTGATCTACGATTTCCGAGATTTTGAAGGCTTTGCCACGCCCCGCGCCTGCGGGCCGGCGGCATCTTCACACTCACTCCTTCGTCGGAAGCGAAATCCAAAAACAAGCACCCTCGCCAGGCGTCGACGTGCAACCGATCTTGCCCCCCATCGCTTCGATCAGCTGACGCGCAATACTGAGCCCAAGACCCGTGCTGGACTCTCCACCGGTCGGCTGCGCGCTGAGGCGGCGGTAGGGCTCAAAAAGATGAGCCTGGTCCTCTGCCGTCAGTCCGGGGCCTTGATCGCGAATCTCGATCCGCGCGGCGTCACCCTCTCGCTTGCTTTCGATCCAGACGTTGCCACCGCTCGCCGTGAATTTCACCGCGTTGGAGACGAGGTTGTCGATCACCTGCACGAGCGCGAGATAGTCGGCGGCGACTTTGATGCCGACTCCGCCATCGCCGACCACGTCGAGCTGGATTTCCTTCGCCGTCGCGGCTTGGGAGTTCTGCTGCATCACCGGCACGAGCACGTCGGCCAACTGAATTTCCTCTACGCTCAATCGCGCGAGACCGAGCTCGCGGGCGTTTTTCTCGAGACGGGCGTTGATGAACGCGAGACTGTCGTCGCAGGCCGAAATGATGCTTTCGACGAGTTCGGTGTGCGTGCTCTCCGAGCCGCCGCCTTCCTTGAGCAACAAGGCACTCATCCGGATCGTCCCGAGTGGATTCTTCAGATCGTGTGCGACGACGCTCATCAGATCGTTTTTCTGCGCAATGATGCGGCGCAGCTCGTCGCGAGTATCCTTGAGTTCGAGGTGGGTCCGCACGCGGGCCATCAACTCCGCCGGATTGAAGGGTTTCACCACATAGTCGACCGCTCCCAGATCGAGCGCCTTGGTGACGAGTTTCTTCTCGTCCGCGGCCGTAAGGAAAATGATCGGGATGTCCTGCGTGCCCGCGTGCGCCTTCAGTTGCCGGCAGACTTCGAGTCCGTCCATGACCGGCATCATGAGGTCGAGCAGGATGATATCGGGGAGATGTTCGTGCACCTGCTTCAGAGCCTCCGCTCCACTCGTGGCCGTAAAGACGTCAAAATCCCGCGCCGCGAGCGTCTCCTTCACCACCCGGAGATTCCGGGGATAGTCGTCCACCGCCAGGATGCGCGGCTTGCGGTCGCGCAAATGCAGCAGAGAGAGATGAGGGAGAATCATGGGTTTGGCCGAAATACTAACGATGAACGTAACTCGGTCACCGCTGGCGGCGTGCCGTATGCTGTGCGCGTAAGCCTCGATTCCGTCGAATCGGCCCGGTTGAGCAAGCCTCTCCTTCTCCGAAATACCAATCGCGTTTTCCGCATGAAGTCCGGCTCGCGTGATTTCTACTAGAACTCCGGTCCCGATGTGCGGCGGTTTGCATACGCCGCAGGCCGGACATACTCGTCCTTGGCTCTTCCATTCTTGGTCCCATGATCACCCTTCACCTCGTCGGTCTCAATCCCGCCACGAAAGCCATCGCACATTCGGCCTTCGGCATCGCCTGCCAATCGGGAGAAATCAAAAACCACGCCGATGTGTCCGCGGCCCAAACCGCCAAAGGCGCTTCCGACACCGAGGTGATTTTGCTGCACGACCCTTCGGCCCGAGACCTCGCCGTCGTGACATCCGCGATGGACTCGAGCGCGCTGCCGCGCTGGGCCGTGGTCGTCATTGGCGAGGAATGGGCAGAGGAATGGGCGGAAGTGGTTCCGCCGGAGACCGACGCCGCATTGCTCGCACGCGCCATCAAATCCGCGCTGACGCGGCATCGTCTCCAACGTGAACGCGATCGCGCTCGCGGCGATCTTTGGACCATGGCGCGGCGCCTCACTCACGACATGCGCACGCCGATCGGTTGTGTGCTCACCGCTGCCGAGGCGATGCAGGAAAGCCTGCCTCCGGGCGACGAGGACATCGGCCCGCTGGTGCAGTCGGTGCACGACTCCGCGCTGGAAATGGCCCGCCTTGTCGAACGCGTGAGCGTGGTGGCCAAAGCCGGAGCCGATGCGATGCCGCGCGAACGTGTGGACATGGCCGTTGTTTTCTCCGTGGCGCGCGATCGACTGAGCGATCAAGCCAGTGCCAAAAACGCCACGATCTCCGAGGCCGAGGATTGGCCGGTCGTCCGCGGCGTTTCGACGTGGTGCGAAACGATCTGGCGCGATCTTCTCGCCAATGCGATCGAGCACGCCGGCGATTCACCCAAGATCGAAGCCGGGTGGAGTCGCGAAACCGGCGAATGCCGCTTCTGGGTGCGGGACAATGGCGTGGGCGTGCCCGTCGAGCTGCGTTCGCGGTTGTTTCAACCGTTCCATCTTTTGCATGAACTCAACGCCGGCCAGGGCCTCGGACTCGCGATCGTCCGGCGGCTGGTCGAGCTGCAAGGCGGACGCGTCGGCTACGAAGCGTTGCCCGAAGGTGGTTCGCTCTTTTATTTCGCGTTGCCGTCGCTCGATTCCGTCGTGCGGCCCAATGGCTCGGTCGATAATATAAACGCTCACGCTTCCACTTAGACGCGCATGATCTCCGGCATCCTGTCGCTTCCAGCCGCGGCGGCATCGGATCGCACCGTCCCAACCCGTGCGGATGAACTCATGCCGACTGGCATGGGGCCGCCACGCCTTTTGGTGCTCGCATCGTCGCCCAACAGCCGGACCGCGATCGACGAAGCGTTGTCCGAGCATGTCGTAGAGCACGCCCAGGACGCGGACGGCGCGATTGCGCGGCTGCGGGCCGAGATTTTCCATCTCTTCATCTTCGAGGTCGCCGAACGAGGCACCAGCGATGTGTCCGTGCTTCGCGAAATCCGTGCGGATCCGGGATTGAGTTCCCTCCCGATCGTTCTCGTGCTGCCAGGCGAAGAAAACGATCACGCCGCACTCCTGGATTTGGCCGACGACTATGTCCGCGCTCCCCTTCGCGCGCGCGACTTGCAGACACGCATCAAGGTGCAACTCGAGCTCGCCCGGGCCAGGCAGCGTGCAGCGGAACTTGCTTCAAATCTCGACGGAGAGTTCGCGCGCCACATCACGGCACTCGAACGCTTGCACGAGGTGACGCTCAGCGTAGCGCGCGCCGGCAGCCGCGAAGAAGCGCTTCGCCTGTTGCTCGCGGCAGCCGCGGAAGCAGCGGGAGCGGATCGCGCGCTCGTTTCCCTGGCAGCGTCGGACCGCTCTCATTTGGTGGTAGGAGCGACGTGCGGCTTCAGTCCGGAGTTTATCCGGGATCTCAAAACAATTCCCGCCGGCGCCGGACCGTGCGGGACGGCGCTTGTGAGCCGTGCCCGCGTGGTGATCGAGGACGTGATGACCGATCCCAACTTCGTCGATTTCCGCCCCATTGCGCAGGCAGGCGGCTTTCGCAGCTCGCACAGCGTGCCGATCGTCACGCGAGCCAACCAGATCCTTGGCGTGTTGACCGTGCATTACGTGCAATGGCACCGGCCCACGGAGCGCGAGACGCAATTACTCGATCGCTATGCGCACATGGCGGCGGATCTGCTCGACCACGTGCGGAACTACGAGGGCCTGCGCGCCAGCGAGCACCATCTCGATGCCATGCTCGCGCTCATGCCCGCCGGCGTTTATGCCTGCGATGCGCAGGGCCGGCTGACGTTTTTCAATCGTCGCGCGGCTGAACTCTGGGGTCGCGAGCCCGCGCTCAACGACGACAACGACCGGTTCTGCGGATGCCTTCGCGCGTTCACGCCGGAGGGAGTTTTCATCGAACCCACCGCGACTCCGATGGCGACCGCACTTCGCGATGGTTGCAGTTATCGGGATGTCGAAATGCTCGTGGAGCAACCCGACGGCACGCGCGTCGCGATCACGATCAATATCGACGTTTTGCGCAGCGCAGACGGACGTGTGATCGGCGCGATCAACGTGTTTGTCGACGCGACGGCGCGGCGGCGCGCCGAGCAGGACTTGCGTGAGAGCGAGCGTCGGCTCCGCATCGCCACGGACACCGGCAAGGTGGGCGTGTGGGACTGGGACATCGAGACGAATAAAATCACCTGGACCGATTCGCTCTACGCCATGGCCGGGGTTCCCCGTGGTGAAACTCCGTTGTCGGTCGATGAGTTCATGGAGCTCGTGCACCCCGACGACCGTGCGCCGATCACGGAAGCGCTTCGGGGCGCTCTTGAGGACGATCTCCCTTACGAGGTCGAGCTGCGCGTCATTCGACGGGACGGCACGATTTCGTGGCTGTTCAGCAATGCGACCGTGCTGCGCAACGCAGCGGGCAAACCGGTGCGTATGCTCGGTGCTTCCGTCGACATCACCGAGCGCAAATGCATCGAGATCGCCCTCCACGCGAGCGAGCGCGAAGCAGCGGAGCGTTTTCGCTTCATGGCCAATTCCGCGCCCGCGCTCGTCTGGCAGGCGGACACGATGGAGAACGCCGTATGGTTCAACGAACGCTGGCTGACCTTCGTCGGTCGCGCGATGGGCGACGTCTTGGGACTGGGGTGGATGGAGGACATCCATCCCGAAGATCGCGAGCCCTACTCTTCCATTTATCGCAACGCCTTCGCTGCCCGCACGGAGTTCGAGGCTGACTTCCGCCTGCGCCGGGCCGATGGCGCTTATCGCTGGGTGTTGGCGCGCGGCATTCCGCTCACGGAGGCAGACGGCACGTTTACCGGTTACATCGGTTCCTGCATCGACATCACCGAGCGCAAACGCGCCGAGGAAACGGTGCAACGCCTGGCAGCGATCGTGGAGTCCACCGACGACGCCATCATCGGTCAGGATCTCAGCGGGCGCGTGACGAGCTGGAACAAAGGCGCGGAGCAAATCTTCGGTTACACGGCCGAGGAAGTCATGGGGCACCCGATCTCCGTCCTCATTCCCGAGGAGCGTCGCGGCGAGGAGTTGAAGATCCTCCATCGTCTGAACGAGGGCCATCACGTGCGCCACTACGAGACCGTCCGGCAGCGGCGCGATGGCAGCTTGATCGACGTTTCGCTCACCATCTCGCCAATCTTCGACAGCGAGAATCGCGTGATCGGCATGTCCAAAATCGCGCGCGATGTGACGCCGCGAAAACGCCACGAAGCCGAGCTGCGTCGGCAGGATCTGGCGCTGCGCGAAAGCGAGAGCCGCTTCCGCATCCTCGCCGACAACATTGCGCAGCTCGCGTGGATGGCCGACATCACGGGAGCGTGTTTCTGGTTCAACCAGCGCTGGCTCGACTACACCGGCTTTCCCGCCGAACAGGCCATCGGCTGGGGCTGGCAGAAGGCCCACCATCCCGACTACGCGGAGCGTGTGAACCGCCGCTACCAGCAGCAGATTGCGGGCGGCAATGTCTGGGAGGACACGTATCTGCTTCGCTCGAAGGACGGCAGCTATCGCTGGTTCCTCACCCGTGCGACACCGATCCGCGATGAGTCCGGACAGATTCTGCGCTGGCTCGGCACAAACACCGACATCACCAACTGGAAAAACGCCCAGGAGGCGCTGCGCGCGAGCGAGCGCCAGCTTCGTCTCGTCACCGACAACGCGCCCGTCTACCTCACGCAGATCGATCACCAGCATCGCTTCAAATTCGCGAACCAGACGTATGCACGCCGCTACGGTCGCGAGGTGCACCAGATCATCGGCGCACATGCGTCCGAGGTGGTGGGTCGTCGCGCCTACGAGAGCATCCGACCGCACATCGAGACGGCGCTGCGCGGCGAGCGCGTCGAATTCGAAATGGAGGTTCCCTACGAGCTGCTCGGGCCACGTTGGATGCACGCGGTGTATGTGCCCGAGCGCAACAGCGAGGGCGAAGTCATGGGCCTCGTCGCGGTGCTTTCCGATGTCACCGATCGCCGCAACGCCGAGCGCGAGATCGAGATCGCGCGCGACCGCGCGGTCGCGGCCTCTCGCGCCAAGGACGATTTTCTCGCCGCGCTTTCGCACGAACTCCGCACGCCGCTCAATCCCGTGCTGCTGCTCGCCAGCGAAGCGGCCGAAGACATGGAGCTGCCCGAGCGCGTGCGCGCCGATTTCGCGACGATCCGGAAAAACGTCGAACTCGAGGCGAGGCTCATCGACGACTTGCTCGACCTCACACGCATCACGCGCGGCAAGCTGCCGCTCGATGTGCGTCCGCACGACATCCACTCGATTCTCCAGGACGCCGTTTCGACGGTTCGCGCCGAGATGGAGCAGAAAGGCATCGTCCTCCGCTTCGAACTCGGCGCGCGTCGCACCGTCGTGCGCGGCGATGCGGTCCGGCTCCAGCAGCTGCTCTGGAATCTTCTTCGCAACGCCGTGAAATTCACGCCCGAGGGCGGACGTATCACCATCCGCACCAGCGCGGCGGGCCGCGATCGCATCGCCGTCGCCGTTTCCGACACAGGCATCGGCCTCACCCAATCTGAAATCGGGCGAATCTTCGACGCCTTCTCGCAGGGCGATCACGCCGGCGGCAGCGGCTCGCACCGATTTGGCGGCGTTGGTCTGGGGCTCGCGATCTCCCGCATGCTGGTCGAAATGCATTTCGGAACCATCTCCGTGCACAGCGAAGGTCGCGACCGTGGCTCGACGTTCGTCGTCGAGCTCCCGCTCGCACCGGAAAGCGCCGAAAGCATCGATCAGGCGCAGCCACATCAACCGCCGCTCGCCGAACCGTTCACTCCGCCCGCCATCGAGCCTGCTCATCGCGGCCGCATCTTGCTGGTCGACGACCACGAGCCGACGCGCTCCGCCCTCGCCCATTTGTTAACGCGCAGAAAATTCGAAGTCGTCACCGCCGGAACCGCCGCCGACGCGATCGCCATCGCGAATGCCGGTGGCATCGACTACGTCGTTTCCGACATCGGCCTGCCCGACGCGAGCGGCTACGAACTCATGGAGCGGCTGAGGAAAAGCCATGGGCTCAACGGCGTCGCACTCTCCGGCTACGGCATGGAACACGATGTCGCGCGCAGCCAAGCCGCAGGTTTCGCCGCGCACCTCACGAAGCCGGTGCGCATTCAGATGCTCGATCAGGCGCTCGGGTTGCTGACAAAACCCGGCAGCCAGCGTTAGCCCGCTTCGGCGACGCCCGCGGTGCTGGAGAACGCAGTCACGTTTCCACCGAGTCGCTTCAGCCGCCGATACAGCGTCGCTTTGTCGATCCCGAGCACTTCGGCCGCCTGCCGATACGTTGCGGTGCGCGCGAGCACCTTGCGCATGTGCGCGGTCTGAAGCGCTTCGAGCGTCACAAAATCGCCGACCTGCGGGCAGGGATCCTCACCGTCGGAAACGAGCTCCGGAAGATCTTCGCATTCGATCAAATCGCCCTCCGCGAGAATCGCCGCGCGCTCGATCACGTTGTGCAGCTCCCGCAGATTTCCCGGCCAGCTGTGCTGCTGCAACCGCGCGAGCACAGTCGGTGCGAGCTTCCGTTTTTGGGGAAGTGAGGCATTGATCTCCTCTAGGAAATACTCCGCCGCCGCTTCGATGTCCTCCACGCGATTTCGCAGCGGAGGAATCTCCAGCGAGATCACGTTCAGGCGGTAATAGAGGTCCTCGCGAAAACGTCCGGCCTCCACCTCCTTCTTCAGATCGCGATTGGTCGCGGCGATGATGCGCAGATCCGCGGTGCGCGTCACGGTGTCGCCGACGCGCTCGTAAACATTGTCCTGCAACAAACGCAGCAGCTTCGGCTGCACTTCGCGTGGCAGTTCACCCAGTTCATCGAGAAACAACGTGCCGCCCTCCGCTGCGGCCACTTTGCCCTGCGAATCGTTGACCGCGCCGGTAAAGGAACCCCGCACGTGTCCGAACAGTTCGCTCTCCAGCAATTGCGGCTGCAGGCAGGGACAATTCACCGTCACGAACGGCTTCGCCGCGCGTGGACTGCGTCGATGGATCGCGCGGGCCAGCATCGTTTTTCCCGTGCCGCTTTCCCCGAGCAGCAGAACCGTCGTGCGTGTGGGCGCGACGCGTTCGGCGAGTGAAAGCAGAGGCTGCAGCGACGGACTCCGTGTGAGGAAAAGCGGCGTGTCTCCCGACGCCAATCCGGTTGCGTTCGCGTCGGACGCCGAAGTGCTGGGGGTGACACGCAATGATTTCACGCCTTTCGCGATCGCCGTCATCGCGCAACCTTTCGCCTGAGGCCGGATTTCGAGAACATAGACGCAAAATACACGGCATAGCTTCATGCCGAAATCGGGCGTCCTGCGTGCGCGACGCTAGGGTTATCCCCGGACAACGCCGCACCCTTTCACGGACCTCATCGGGCCGCCGTGCGGACCGAGCCGCGCCAAAGTCCGGACCGAGTCGGGACCAAGTGCGTCCCGTGTCGCGCCAAGGTGCGTCCCAAGTCGGGCCAAAGTCCGGCTGGGGTCGAGCCAAGGTGCGCACCGCGTCGCGCCAAGGTGCGGCTCGAGTCGGGCGCAGGTTTTCTCTTGGAGGACCGAGCGACAGAAATCAGTTTCCACGGCATGGGTTCTCCTCTCGCGCTGCTCTGTGTGGACATGCAACCGGCTTTCCTCGCCGCCATGCACCGGGGAGCCGAGGTGTCGAAACGCTGCGCGTTCGCGCTGCAGGCCTCGGTTGGTCTCGGCGTCCCGGTCGTGTTTACCGAACAAGTGCCGGAAAAACTCGGCGCGACAGCGCCCGAACTCCTCCAGCTCGCGCCCGACGCGAAGGTTTTTCCGAAACGCACGTTTTCCGCGCTGGCCGACGAGCCCACGCTCGCCTGGCTGCCCGACAACGGCACCGAGCACATCCTTCTATGCGGCCTGGAAACACCGGTGTGCGTTTACCAAACCGCGCTCGATGCGTTGCAGCTCGGCTGGCAGGTCACGGTGTTGAGTGATGCTGTCGCAGCGCGCCGGCCCGACGATGCAACCAGCTGTTTCGCGGCGCTGCGTCACGCGGGCGTCGCCGTGTTGCCCTCCGAAACGGTCTTCTACGCGATGCTGCGCGAGACGACGCATCCGTTTTTCCGTGAGTTTACGCGGCTCGTGAAACAGCACGCGTAAGCGGCGGCACGGGGAGCTTTACGCGCGGCGCGGAGCCGCCATAACCCAACGCAAGCCATGGCCGATCCTCTCCCGCTTCTCACCATCCGCGAACTCAAGGCTTTCGAAACCGGCGACACCGGACGCGTCTTCACGAGCGTGCTGGTGATCAAACGCCTCGCGACCAAGACCGCGTCCAATGGGAATCCGTTTCTCACCGTGGATCTCGGTGATCGCGGCGGCTCGTTTGGCTCGACGGTGTTTGGCGACAGTCCGGTGTTCGAAGTGCTGAAGAGCGCCGGCGAAGGCGCAGCGGTGCGCGTGGAGGGCAAGGTGGATTTTTATCAGGGACGCCTCTCGCCACGGCTGAACAAGGTCGCGCTCATCTCGGAGGAGGAACTCGCCGCCATGCCGGGCGCGCTGGAGAATCTCGTCGAAACCGCGCCGGAGAACGCGGACGCGCTGTGGGCGGAGTTGAACGCATCTGTCGATTCGATCGGACACGACGAACTGCGGATGACCGTGCGCGGTGTGTTCGAGGAAATCGGCGAGTCCTTTCGCTGGTCGCCCGCGGCGGTGTCGATGCACCATGCGTATCGTCACGGCCTGCTCGAGCACACGATCCACATGGCGCGTTGCTGCAAGGCCCTGCTGCCGCTCTATCCGGAAGTCGACGGCGACCTCGCGCTCGCCGGTATCCTGCTTCATGATACAGGCAAGGTCATCGAGTATGAAGGCACGCTCTCGGTGAAGCGCAGCCGCCGCGGAATTTTGCAGGGCCACGTCGTGCTCGGCTATCAGCTCGCGCGCAAAGCCGGGATCAAGGCAAAGCTCGATCCTGACCGGCTCGAGCGTCTCGAACACATCGTGCTCAGCCATCAGGGCGAACCCGAATGGGGCGCGGCGGTTTACGCGGCGACGCCAGAGGCGGGGTTTGTTTCGATGATCGACAATCTCGATGCAAAGATGGGCATGGTGCAGCGCGCGCTGCGTCAGGCGCCCGAAGGCGTGGAGTTTTCCGAGCGACTCGCGGGACTGAATTCGCCGTTACTGCTGACCAAGCTTCCTCCGAGTCAGCAGGCTTGAGCGGCGGGCGCGCGAGACCGCGTCGCGCACTACTGCAGATACTGGATGATCGACACGATCGGCAGGAAGAGCGCGATCACGATGGTGCCGACGAGCAGCGCGAGAAACACGATCATGAGCGGCTCGATGATCGAGGTGAGCGCCGCGACGGCGTTGTCGACTTCCTCGTCGTAACTGTCGGCGATCCGCGAGAGCATTTCGGGCAGCGCGCCGGTCTCCTCTCCTACTTCGATCATGCTCGTGACCATCGAAGGGAAAACGCCCGTCGCTTGAAGCGGCGCGGCGACGTTGTCGCCTTCCTTTACGCGGTCGTGCACGACGTCGAGCGCGTCGGCGAGATGAACATTGCCGCACGTGTCGCGCGTGATGAGTAGCGCCTGCAGGATCGGCACGCCGCTCGCGAGCAAGGTGCCGAACGTCCGCGTGAAGCGCGCGATGCTCGCTTTGAGATACAAGTCGCCGGTGACCGGCGCGTGAAACAACAGCCAGTCCCACCCGCGCGCGCCGCGTTTCGTGCGACGCACAACCTGAAACAGAACCACAAGCGCAATCACGATGCCGAGCGTGGCCGCGATGTGATTCGTGACGAAGTAGCTGAAGCCGAGCACCCACTGCGTGAGCAGCGGCAGCGGTTGCCCTTTCAGAAGTCCGGCAAAGATCTGCTCGAACTTCGGCACCACAAAAACCATCAGCGCTGAAACGATCCCGACCGCGAGCGTGATGACGATCAGCGGATAGGTCATCGCCGATTTGACCTTACCCTTGATCTGCTCGGCCTTCTCCATGAAGCGCGCGATGCGCTCCAGCACGGTGTCGAGCACGCCGCCCGCTTCGCCGGCTTTCACCATGTTGACGTAGAGCCGGTCGAAAATCTTTGGATGTTGCTGAAGTCCGTCGGAGAAGTTTCCACCCGAGCGAATCGTTTCAGCTACAGATTCAAGCACCGCCCGAAGCGCTGGCTGGCGCTCCTGCCGCGCGAGCACTTCGAGACAGCGCAGCAACGGCATGCCGGCTTTGATGAGCGTCGCGAGTTGCCGCGTGAAAACCGTGAGCGCCTTGAGCGAAATCGCACGACCGATTTGCCAGCGCGCAGCTCGCGGTCTCGTCGCAGTTGGAGCCGAAGCGGTGGTCGCAGACGTGGCGCGACGCGTGCGTGTTTTGGCCGGCTCGACCGCGGTGCGAGTGATTGCACCGTCGAGTTGCAGCGAGGTCGGCGCGAGGCCGCGCGATTTCAGTTCCAGTGCCGCTTGTTCGGCGCTCGCGCTTTCGATCGTGCCCTGACAATCGCGTCCGGTGCGAGCTTCGATGGCGGTGTAGAGAAAACGTGGCATCGCTCCGGTCTCAGGTGTATTTGACGACTTCCTCGATCGTGGTCGCGCCGTTGAAGATCGCGCGCAGGCCGTCGTCGCGCAGCGTGCGCATGCCCTGCTCGATCGCGCGGCGACGGATGCGAAGCGTCGGAGCGCGCGCGACGACGAGTTCGCGCAACGACTCCGTCATGCGCAGCCACTCGTAGATACCGAGCCGTCCGCGGTAGCCTGAACGGCTGCAATGCGGGCAACCTTCGCCGTAGAAAAATTGCCGGCCTTCCGCGCCTACCGCGGAGAGATCGAGCTGCGCCAGCAAGTCCGGCGTCGGGTGAAACGGCGTGCGGCAACGCGAGCAGACGCGGCGCACCAGTCGCTGCGCGAGCACGGCCTCGAGCGTCGAGGCGATGAGAAACGGCTCCACGCCCATGTCGACGAGCCGCGTGACGGCACCGGCCGCGTCGTTGGTGTGAAGCGTCGAAAGCACCAAGTGGCCGGTCAGTGACGCTTGGATTGCGATCTGCGCGGTCTCGAGGTCGCGAATTTCGCCCACCATGATCACGTCGGGGTCTTGGCGGAGAAACGACCGCAGCGCCGACGCAAAGGTCAGCCCGATCTGCGGATTCACCGGCACCTGCATGATGCCCTCGATTTCGTATTCCACCGGATCTTCCGCGGTGAGCAGCTTCAGGTCCGGATGATTGATCAACCGCAAGCCGCTGTAGAGCGTGGTGGTTTTTCCAGAGCCGGTCGGACCGGTGACGATAAAAATGCCGTTGGGGCGCCGCACGATCTCCTGCACGCCTTCGAGCACGTCGGGCGGCATCCCAAGCTGCGTGATATCGAGCTGCACGGCCGATTGATCGAGCACGCGCAGCACCACGCTCTCGCCAAACTGCGTGGGCAAAGTGGACACGCGCAAATCCACCGGGCGTCCGGCGACGGTGAGCTTGATGCGCCCATCCTGCGGCACGCGTCGCTCGGCGATGTTGAGGTTCGCGAGCACCTTGACGCGTGAGGTAATCGGCAGCGCGAGTGCGCGCGGCGGCGGCGCCATTTCGTAGAGCGCACCGTCGATCCGGTAGCGGATTTTGAACTCGTGTTCGAACGGTTCGAAGTGAACGTCGCTCGCCTTGTCGCGGATCGCCTGCGCGAGCACAAGATTCACGAACCGCACGACCGGCGTCTGGCCGGCGAGCGCTTCGAGATCGTCGAGGGAGATGTCCTGCTCCTTTTCGGCGAACTCCGTGGTGGAAAACTCGCGCAGCAGATCGTCGATGCTCGTGCTGTCCTCGCCGTAGTGCTGCTTGATTAACGCCTGCACGCGTTCAGGCTCGGTGACGGCGATACGGATGTCGCGACTGAGCGCGAACGTCAGATCGTCGATCACCTGACTGTTGAACGGATCCACTGCGGCCAGAACGAGCGCCGGACCTTCGGCGCGGAGCGGAAAAACACCGTAGTCGCGCGCGAGATGCGCGGGCACGGTTTCGATGAGCGATGACGGAAAGTGTGCCGGCAGATTGGCGACGTGCTCACAACCGAGCAGCGCCGCGACGCGCTGGAGAAATGCGTCGCGCCCGATCAGGCCGAGATCGAGCACGAGATCGGCGAGCGGTTTGCCGGTGACACGATGCTCCTCAAAGAGGGACTCGACCTGATCACGCGGCAGCACCGCCGGCTCGCGGAGCATCTCGTAAACCGCCTGATCGTGGCCCTCGAACATCGTGGAGGCGGCGGTGACGTGAGATCAGAGAGGTTTCAGTTGCGCACCCATACCGACGAGCTTCTCGCGCATCGCGACCGGATCCTGTGCTTTCTCCACGCACTCGTCGGCCGTGATGAGCTCGCGGTTGAAGAGGCTCAGCAGGTGCGTATCCATGGTGATCATACCGAGGTGCGCACCGGTCTGGATGTCCGAAGGAATGCGGAAGGTTTTGTTCTCGCGAATGAGCGACGCGATCGAGGTCGTGCTGACCATGATCTCGTAACCGGCGACGCGGCCGCCGCCGACTTTCTTGCAGAGCACCTGGGAAATCACGGCCTGCACCGAGGACGCGAGCTGCGTGCGAATCATGTCCTTCATGTTCGCCGGAAACGCATCGACGATACGGTCGATCGTCTTGGCCGCGCTGTTGGTGTGCAGCGTGCCGAAAACAAGGTGACCGGTTTCGGCCGCGCTGATCGCCGCCTCGATCGTCTCGAGGTCGCGCATTTCACCGACGAGGATGATGTCGGGGTCCTGACGCAGCGCGCGGCGGATCGCCTCCGCGAAGCTCGGCACATCGGAGCCGATCTCGCGTTGTGTCACGACGCAGCGTTTGTGCGGATGGTAATACTCGATCGGATCCTCGATCGTGATGATGTGCCCGTCGCGGTTTTCGTTAATGTAGTTGATCATCGACGCGAGCGTCGTCGATTTGCCGGAACCGGTCGGACCTGTGACGAGAATCAGACCGCGCGGACGATAGAGCAGCTCGCGGATCTTGTCGGGCAGGCCAATGTCCCGCAGTCCAAACATTTTGTAGGGGATCTGGCGGAGCACCATGCCGTAGTTGCCCTTGGCCTTCAGCACGGAGACGCGGAAGCGGGCCTTCTCGCCGAACGCAAAGCCGAAGTCGGCGCCGCCGTTCAGCTTCACATTGGAAATGTGCGTGTCCGGCGTGATCGAGAGCATGAGGTTCTCGGTGTCCGTCGGCGTCAGATTCGGGCCGTCGATCGGCGTCATGCTGCCGCTCAGGCGCAACGTGGGCGGCTGGCCGACCTGCAAGTGAAGATCCGAGGCGTTTTGCTCGACGACGAGATCGAGCAGTTCGTTCATTTCATAGCTCATGGAACCGCGGGTTGTTAGCTGGAATCGCCGACGGTGATGGAGACGACTTCGTCGATGGTGGTCAAACCAGCGATAGCCTTGCGGGCGCCGTCTTCGCGCATGGTGCGCATGCCGAGAGAGCGCGCACGCTCACGCAGACGTGCCGAACTGGCGTGCTCGTAGATCATCCGCTGCAACTCCTCGTTGACGGAGAACATCTCGAAAATGCCCATTCTCCCTCGGAAACCGGTGCCATTGCACTCCGGGCAGCCGTGTCCTCGCTGGAAACGCGCGCCCTCGAGTTGCGCGGAGCTGAGGTTGAGCGCGCACAGTTCCGTTGGGCTGGGCTGATACTCGCGCCGACATTTTAGACAGATTTTTCGCACGAGCCGCTGGGCCATCGCGGCGCGCAGCGACGTGGACACGAGGAACGGTTTCACGCCGATGTCGATGAGACGCGTCACCGCCCCCGGCGCGTCGTTGGTGTGGAGCGTCGAGAACACCATGTGGCCGGTCAGCGAGGCGTTGATCGCGATCTCGGCCGTTTCGGCGTCACGGATTTCACCGATCATCACGATATTCGGAGCCTGGCGAAGCATGGCGCGGAGCGCCGAGGCAAACGTCATTCCGACCTCGTGCCGCACCGGCACCTGATTGATGCCCGTGAGTTGATACTCCACCGGATCCTCGACCGTGATGATCTTCCGGTCCGATTTGTTGAGATAGTGGAGGCAGCCGTAGAGCGTGGTCGTCTTGCCGGAACCCGTCGGGCCGGTCACGAGCACGATGCCATCGGGCAACGCGATGAGTTTCTCGAACGTCGCCTGGTCGTCGCTCAGGAAACCGAGTTCGGGCAAGCCGAGCTGCAGACCCTCCTTGTCGAGAATACGCATGACGATGCTCTCGCCGTGAACTGTGGGCAGCGAGGAAACGCGCAGATCGATGGAGCGGCCTGTAAGCGAAATCTGGATACGCCCGTCCTGCGGGATGCGTTTCTCCGCGATCGAGATGTTCGCCATCAACTTCAGGCGGGAAACGATCGCGAGCTGGAGTCGCTTCGGCGGGTTCTCGACCTCGAGCAACACGCCGTCGATGCGGTAGCGCACACGCAGGCGTTTCTCCAGCGGTTCGACGTGAATATCCGACGCACGGCGCTGGATCGCCTCGAGAATCAGCGCATGGACCCAGCGAACGATCGGCGCATCGGGATCGCCCTCGTCCGCGGTTTCGTTTTGAGCCGAGGCAGCGGCTAGGTTTTCGCCGATCGCGGCCGCACCCGCCGACTCGAGCGTGCCGAGCAGCGAATCGAGCGAGGACTCTTCCTTGCCGTAGAGCCGGTCGATCGCGGCGAGAATTTCTTCACGCGAGGCGACGCACGGTTCGACCTCGAATTTCAGCAGATGCGCCAGGCTATCCACGCCCTCGGTCTCGATCGGATCAGCAATCGCAACTTTGAGAAGCCGGCCGGTCAGCGTGAGCGGCACGAGCGTGTGCCGCACGGCGAGCGCGCGCGGGACTAGTCGCAGAAGCTCCGCGCTGACGCGAAGGCCGTCCAACTCCGCGACGGGCATGTGAAACGCCTCAGCGAGCAAACGCGCGATCTGCTCGCGCGTGAGCACGCCCTGCTCCACCAGAAGATCAATCGTGCTTGGCGGCGCGGTCAGGTCATCGTGCCCGGCCAGGACTTCGCGCGCGGCTTCGAGATGCTCATCGCGCACGAGATTTCGCTCGCGCGCGATTTTGAGCACGAAGTCGTCAGCCGGCGAGATCACGGAGACTGCGCCGGCTATTGTTTGCCGAGAGCGAGCAGGAACTCGGCGTTCGACGCGGTCTTCTTGAGCCGGGTGATAAGCATCTCCATCGACTCGATCGGGCCAAGGCCCTGCATCGCGCGCCGCAGCCCGTAGATGCGCTGCAACTCTTCCGGGTGGTAAATGAGTTCTTCCTTACGGGTGCCGGAGCGATCGATGTTGATCGCGGGGAAAATGCGCCGCTCCACCAGACCGCGGTCGAGGTGGACTTCGCAATTTCCGGTGCCCTTGAACTCTTCGAAGATGATTTCGTCCATGCGGCTGCCGGTGTCGATCAGCGCACTGGCGATGATCGTGAGGCTGCCGCCGCCTTCGATATTGCGGGCCGAGCCGAAGAAGCGCTTGGGCTTTTGCAGCGCGTTCGACTCGAGACCGCCGGACATCGTTTTGCCCTGGTTGCCGGTGAGCGCGTTGTAGGCGCGTGCGAGACGCGTGATGGAATCGAGCAGGATGACGACGTGCTCGCCCATCTCGACGCGACGGCGCGCGTTCTCGATCACCATTTCGGCGCAGTGCACGTGACTCTCGGGCGTCTCGTCGAACGTCGAGGAAACAACCTCGCCTTTCGTGTGGCGTTTGAAGTCGGTGACTTCTTCGGGGCGCTCGTCGATCAGCAAAAGAATCAGTTTCGCGTGCGGACTGTTTTCGGTGATCGAGTTGGCGATATTCTGCAGCAGCACGGTCTTGCCGGTGCGCGGCGGCGCCACGATCAGCGCGCGCTGGCCGAAGCCGATCGGCGTAAGGATGTCGATGGCGCGCATCGAAACATCCTTCTGGGGCTCGGAGCGCTCGAGCAGAATGCGCTTAAGCGGATAATAAGGCACCAGTTCCTCGAACGGCGTGATCTTCGAGATCTCCGCCGCGGGCAGGCCCATCACGGTGTCGACGCGCACGACCGACGGGCAGCGCTCGCCGGGCTGCGGCGCCTGCAGGAGCACCTCGACTCGATGGCCACGCTTCAAGCCGTAGAGCTTGATGAGGCTTTCCGGCAGGTATGCATCTTCTGGATACAACCGATAGTTGACGTGCTCATGCACCACGAACGCGCCGCGATCGGTCACATCGATGTAACCACGGTCACGCAACGGGCGCTTCTGCTCGGCGACGGTCGCCAGCACCTGCGTGAGCAACTGGCGGCGGTTGGGCGCGCCCTCGATCGTCACCCCGAGACTGCGCGCGTATTGCGTCAGATCGGCCAGCGTGCGCGCGTAAAGTTCGTGAAGATAAACCGGCTCGCCGCCGCCGGAGGAAATCTCCGTCGCGAGCGTCTCGAGCGCAGCGAGATCATTGAAGCGGGAGGGATTGGGAAGTTCGCCCGTGACCGGTGCGTTGCTCGGCGGCGGCGGCTGTGGCGGGTGCTGTTCGCGGCCGCCCTGCCCGCCTCCTTGCCAGTGTCCGCCGCCGCCACCGTGGCGGCCGCGTTTGCGTTTGTTGCGCTTCCAAAAATCTCGGCCACCACCACCACCGCCACCGCGGTCCTGCCACTCGCCACGGCCGCCTTGGTTATCGTCGCGACGCGGTTGTTCGCCTTCGGATGGTTGAGCATTGGAGTCGGAAGCTTGCGGGGCGTCCTGCGCCGGAGCTGTGGGAGCTTCGCTGGACGGTGCTTCCTCTGCGCGCGGCTGCCGCTCTTCGCGCGGAGCACGTTCTTCAGCCGCGGGTGCCGGCGCCGAGTCGGGTTCGTGGCGTTCCGGTTTCGGTTCGGGTTTGGGCTCCGACGAGGGCTCGGGGCGCGCTTCCGTGAGAGGGAGCTCAGCTTCGGCCGGGGCGGCGGCCTTCGCCTTCCGGGGACCGCGAGGAGCGCGGGTGGTCTTGCGCTTCGCCGTTTTCTTCGGCGTGGCGCCTTCGCTATCGGCGGCGGCGGACGCAGTCTCGTCGTCGTTCTTAGGAGGGAGTTCCATGGTGGATTGCGGGCGTGGAAAATGAAGCGACGGGAGCCGCCACCGCGGGCGAACTTCTTAGCGGATGACCGTCAGCGCTTCGATGAGTTGCCGGATTTCCGCTTGGAGGAACTCCGGCGTGCCGTCGTTCCATAAAACAAAATCGGCCTGTTCGATCTTACGCGCGAGGGGCAGTTGCTTGGATATTCGTTGCTCGGCGAGCGCGCGTGGCAAACCGCGCTGCTCCAGTCGGGCTAGTTGTCGCTCCGGAGAACACGCGACGCATACGGTGAAATCAAACCAATTCTCCAAGCCTTTCTCGAAAAGGAGCGGCACTTCCACCGCCCACGCTGCCTTGGGATCTGCGGCAAACGCCTTGCGCCACAACGCGAACAGTCGCGGGTGCGTCACGCTTTCCAACCACGCCAGCGCGGCCGAGTCCGAAAACACCGCCGCACCGAGCCGGGCTCGATCGACCGCTCCCTCGGCGGTCAGCACCTCCTGACCGAAACGCTCGCGTAACAACCCGCGCACCTCGGCGTCTGCGAGCACGTGCTCGCGGATCAAGCGATCGGAATCGAGCATGCGAAAGCCCGCCTTCGCGAACATCGCGACCGCGCTCGATTTACCGCAACCTATCCCGCCTGTGATACCGAGGATCATGCCTATCTCCGCGCCAGATTTCGGCTTGCGCGTGAACTTCGCAAATTCTTAATGGCCGCGTCCACTCGCGACCGGACGCACGTCGGCGCGCTTTCCAGCCCACTCTCCCATGTTGCCGCCCGTCGACACCAAGAATTCCCGTGCCGTTGCAGACCATCTGGGAGAGATTTTCCGTCGCACCTATCCTGGTAAACAGCCCACGCTGATCGACCGGGTGGCGACCACCGTCATCGATATGTTTACCGGGGCGCACCCGGACTATCATCCCATCGATCTGGCGTATCACGATCTCGAGCACACCCTGCAGGCGACCCTTTGCATGGCGTTGCTCCTCGAGGGAAATTACCGCGCCACCGATGGCTGGCCGCTTTCGCCACGCCAATTCGAGTTGGGCATCGTGTCCGCCCTGCTCCACGACGTCGGGTATTTGAAACTGCGCTCCGATACCGAGGGCACCGGCGCCAAATACACTTATTGCCACGTTCTCCGTAGCGCAGCGTTTGCCGCTTCGTATCTTCCCTCCGCCGGCGTGGACGAAGGTGAAATCAGCGGCGTGCTCGGCGCGATCAACTGCACGGGCGCGGCGAAGCAGATCGGACGTCTCCACTTTCGCGACGATACCGAGCGGTTCATCGGCTGCGCTCTCGCGACGGCCGATTACCTGGGACAAATGGCCGCGCCGGATTATCCCGACGAACTCGAGATCCTCTACCGCGAGTTCTGCGAGTCCGACGACTACGCACACGTTCCCGCCGAACGCCGGATCTTCCGCTCGGCGTCCGATCTGCAGGCGCGCACGCCCGATTTTTGGCGCAAGCTCGTGCTGCCAAAACTCACCCACGATTTTCAGGCCGTCTACCGCTTCCTCGGCCTGCCCGACGGCACCAATCCCTATCTCGACGCCGTCGCGCGCAACATCGCCATCATCGAGGGCCGCTCCATTGCGGCCGCTTCGGCCGTCGCGTAGCCCACGAACCTCGCCCGGCGCATGCTTGCCACGATCCCATCAGCGGCCCTCAACGGCATCGATGCGGAGTTGGTTTTCGTGGAGGTCAACGCAGGTGAAGCCGGCGAGCCGAAATTGATTCTCGTCGGGCTGCCCGACGCGGCGGTGAAGGAATCGGACGACCGCGTGTTTTCCGCGCTCAGCAACAGCGGCTTTCGCCCGCCGCGCACGCGCACCACGATCAATCTCGCACCCGGTCACCTCAGAAAAGAAGGTCCGTTTTATGACCTGCCAATCGCGCTCGGCATTCTCGCCGCCACGGAGCAACTGAAGGCTGACTCGCTTTCCGACTGGCTCATCGCCGGCGAGCTGAGCTTGTCCGGCGCCACGCGGCCCGTGCGCGGCGCGCTCGCGATGGCAAGACTCGCGCGAAAGCTCGGTAAACGCGGTCTGCTTCTGCCACCGGTGTCCGCCCAGGAAGCCGCCAATGTTGAGGGCGTCACCGTGCACGCAGTGCCGTCGCTCGACGCGGCCGTGCGTTTTCTCACGGGCGAACGGCCGCTTCCGCCGGTGGTGGCGGAGCGACACAACCGAAACACTGTATCGTTCGCCTCCGCTGGCGACTTTTCCGAAGTCAAAGGCCAGCACGCCTTGCGTCGCGCGATCGAAGTGGCGGTGGCGGGTGGACACAACGTGATGATGATCGGCCCGCCCGGCGCGGGAAAATCGATGATCGCGAAACGCGTGCCCGGAATCATGCCGACGCCGACGATCGACGAGGAGCTGGAGATCGTCAGCATCCACTCCGCAGCGGGCCGCACGTTGAGCGGCGAACTCTCCTGGGGCACGCGGCCGTTTCGCAGTCCGCATCACACGATCTCGGATGTCGGTCTGCTCGGAGGTGGCGCGATCCCCGGGCCTGGAGAAATCTCGCTCGCCCACCACGGCGTGCTGTTTCTCGACGAGTTGCCTGAGTTCAAACGCTCGGCCCTCGAAGTGCTGCGCCAGCCGCTCGAAGATGGCACCGTCACGATCAGCCGCAGCGCAGGTAAAATCACGCTGCCGTGCGCCTTCATGCTCGTCGCGGCGATGAACCCGTGCCCGTGCGGCTATCTCGGCGATACGCGTCGCGAGTGCCGTTGCTCGCCCACGCAAATCCAGCGCTACCGCTCGCGCATCAGCGGACCGTTGCTCGACCGCATCGACATTCATGTGGACGCTCCCGCCCTGACGTTGACCGAGCTGCGCTCGTCGCAACCCGGCGAAGACTCCGCCACGATCCGCAACCGCGTCGAAACTGCGCGCGCGCGTCAGCACGAGCGCTATCGCGGCACGAAGACGGTCGCGAATGCGCGCATGACGCAGGCGCAGATCGCCACGCACTGCGCGATCGATCCCGCACTCGGCGATCTCCTCCAGCGTGCGATGGAGCAACTGAATCTCTCCGCCCGCGCCTACGATCGCGTGCTCAAGGTCGCGCGCACCATCGCAGATCTCGCCGGCAGCGACCGCATCGAGTCACCGCATCTGCTCGAAGCCATCCAGTATCGTTCGCTCGATCGCGCGCTCTTCTTCTAGCGCGCAACGCGGCGCAGTCTCCGTTTTGTGGATACACATCCCCGACGCGTTCCGGTTTTGGCGAACGACAACGCGCCGGCAAAAGCCGGAGATATTTCACCGTGGCACGACCGCCTCTTCGCGATGCGCCGCCTGCCAGGCCGACGGCGTCGTTCCCGCGTAGCGGCGAAACATCCGGTAGAAGTAGCCGAGGTTCTGAAAGCCCGCTTCTTCCGCAACCGAGGCCACCTTTTCTTCGCCATGCAGGAGCCGGGCTTTCACGTGCTCGATCCGGGCGCGATTGATCAGTGCCGTGGGCACGACACCCAAATGACGCCGACACGCGCGCGCGACATGCTCTGGCGTTCGCCCGCTGCGCTTTCGCCAAAACGCCAGCGGTTGAGCCGCCAACGCCGGATCGTGCAGATCGGCGCACATTTTCGCGAGCCACGGCGGCAGCGCGGATCCGGCGGGTTTGTTACCGCGGGCAAGCGGAGCCGGCGCCGCGAGCAACTCGCCCAGCAGCAGGGCGACCGCGGCGATCACCACCGTCGCATCGCCCGGTCGGCACGCCATCACCTGGCGTAAATGATCCTCACACCGCTCGATCGTCCGTTTCCCTAGCACGCGCTGCGGCGCCACGGGCAGCGCATTCCATCCACGCATCGCGCCAGGCATGGTCAGCTCCTCAAACCGCCGGAACCAACCGGGCTCCAGCGCGAGGTTGATGAACTGCAGCGGCGTATCGTCCGCGCTCCGGAAAAAATGCGCGTCGCGTGGTCTCACGCCCACCAGCGTGCCGCGGGCGAGCGAACTCGCGCGTCCATTGCAGAGGTGCCGCCCGCTCCCCGCGATCACGAGGAAGAACTCCGGAAAATCGTGACTATGCTCGAATGTCTCCATCCCCGGCGGAAGGCGCGTCACCGCGACATGATGCTCGCGCCGGCGACCCGGCAGGTTTCGAAAAACCAAATGCTGCATCAATTAGGTGTAGCATTTGGTCAAAGGTGTGCAAGACGCGCCGCCGGGTGAGATGTTAAAATGAGCGAGTAATTCCCATTCCTACACATGAGTTCCCCGACCTCCACCCGCGGCCGCCTTTCTCCCGAGCAGGTCGCCCATTATCACCGCGAAGGCTATCTCGTCTTCAACCAGCCCGTGCTTCCCGCCGGCCGCTTCGAAGCACTCAAGGCCCGCTTCGAACAGATTCTCGGCGACCTCCCGGCCGGCGAACGTCCGGAGGCGATGGATGTTCCTCACTTCATGCATCCCGACCTGCTCGAGTGGGCGTTCGACGCCGCGATTCTCGATCTCGTCGAACCGATCGTGGGCCCCGATATCGCGCTGTTCTCGACCCATTTCATCTGCAAACCCAAAGGCAACGGCCGTCGCGTTCCATGGCACGAAGACTCCGCCTACTGGAGGGGCCGCATCACCCCGATGGAAGTCTGCACCGTCTGGTTCGCGATCGATCCTTCGCGCCGCGAAAACGGCTGCATGATGGTCATCCCCCGCACCCATGTGGAGGGCCAGGCGGGCTTCTCCGACTACGATCCGGTCGATCCGAAACGAAACGTATTCGGAACGGAAATACGCGCCTCGCAGCGCGACGAATCCCGCCGTGTCGCCGTCGAGCTCGAACCCAACCAATGCTCGCTGCACGACGCGCGCATCATGCACGGCTCGGAAGCCAACACCTCCACGCTGCGCCGCTGCGGCTGGACGCTGCGATTCTGCTCCGCGCGCGTGAAGTTCAATCAGGAGCAATTCGCCGGCGCGCACCAGGTCTATCTCGCCCGCGGCCAGGATCGCGGCGGCAACGTGTATGCGGACCCCACCCGCGCCTACCCGGAGGTGATGGCGAAGCGCGGCATGTCCAGCGCTTACAAGAACTCGCACTGACCGAGTTTCGACGGGCAGGTGTGCCGCTTTTACATAAAACTCCTGCCCGATTTCTCTCTCGATGCGATGCTCGCCGGAGTTTGTGCCGGCGAGTATTTCTCAAACCTCGCGCGCGAACGCCACGCCTCCACCGCGCGCATCCGCTCTTTGCCGCCATCCAGCAATCGCCCGCTCGCGTCGACTCCCGTTCAACAGCAAGCCCATCCACGTCGAGCGCACGAACAGATCATACGTCACCAGCGCAAGACCGACGGTTGCAGCCGACACGACTCCGAGTTTCACCGACCAGTGCAACGCGACCTCCGCGATCGCCACCTGCAACCACACCACGATCGGCAGGTGCACGAGATACATCCAATACGACGAATCCGCGACATACCGGATCCACGGACGCTCCGCCGCGCAGACTCTCCGAAACACACCCAGCGCCAGGAAAACCAGCGACCACATCGTCGCTGCATAGCTGAGCGCGAAGCCCGCCTTCAACGCTGCGTAGTGCGGATGCGCCAGATCACCTTGCAGGCGTCCCAGCCACAACACGCCCGCGACGCCCGCCGCGGCAAACAGCCAGCGATCCACGCTCAGTCGCGACATTTCTTCGATCAGAGTGCCTCGCCCGCGACCAACCAGCCAGCCAAGTCCAAAAAACCCGACATACACGGCGAGCACCGGCCAGTGCGGCGCGAGCGACTGATCCGGCGTGTCCATTCCCCAGAAGCGCATGAACCAAAGCGCCACGGCCGTCGGCACCGCCAGCACCGGAATCGCCAGCGATGACTTCGCCACCCAGCGCGTCGCAACGTCCGCGCCGCGCATGATCGCATCACCCATCGTCCCCGTCGCGCCAATCAACGCCCGGACCGCGAGCGCCAATCCCGTCAGCAACGTCAGGTAATACAGAAACCACAGGTGCGTTCCCGTGAAAATTCCCGCCGGGAGAGTCTCGAGCGTTTTGAAACCCGCGACGATGTTCGGCCAGAACTCGTAGTCGCCGCGCAGGCTCGCGCTGCCCATGAGCCAACCGGACACCAACAGCGGCCGCAGCAGAAACCAGCCGACGACAAACGGCACCACGATCCGCACGAAGCGCCCGCGCACGAACTCGCCCACGCTTTTTCGCTGCAAGGTCACGCAGCCGAAAAATCCCGCCAGCAGGAAAAACAGCTCCATGCGAAACGAATGGCTGATCGTCACGAAGGTCGCGACCGCCGTTCCCGTCGAGATGTCCTGCACCGCCCAGCCCATGAAGATCGGCATGAACGACAGACTCGCATGAAACACGACGCCGAGCACCAGCGCGAATGCGCGCGTCGCATCGAGATAATCCAACCGCGCCGGAGAAACTGCTGACGGGCTCATGGGAAGAAAGTCGTGCGCGCTCAGTAGAAGCCGATTTCGTCCACTTCGTAGGAGAACGCATCCTTCGCCATGCCGAAGGCCACGAGATTCACGCTCGTGATCGTCTTCAGATTCAGCCGGGTCTGCTCCGACCAGCCGCGTTTCATATCTTTGAACGCCAGCCGGACTTCTTGAAACTCGCCACGCTTCGCCACCACCGGGCCGCCCGTGTGATAATCGAAGTTTGTCACTTCCGAACTCGCGACCTGCACCGACAAGATGCCTTTGTTCACCTTCACGCGCAGCCGCACGCCCTCATAGGCGCTCAGATCCTGCGGCTGCATGTCCGCCGCGAGAATTAATGGCACGCTGATAAACGCCGGCACGCCGCGGCCCGGCACCAGCTCGCCTTCGATTTTCAGCACGCCATCCGCGCACATCTGCGTCGCGTGCGACTGACTACCGAGATCCTTGTCGTTGAACAAAAGCCGCTGGGCGCCGTGCCGCATCGGATCGGAGAAATCATCGATCAGCGCCGGCGCGCCGGCTTTCGCATACGGATGCAGCGCGTAGAAGACGACGCCGACGATGATCGTGACCTTGGTCCAGCGCGAGAGGAACGAAACAGTGAGAGTTTTCATGGGAGATGTGAGTTGGGTTCAAACGTGTGTTCGCCCATGAGTGCCCGGACCCGCGCTCGCGGTGACAAAGTCTCCCCAAAAACTTTTCTCCACCTTCGCCGGAAGCGCGGTGATGCCCCCCAATCTACGGTCACTCGCCAGTTTTCCAGGCGAAGGTCTGGATTCCTTGTCACCTCTTCCCCCTTCCCGGGCACGTAAAAGCACTCCATAACATGCACGCGCCCGATCCCATGACTCCCGCCGTCGCTCCCTCCGACGCAGAACTCGTCGCCGCCACGCTCGCAGGCGATCGCCGCGCTTTCGGCCAGATCGTGGAACGTTATCAGCGTCTGCTTTGCTCCCTCGCCTATTCTGCGACGGGGCAACTCAGCCAAAGCGAGGACCTCGCCCAAGACGCGTTCATCGATGCCTGGCGCCAGCTCGCCACTTTGCGCGAACCCGAAAAACTCCGCGCGTGGCTCTGCGGAATTTTGCGTTTCAAAATCAGCCGCCTGCGCCGCGCCGATGGACGCGAGCCCGTCCGGCAAGCCGAGTCGATCGACGACTCCGCCGATTTCCTTCCGTCCAACGATCAACCCACGCCTGATGTTGCCGCACACAAGGAGGAACAGGCCCTCATGTGGAGCGCGCTGGAGCGCGTGCCGGAGAATTACCGCGAGCCGCTCATTCTCTACTATCGCGAACACCGCTCCATCGAACACGTCGCCGCCGCCCTCGACCTGACGGAAGACACCGTCAAGCAACGGCTCTCCCGCGGTCGCAAGATTCTGCAGGAACAAGTTCTCGCCTTCGTCGAGGGCGCGCTCGAGCGCAGCACGCCAGGCCGCGTGTTCACGCTCGGCGTGCTCGCGGCACTGCCGGAACTCGCCGCGCCCGCGAAAGCCGCGGGCCTCGGCGCTGCGGCCGCGCATGGAGGGATGCTCGCCAAGACAACCACGCTAGCGACCATCATCACGTCGACGTCCGGACT
>Ga0182793_1000488_pt1 | contig 30625 bp, 27 predicted proteins | sample Passage237A_FD_130498 | JGI IMG/M metagenome (GOLD analysis project Ga0182793, IMG submission 130498) | Cellulose adapted compost microbial communities from Newby Island Compost Facility, Milpitas, CA, USA - Passage2 37A (version 2) (version 2) ... | reverse complement strand
CCGCCACCGGGAGCCACCACAGGAAAACCTCCATAAGGATCTAAACTGGCGCCGCTGGTAAGTGTATGGCGGTTAGATACCGGACCACTTAGCGTTAAGGTATTGATAGGACAACAAGAACCCGTAAAAAACTGCCAGCTGCTATAGTTCCCCTGCTCAAAATCAATATTGGGCGGACAGGAAAACTGCGCCCGGGAAACTGAGGCAAAAAGCAAAGCAACCAAAAACGAAAACCAACGATGGACCATGGCTCCTGTTTAAATGCATCAGGGCTCCAATATTAAGCGAAAAGCGTTTTCCCCGCAGAATTATATTGGTCAGAGAATCAGTTCTATAGTGAGGCTGGAAATCAATATAATGCAAAGAAATAAAATATTACCTATAAGGGGTGGTTTTTTATAAAAATTTTTTTATGTTTATGTTCGGAAACCAGTTAATTACAATCATTTATTGGTTTCCGCGCAAGGGTATCAGCTGTAAACGGAGAGAAGGGAGATGTGAATCCCAAAATATAGCTTATGCCAGTGAATTATTACGTGAAGGCCGCTATCATTAATGAAAGCAAAACGAAAATTGAGCGTTATGCCGCTAAAATCGTCCAGGTTAGCAAACACACCGACGACGAATATTTAAAGACATACCCGCTCACCAACGATCTTTCCAACCTGAGCCATCTTTCCGCACTAAAGGAAGATCTCGACACCCACCGGGAGCCTTTCCTCGGAATTAGTTTTCTTTCGTACGGCTTTATCAGCTTTATCCATTTTACTTCTAACCTTCGGTTGTTCCATCTTGAAAAAGGAGATGAAATAGAATTTTTCTTCGAGAACGGACAGTCCTTGCTGTTCAAACTGCATTCTCCACGCACACCCGATGGTCTTCTATCCAAAAACGTCCACCCCGTTAAGGATTCAGATTTGGAAATCATGCGATCCAGCAACCTTAGCTATTGGAAAATAACCAATAGTAACAAATTGTCCCTCACCGGTGGTTTTGTCTATCATGACCACAACAAGCAGTATAGAACCGGAAAAACCGGACAAAGAATTTTCCGACTGATGGCGGAAAGCATTCTGCTCGCCAAAGAACAGCTAACAAAACAAATCTAGACTCCATTACATGAAATTGATCCAATTCAAAGATGCTGAAGGGATAAATAATTATATCCCTGTAGATATGATCATTCGCCTAGCTTCTGTAGCAGTACATACCACCGAGGTAGAATGCAGAAATGGTACGAGATACCGAATTCCTGTCAATACGATGGCACTGATTGCACGCATCTATAAAGAAGAAGAACCGGAAATTATAGAAACAGCACCGGATGCTGACGGACAAAGAGAAATCGTTGTAGCCAGCAGCATCAATGCTCTGTCAGAACACGTCTCTCCAACGATTCTTTCACTACCTGCGGCCGAAAAGAAAAGCAAGGCTAAGTACAAATAAAAAAGCGAGAGCTTGATAACTCTCGCCATGGATCAAGAAAATTTTTCTTAACCATTTAAAACCACAACAAAGGTACTCATCTATTTTTCTTTTCACCGTCCGCCAGCTTTTTTTAACATTACAAAATTTTTAACATTGTAGGCACTTTCTGTTAGGCAAATGTGAAAAGCAAGCCTGAAGATGCCTACATGAAGAGAAGAAACCGAGGCAAGTCCGCGGAGATATTCAGTACCTTTAACGCATGGAAAAATCGCATGTGCGCCCTTCCGACAATCTGAACCCGCAAGACCGCGAATACGAAAACAGTATCCGCCCGCAGAGTATAGAAGATTTTTCCGGACAGCCACAATTAATTGAAAATCTGCGCATTTTCATAAAGGCTGCCAACCTGCGTGGAGAACCGCTCGATCATATTCTTTTTCACGGTCCTCCGGGTTTGGGAAAAACTACTTTGTCCAGAATCGTTGCCAATGAACTGAATGTTTCGATCAAAGAAACCAGCGGACCTGTAATAGAAAAGCCTGCCGATCTCGCCGGACTGCTCACCAGCCTGGAACCACGTGATGTCTTGTTCATCGACGAAATACATCGTCTAAGTACCGTAGTGGAAGAATATCTCTACGCTGCAATGGAAGACTTCAAAATAGATATTATGATCGACAGCGGTCCTGCCGCGCGATCTATACAACTCAACATCAGCCCGTTTACCCTGGTGGGTGCCACGACACGTTCGGGACTTCTTACTGCACCATTGCTAAGCCGTTTCGGTATAAAATCCCGACTGGACTATTATACAAAGGAAGTGTTGCAGCGGATCATACTGCGTGCAGGAAATTTGTTGAATGTGAAGGTAACTTCTGATGCAGCGCTGGAGATTGCAGGCAGGAGCCGCGGTACACCTCGTATTGCCAATGGTTTACTAAGAAGAATGCGCGACTTTGCACAGGTGCTTGGTAACGGTGTTGTTGACCTGGCCATAGTAGAACACGGACTGAAAGCGCTGAATGTAGATGAAAACGGGCTGGATGAGATGGACAATAAAATTCTGGCTACGTTGATAGACAAGTTCAAAGGCGGACCGACCGGCATCAACAACATCGCCACTGCTGTGGGTGAAGAAGCCGGAACCATCGAAGAAGTGTACGAACCATTTTTAATTCAGGAAGGATATATCATCCGCACACCGAGGGGAAGAGAGGCAACAGACAAAGCTTATGTACATTTGAAAAGAACACGCCATGCTTCGGGCAATACATTGTTCTAAACTTCTTTCTGTGAAACATCTTCGGGAAAGGCTGTTTCCATCAAAGCGGCAGTAAAAACTTCCCAACTGTACTTCTTCTTTTGCCCGGCAAGATTTTGCTGCAAACCTTCAATAGGAGACTGAAAGAAGCGAATAATGGCATCTGCTATTTGCTTCGGTTCGGGCTCGGTAACAAATCCTGTTTTTCCGTCTTCCACCACCTCGTGCAAGCCGCCAACTTTTGTTACTACCATCGGCTTCTCAAAGTGATAAGCGACCTGGGTTATGCCGCTTTGCGTAGCACTTCTGTATGGTTGGACTATCAGGTCTGCAGCGCTGAAATAATATTTCACGTCTTCGTTGGGAATGAAGTCAGTAAACAACTGAACCCGGTCGCGCACGGCTTCTATCTGTGCTTCATAAGAAGCTCTGTCATCATAAAATTCTCCGGCAATAATCAATTGAATATGCTCCTTGCCGATGCGCTCGTCTTTCATCGCTTCAAGTAGAATATCAAGCCCTTTGTACTTGCGAATAAAGCCGAAGAAAAGAAGATAGCGAACATCAGGATCAAGTTGTAGTTGCTTGCATGCTTCTGACTTGCCCAGTCGCGGACCGTAGTTATCGTACAACGGATGTGGCGTAAATCGCGCGGGCTTTTGAGTAAATGTTTTTATATCACGCAGCACATCTTTGCTCATCGTTACAAATGCATCGACGGGTTTGATGAAATAACTTGTAAACTGCTTATCGCCCGGGCGTTTTTCATGCGGTATAATGTTGTCGGCGATACAGACGATCCGTGAGTGTTTGTTCCTTCTGACAATACGCAAAATTGTTCCCAGGCAAGGCCCCATAAAAGGTAGCCAGTATCGTACAAACACCAGATCAGGTCTTTCGTTTTTGATAATATTTCCGACACGTATCCAGTTGAAAGGATTGACTGAATTTATCAACGTTCGGATGGTCAGATGTTTCGGTGCCGGTTCATCGGTAAACTGTGATTTTCCCGGAAAAAGAAAAGAAGGATACTGTAGAGAAAACGAGTAGATCGTAACACTATGCCCTTGTTGCTGCAAAACCTCAGCAAGCCGTTCGTTGAAAGTAGAAATTCCTCCTCCACGCAAAGGATGCGCGGGACCAATGATCGCTATTTTCAGAGGTTTCGGGTTTTCCATTTCAAAATCATTTGTGAGCAAAGACAGAAAGAAAATCTGTTTGCGCTCTGTTGTAATCTTCCGGTATGCCTATGTCAATAAAATAACCTTCCTGTACGGAACCAAAAAACTTTCCATGATGTACGAATGCTTCCAGATAGTCTTTCTCGAAAGAAAATTTTTCCGGAAGACCTCTTTGCAGAAAACGGCTTTTATTCACCACATATACGCCACCGTTGATCATTCCTTTTTCAGTAAATTTTTTCTCCTCAAAAGATAAAATCCTTCCTTCCTCATCAATACGAACAATTCCATAGCGCTCAAATCGCCGCATGGGCTTTAGTGCAAGCGTAGTGTCTGCATTTTTCGTTGTATGCAACTGAAGCAACCGACTCAATTCAACATCAAAAAAAGTATCACCGTTCAATACCAAAACATCATCTGCAAATGCTTTCTGCATAGCGAGTTTGATGCCTCCACCCGTTCCTAACGGCTCTTCTTCCAACACCCAATCAATTTCAAAACCGTATGGTAGCTCTTGCAGCCATTCCGTAATTACTTCATGCTTATAGCCCAAAGAAAGAATAACCCTTTCACAATGCTGTTTCTCCAAATAGCGGAAGATATAATGCAGAAAAGGCTTTCCTGCCACCTGTGCCATACACTTTGGGAAATCACCGATCGTATTTCTCAGCCTGGTACCCAAACCTCCTGCCAGTACTATACACTCCATACGATTTTGCTTCAGGTTTTAAAAGAAACTTTCCGCTTTTTAAACACTCCAGGTAAACAACCCTCTTTCAGTAAACTGATAAGCGCGGAGACTACCGCCAAATTTTTCAAGCGCTGCACGTACCTTATAACTAGTCGTTCCCGGACAGTAGAACATCATAAAGCCACCCCCACCTGCACCGGTGATCTTTCCGCCTGTAGCACCTGCCTTCAAAGCGGCTTCGTAGATCTCGTCCATTGCGCTATTACTGATGCCGCTTGCCATCTGCTTTTTATAGCGAAATCCAAAGTCGAGTATCGGGCCGATGTCATCTACTTTTCCTTTCAGCAAAGCCTCCTTCATCATCTTTGATTGCTCCTTGAGCTGATTCATTGCTTCAATGGAAGTCTGCTTTTTTTCCGTCACATTTTTTTGTTGCGCTTCTATGATAGTAGAAGAAAGACGGCTTGTTGCGGTGAAGTAAAGCAGCAGATTGTTTTCGAGTTCGTAGAGGTATTTGGATTTGATGCGGAGCGGATTGACAATTACTTTGTCATCAGCATAAAACTCCATGAAGTTGACACCACCAAAAGTAGCCGCGTACTGATCCTGCTTCCCGCCTGCCATTTTCATCTCTAGTCTTTCGATCTCGTAAGCCATATGGGCCATATCGTATTCTCCCAATGGAAGTTTCAGCCACTCGGCAAATGCACCGAGAATCGCTACAACCAGAGTGGAAGAACTTCCCAGCCCGGAGCCGGCAGGAGCATCTACATACGTTGTAATTCGGAATCCGTTTGGCATCGCACCGTATTCACACACCAGGCGGTTGTACACTCCTTTTGCAAGATCAAGATGACCATCTATGGGCAGGCTTTCAGAGAGTGGGTAAGTAGCTGTTTCCTGACGGTCTATAGCTTCGATGATCACCTGTGGCGAATCCAGCACTTCAATGCTCGCATAGGCATACAGCGAAATAGTTGCATTGAGTATGGCACCTCCATACAGATCGCAGTACGGACTCACATCTGTTCCTCCGCCTGCAAGTCCTATTCGTAAAGGAGCCTTACTTCTGTAGATCATGTTTTGCATTTGATTGATTCTTCCTCAACAGATACACGAGGTAAAACACTATAGTGCCCAGCAACCCTCCTAACGCGTCTGCAAGTGTATCCATGTCATCCTGACTTCTTCCCAGAAAAGTCAGCGCGCCCTGAATCCATTCTACAAGCCATCCCAACAATGCAGATGCTGCAAAAACGACCAGGAGATGCACCCGCCGAAAGTTTTGAACTGCAAGCAGCCACAGATAGGCAAACACCCCGAACAGCACAAAATGCGTCCATTTATCGATAAGGGGTACAGAGATCCGGGGTACTTTTCGTGCCGGGATAAAGCATAAAAAGAAAATGAGCAAGGTCCAGAGGATCGCCCATAGCCTTGCTCGTTTTCGGTATTTCGGATTGTCGGTGGGGTTCAGCATCCGCTTAACCTACACTTTGCTCGTATGCGGCTGCATCCATAAGAGCATCCACATCAGCAGGGTTATCCAGTTTCATCTTTATCATCCAGCCCTGACCGTAAGGATCCTGGTTTACCAGCTCAGGATTGCCTTCCAGAGCGCTGTTTACTTCCAGAATAGTGCCGCTCACCGGAAGGTACAAGTCAGAAACTGTCTTTACAGCTTCTACGGTTCCGAATATTTCGTTTGCTTTCAGCGCCTTGCCTACCGTGTTCACATCTACAAACACGATATCGCCCAGTTCGCGCTGTGCAAAATCGGTGATACCGACGATTGCTTCGTCTCCTTCAATTTTGATCCATTCATGATCTTTTGTGTACCTGAGATTTTCCGGGAATTGCATATCGATAATTTGCGCGTAAAAATAGTGGAAAATTGCAGAAAGGTAAATGATGTCTGTCTCCGCTAAGAATTAAAAAAATATCCCGATTGTGCTGGCACAATTATACTTACTTGTGCTCAGGCAAACTATATTGAGAAAAAAATAGCATCCGAAAGTATGACCAGATGGCTGATATGCCTCTTAACTGCGGTGTTGGTATGGACAAGCTGCGATGAGGACGGAAAAGTGAATTTCAGACGAAAAAAGACCTTTACAGAACGCGACAAGAGCATTACCCCCCAAAACAGTTTCACCGATCTGTTTCTCGACAGCATGAGGCTGGAACAGTTCTTTACCGATCAGAATATAGATTCGGCGACAGCGCAACACATGCGGAGTTTTTACAACAGTCGCAACTACCAGTACGCCTGGTTTACGAAAGACGGGCTGAGCGAACCCGGGCTGAGCTTTTGGAATCTTTTATTGAGCTTTATTTCCCTGTCCAAAGACAGTTCGCTGTTCAATAAAGAACTCGCGAGCCACATGGTGGATTTCACAGATGGAGATACGCTCTTCCGTACCGACAAGCAGACACTTATCAAAACAGAACTGGGGCTTACACGACAGTTTTTTATCTACGCAAAAACAGCCTATGCCGGAAGAGTTGATTCTGAAGAACTACAATGGTTTATTCCACGTAAAAAGATTGATGCGCTGGCGTTACTGGATTCTCTGGTAGCACACAAAGGAGAAACGCTTGAAGAATGGGAGCCTGTGAACCGTGAATATCAGGCGCTGAAAAAAGAACTGATACGGTTTAATGATATAGCCGACAAAGGCGGATGGCAACCCATTGTTTTGGCGGAGAAAAAAAGCTATAAACCCGGCGACAGCAGTATGGCAGTATTGCAAACCAAATTGCGACTGGCAGCCTCTGGTGACTGGCAGCTTCCCGACTCAAGCGCGGTGTATGACAGTACTTTCATAGCAGTAGTGAAAAAAGCGCAGCGCCGGTTTGGCTTTAAAGAAGATGCGGTGATCGATAGAGCACTGGCAGACGCTCTGAATGTGCCGGTAAAGCAACGTATAGAGCAAATATTGATCAACCTGGAACGTATGCGCTGGCTACCTGAAGAAGCTGCTCCTCATCGTATTGTAGCCAACATTCCGGAATTTAAGATTCATGTATTCGAAAACAACGAGGAGGTTTTCGACATGGCAATTGTGGTAGGAAAAGAAGGTACGCACACGGTGATCTTCAACGACGAACTGAGATACATTGTCTTTAGTCCGTACTGGAATGTGCCGCGCAGCATTGTGAAAAATGAGATCCTTCCTGCTATGAAACGTAATCCCAACTATCTGGCAAGCCAAAATATGGAAATTGTGAAAAGTGGTGATGTTCCTACCATCCGGCAGCGTCCAGGTGGCAAAAATTCACTGGGCAAAGTGAAATTTCTGTTCCCCAACAACTACAACATTTACTTCCACGATACACCTGCGAAAAGCCTTTTCAGTCGTGAAAAGAGAGCATTCAGCCACGGTTGCATGAGGCTTGCCGACGCCAAAAAACTGGCCATCTACCTACTGCGTGACCAACCTGAGTGGACAGAAGAGCGTATCAATCAGGCGATGAATTCATCAACGGAGAAATGGGTGACACTGAAACAACATATCCCTGTGTATGTTTCGTATTTCACTGCATGGGTGGACAATGGCGGGTTACTTCATTTTAGAGATGATATTTATGGTCACGACAAAAAGATGGCAGAACGATTGTTTGTAAATCCTGCGCACATGGCGGCGGACAGTACAACTACTGCTTCTTTGTAGTAAGTTTTTCAGCTTCATAGAAAAATAATAGGTGAAAATGTTTCGGTAAACCTGAACGTCTTCACCTTTCAGTGACATACATAAATGATTAGAGTTGGCGCTTTTAGCGTAGGTTTGTTTCCGAAGTTTTTCCGAAACAATGTTTTTTCGAAGAGTATTATTGCTATTGTTTGGTATTGTCTTTTCAACAGGTCTTTTTGCACAGAAGAAAGAAGACTACAAACAGCCGCGTGTCCTTATCTTATTGGACGGTTCCAGCAGCATGCTGAATGAATGGACGCCCGGCAAAAAAAGGTTTGAAGCCGCCGGCGATATTATTCTTCGCCTGATGGATAGTATTTATTCGGTAAACGCTGGCGTAGAGTTTTCTTTGAGGCTTTACGGGCATCAACACACTGTTCCAGAAAACAATTGTTACGACACCAGGCGCGAGGTGATGTTCTCGAAGAACAATTACACACAAATGTCGCTGCGCCTTTCAAGCCTGCACCCACTTGGCGTTTCTCCCATCGCATACTCACTTCAGGTAGCGGCTGAGAATGATTTTGTCAACGAACAGGATTATACCTACAGTCTGGTTTTGATAACCGATGGGGGGGAAAGTTGCGGTGGCGATATCTGCGATGTGGTTCAAAAACTGCTGTCGAAAAAGATTCAGTTTAAACCTTATATCGTTAGTCTGGTAGATTACGCACCATTGAAGCAGCAATACGACTGTCTGGGAAATTATCTTTTAGCTACCAAGCCTTCAGATGTAACCACTGCAGTGCATACAATTGCTGATACCTACCGGAAGATACTGTCGGTGCCGGTGGCGAAACCCAAGTTGCAGGAAGTTTCACAAAAGCCTGTAACACCACAAAAAGTTATCGTGCCTCCGGTGAAGATTCAGACTAAAGATCCTGAAACCACTGTAGTAGCAAAGGTTCCTGAGCCAAAACCCACACCTGTGGCAACAGAGCCTGAAAAAGAAAAAACTGCTACTCCTGCACCTGAGCGCCCTTCGAACTCCAAAATCAAAGTGGATAATTTTTCCCTGAATAAAGAAACTATAAAGGCTATTCCTTCGCTTAACCTAAACCATATACGATACGCTTTGTTTTGGTCGGCAGTTACTCCTAAAAAACGTTCTGTACCGAAATTTCCTTTGCCTGCGAGAGAACCTGATCCAGTGGTTTCCACTCCGGTAAACAAACCGCCAACCCAGCCCGCAACGCCTCCAAAACAAACCATTATCAAAAGCGCAACACCTGCAAAACATGAACCTCGCGATGGCAAATACACAGTACAACTGGAGCCGGCCGCCGAGACCATGATGCAGCTTTTCTTTACAGATGGCAAAGGAAAATTTTATCAGTCTACACCACCGGTGCAACTGTTGGATAAAACAGGTAATCAGGTAAAGAAATTTTACCGCACAGTGGATGCAAATGGCAATCCCGATCCACAGAAAATTCCCCCCGGAACCTACACGCTGCTTATAGGAAAGACCGGAAATTACCGGATTAAAGACGTGGTGATCCAGGCAGCTAACAACAACAAAGTGACAGTCGTAGCAACCAATGGTACGCTTAAATTTCGCTATGACGACAATCCTGATCGCCCGGTAAAAGAATACATCGCACAGGTACGGAAAACCTTTGAAGCCGGCACTACTTTCGTTCAAAAGTGTACAGAAGAGCGTGAACTCGAACCTGGAAACTACCACATAGAGATCAACACGCTGCCAATGATGGTACGCAATATCGATCTGGAATTTGGCTGGTCGTACATTATCGATATTCAAGAACCAGGTATATTGCAATTCACCAATCAAAACGCTGTAGGCCGCATTACCTTATGGGCACCTTTAGGCGATCAATTCGCACGTTTTCATGTTATGGATGTGACCGGAAATCCAAATGCACAGCAGGCAAGACTTCAACCCGGTATCTACGAAGTGCACTGGAAACGAAATCCTACCCATCCTAACGAACCGGACGTGATTCAGAAGTTTTTTATAAAAAGCAATCAAACCACTCAGGTAGAGCTTCAATAAGCGTCTTTATTGCTATGAAAGAAATAGAAATCAGGGAGATCGACGTTGATTCCGATGAGTATCCGGAGGTTTTGAGCTTTCGCAATAAATATCTACGCGAACCCATCGGACTGAACCTTTTTGAAGAAGACCTCAGCGACGATGCGGAAGACTACATCATCATAGCCAAAGAAGGCAAGCATATTCGCGGCTGTGTTATGCTTCATCCGAAAACAACGGATTTGATCAAACTGCGGCAAATGGCAATAGACGAAGCTTTGCGCGGAAAAGGTTTGGGGAAAATTTTGGTAACGAACGCAGAAGAAACAGCTTTGGAAAACGGTTATCGCACGATCGTCCTGCATGCTCGTATCACCGCACGGGGCTTTTACGAAAAGCTGGGGTACGCCGCTTTTGGCGATATCTTTACAGAGGTGGGCATTCCTCATATCGCCATGCAAAAGGAGTTGGGTGAGGCATTGTAAAACAAATACAGATTTTGAAGTTCGGCTGTTTACACAAAGCAGTCAGTTACCTGCACACTGGAATCAACTCGTACCTAAAGGACATTTTCTGCGTTCTGAACAACTCGAAGTTTACGAACGTATGCAGCTGCCCGATCTATCGCTTGTGTATACCCTGATCTCTGTGAAGGGTGAACCTGTGGCAGTCGCATACTTTCAGATACTTTCTATCAGAAAACACCACCTGAACACACACAATAGCGCAGCCTGGAAACAAACTGCCTGGAAACTGTTCACTAAATTTCTCTGTCCAAAGCTATTGGTTGCCGGGCATTTGTTCCGACATGATATTTGTTCGTTTTACTGGAAGGAAGGACTCGCAACTTTCGACGCATTCAGAATGTATCAGTCGGCCATAAAGAAAACGCTGCGCCAGGCCCATGCAGGTGCGGTATTAGTAAAAGATGTGAATGAAAGTCTCATCCCCTATTTCCAACATTATACACCTCAGTATTCGCTGCTGCGTAATGATATTTCGATGGAAATGAAGCTGGATGAAACATGGAACTCCATCAGCGGTTACGAAAAGGCGTTAAAGCACAAATATGGGCAACGCTTTCGGAAGATACGACAGCCTTGGGAACAGATCGTTATCACAGAACTTTCTACGGAAGAAACGAACAAAGAAAAAGATGTACTCTTCAAATTGTATGAACAGGTAAGCCTTCGACAGGAAGTACGATTGGGTGTGCTCAATGAAAGTTTTCTTCCCTTGTTAAAACAGGCAAATGACAACCTTCATATTTGGCTGGTGAAGCATGAAAATCAGCCGATTGCCTTTTTTAGCGCCTGGACGCACAAAGATGTTTTCGACATGTTTTACATCGGAATTGATTATTCCAAAAACGAACAATTTCAATTATACTTCAACATCCTATTCCTCTCTGTAGAAAAAGCAATTGAGTTGAAAAAGAAAAAACTCATCCTAGGTCGGACGGCACTGGAAGCGAAAGCCCGTGTAGGCTGCAAACCAAAATATCTTTCAACTTATCTGTACATACGCAATCCGCTGGTAAGAAACATCATCAACAGGCTTCAAAGGAACATCAACGATATGGAAGGCGCCTGGGAAAACAGACATCCTTTCAAAGCGCAATGATTCACTTACTACTCTCATCAATGTGCTTCCAGCCAGTTGTCACCTACGCCTGCTTCAGCCACCACCGGCACGCCATGCGGTAGCTCCATCGCCGACTGCATTTGCTCGCGGATCAGTGCTGTAGCTGTTTCCACTTCTTCTTCAGGCACATCAAAAACCAACTCATCGTGTACCTGCAAAATCATTTTGGTGCGCAATCCTGCTTCGCGAAGTTTATGATAGACCTTTACCATCGCCAGCTTAATCATATCTGCAGCAGTGCCCTGTATCGGCATATTGATGGCGTTTCGCTCGGCATAACCTCTCACGGTCTGATTGGAAGAATTAATATCACGCAGCCAGCGTTTCCTTCCCGATAAAGTTTGCACATAACCGGTTTCGCGCGCAAAGTTCATCTGGTTATCCATGTACTGCTTTATGGATGGATACTCTTTAAAGTAGTTTTCAATAATTCCTTTTGCCTCTGTGCGTGAAATTCCAAGATTTTCTGCCAAGCCCCAGGCACTTTGTCCGTAAATGATTCCAAAGTTTACTGCCTTTGCTGCACGGCGCATCTGAGGCGTGACTTCGCTTTCACTTACGCCATAAACCTTTGCAGAGGTAGCGGTGTGAATGTCTTTGTTATCCTTAAATGCCTGTATCATACTTTCATCGCCACTGATAGCAGCAATGATTCGTAATTCGATTTGAGAATAATCTGCTGAAAGCAGCTTCCATCCATTACCGCGCGAGATAAACGCTTTTCTTATCTCTCTTCCACGATCGGTGCGGATGGGAATATTCTGCAGATTCGGATTGGTACTGCTTAGTCTTCCTGTTACTGCCACTGCCTGATTGAAACAGGTGTGTACCCGACCGGTTTTAGGATTGATCAATCCGGGCAGTGCGTCAATGTATGTGCTCTTCAGCTTGGTAAGTTCGCGATAGACCAGAATGTCTTCAATGATCTGATGTTTGTTGCGCAGTTTCTGCAGTACATCTTCTCCTGTAGCATACTGACCGGTTTTCGTCTTCTTTGCACTGTCGAGTTTCATAAGATCGAAAAGCACTTCTCCGAGTTGTTTGGGAGAACCGAGGTTGAATTTGATGCCTGCATGCCCAAATACTCTTTCCTCTGCCTGCCGGATTTCGAACTCCATCTGCTCACTGTAATCTTTCAGGAACTGCACATCAATACCCACTCCTTCATATTCCATATCCATTAGCACAGGGAGCAGCGGATTCTCTATTTCTTCCAGAACCTTTTTCACTTCGGCTTGCTTCACCATCGGGTCGAAACACTGTTTGAGCTGCCATGTCACATCTGCGTCTTCTGCCGCATAATCTTTTACAATTTCTATCTCCACATCTCTCATGCTCTTCTGGTTTTTTCCTTTTCCGATGAGCGTTTCGATGCTGATAGGTTTGTAGCGAAGGTATTTGGCACTCAGCAGATCCATGCTTCGTTTGCCTTCCGGCTCTATCACATAGTTGGCAAGCATGGTATCATAAAGACGACCTTTCAACTCGAAGCAATAATGCTTCAACATTGTCATATCGTATTTCAAATTTTGCCCGATCCACAACACCTCGCTTCGATTGAAGACCGGAGCAAAACGTTCCAATACGGAAATGATACCTTCTCTCTCCTGAGGTAAAGTCACATAATAACCTTCTCCTTTCTTCCAGCTAAAACTCATACCAATCAATTCTGCAATCATGGCATCAATATGCGTCGTTTCCGTATCGAACGCGATCTCGGGCTGGTGTAGCAAATCTGCCACTAAAGCCTCAATTTGACGAGTTTCAGAAATCAACTCATATCGGTGTGGTGTATTTTCGATCGTGGCGAGATTATCAACGATTGTCTCTTCAGCTATTTCTGCGGGACGCTCCACCACACTTGCCTTAACCTGAGTTCCATTGGTCACTCCGGTTCGCACAGGATTGCCGAAAAGATCGGTAGGAGCGTTTGCATTGCTTTGATTGGGCAAGCCTAGTTCCTCGCCCAATATTCTTTTTCCCAGGGCTTTAAATTCGAGTTCGTTGAAAATTTCTTTCAGCGCTTCGCGATTCCATTCTTTTACCCTGAAATCTTCTTCATGAAATGCAACGGGCACATTGGTAATGATAGTTGCAAGCTTTTTGCTCAACAAAGCGCTTTCTCGTCCATTCAGCACTTTTTGTCCTAAAGCGCCTTTGATATTTTCAGCATTTGCCAGCACATTCTCAAGCGTTTGATATTCCGCCAGCAATTTGGCTGCTGTCTTTTCTCCCACACCGGGAATACCGGGGATATTATCTACTGCATCTCCCATCAGCCCCAGCATATCAACGACCTGACTTACACTGGAGATATTCCATTTAGCGCATACCTCCTTTTCTCCCAAAATCTCTACTGCACCACCCTGATAACCCGGCTTGTAAATAAACACTCTGTCGCGCACGATCTGCCCATAATCTTTATCGGGCGTAACCATGTAGACTGTGTAACCCAGGTCGGCAGCTTCAATCGCCAACGTACCGATAATATCATCTGCTTCGTAACCATCTAGTTCCAGACAGGGAAGATTAAACGCCCTGATCAATCTCTTTATATCCGGAAGGGCAGCAGAAAGATCTTCGGGTGCTTCCTGACGATTTGCCTTATAATCGACGAAATCGGTGTGTCGTTCGGTATCGGCTGCAGTGTCGAATACCACAGCAAGATGAGTGGGTTTTTCTTTATTGATCAGATCGAACAACGTAGAAGTAAAACCAAATTGTGCATTTGTATTTCTTCCTGTGCTGGTGATGCGGGGACTGCGGATGAGTGCATAGTAGGCGCGATAAATCAGCGCCATAGCATCCAGCAAAAAGAGCTTCTTTTCTGGCATACGGCGAAGTTAATGAATGACCGGGAGGTGTTACGAAGTAGTACTATCAGATGACACCGATGGTAATGATTTCCGTTGAAATATTATCTTCTGTATGGTATATACAATATCAATTCCTAGACTTACAACTTTACAATTTTGCAGAACAGGAAAGCCTTAGCTTTGCAGCGCCATGAATCAAACGGATAATCAACAGGAAAAGGATACCTCCGTCGAGAACAACGGCAAAGAAGAAAAGTCGTTTACAAAGTGGTTAAAGAGACTGGGGGTAGCAGGCTTTCTTTTCTTTCTTATTAAAGGTATTCTTTGGCTGGTGGTCGGCGGCGCACTCTTACGCTATGTCGGCTGTGAAAGTTAGTGCAGAATAGTTCTTAACACAGGCAATGATCTTATTTGCCCCAAATGCTGTGCATGGCGGTGCAGAAATTCGATGTACCAATCCAGCAAACGAAAACGCATCTGTGCGTTCATTTCCACTTCCCAACTTCTATTGGCTTCTGTCACCTTCAGCAATTTGGACAAAGCAGCAGCATCTTCGTCGTTAACAAAAGGTCGGACCAGCGGGGGATGATCTGAAAAACCTCCATCGGGTAAATTGAGATGCGGTGTTTCGGCAGTGTATGCTCCCCGGAGTTCGTAGCCCAGATGTCGACATACCTGAATGATAAAGTATAGGGGAAAGTTTGCAACCTGGTGAACAGGCAACTGATCGAGCGAACGGAAATAATCGAAAGAAAAGGAGAACAACTCGGGCAATGGTGCTTCTTCGGGTAGTAAACGAAGCAGCAGTTCTACAGAGAAAAGTGCTACGCTGTTTTTCACCACCTCCTGTTGTAAAGACTGGTAAAGCCAGGCAGCCTGAAACTCCCGAAGATGTAGCAGTTTTTTCTGCGGTTTCTGATAAGAAACCAGATCCAAAAGAGTAGCAGGTTGCAGTAATCCAGCACGATTCTGACGGGCTTTTGCAGTACGCACACCTTGTATCAGGTAGGTTTGAACACCGAAATATTCTGTAAAAATGGTCGTTACCAGGCTGGTCTCCCCGTACTTCACCGACCGCAGAACGATACCCTTTGTGTTTTGCAGCATGTCCGTTTACTCCATGAAAACCATTTTCCCTACGTGGGTTTGCGAACCATCTTTATTAGTCGCAAATATCAGATATACGCCGCTCTGTGGACGCCGACCTGTATAATCAAGACCATTCCAAACTGCCTGCCCTCCCAGTGCTTTGGTGCGATAAACCAGTTGTCCGGAAATATCAGTGATCCTTACATCGGCATTTTCAACCAGTCCGCGAATAGCTATGGTTCCCGAATATCCTGAAGGAACCGGATTGGGGAAAGTGACCACCGACTCATTGGATTCACCGCCTTCGGTTGCTGTGCTCCGGTAAGAAACCAATCCGGCACCGGTACCGATATAAACATCTCCGGTAATCGGATCGACAGCAATCTTACGGACATCATTGGAGGGAAGCGGGCTGTTCTCAGCTGTAAACCTGTAAACGATTTTTTCCCCGTCCGGACTCACCAGCCAGACACCGTTGGTCGTGCCGATCCATTTTCTGTTGGCTCCGTCGACTGCCAGCGTGCGTACTCTTTCATTCTGGAACAAATATCCTGCAAACTGATCGTATTGTACGATGGGCTTGCGAATCTCACATTGTCCGGCAAACACCTGATCGGGTGAACAATTGATCACTCCAATTCCATCATTAGTTCCGATCCAGATAGCGTTGTTTTTATCTTTTGCTATGCAGTTTACGAAAGAATTGAGTTCATGCTGAGAAGCTGATATTTTGGCAAACCGATCGTCCGCTGGATTTTCCGGAGTGTAGTTATCATCATAGGCAGCAATGCCATCCACTCCCGCAGGGAGGATGTACCATTTTATGTTGTTATCATCTACCAGAACATAAGCAGCGCTGGCTGACCTTCCCCCGCCGGCAAATTTATATCCTGCACCATCGCGGGTACGCACAGCAAGTTCGCGAGCACCACCGAAATTGGTGATCCATAGATTTCCTGAATTGTCAAAGGCAAGACCGGAAGACCGGTAAGAAGTGAAATCCAGAAAATGTACTTCCGTGAACGGAGCATTTTCCTTATAATGCTCGATAGTGCCATCTGTCTTAATAGCTATCAGTCCTCCGCGATAGGAAGCCCCCCAAAGCGTTCCCTCCGACGGATCTTTTGCCAATGCAATAAAGTCGGTAATGTCTTTGTCCCGAAAAACATCAACGGTCTGACGATTGTACAATTTCCACTTGCCGTCTTTATAATGTGAGATGCCATGGGGATTGTAGAGATAAGTCCAGTTTTCGTCATAGCCACCATGCGCTACCCAAACTTCATTGTTATATGCCAGGATATCGAAAGAACCGCTGGTGGAGGGACCGCCTGGATTTTTAAATTCCAAAGAACTACCACTTCTTTTGCCCAGGCCATTGTAAGCATCGGCAACCCAATAAGAACCATCGGACAATACAACGGTATTGTTTGCCTTGCCCATCACGTAAAAGGAGTCGGTCACTACGCCGGTTGCGGTATTTAAAAGATAGGTCATGCCGCTATAAGACTGTGGACGGTATTCGTTAATGATAAGTTCTGAGCGATTTCCTTCAAGATTTGCGACAGTATATGAGGTTTTGAACACCTCGCTGAGTGTATCGTTTCTAAGACTATATACCTTGTTGGTATCGGATACATATATCGTATCGCCTATATTGACGAGGCTAAAAAGATAGTTGTTTGCCACAATCTTTTCCCAGGCTGAAAATGCCTGAAGGTTCGGATGATTCTTGCTTGCACGGTAAATGCCCTCTGTTGTGACAGCGTAAAACCATTTGAAATCGGCACCAAACTCCCTTACTTCCAGCGTCTGACTGTTTTCCAGAAATGAGTACGTTTCTTTCGTTTCTCTTTTGTCCAGATTGAGCACTACGATGCCAAAGCTCGTAGAGAGATAAGCCATTCCATCATCCGTAAAAATATGATTGATGCGTTTCGGACTAACCGCGCGCAACTTAATATCCGGTATGTTGAAAAAAGTTTCGTCTTTAAATAAGTCAATGTTTCCGTTTTGGTAAGCAATAATCGTATAATCTGTAGTCGCATCGTAAGCTACATAAGAGATGCCGACGTCTGACATGCCCTCTGCTTTTGAGTAAACAGTCGTTTCGTTTTCGGCAGCATTAAACGTGTAAAAACTCTCACTGGACGCCGCAAAGATGGTCACCTCGTCAGTGGCTGCGCTTACTGCATTGTGGTAAGGCAGATGGCTGCGCCAATACCCTATAGGCATCTGCTGTGAAAATGCTTCAAAAGAAAAAAGAGTGCAAAGAAAAACAACTACGAAGAGCTTCTTGTTCATGTACATGTGCGGTTGCCAAATGTAAGTAAATAAACGCTTGCAGGGTTTCTATATTGTGTTTGTCGCATCAGAGGTTTGGCTCAATAAAAACTCGATGGTACGCGGAAAGTAAAAATGTTCCAGCGTATGAATACGTTTTGCGAGTGCGTCTGCATCATCTTGCGGACATACCTTACAGCGTGCCTGCAGAATAATATCTCCGTTGTCGTACACCTCGTCCACGTAGTGAATGGTAATGCCACTTTCTTTATGCCCGGCTTCAAGCACTGCCTGATGAACATTGTGTCCGTACATTCCTTTTCCTCCAAAAGCCGGCAGCAGCGCCGGATGGATATTGATGATCCTGTTTCTGAAAGCTACCACAAACTCATCTGGTATCTTCCACAAGAATCCGGCAAGTACGATCAATGAGGGTTTATAATTTTCAAGCATTGCAACAAATTCGGCAGATTTCAGCGTTTCACGATCAATAACCCGGGAAGGTATGTTTTCCTTTTTTGCCAGTTCAAGCACGCCTGCATCCGCTTTGTTCGAAACAATCAGCGATACTGTTGCCATTGGATGTGTTCGGAAATACTCAATAATGGCGGCTGCGTTGCTTCCCTTGCCGGAAGCGAAAATGATGATTGAATGCATAGAGTGTGTAAAATTAGCAAACTGTATCGCAGAGAATGATTTTATAATTTTACAGTATCATGAGCGAGGAAAAACTGAGGCTGGACAAATATCTATGGGCAATTCGCATTTTTAAGACTCGTACCCAGGCAGCGTCAGCCATTGACGATGGAAAGGTGAAAATGAATGGTGCAGCAGTGAAGGCTTCGCGAACTGTAGCTTTAGGCGACCGCTACGATATAAAAACGCCCGCACGGAAGTGGACAATAGAAGTAACAGGATTGCTTCACAATCGGGTAGGATATGAGGAAGCTATTAAACACTATGCAGATCTTACAAGCGAAGAAGACAGGCAGTACCAGCGTAACACATCCAGTTTCTATACGGGTAAGCGTTTAAGCAAAACAGGTCGCCCGACTAAGAAACAGCGACGCGACCTGGATGATTTAATGAATGAAAATTGATAAACTTAATGTAGCGCACCGAAATCGCCTTCAAGCATCAGTGCCCAGCTAAAGCCCATGTCATCGCTGCGATACAATCCTTTGTCGGTAGCTATGTAGATATATTTCTTTTCCACCCCGTTTTTATAAACATCTTCTTCTCCTGCTATTGCATATACGGTCGTATAAGTTTCAAGCCCGTTGTTAGCCGGCACGAATATGCCGTTTTCCAAACGATAGACACCCATGGAATCTGTACCTACCAGAAGCACTCTATCGAAGGGCGCGTGCGTGGCATACAACTTTACATTCGCCGGAAGACCCTGATACTTTGTCCAGGTCTTGCCAGAGTCGTTGCTGTAATGCACTCCTTCTACACCATTGTAATCAGTAAGCAGTAGTGTATTGTTGAACCTTGAGAGATAAGAAAAGCCGGCAGGGTGTGTCACATTTGTTGGATAATGGCTCCAGCTATCTTCCTTATCGTTGCGGAGATATAAAGAATCGTTCGCGTCGCCAAAAGCAAACAAAGCACCATTTTTCAGCTGGGCAAACGACGTGATGCCTCCGCCAATCAAACCTTCATCCCAATTATCGTCGGGCAACCATTTCTTTCCATTATCTTCACTATACACTATTCCCTTTGTAGCAGGATCTATAGAACTGAGGTATATCCTCCCGTGTCCTTCCACATTCAGGATCATCGAATTCCATTTCGCCATAAAATCAGGCGCCGGATATTGTGTATATACGGGATTGAAATTACGTCCTCCGTTCTCGCTTAAGTGAACATTCGATTTCACGATCAGCAAATTGGTAGGACCTGCAGTAAGAATAGCACGATAAGGTATACGATCTGCTCCGAAAACAGTGGAGAAGTTAAGTCCATCATTCGTTTTTATCAGGTCGCCGCTATTGGTACCTATATATAGTCCGTATGGCTTTTTTATTACCGTATTATTATCAATGCCGTTTGACTTCTTACAACTTTGTGCAAGGGTGAGAGCAAAGAACGCAAATGCCAGTTTATAGAGCTGGTTATATCTCCGCATCGAAAAAATTTTTACCAAGTTTACAAAAAAAGTTAAGAATTCAAACTATAAAGCCCCTTATTAGACGAGAAAAGCCATTTACGGGTTTGCTTGCCGGCCAGGTAACATGATTCGTACTGATTTTCTGTATCCCCCAAACAAAAAAAATCCCATACCGTTGAAGTATGGGATTTTTTAGGAACTCGTATAGAAATATGTTAGAACGGCAAATCATCTGCACCTTCCGGAGAGGGGTTATGGACATTTTCTCCGGTGGAAAGGCCTGCATCTGAGGTTGTGTTGTACTGTGGTGCGGTAGTACTGACTGGAGCAGCAGCCGCGACAGATTCTATTCTCCAGGCATCAAGATTGGTTATATAATTTACCTTTCCATCTTTTTCCCATCTGTTTCCTTTCAGATTGAAGGATACTTTGATCTGGTCGCCGACATTGAAGCGGTCCAGAATATCGCATTTGTTTTGTACCAGTTGCATTTTGGCAAAATTGGTATAGACATTCCCGTTGATTTCCTCCGAAAGTTCAACCACAAATTCGCGCTTTCTAAAGCTTTCCTTCACCTGCTGGGTATCGTACTTCACCGCTAGTTTGCCTGTTACTTCTAAACTCATTTTACTTCGTAATTAAAATATGAACAATTGATTATTTCCTAAGCCGGATCACAAAGATAGACCTTATGAAGTAGGGTAAATTTAATAAAAAAAGTGCCTCATGAAAGGCACTTAAAAAGGGAGATATATGGGGGTCGAACCCACGACCTTCGGAACCACAATCCGACGCTCTAACCAACTGAGCTAATATCTCCGTATCCGGTTAAGGAGTGCAAAGATAAAGCCATTTTCGGGAAAATATCAAAGCCGCGGTGTAACAAATTTCTACTGCTGCCGATACAGGATTCACAGAGACTTTAATAATTCTCTGTTTTAACAATTTTTCCATCGTCAGCCTATTATATTTGCGCTCTAATTTTCTTATATGCAGCAACGCTTAGCCCTGATGGCTATCTTTCTTTTCGCATCTGTGTTTTCAAATGCACAAGACGTAGAAAAGTCAGGCACAAACAAATCTGTACTTCAAAAGCCTTCCCGCGATTTCGTCATGCTGCAGTTTACCTACGAAGGCTGGTCCAGACCGGACTCAATAAAAACTACAGGCTTCGGACGCGGCTTTAATGGTTATATCTGTTATGATTTCCCTATCGGCAAGTCGAATTTCAGTTTTGCGGCAGGTATTGGTATCGGAACTTCTAATATCTACTTGGATAATCAACAAATTATTCTTTCAGACACGGGAGCGTCTGCCCAGGCGCGCTTTGTTGCAGAACAGGAAGACTATAAAAAATATAAGCTCACTACAGCATACCTTGAAGCCCCCTTCGAAATACGCTTCTTTGGCAACAAGGAAAACCGAAACAAAGGTTTCAAAATGGCGATGGGCCTCAGAGTCGGAACGCTTGTCGGTGCTCACACCAAAGGACGTCGCGCAGTCGATGGAACCAAGTTTGTTGACAAGGAGAATACAAGACGCTTTCTGGAAAACTGGCGCTTTTCAGGTACCGCAAGAATCGGATGGGGCAACTTCACCCTGATGGGAACCTACAACCTGAATTCGCTGTACAAGGCAGGATCGGGGCCGCAAATCACGCCTTATTCCATAGGGCTCTGTATCAGCGGCTTATAACCGACTATCAGATTTCATAAACTGCCCCTTCAGTAGTCACCAGTACATTAGGGAATATCTCCGCGGCTTCTTCCCGAAAGGGCTCCAGATCTTTGTATTTGGAAGAAAAATGCCCGAGGAGTAGCTGTTTGGCTCCTGCCTGTTTTGCGATTTGCGCAGCTTGTTTTGCCGTGCTGTGAAACCGTGCTGCCGCGCGGTCAGCATCTTTTTCCAAATAAGTGCATTCGTGGTAAATGGTATCGGCGCCCTTTATGTGATCGAGGAATGATTCGGTAAACAATGTATCTGCGCAGTAAGCATATTTTTTCGGTGAGGGACCTTCATCTGTTACCCATTCATTTCGCACCAAGAAACCGTCCGCACGTTCATAGTCTTCTCCGCGCTTCAGACGATCGTAGAAGTAAGAAGGAATCTCATACTCACGACATTTATCAGGCAACAATTTTCTACCCTTTGTCTTTCGTTCGATAACAAAACCATGACATGCTATCCTGTGCTCTACCGGAAAACTCTTTACGCTACAAGCTTCATTGTCGACCAGCAATTCTGATACACCTTCTGCCAGCGGATGAAAGAAATAAGGGTAACACAGCGTTGTATCCGCTACTTTCAGTATCTGGTCTATGATTGGCTCGAGCGCTGCAGGGCCGTAGACATGTAAGGGAAGAGTTCTACCCAGCAGGCTCATACTGTTGATAAGTCCTGGCAAACCAAAATAGTGGTCGCCGTGCAGATGACTGATAAATATGTGTTGCAGTTTGCGCCACTTAACCCCAAAACGCTGCATTTGTATTTGAGTACCTTCACCGCAGTCAATAAGCATTGCCTCTCCATACACCGTTACTACCTGTGCAGTCGGATGTCTGCCGAAGGCCGGCAATGCAGAATTATTTCCAAGTATAGTGACTTTCATTACGTGCTTAGTAGGTAATTGTTTTAACAAACCATTCCATCAGAAACCTTCCTCAAACAAATCGCGCTCAAGCACTTCCATGCTGATGATGTCTATTGCTTCCTCCTCAGTGGGTACAATATTGAGCAACATTTCATCTTCGTTGCCTTTCAATTGTGCCAGCAAATCGCCTGCGAGGTGGACAAACACCAGCGACTGCCTGGCTTCATAGACCTCTTCGTGCAGCGCAACGAGCTTTGCTTCGATCTTTTCGTCAGTGGATGTACAATGCCGCAGGTCAACAATGATGTTCCGACTGCCGCTTTCGGTAAGTTCTTTCCATTTCTGGCGAATAGCTTCTGTCAAATTAGCATCCAACATGTTTGACACCGGCGTGATGGTGGTGTAAGAAGGTTTGGTATCAATTTTGAATTCCATAACGACAAGATGGTGAGTTAGTCAATTGCCCAGGCAAAATCACAGGGTCTAAAATACACTTCCCATCCTATGCTTTCTTTTGTATTTTTAGAAAGAGGAATAGGAAGAAGCCGTACAAAGCTAATGCTGATATAGCCAAACACAATAGCCAAACGACTATCTTATGGTTAACTTTATTTACATAAAAAACAAAGGAACGGAATAATGGATTCGAATTTCTCACCAAAGGTTAAAGAGATTATTTCCTACAGCCGCGAAGAAGCCCTCAGGTTGGGCAATGACTTTATCGGTACAGAGCATCTTCTGCTCGGGATGATCCGCGAAGGAGAAGGTTTGGCCGTACGGGTATTGCAGACTATGAATGTAGATCTTTTCGACTTGCGCAAAGAACTTGAACTTGCTATAAAGGATAAGAACAACAGACCACTGGCCAACATCAACAGCCTGCCGCTTACAAAACAGGCGGAAAAGGTAATTCGCATTACAGTATTGGAAGCAAAAGCCCTCAAAAGTGCTACAGTAGAAACAGAGCACCTAATGCTTTCTATTTTGAAGAACAAGGAAAATGTAGCTACGCAAATTCTTCATCAGTTTGATATAGACTACGACCGCTTCAAAAGCCAGCTGGGTATCATGCAGGGTGGAAGTCCCACTGCCGATTACGGAAGTGACCCCGGAGAAGAGTTTGAAGAAGATGACGAACGTCGTCAGTTTCAGCAAAGACGCCCTGTGGGCAATGCAAAGTCCAAGACACCGGTGCTTGACAACTTCGGTCGCGATATCACAAAGCTGGCAGAAATGGGGAATTTAGACCCCATAGTCGGTCGGGAAGAAGAGATTGAACGCGTCTCACAGATTCTTTCGCGCAGAAAGAAAAATAACCCCATTCTCATCGGTGAACCCGGTGTAGGTAAAACTGCCATCGTGGAAGGTCTGGCCCTCCGCATTGTGCAGCGTAAAGTTTCGCGGGTACTGTTCGATAAAAGGGTGATAAGCCTCGATCTGGCAGCGCTGGTAGCAGGTACCAAATACCGCGGACAGTTTGAAGAGCGCATGAAAGCGATCATGAATGAGCTCGAGAAAAACCGCGATGTAATTCTTTTCATAGATGAAATTCACACCATTGTCGGTGCAGGCGGTGCTTCGGGTTCGCTCGATGCCTCCAACATCTTTAAACCGGCATTGGCTCGTGGCGATCTCCAATGCATCGGAGCATCTACACTGGATGAATACCGGATGTACATTGAGAAAGACGGTGCTTTGGATCGTCGCTTCCAAAAAGTGATGGTCGATCCACCAAGCGTTGAAGAAACAATTACCATCCTTTCCAATATCCAGTCGAAATACGAAGAGTTTCACAACGTGTCTTACGACACAGAAGCTATTGAAGCTTGTGTAAAGCTCAGCGATCGCTACATGACGGACCGTTTACTTCCGGACAAGGCGATCGATGTAATGGATGAAGTCGGTGCGCGTGTTCACCTCAAGAATATCAATGTTCCTCAAAACATCCTTGATCTGGAGAAGAAGATTGAAGACATCAAGCAGGAAAAAAATAAGGTTGTAAAAAGCCAGCGCTTCGAAGAAGCCGCAGCACTCCGCGATAAGGAAAAACGTCTGGGTGAGGAACTGGAAAGGGCGAAGGCAGAATGGGAAGAGGAAGCTAAAAACAAGCGCTATCCGATACACGAAGAAGATATTGCTGAAGTGGTAAGCATGATGACAGGCATTCCTGTAATGCGTATGGTAGAGGCAGAAAGCCAAAAACTGCGCAGAATGGGTGACGATCTGAAAGGTGCAGTGGTAGGTCAGGACGAGGCAATTCTGAAAGTTGTAAAGGCAATTCAACGGAATAGGGTAGGTCTGAAAGATCCTAAAAAACCGATCGGCTCTTTCATTTTCCTCGGCCCTACCGGTGTAGGTAAAACTGAACTTGCACGCGCGCTTGCACGCTACATGTTCGACAGCGAAGACGCACTGATCCGTGTAGATATGAGTGAGTACATGGAGAAGTTTTCACTCTCCCGCCTGATTGGTGCCCCTCCGGGATATGTAGGATACGAAGAAGGCGGCCAGCTTACAGAAAAAGTGCGCAGAAAACCTTATTCGGTAGTGCTGCTTGATGAGATCGAAAAAGCGCACCCTGATATCTTCAACATCCTGTTGCAGGTGCTTGACGACGGACAACTCACCGACGGACTCGGACGGAAGGTAGATTTCAAGAACACGCTCATCATCATGACATCGAACATAGGCGTGCGTCAACTGAAAGACTTCGGTACCGGTGTGGGCTTTGCTACTTCCGCTACACAAAGCGCTTCAGAAGATGTTTCCAGAGGAATTATCGAGAAGGCGTTGAAACGTACTTTCTCACCTGAATTTCTCAATCGTATAGACGATGTGATCATCTTCAATTCGCTCGATCAGGAACATATCAACCTCATCATCGACATCATTATGAAAGATGTGATGAAACGCCTGAACACACTGGGCTTCAGCCTTACACTTACTGATGCGGCGAAAAAGTTCATTGCTGAAAAAGGCTACGATCAACAGTTTGGAGCACGTCCTTTGCACAGAGCTATACAGAAGTATTTGGAAGATCCTCTGGCTGAAGAAATTCTCAACCAGAACATAAAAGAAGGCGATTCTGTGACCGCAGATTATAATGATGAAGAAAAAAAGATTTTCTTTACAATCGATAAGCAACCGAAAAAGAAAGAAGAATCAGCTTCAAAAGAATAGGTTTAGATGGTCAGGACAAAAAGCGGCACGAAGAAACTCTGCCGCTTTTTTGCTTCCTGTAACTTAGATTTTATACTTCCCAAATACATCCCAGTATATTTGCTCACGGATCCAGATAGGAGGTAAAATACCATAGCGAAACTGGTAAGTCTGAAAAAGATTGAGCATGGTAATGAGCACAAAAAAGCATATCAGGGCAATTTTCCATCCACGTTTCCAATTGAAACTGCGATCTACCAAGGCAGCCAGCGAAAAAGCAAGAAAGGCATAAGACTCTGTGAGCGGTCTCGCACCAAAGCCGCCACCGTAACGCCAGAAATCCCAACTGTAGACCACATAAATATTCGCCAGCAAAAACAATATAAGGGATAAAAACTGCGCACGATGATAACGGTAAACAAACATCAATCCTACCACAAAACACAATGCCAGTGGAGTATAAATAAACCAGCCTTTGTCGTAGTGAAAAAGCCCTTCAAAAATATGAGGATTGGTAAGGTCTAACTTTTCTCCTTTATAGGAATACAGAACCCAGTTTCCGGTAATATAGTGCCAGTAAGAAAGCTGAATAAACACCACAGCGATACACAATACAAGGGCCCATGAAATGGACGACAGCTGACTTCTAAGGAAGCTCCATCTTTTTACCACCGATTGGCGATTCCGGATACCCCACAAAAGCGGTATCAGTGCAGCCACAACATTGGTGGGACGTGTGATGATGATAAGTCCCAGGATCATCGCAAGCCCAAGAAGCGCAGTTCTGCGACCGGAACGGTACCAATTATCGGTGAGCAACAACAAAAAGGAAAATAAAGCGAAAGAAATACCGTGGCTTAAACCACCTTCCAGAAGTCCGTAGTTGAACAGATTAGTTGCATAGATCACCAAAAACAAAGTCAAGGCAACAACTGCGTCATCAAAGTATCGCAGAAGGAATCGCTTTAAGCAATATAATCCTGCAAGAAACCAAAACAGGCACGCACATGCAACACCATACTGAAATATTTTTCCGTATCCATATATCGCATTTTCTTCAGGAAATACTTGCGAAAGTCCGTGAGCGATGAGAAAAAAGGGTAATTCCATTATAGCTACCCCTACAGGATACTTGGTCCATCTTCTTCCAGTCAAAGAATCCTGATAGATGCCATACCAGTCACGATCTGCTGTCTTATACTCCCTATTCACTTGCTCATAAAACTCCAGCTTCCCGAGATCATGGTAAATGATGCCAGCGGGCAGATAAACATAGTATCCCGCCGTGTCCCAAATGATCACCTTAGAAAAGTCGCGGAAGGACAACGAGAGAAGCGCTGTTACCACGGCAAGGCAAAGGATGATTTTAGACTTCATGAAAATTATTCCTGCAAAATATTAAAGATATAAAGTACATCAGAGTTGCTTGAATGTTTGCAGGCACAAAAAAAGTCGCCGGAGCGACTTGGAAAAATTGAGGTAACATTTCTATTCACCTGGTGCTACCAGTCTGAATCCATTGCCGTGAATATTCACAATTTCTACGGTGCTGTCTTCCTTCAGGTACTTGCGAAGTTTGGCAATGTATACATCCATACTTCGTCCATTAAAGTATGTATCGCTGCCCCAGATACGCTTCAATGCGGTTTCACGGGGAAGTAGATCATTTTTATACTCGCAGAGCATTGTAAGCAATTCGTTTTCTTTAGGTGAAAGCGTTTGGGAATTGCCGTCAATGGCCAACGTACGGAGTTTGCTGTTGAAATGATAACGTCCGATATTGAATTCAACCTGTGAATGTTGCTTTTCCTGAAGTTCCTGATTGCGCTTCAGTATCGCTTTTATTTTCTGAAGCAGTATTTCGCTGTCAAAAGGCTTAGTAATGTAGTCATCGGCACCGAGTTTATAACCGTTAAGGATATCTTCTTTCATGCTTTTGGCAGACAGAAAGAACAGCGGCACTTCGGGATCTACGTTTCGTATTTCTTCAGCCAATGTAAATCCGTCCATATTGGGCATCATTACATCAAGCAGGCAAATGTCAAATTTTTCCCTGCGGAAAGCAGCTAGTCCCAGAATTCCGTCGCGGGCTAATTCTACAATAAAATCATTCAGTTCAAGGTAATTTTTCAATACTTGCCCGAAGTTGGTATCGTCTTCTACAAGCAGTACTTTGAATTTTTCTTTTTCCATATGAATATGAAGATGTGTTGGTCAAATGTAATATCCATAAAATTCATTCCAGACGCAAACATTTGTTAAAAGCGCGGACAGTTATAGCTCTGTCTGCTGCGCGAAAGTTCGCCATATACGCCTTCATACACCATTCCTATTTCGAACGCTCCGCGGCCTTTATTAGCACCGCTAAGAGAAGACAGGGTAAAATCATAACTGCTCATAAACTTGAATGGGCCGTATTGCAGTCCTATAGTTCCCACCAGTGCTTCATTCCATCTGTGAAAAGCACCCAGAATAAGGGTGGTAGTCGGTCGGTTATAACCCTTATCAGCGTTACTTACATTTACACGAAACAAGGTTCCATAGAGCAGTTCCATAGCACCTTTCTGAGTGGTGTAGTATACCGAGGGATTCAGAATAATCGCCGGATTCAACTTTACCATCAGGTCGATATTTCCTGTAGGACGAATGCCTAGCTTATTTTCCTGACCAAAAAAACTCTCTTTGGGCTGGGTAAGATGTGCTGCTCCCAGTCCTATTTTCAGATAGGTATTTTCATTGGGAAAATACGCGAAGTTTATGCCGGCACCTACATCGAAAAAACTGGTGCGTGCAGAATATCCGTTTTCGCCGTTAATCTTCGAAGGATCAAATCTAAATCCGTCCCACTGTGCATCAAAAGTAAGTTTATTGAAATCGACGGTGCGTTGCACATTGGCTGCACTTACACCTGCCGATATCATAGCCACTTCTCCCATTTGCACATGGTAGGCGACATTCATTTCGATGCGCGAAAGAGAAAGGTCCCCATCTCCTGCCTTGTCATTCCAAAAGGCAAACCCCAAACCAAGCCAATTGGTATAATTACGGTTTCGCATAGCCTGGAGATCGCCGTACACCGAATATGTGCGAAACGGTACCGGTACAGAAGCCCATTGGTTTCGGTAATTGACGCCCACGCGAAAGTCGTTATCGGGCATTAATGCGGTATTTGCAGGGTTCAGCAAGAGTGGGGCATTGTAGTACTGCGAAAAATGCATACCCTGACCAAGACTGCTGATGGCAGATAACATACTACCAGCGGTCAGAGCGGATGTCAGCAGGATTCCCCTAATAATGTTCATTTTATGGGCTTTAGAATTTATCTCAATAAGGTTACGTTTCCGGTTCTGCTTACAGTTGTTCCATCAACAAAAGTGGCATGAAGTACCCAGGCATAGGCTTCCATTTCCTGAGGTTTGCCTTTATAAGTTCCATCCCAGCCACGCTCCATATCATTTGTCTCAAACACTTTTTCACCCCAGCGGTTATATACTGTAAAGCTCATGGTCTCAACGGCGGCTCCGCGTACATAAAGGATATCATTGTTACCATCGCCATTAGGACTAAATCCTGTAGGTACATCTATAGCAGGGTAAATTTCTGCATCTACGAATTTGCAGGTCTGGTGCAGGCAACCCAGAATATTCTGAGCCTGCAAACATACCTTATACCTTCCGGTGCGTTTGTACAAATGAGAAGGGTGTTCTTTTTCGCTATCGGTGCCATCGCCGAAAGCCCAGTAAAAAATGGTAGCGTCCTTCGACTTGTTGGTAAACTGTATCGGCTTGTTGGGCTCGGGTATGATAGGGTCGTAAGAAAAATCGGCGTAGGGATTATTGAATACCATAATCACCTCTGTTGCGGTGTCTGTTTTATTGCAGCTACCCGGATGCGAAGCTACAAGGGTAACGATATACGTGCCCGGCGCCTGATAAGTATGCGTAGGGGAAGGCACTGTAGAAGAATTGCCATCTCCAAAATCCCAAAAATAGCCCTGTGCATTTGTAGACCAGTTTGCAAAAAGAATATCATTGCCGATGCACACAGAGTCACCTATGAAGTCTGCGTTTACATAACTGCTGCTAAAACTGATCATCTTGGTAATGGAATCCCGTTTATTACATGCGGTAGAGTCCACTATCAACAAGGTGACAACATAATCGCCCGTATCAGGATAGGTATGTATAGGCGGTGTGTGGCCTGTAAATGAAGTGCCGTCTCCAAAGCTCCAGAAAAACTGAGCATTACCGGAATTTGCGATGGAATTGTTGACAAATGAAGCCTGGTAAGGATCGCAACTGCTGACGATCGTAGGAGTGAAGTCTGCTTTCACAGACGAGCCATCAACTATGATAGTCACATAATCAGTATCTGAAACCTGATTGCAGGCATTTGGATTGAAAGCTATCAATTTCACGATGTAGGTTCCTGGCGTCGTAAAGGTGTGAGTGGGTTGTGAGGATGTGTCGGTGTTGCCATCTGCAAAGTCCCAAAGAAAGGATGTCCCATTGATACTGCTATTGCTGAAGTTGACGGTAAGCGGCGCACAACCTGCTGTATCGGGGAAAGCTGCACCGTCGGAGGTAAGTAGGAAGTCGAATGAAATTTTCAGCGCTCCGTAGTTACAGTTGCCACTGTTGTTGGTATTGCTGTAAGCACCGGGGGTTGTGGGAAATGAT
>Ga0182793_1000487_pt1 | contig 30641 bp, 29 predicted proteins | sample Passage237A_FD_130498 | JGI IMG/M metagenome (GOLD analysis project Ga0182793, IMG submission 130498) | Cellulose adapted compost microbial communities from Newby Island Compost Facility, Milpitas, CA, USA - Passage2 37A (version 2) (version 2) ... | reverse complement strand
TCAACAAGGGCGAAATCTTCACAGCGTTTGACGTCAACGCCTTTGAGGTGCCCGGCGGGCGCGACGAGATCTGGCGGTTCACCCCGCTGCGCCGGCTGCGCGGGCTGCACAACGGCACCGCGGCTGCGACCGCCAGCGCGACCATCGAGGTGACCGAACGCCCCGGCGTGACGGTGGAGACCGTGCAGCGCGGTGACGAGCGGCTCGGTCAGGGCGGTGTGCCCGCCGACCGGGTTGCCGCACAGGCGTTTTCGTCGTTCGACCGCGCCACCGTCGTCACCGTCGCACGCGAGGCGCAGGTGGCCGAGCCCGTCGAGATCCTGATCACCGGTCCAGGTGAGGGGCAGACGGCCTACGGGCATCTGCAGGTGCGGGTCGGCGAGTTGGCCGAGGCGGTCGTCGTCATCGACCAGCGCGGCAGCGGCACCTACGCCGACAACATCGAGTTCATCGTCGGCGACGGCGCGACGCTGAAGGTGGTGTCGATCGCGGACTGGGCCGACGATGCGGTCAACGTGTCGATGCACCACGCGTCGCTGGGCAAGGACGCGGTGCTGCGCCATGCCGAGGTGACGTTCGGCGGCGACCTGGTCCGGTTCACCGGGCGGGTGCGGTTCTGCGCGCCCGGCGGCGACGCGACCATGTTGGGGCTCTACTTCGCCGACGACGGTCAGCATCTGGAGTCCCGGCTGTTGGTCGACCACGCGCAGCCGTACTGCCGCTCGCAGGTCACGTACCGCGGTGCGCTGCAAGGCGACCCGAACTCCGGTAAGCCAGACACCCACACGGTGTGGATCGGCGACGTGCTGATCCGCGCCGACGCCACCGGCACCGACACCTTCGAGACCAACCGCAACCTGGTCCTCACCGACGGCGCCCGCGCCGACTCGGTGCCCAACCTGGAAATCGAGACCGGCGAGATCGCCGGTGCCGGACACGCCAGTGCCACCGGACGATTCGACGATGAGCAGGTCTTCTACCTGCAGGCCCGCGGCATCCCGGAGGATCAGGCCCGCAGGCTGATCGTGCGCGGTTTCTTCGGCGAGATCATCAGCCAGATCACGGTGCCCGAAGTGCGGGAGCGCCTGACCGCCGCCATCGAACACGAACTCGAACTCACCGAAGGAACCACCGCATGACCACCCTGGAAATCAAGGACCTGCACGTCAGCGTCGCCGCGACCGACTCCACCGAGGAGATCCCGATCCTCAAGGGCGTCGATCTCACCGTGCGGTCGGGCGAGACCCATGCGCTGATGGGGCCCAACGGATCCGGCAAGTCGACGCTGTCCTACGCGATCGCCGGGCACCCCAAGTACGTCGTGACGTCGGGGTCGATCACCCTCGACGGCCAGGACGTGCTCGCGATGAGCGTCGACGAACGCGCCCGCGCCGGGTTGTTTCTGGCCATGCAGTACCCCGTCGAGGTGCCGGGGGTGTCGATGTCGAACTTCCTGCGCACCGCCGCGACCGCGGTGCGCGGCGAGGCGCCGAAGCTGCGGCACTGGGTCAAAGAGGTCAAGGCCGCGATGGCCGACCTCGAGATCGACCCGTCGTTCTCCGAGCGCAGCGTCAACGAGGGGTTCTCCGGCGGCGAGAAGAAGCGCCACGAGATCCTGCAGCTGACGCTGCTGGCGCCCAAGATCGCGATCCTCGACGAGACCGACTCCGGCCTGGACGTCGACGCACTGCGGGTGGTCAGCGAGGGCGTCAATCGTTACGCCGAGGCCAACGACGGCGGAGTGCTGCTGATCACCCACTACACCCGCATCCTGCGCTACATCCGGCCGCAGTTCGTGCACGTGTTCGTCGGCGGGCGCATCGTGGAGTCAGGCGGTCCGGAGCTGGCCGACGAACTCGAGGAGAACGGCTACGTCCGCTTCACCCAGGCGGTGGGGGCCTGAGGTGACTGCCGCCAAGACGCTCGACGTGACCAGGATCCGGGCGGACTTCCCGATCCTGAGCCGGGTGATGCGCGGCGGTAACCAGCTGGCGTACCTGGATTCCGGGGCCACCTCGCAGCGTCCGGTGCAGGTGCTCGACGCCGAGCGGGAGTTCCTCGTGACATCCAACGGCGCCGTGCACCGCGGCGCACACCAGTTGATGGAGGAGTCCACCGACGCCTACGAGCAGGGCCGCGCCGACATCGCCGCCTTCGTCGGTGCCGACCCGAACGAGTTGGTGTTCACCAAGAACGCCACCGAGGCGCTCAACCTGGTGGCGTACGTGCTGGGCGACAACCGGTTCGACCGCGCCGTGGGGCCCGGCGACGTCATCGTCACCACCGAACTCGAGCACCACGCCAACCTGGTGCCGTGGCAGGAGTTGGCCCGGCGCACCGGCGCGACGCTCAAGTGGTACGGCGTCACCGACGACGGGCGCATCGACCTGGACTCGCTGCAGCTCGATGAGCGGGTGAAAGTCGTTGCGTTCAGCCATCATTCGAATGTCACCGGCGCCGTCGCCCCGGTCGCAGAGCTGGTCTCGCGGGCCAGGGAGGTCGGTGCGCTGACGGTGCTCGACGCGTGCCAGTCGGTGCCGCATCAGCCGGTTGACTTCCACGCGCTGGACGTCGACTACGCGGCGTTCTCCGGTCACAAGATGCTGGGACCCAACGGAATCGGCGTGCTCTACGGCCGCGGCGAACTGCTCAACGCGATGCCGCCGTTCATCACCGGCGGGTCGATGATCGAGACCGTGACGATGGAGGCGACCACCTACGCGCCCGCGCCGCAGCGCTTCGAGGCCGGCACCCCGATGACGTCACAGGTCGTCGGGCTGGCCGCCGCCGCGCGGTATCTCGGCGAGATCGGGATGGCCGCCGTCGCGGCGCACGAGGCCGAGTTGGTGGCCGCCGCGCTGGCCGGGCTGAGTGAGATCGAGGGGGTGCGCATCATCGGCCCGACCACGCTGGAGAACCGCGGCTCGCCGGTGTCCTTCGTCGTCGACGGGGTGCACGCCCACGACGTCGGCCAGGTGCTCGACGACGACGGCGTGGCGGTGCGCGTCGGGCACCACTGCGCGTGGCCGCTGCACCGCCGGTTCGGCATCGCGGCGACCGCGCGTGCGTCGTTCGCCGTGTACAACACCGAAGACGAGGTGGACCGCCTGGTCGCCGGGGTGCGCCGGGCAGTGGATTTCTTCGGCAGGGACTGATCGTGCGGCTCGAGCAGATGTACCAGGAAGTGATCCTGGAGCACTACAAGCACCCGCAGAACCGCGGACTGCGCGAGCCGTACCACGCGCAGTCCTATCAGGTGAACCCGACGTGCGGAGACGAGGTCACACTGCGGGTGACGCTGTCCGACGACGGTGAGCACGTCGCCGACATCTCCTACGAGGGGCAGGGCTGCTCGATCTCGCAGGCCGCCACGTCGGTGCTCACCGAGCAGGTGATCGGTAAATCGGTCACCGACGCGCTCAAGACGGTCGAGTCGTTCACCGAGATGGTGTCCTCCCGCGGCACCGTCGCCGGCGACGAGGACATCATCGGTGACGGGGTGGCGTTCGCGGGCGTCGCGAAGTACCCGGCGCGGGTCAAGTGCGCGTTGCTGGGCTGGATGGCGTTCAAGGACGCGCTGGCCCAGGCGTCAGAAGAGTTCCAGGAGGCAGGATGAGTGACACGGCATCAGACGAACTGCTCGCCGACATCGAGGAGGCGATGCGCGATGTCGTCGATCCCGAGCTCGGTATCAACGTGGTCGACCTGGGCCTCGTTTACGGCATGAACGTCGAGAAGGGCGAGCAGGGCAACATCGCGCTGATCGACATGACGCTGACCTCGGCGGCCTGCCCGCTGACCGACGTGATCGAGGATCAGTCGCGCACCGCGCTGGTGGGCAGCGGCCTGGTCAACGACCTGCGGATCAACTGGGTGTGGAACCCGCCGTGGGGGCCGGACAAGATCACCGAGGACGGCCGGGAACAGTTGCGGGCGTTGGGTTTCACCGTTTAGCCAGTTCCGCGGCCGCCACCGTCGGACACTGGACCGATGGTCACGGTGCCCGCGGTCGTCTGGCGGGGCGGTCCGCGACCGGCTGCTCGCCGGCGCCCGGGTGGCCGCGTCGGATTCGGTGTAACGCTGAGCGCCGATCTGGTAACCAGACGAACGTGAGCGTTGAGGACGCGGCGTACGTGGCAACCCGCCGCCAGCTGCGCGGCGTCGCGGAGAGCCTGCTGGCCGGCCCGCAGCACCGGGCGACGGGCACCATTCGGCTGGCCGTGCGCCCCGACGGGTTCGCCGCCGTGGCGATCCCGCTGGCCGTGCACGGCACCCAGCTGGTGCTGCCGAACGACGCCGTCGCTCTCGCCGGACCGCTGAGCTCGGTCGCGGCCCTGGCCGGCATCGCCGCCGGTCCGCCCGACGGGGTCTACGAGATCGTGGACCCGCTGGCGCCGGATGCGGACCTCAACCTCGACCCGGCGGCGGTCGACTGGTTGAACCGGTGCCACTACGCGGGCGGCTTTGCGCTCAAGCATGTTCTGCCACAATGCCATCCGATCCTCTGGCCGGAGCACTTCGACGTGGCGGCCACTGCGGCCGAGGTGAACTACGGCGTGTCCGCCGGCGACGCGCACCATCCGACCCCGTACGCCTACGTCGGCCCCTGGCGCGTGCCGGCCGGACCGTTCTGGAACGCGCCGTTCGGGGCGCTGTACCCGCTGCCCGCGGCACCGGATGTCGACGACCTCACCTCGCAGATCATCGAATTCTTCGAGCGCGGCCGCCGCGAACTGGACAGGAGCACACCGTGACGGACATCGATCTGGATTTCACCGGCCTGCGGGCGTTGTTCATCAACTGCACGCTGAAGCGCTCGCCGGAGGTCAGCCACACCCAGGGCCTGGTCGACATCAGCGCCGCGATCATGGCCAAGCACGGCATCGCGACCGACCTGGTGCGCGCCGCCGATCACGACATCGCCACCGGCGTGTGGCCGGACATGCGCGAACACGGCGCCGCCACCGACGCCTGGCCCGAGATCTTCGCCAAGGTGCTGGCGGCCGACATCCTCGTGCTGGCCGGCCCGATCTGGCTCGGCGACAACAGCTCGGTGATGAAGCGGGTGCACGAGCGGCTCTACGGCGGTTCGCACCTGCTCAACGACGCCGGGCAGTACCTCTACTACGGCCGCGTCGGCGGCTGCCTGATCACCGGCAACGAGGATGGCGTCAAACACTGCGCGCAGAACGTGCTCTACACACTGCAGCACATCGGCTACACGATCCCACCCCAGGCCGACGCCGGGTGGATCGGCGCAGCCGGGCCGGGGCCGTCCTACCTCGATCCCGGGTCCGGCGGACCGCAGAACGACTTCACCAACCGCAACACCACGTTCATGACCTGGAACCTGATGCACACCGCACGCATGCTCAAGACGGCCGGCGGCGTCCCGGCCTACGGCAATCTCCGATCGGGATGGGACGCGGGATGTCGCTATGACTTCGCGAACCCGGAATACCGGTGACCACTCACCAGGCCGGCGAGTCGGACCTCGTCGCCGCCCTGCGCGCCAAAGACCAGGCGGCGTTCGCGCAACTCGTCGACCGACACACCCCGGCGCTGCTGCGGGTGGCCCGCGGTTATGTGCCCAGCCGTGAGATCGCCGAGGAGGTGGTGCAGGAGACCTGGATCGCGCTGCTGAAGGGCATCGATCGGTTCGAGGGCCGATCATCGCTTCGCACTTGGCTTTTCGCGTGCATGATCAACATCGCCAAGGCCCGCGGCATCAAGGAGCGCCGCGACGCCGATGCGGCGATCGTCGCCTACACCGGCGGCACCGTCGACCCGGCGCGGTTCCGCGACGCCGCGGACCCCTACCCGGGGCACTGGAAGCCCGGCGAGGTGCCGTCGCCGTTCCCGGACACCCCGGAGGGATCGGTGCTCGGCAGGGAGTTGGTCGACGTGGCGCGCGCCGAACTCGACAAGCTGCCCGAGCGCCAGCGCATCGTCGTCACGCTGCGCGACATGCTCGGCTTCGACTCGGCGGAGGTGCGCGCACTCCTCGACATCAGCACAGCCAACCAGCGGGTGCTGCTGCACCGCGGCCGGGCCGCGGTCCGGCAGGCGCTCGAAGACTATTTGGTGGATCACTCATGAGCGGTATGGACTGCAACGAACTCGTCGAACTGGTGACGGCCTATCTCGAGGACGCGCTCGACGCCGAGACCAGGGCCCGGTTCGACGCCCACCTGCTCGAATGTGACGGTTGCGAGAACTACCTGCAGCAGTTCCGGCAGACTGTGCGTACAGTCGGCAGAATCCGCGACGACGACCTCGACCCGGCGTTTCGCCAACGCCTACTCGATGCCTTCAGGGATTTCCACTGACCGGAACAGACGACAGCCGCCCGACGTTAGGAGAACCGTGGCCACCCGAGACATCACTGCCGAGCAGTTCAACGACATCATCAACGACAACGAGATCGTGCTGATCGACTTCTGGGCCGACTGGTGCGGCCCGTGCAAGCAGTTCGCGCCGACGTTCGCGGCCTCGTCCGAGAAGCACCCCGACGTGGTGTTCGCCAAGGTGGACACCGAGGCCGAACAGCAGCTCGCCGCCGCCGCCGACATCAGGTCGATCCCCACGCTGATGGCCTTCAAGAAGGGCAAGCTGGTGTTCAACCAGGCCGGTGCGCTGCCGCCGGCGATGCTGGAGGAGCTGGTCCAGCGCGTCAAGGAGTTCGACATCGACGCCGCGATCGCCGCGCAGGAGAACGGTCAGTCGGAGTAGCCGCCGCACGCGATAGCGTGCATCCGTGACCGAGCACAGCCAATCCAGCGAATTCGTCCTCGTCTCTCGACCGCGGCCGGCGGTGGCCAAGGTCACACTGAACCGGCCCGAGCGGATGAACTCGATGGCGTTCGACGTCATGGTGCCGCTGCGGCAGGTGCTGCAGGAGCTGACCTACGACAACTCCGTGCGGGCGGTGGTGCTCACCGGCGCCGGTCGCGGTTTCTCGTCGGGCGCCGACCACAAGTCCGCCGGCTCGGTGCCCCACATCGACGGCCTGACCCGCCCGACCTACGCCCTGCGCTCGATGGAGGTGCTCGACGACGTCATCCTCGCGCTGCGCAAGATGCATCAGCCCGTCATCGCCGCGGTGAACGGCGCCGCGATCGGCGGCGGCCTGTGTCTGGCGCTGGCCTGCGACATCCGCGTCGCCAGCGAGGCCGCCTACTTTCGCGCCGCGGGCATCAACAACGGCCTCACGGCCAGCGAACTGGGCCTGTCGTACCTGCTGCCGCGCGCGATCGGCACCTCGCGGGCATTCGAACTGATGCTGACCGGGCGCGACGTCGACGCCGAGGAGGCCGAACGCATCGGGCTGGTGTCGAAGACCGTGCCCGCCGACGATCTGCTCGAGGTTTGCTACCAGATGGGGGAGCGGATCGCGGGGTTCTCCCGGCCCGGAATCGAGTTGACCAAGCGCACACTGTGGAGTGGACTGGACGCCGGTAGTCTGGAGGCGCACATGCAGGCCGAGGGCCTCGGCCAGCTGTTCATTCGTTTGCTCACCGCCAACTTCGAGGAAGCCGTGGCGGCGCGCGCACAGCAGCGGCCCCCGATCTTCACCGACGACAAGTAGGAGCACAGCAGCGTGATCACCGCAACGGACCTGGAGGTCCGCGCCGGCGCGCGCACGCTGCTGTCCATCGACGGTTCGGCACTGCGCGTGCAACCGGGCGACCGGATCGGCCTGGTCGGCCGCAACGGTGCCGGCAAGACCACCACGATGCGGATCCTGGCCGGGGAGGGCGACCCCTACGCGGGCACCGTTACGCGTACCGGTGAAATCGGTTATCTGCCACAGGATCCCAGGGAGGGCAACCTCGACGTGCTGGCCCGCGACCGGGTGCTGTCCGCCCGCGGGCTCGACACGCTGCTGGCGGACCTGGAGAAGCAGCAGGTGCTGATGGCCGAGGTGGCCGACGACGCAGAGCGCGACCGCGCGGTGCGCCGCTACGGGCAGCTAGAGGAGCGGTTCGCCGCGCTCGGTGGCTACGCGGCGGAAAGTGAGGCCGGCCGCATCTGCGCGAGTCTCGGTCTGCCCGAACGCGTTCTGACCCAGCCGCTGCGCACCCTGTCCGGTGGACAACGCCGCCGGGTGGAGTTGGCCCGCATCCTGTTCGCCGCCTCGGAGACCGGCGCCGGGTCGTCCACCACGCTGCTGCTCGACGAACCCACCAACCACCTCGACGCCGACTCGATCGGCTGGCTGCGCGAGTTCCTGCTTGGGCACAAGGGCGGTCTGGTCGTCATCAGCCACAACGTCGACCTGCTCGCCGCCGTGGTCAACAAGGTGTGGTTCCTCGACGCGGTGCGCGGGGAGGTGGACGTCTACAACATGGGCTGGCAGAAGTACCTCGACGCGCGCGCCACCGACGAACAGCGCCGCCGCCGGGAACGCGCCAACGCCGAGCGCAAGGCCGCGGCGCTGCGCACCCAGGCCGCCAAGCTGGGTGCCAAGGCCACCAAAGCCGTTGCCGCGCAGAACATGTTGCGCCGCGCCGACCGGATGCTGGCGGCGCTGGACGAAGAGCGGGTGGCCGACAAGGTGGCCCGGATCAAGTTTCCCACCCCGGCGCCGTGCGGCCGGACACCGCTGGTGGCCAAGGGGCTCGCCAAGAACTACGGGTCGCTGGAGGTGTTCACCGGGGTGGACCTGGCCATCGACCGCGGGTCGCGGGTGGTGGTGCTCGGCCTCAACGGTGCCGGTAAGACCACGCTGCTGCGGCTGCTGGCCGGGGTGGAGTCACCCGATGCCGGAACGATCGAACCCGGGCACGGCCTGAAGATCGGCTACTTCGCCCAGGAGCACGACACCCTCGACGACGCCGCGACGGTGTGGGAGAACATCCGCCACGCCGCTCCCGACACGGGCGAGCAGGATCTGCGGGGCCTGTTGGGCGCCTTCATGTTCAGCGGTGCGCAGCTCGAGCAGCCGGCCGGCACGCTGTCCGGCGGCGAGAAGACCAGGCTGGCGCTGGCCGGGCTGGTGGCGTCGACGGCCAACGTGCTGCTGCTCGACGAGCCGACGAACAACCTCGATCCGGCCTCGCGTGAACAGGTACTCGACGCGCTGCGGTCCTACGCGGGCGCGGTGGTGTTGGTGACGCACGATCCCGGCGCGGCCGAGGCGCTCGACCCGCAGCGGGTGGTGCTGCTGCCGGACGGCACCGAGGACTTCTGGTCCGACGACTACCGCGATCTGATCGAATTGGCTTGAAAACTTCGACTTTGGCCGGATAGCGAATCGTTTCATCAATTCGCACATGGCGTGTGTGACATCTTCTTACCCTGGGTATGCGAGCGGCATCGAAACGTCTGGGGAGGTGCCATCAGTGAACCTGAAGAAGACCGATAAGTCTCGCGACGAATTGCTCAACGAGTTGCGCAGTGCATACGAGCGCGGTGCGAGCATCCGGACGCTGGTCGCGACGACCGGACGGTCCTACGGCTCGATCCACAGCATGCTGCGTGAGTCGGGCACCACGATGCGCAGCCGCGGCGGCCCCAACCCCCGCAGCCGCCGCTAACCGCTCTGCTGTCGTAATGAGGCCTCGACCAGGTCCAGTACGCCGCTGAGCTTTTCGGGATCGTCGCCGGAAGCCAGCCGCGCCACCAGCCCGTCCAGGACCAGGTCCAGGTACGTCTGTAGCACCGCGCTGGGCACGTCATCGCGCAGCCGGCCGGCCTGCTTCTGCATGCGCAACCGCTGGGTGGTCGCCGCCGACAGTTCCGCCGAGCGCTCCGCCCAGCCGCGGTGGAACTCCGGGTCGTTGCGCAGCTTGCGCGCGATCTCCAGCCGGGTGGCCAGCCAGTCGAACTGGTCGGGCGCGGCCAGCATGTCCCGCATCACCTGGATCAGGCCCTCGCGGGCGGCGACGTCGGCCATCTTCTCGGCGTCCTCGCGGGCCAACTCGAAGAACAAGGTGTCCTTGTCCTTGAAGTGGTGAAAGATGGCGCCGCGCGACAGCCCGATGGTCTGCTCGAGCCGCCGCACGGTCGCCTTGTCGTAGCCGTACTCGGCGAAGCACCGTCGGGCACCGTCGAGGATCTGGCGCCGACGGGCCGCCAGATGGTCGTCGGTGACCCGTGGCACGGTGAACCCCTCGTCTACTGGGACTTCAGCATGTTCCGCAGCACGTACTGCAGGATGCCGCCGTTGCGGTAGTAGTCCGCCTCACCCGGGGTGTCGATGCGCACCACCGCGTCGAACTCCACCTTCGAGCCGTCCTCTTTGGTGGCCGTCACCTTCACCGTCTTCGGCGTCTTGCCGCTGTTGAGCTCCTCGATGCCGGTGATGTCGTAGGTCTCGGTGCCGTCGAGCTTCAACGACGCCGCCGACTCGCCGGCCGGGAACTGCAGCGGGATCACGCCCATGCCGATCAGGTTGGACCGGTGGATGCGCTCGAACGACTCGGCGATCACCGCGCGCACCCCGAGCAGCCGGGTGCCCTTGGCCGCCCAGTCCCGCGACGAGCCCGAGCCGTACTCCTTGCCGCCCAGCACCACCAGCGGGATGCCCTGCGCCGCGTAGTTCTGCGCGGCGTCGTAGATGAACGCCTGCGGGCCGCCCGGCTGGGTGAAGTCGCGCGTGTAGCCGCCGGACACATCGTCGAGCAGTTGGTTGCGCAACCGGATGTTGGCGAACGTGCCGCGGATCATCACCTCGTGGTTGCCGCGCCGCGAACCGTAGGAGTTGTAGTCCTTCTGCGCCACGCCGTGCGCGTCGAGGTACTGCGCCGCCGGGGTGCCCGGCTTGATGCTGCCTGCGGGGGAGATGTGGTCCGTGGTCACCGAATCACCCAGCAGTGCCAGCACTCTGGCGCCCTTGATGTCGGTCACCGGCTCCGGCTCGGCGGGCATGCCGTCGAAGTACGGCGGCTTGCGCACGTAGGTGGAGTCCGGATCCCACTCGAAGGTGTTGCCGCTCGGCGTCGGCAGGTTGCGCCACCGCTCGTCGCCCTTGAACACGTCGGCGTAGTTCTTCCGGAACATCTCGGTGTTGATCGCCGACGCGATCGTGTCGTCGATGTCCTTCTGCGTCGGCCAGATGTCCTTCAGGAACACCTCGTTGCCGTCGGGGTCGGTGCCCAGCGGATCGCGCTCGAAGTCGAAGTCCATGGTGCCGGCCAGGGCGTAGGCGATCACCAGCGGCGGCGACGCGAGGTAGTTCATCTTCACGTCCGGGTTGATCCGGCCCTCGAAGTTGCGGTTGCCCGACAGCACCGCGGTGACCGACAGGTCGTTGTCGTTGACCGCCTTGCTGATCTCCTCGGGCAGCGGGCCGCTGTTGCCGATGCACGTGGTGCAGCCGTAGCCGACCAGGTAGAACCCGAGCTTCTCCAGATACGGCCACAGCCCGGCCTTCTCGTAGTAGTCGGTGACCACCTGCGATCCCGGCGCCATGGTGGTCTTCACCCACGGCTTGGACGTCAGGCCCTTCTCGACGGCGTTGCGCGCCAGCAGCGCCGCGCCCAACATCACCTCGGGGTTCGACGTGTTGGTGCAGGAGGTGATCGCCGCGATCACCACCGCGCCGTGGTCGATGACGAAGTCGCCGCGGTCGGGCGAGGATACCTTGACCGGCTTGCTGGGCCGGCCCTCGGCGCCGGTGGCCGCGGAGTGCACGTCGCCCGCACCGTTGTCGGCGAACGTCAGCACCGCCGGGTCGCTGGCCGGGAACGACTCCTCGACGGCCTCGTCCAGCTTGGTCTGCGGCACCGGGTGGTTCTCCTCGACGTAGTTGTGAATGTCCTTGCGGAACGCGGTCTTCGCGTCGTTGAGCGCGATGCGGTCCTGCGGACGCTTCGGGCCGGCGATCGAGGGCACCACGTCGGACAGGTCGAGCTCGATGTACTCGGAGTACTTCGGTTCGCGCTTGGGGTCGTGCCACAGGCCCTGCTCCTTGGCGTAGGCCTCGACCAGCGCGAGCTGCTTGTCGCTGCGGCCGGTCAGCCGCAGGTATTCGATGGTGACCTCGTCAATCGGGAAAATCGCTGCGGTGGACCCGAATTCGGGGCTCATGTTGCCCAGGGTGGCGCGGTTGGCCAGCGGCACCTCGGCGACGCCCTCACCGTAGAACTCGACGAACTTGCCGACGACGCCGTGCTGGCGCAGCATCTCGGTGACGGTGAGTACCACGTCGGTGGCGGTCACGCCGGGCCGACGCTCGCCGCTCAGCTTGAAGCCCACCACCCGCGGGATCAGCATCGACACCGGCTGGCCGAGCATCGCGGCCTCGGCCTCGATGCCGCCGACGCCCCAGCCCAGCACGCCAAGGCCGTTCTCCATCGTGGTGTGACTGTCGGTGCCCACGCAGGTGTCCGGGTAGGCCACCCCGTCGCGGTTCATCACGACGCTGGCCAGGTATTCGATGTTGACCTGGTGCACGATGCCGGTGCCCGGCGGCACCACCTTGAAGTCGTTGAAAGCGCCCTGGCCCCAACGCAGGAACTGATAGCGCTCGCCGTTGCGCTGGTACTCGATCTCGACGTTGCGCTCGAAGGCGTCGGCGCGGCCGAACAGATCCGCGATCACCGAGTGGTCGATCACCAGATCCGCCGGAGCCAGCGGGTTGACCTTGTTCGGATCGCCGCCGAGTTCGGCGACCGCCTCGCGCATGGTGGCCAGGTCCACGATGCAGGGCACGCCGGTGAAGTCCTGCATGATCACCCGCGCGGGGGTGAACTGGATCTCCACGCTGGGCTCGGCCGACGGGTCCCAGTTGGCGATCGCCTCGATGTGGTCCTTGGTGATGTTGGCGCCGTCCTCGGTGCGCAGCAGATTCTCGGCGAGCACCTTGAGGCTGTAGGGAAGTTTGTCGGTACCGGGCACCGCGTCGAGGCGGTAGATCTGGTAGCTGTCGTCCCCGACCTTGAGCGTGTCGCGGGATCCGAATGAATTCTGGCTCACATCAACTCCCGGTTTAGTTGTGACCGCGGCGGGCTGGCTCGCGGCGGCCCATAACTCTAACAGTACGCTTGTCCTGTAAACGCTCCGGGGTGTCCCGGGGGGTGCGGTTTCAGTCTTGTCCGCTCAGGCGCGTGCTGCCACCTACCGGGTAACCCATCGCGTACGGTTCACTCGTGATCGGAGCGCAGGTGATCTCGTTCGGGCCGACCTATATCCCGCCGCAGGTGTGCACCCCGGTCGGACAGGATCCGGCCACCACGCCGGTCGACACGTGCCTGAACCTGGTGATTGAGGACGTCGCCGACGACGGGGTGAGCGCGCCGCCCGACACCGACGTCGCCGGGTTGGCCGCCGTCGTCGCCGATGCCGCCGACCAGGGCATCGACCTCAAGGTGGTGGTGGTCAGCGAGAACCCGCCGATCGACACCCCGTTGCGCGACATCGCCACCGAGGTCGGGGAGGCCTATCCCGGATCGACGGTGCTGGTGCTCAGCCCGACCGAGTCGGGCACCTTCTCCACCACCTACGACCGGGTGACGCTGGAGGCCGGCCAGGACGTCGCCGAGGGGCGCGGGCCGGTGCAGGGCACCACCAATTTCGTCAGCGAATTGACGACACAACATTTCCCGTGGACGACATTCACGATCGTGCTCGTTTTGGGGGTCATTGCGGCGGCGGTCGGAACCCGCGTTCTGCAGGTCCGCGCGCGCCGCTCCGCGACGTCCGAATCTTCTTAGGACGTTCTCAAAATCCCGCTGGCGCTTGGGTTTTCAGCTCCGGCCGGGCGCGGCGCGGACGGTGAATATCACCGTTTGATAACAGCTTTTTCAATTACAGACTTGTAATTTGTTACTAAAGTTTCCTCGGCGTCAGATGTGACGTACGGTGCATTCGGTAGCTGGTGTTGCAGTTGTGCTTTTTGTGACTGCTGTGCATCGCACCCCGACGAACGACACGTTCGCTGAGCCATAGGAGACCTTGTCCATGAGACGCAGCTTCCGCGCCTCTGCTTCGCGGTCGTTCGGGCGCATCTGGGCGATCCCGGTGATTCTCGCCATGTTGCTGACCACCCCCGGCCTCGGTGCCGTTGCCGGTGCGCAACCCGGCGGCGGCGACACCCTGGCCTCGCTGGTCGCCGAGGTCGCCAACGTCAACCAGCAACTCGCCGATCTGGGCGCGGCGATCCAGCAGAAACAGGAGAGCGTCAACAAGGCGATCGTCGACGTGCAGACCGCCCGGGAGAACGCCGCGGCGGCGCAGGCCGAGGTCGAGGCCGCCGGGCGGCGGGTCGAGGAGGCCAACGCCGCGATCGCGGCGGCCCAGCGGCGGTTCGACACCTTCGCCGCGGCCACCTACGTCAACGGTCCGTCGGACTCCTACCTCACCGCCTCCGGCGTCGACGAGGTCATCGACACCGCGGTCGCGGGCCAGACGCTGGCCGTCAGCGCCCAGCGGGTGATGGAGGACCTGCAGCGCACCCGCACCGAACTGGTCAACCAGGAGTCGGCGGCGCGACTGGCCAAGCAGAACGCCGACCGGGCGGTGGCGGAGGCCGAGGCCAGCCAGCAGGCCGCCGTCGAGGCGCTGAAAGATGCCCAGGAGACGTTCGCCGCCCAGCAGGCCGAACTGGACCGGCTCACCGCCGAACGCGCGGCCGCGCAGGCCAAGCTGGAGAAGGCCCGCGCGTGGGCGGCCCCCGCACCGCAGGCCCAGCCGCTGGCGGCGCCCAACCCGGGCGCGCCCGCGGCCGCGGATCCCGCCGCGAACTGGGACCGGGCCCCCGCGGCCGCGGCACCGGGCGGCGGCGACTGGGCGCTGTGGGACCCGACGCTGCCGGCGATCCCGAGCGCGTTCGTCAGCGGCGACCCGATCGCGATCATCAATGCGGTGCTCGGCATCGCGGCCACGTCGGCGCAGGTCACCCAGGACCTGGGGCGCAAGTTCCTGCAGGGGCTCGGGCTGCTGCCCACCCCGACCGGCTACACCAACGGCGCGATCCCGCGGGTGTACGGCAGGCAGGCCACCGAGCTGGTGATCCGGCGCGCGATGTCGCAGCTGGGCGTGCCGTATTCGTGGGGCGGTGGCAACGCCGCCGGACCGTCGCGGGGCATCGACTCCGGCGCCAACACCGTCGGGTTCGACTGTTCGGGTCTGATGCTCTACGCGTTCGCCGGCGTCGGCATCAAACTCGAGCACTACTCCGGCTCGCAGTACAACTCCGGGCGAAAGGTGCCGACCTCGCAGATGCGCCGGGGCGACATGCTGTTCTGGGGACCCAACGGTAGCCAGCACGTCGCGCTCTACCTCGGTGACAACCAGATGATCGAGGCGCCCTACACCGGGTCGGTGGTGAAGATCTCCCCGGTGCGTACCAGCGGTATGACCCCGTACGCCGTCCGACTCATCGAGTGGTGAGAGTAAGGATTATTTTGCGGCTCAGGCATTTTCGGTTCGTCGTTCTGCTCGTGACGGTGGCGGCTGCGGTCGTCGTCGGATCGGCGTTGCCCGCCGCGGCCGCGCCCGAGGACGGTCAGTGGGATCCCACGCTGCCCAAGTTGATCAGCGCCGGTGCACCGGGTGATCCGCTCGCAATCGCCAACGCCTCGCTGGCCGCCACCGCGCAGGCCACCGAGGTCACCATGAACCTGGGCAGAAAGTTCTTGGCCAGCCTTGGTTTTGGATCGTCGCCGCAGGCCGGCGTGGCGCCGGGCCGGGTGCGCGGTCCACAGGCCATCGAGTACGTCATCCGCCGGGGCGGGTCGCAGATGGGTGTGCCGTATTCATGGGGAGGCGGCAAACCCAGCGGGCCCAGCACCGGCGTCGACTCCGGGGCCAACACCGTGGGCTTCGACTGTTCGGGGTTCACGCAGTATTCGTTCGCCGGCGTCGGGGTGCTGATCCCCAAGTACTCCGGCGACCAGTACGACACCGGCCGCAAGGTGCCCGTGTCCCAGGCCAAGCGCGGCGATCTGCTGTTCTGGGGGCCCGGCGGCAGCCAGCACGTCGCGCTGTATTTGGGCGGCGGCAAGATGCTGGAGGCCTCCAGCGCGGCGGGCAAGGTGACCGTCAGCCCGGTGCGGACGGCGGGTCTGCAGCCGTATGTGGCGCGCATTATCGAATCCTGAGCCTGGGCTGAGAGCATCCGGGCAACGTCGACGGATTCCGAACTGCCTGGAATAGTTGAACCCGAGCGTGCGATCCGGAGCGGTCGGCGCGGCAAACGAACAGCTTCGACCAGCGTGTATGAGATGTGGAAGGAACGTTGATGACGTCACCGAGTGGGCCGCCACAGGGCGCCGGGGGGTATTCGCAGGCGCCGACGCAGGGCTACCCGCAAGGCTCGCACGCCGCGCCCAGCCATGCCGCCAACAACGCCGGACCCAACGGTGGTCTGCAGCAGGAGGTACACACCCTCGAGCGCGCGGTATTCGAGGTCAAGCGGATTATCGTCGGGCAGGACCAGCTGGTCGAGCGCATGCTGGTCGGTCTGCTGGCCAAGGGGCACGTGCTGCTGGAGGGCGTGCCCGGTGTCGCCAAGACGCTGGCCGTGGAGACCTTCGCGAAGGTCGTGGGCGGTACGTTCGCCCGCATCCAGTTCACCCCCGACCTGGTGCCCACCGACATCATCGGCACCCGGATCTACCGCCAGGGCAAGGAGGAGTTCGACATCGAGCTCGGCCCGGTGGGGGTCAACTTCCTGCTCGCCGACGAGATCAACCGCGCACCGGCCAAGGTGCAGTCGGCGCTGCTCGAGGTGATGGCCGAGCGCAAGATCTCGATCGGCGGTAAGACGTTCCCGCTGCCGGCGCCGTTCCTGGTGATGGCCACGCAGAACCCGATCGAGCAGGAGGGCGTCTACGCGCTGCCCGAGGCGCAGCGCGACCGCTTCTTGTTCAAGCTGAACATCGACTACCCGTCGCCGGAGGAAGAGCGCGAGATCATCTACCGGATGGGCGTCAAACCGCCGGAACCCAAACAGGTGCTCGCGCCCGGCGATCTGCTGCGCCTGCAGGAGGTCGCGGCCAACAACTTCGTGCACCACGCGCTCGTCGACTACGTCGTTCGGGTCGTCACCGCGACCCGCCAGCCGGAGAAGTTCGGCATGCCCGACGCCAAGGCGTGGATCGCCTACGGGGCCTCGCCGCGTGCGTCGCTGGGCATCATCGCCGCCTCGCGTGCGCTGGCGCTGGTGCGCGGCCGTGACTACGTGATCCCGCAAGACGTCGTCGAGGTCATCCCGGATGTGCTGCGCCATCGCCTGGTGCTCACCTACGACGCGCTGGCCGACGAGATCTCCGCGGAGACCGTGATCACCCGGATCCTGCAGACGGTCGCGCTGCCACAGGTGAACGCGATTCCGCAGCAAGGACATTCGGTACCGACCGGGGTGCCCGCCGCGGCAGGCGCCGGGCATCGCTGACCCCGGTAATCAGTGAGTACCTCACGACGCACCGTTGATCTGCCGTCGCTGCAGCGCGGCGAGATCCGCGATCCCGCGCTCTCCGCGGCGCTGCGCAAGCTCGAGTTGACCGTGCGCCGCAAGCTCGACGGCGTGTTGCACGGCAACCATCTCGGGCTGCTGCCCGGTCCGGGTTCGGAGCCGGGGGAGTCGCGGCTGTATCAGCCCGGTGACGACGTCCGCCGGATGGACTGGTCGGTGACCGCGCGCACCACCCAACCGCACGTGCGGCAGATGATCGCCGACCGGGAACTGGAGACCTGGCTGGTGGTCGACGTGTCGGCCAGCCTCGACTTCGGCACCACGGGCTGCGAGAAGCGTGATCTCGCGGTGGCCGCGGCCGCGGCGATCACGTTCCTTAACAGCGGTGGCGGCAACCGGATCGGCGCGATCATCTCCAACGGCGACGTCATGCGCCGGGTGCCCGCCCGGTCGGGGCGCATGCACGAGCAGGAACTGCTGCGGGCGATCGCCACCACCCCGCGCGCGCCGGTCGGCGTACGCGGGGACCTGGCCGCGGCCATCGACGCGCTGCGCAGGCCCGAGCGGCGCCGCGGCATGGCGGTGATCATCAGCGACTTCTTGGGCCCGATCAACTGGATGCGCCCGCTGCGGGCCATCGCGGGCCGCCACGAGGTGCTCGGAATCGAGGTGCTCGACCCGCGCGATGTGGAACTGCCGCCGGTCGGCGACGTCATCCTGCAGGACACCGAGACCGGTGTCACCCGCGAGTTCACCATCGACGAACAGCTGCGCGACGACTTCGAGAAGGCCGCCGCCGCGCACCGGGCGGAGGTGGCGCGCACGCTGCGGCGCTGCGATGCGCCGCTGCTGTCGCTGCGCACCGACCGGGACTGGATCGCCGATGTCGTCCGCTTCGTCTCGACCCGACGGCTGGCCCTCGCGGGGCGCTCGTAGGAGCCGAATCCCGGGATGACCCGAACTGATGTCGAAATGATAAGGCGTACATGACCTTACCGTTGCTGGGACCGATGACCCTGTCGGGCTTCGAGAACGCCTGGTTCTTCCTGTTCCTGCTGGTGGTCATCGGCATCGTCGCGCTGTACGTGATCGTGCAGCTGGCCCGTCATCGGCGCATGCTGCGCTTCGCCAACATGGAGTTGCTGGAAAGCGTTGCGCCCAAACGGCCTTCGCGTTGGCGTCACCTTCCCGCGATCCTCACGGTGATCGCGCTGGTGTTCCTGACCGTCGCGATGGCGGGTCCGACCCACGACGTCCGGATCCCGCGCAACCGCGCGGTGGTGATGCTGGTGATGGACGTGTCGCAGTCGATGCGGGCCACCGACGTCGCGCCCAGCCGGATGGCCGCCGCGCAGGAGGCCTCCAAGCAGTTCGCCGACGAACTCACCCCTGGCATCAACCTCGGGCTGATCAGCTACGCGGGCACCGCCACCGTGCTGGTGTCGCCGACCACCGACCGGGTGGCCACCAAGAACGCGATCGACAAGCTGCAGTTCGCCGACCGCACCGCCACGGGCGAGGGCATTTTCACTGCGCTGCAGGCGATTGCGACCGTTGGCGCGGTGTTGGGTGGCGGGGACGAGCCGCCGCCCGCCCGCATCGTGCTGTTCTCCGACGGCAAGGAGACCGTGCCGTCGAACCCGGATGCCCCGAAGGGCGCCTACACCGCCGCGCGCACCGCCAAGGACCAGGGGGTGCCGATCTCGACGATCTCGTTCGGCACGCCGTACGGCTACGTGGAGATCAACGACCAGCGACAGCCGGTGCCCGTCGACGACGAGATGCTCAAGAAGATCGCGGACCTGTCCGGCGGCGACGCGTTCACCGCGTCGAGCCTCGAGCAGCTCCGTCAGGTGTACGCCAACCTGCAGCAGCAGATCGGCTACGAGACCATCCGGGGCGACGCGAGCGTCGGCTGGCTGCGGCTGGGGGCACTGGCCCTGGCGGGCGCGGTGCTGGCGGCGCTGTTCATCAACCGACGGCTGCCGAACTGACGATGGATGTGACATGACGCTTCCGCTGCTTGGGCCGGTATCGCTCTCGGGGTTCACCCACATCTGGTGGTTCCTGTTCTTCGCCGCGATCGTGGCGGCGCTGGTGGTGGTCTACTTCATCGCGCAGCGGGCCCGGCGCCGGCGGTTGCAGCGCTTCGCCAACACCGAACTGCTCGAGAGCGTGTCCACGTCACGGCCCAGCCGGTGGCGCCACGTGCCCGCCGCGCTGCTGGGGATCGCGTTGCTGCTGTGCACGATCGCGCTGGCCGGCCCGACCCACGATCAGCGGCTGCCCCGCAACCGCGCGGTGGTGATGCTGGTGATCGACGTGTCGCAGTCGATGCGGGCCACCGACGTCGCGCCCAGCCGGATGGCCGCCGCGCAGGAGGCCTCCAAGCAGTTCGTCGACGAGCTCACCCCGGGCATCAACCTCGGCATCATCGCCTACGCGGGTTCGGCGACGGTGCTGGTGTCACCGACCACCAACCGCGACGCCAGCCGGCGCGCCATCGACAACCTGCAGGTCGCCGACAAGACCGCCACCGGCGAGGCGATCTTCACCGCGCTGTCGTCGATCTCGACGGTGGCCGCGGTGATCGGCGGTGGCGACACCCCGCCGCCGGCGCACATCGTGTTGTTCTCCGACGGCAAGGAGACGGTGCCGTCGAACCCCGACAACCCCAAGGGCGCCTACACCGCCGCGCGCGCCGCCAAGGACCAGGGCGTGCCGATCTCGACGATCTCGTTCGGCACCGAGCACGGCGAGGTCGAGGTCAACGACGAGATGGTGCCGGTGCCGGTCGACGACGAGATGATGAAGAAGATCGCCGAGCTGTCCGGCGGCGACGCCTACACCGCCGAGAACCTCGACGAGCTCAAGAAGGTGTACGCCAACCTGCAGGACCAGATCGGCTACGAGACGGTCCGCGGTGAGGCCACCACCGGCTGGCTGCGGCTGGCCGCGCTGGTCGCCGCGCTGGCGGCGCTGGGCAGCCTGTGGATCAACCGCCGGCTGCCGCTGTAGCCGGTTGGCTAAGGCGATTTCTTAGAAATGGTGGTCAGACGATAGGTTGGCGGTCATGACCGAGACTGCAGCAGCCGAATCGGCCAGCCAAACCACTGGTGGCCGTCCGCCTTTCGTTTCGCGTTCGGTGCTCGTGACCGGTGGAAACCGGGGGATCGGGCTCGCCATCACGAAGCGGCTGGCCGCCGACGGGCACAAGGTCGCCGCGACGCACCGCGGCTCCGGGATACCGGTCGAGGGGGTATTCGCGGTCGAGTGTGACGTGACCGACAACGCGTCGGTGGACCGCGCCTTCAAGCAGGTCGAGGAGCACCAGGGTCCGGTCGAGGTGGTGGTGGCCAACGCCGGCATCTCCAAGGACGCGTTCTTGATGCGGATGACCGAGGACCGGTTCACCGAGGTCATCAACACCAACCTCACCGGAGCGTTCCGGGTGGCGCAGCGGGCCTGCCGCACCATGCAGCGCAACAAGTTCGGCCGGCTGATCTTCATCGGCTCGGTGTCGGGGATGTGGGGCATCGGCAACCAGGCCAACTACGCCGCCGCCAAGGCCGGCCTGATCGGCATGGCGCGCTCGATCTCGCGGGAGCTGTCGAAGGTCAACGTCACCGCCAACGTCGTCGCGCCGGGCTACATCGACACCGAGATGACCCAGGCGCTCGACGAGCGCATCCAGCAGGGCGCGCTGGACTTCATCCCGGCCAAGCGGGTCGGCACCGCCGAGGAGGTCGCCGGTGCGGTGAGCTTCCTGGCATCCGAGGACGCGAGCTATATCGCCGGCGCGGTCATCCCCGTCGACGGCGGCATGGGCATGGGCCACTGACCACCAACCGGAGAAGGACTTCTCATGACACGTCTGCTCGAAGGAAAGCGCATCCTCGTCACGGGGATCATCACCGACTCCTCGATCGCGTTCCACATCGCGAAGGTGGCCCAGGAGGCGGGCGCCGAGTTGGTGCTCACCGGGTTCGACCGGCTCAAGCTGATCCGGCGCATCGCCGACCGGCTGCCCAACCCGGCGCCGCTGCTGGAACTCGATGTGCAGAACCAGGAGCACCTCGACACGCTGGCCGACCGCATCACCGCCGAGATCGGCGAGGGCAACAAGCTCGACGGGGTGGTGCACTCGATCGGGTTCATGCCGCAGTCGGGCATGGGCATCAACCCGTTCTTCGATGCCCCCTATGAGGACGTGTCGAAGGGCATCCACATCTCGGCGTACTCGTACGCCTCGCTGGCCAAGGCGACGCTGCCGATCATGAACCGCGGCGGCAGCATCGTCGGCATGGACTTCGACCCGAGCCGGGCGATGCCGGCCTACAACTGGATGACCGTCGCCAAGAGCGCGCTGGAGTCGGTCAACCGGTTCGTCGCCCGCGAGGCGGGGCCGTACGGAGTGCGGTCCAATCTCGTTGCGGCGGGCCCGATCCGCACGCTGGCGATGAGTGCCATCGTCGGCGGCGCGCTCGGCGAGGAGGCCGGCGCCCAGATGAAGCTGCTCGAGGAGGGCTGGGATCAGCGCGCCCCGATCGGCTGGGACATGAAGGACCCGACGCCGGTCGCCAAGACGGTGTGCGCGCTGCTGTCCGACTGGCTACCGGCCACCACCGGCACCATCATCTTCGCCGACGGCGGCGCCAGCACGCAGTTGCTGTAGTGGAATTCGACGCGCTGCTGCTGCTGTCCTTCGGCGGGCCCGAGGGTCCGGACCAGGTGATGCCGTTCCTGGAGAACGTCACCCGCGGCCGCGGCATCCCCCGCGAGCGCCTCGCCGACGTCGCGGAGCACTACCTGCACTTCGGCGGCGTCTCGCCGATCAACGGCATCAACCGGGCACTCATCGAGCGGCTGCGCGAACTCATCGACATCCCAGTCTATTTCGGCAACCGCAACTGGGAACCGTACGTCGAGGACACCGTCGCAGCCATGCGCGACGACGGGGTCGGCCGCGCGGTGGTGTTCGCGACCTCGGCGTGGGGCGGTTACTCCAGCTGCGTCCAGTACGCCGAGGACATCGCGCGGGCCCGCGCCGCGGCCGGTCCGCGCGCCCCGGAACTGGGGAAGCTGCGCCAGTTCTACGACCATCCGCTGTTCGTGGGCATGTTCGCCGACGCGATCAAGGCCGCGGCGCGCACCGTGCCCGCCGGCGCCCGGCTGGTGTTCACCGCGCACTCGATCCCGCACTCGGCCAGATCACGTTGTGGGACAAACCTTTACGAACGTCAGGTGGCCCACGCCTGCGCGCTGGTCGCCGCCGCGGCGGGGTACCCCGGCTACGACCAGGTGTGGCAGTCGCGGTCGGGGCCGGCGCAGATCCCGTGGCTGGAACCGGACATCGCCGACCACCTCGACGCGCTCGCCGACGCAGGCGAAACCGCCGTGATCGTCTGCCCGATCGGCTTCGTGGCCGACCACATCGAGGTGGTGTGGGACCTCGACCACGAACTGCGCCTACAGGCCGAGCGGCGCGGCCTTGCGTTCGCCCGCGCCGCCACCCCCAACGCCGACCTTGCCGTGGTGGCCGCCGATCTGCTCGACGAACTGCGCAATGACCGCGATCCGGTGCGGGTGTCCGCGCCGGATGCCCCGCCGCTGAAGGGTTTTGCGGTCAACGGTGGGGTGTGCACACCGGAGTGCGCCGGATAGTCAACCGCGCCAAGCCGACTGCAGGATCGCGTTCACCGCGGCCAGTCGCGCCGAGCGCACCACCGCGGTCAACGGGCGCAGCGCGTCGCTCGCGGTCCGGACGTCGGCCGAACTGTGCATGCCGATCGGGATCAGCCCCGAGCTGACCGTGATGATGGCGTCCACATGCGCCGCGTTCTCCAGCACCCGCACCGCGCGGGTCGGGGCGTGATCGGGAACCCGGTGCCTGCGTTGCGCTTCCACCAGCTGCTCGACCAGCCCGCGCGGATCGCTGACGTCGGCGTCAGTAGCGCCGGCGCGCAACGAGCCGAGGGTGTCGGCGGCCGACCGCACGGCCGCGCGCAGTTCGAACTCGGCGTGGCCGAGGTCGGAGTCGTAAAGCGGCGCGGCGCCGGGCACCGAGTACACCGTCCAGGACAGGGTGGCCGGCTCCGGGTCGAGATCGGCGGCCGCCTCGTCGGCGAGTTCGTCGAGATCGTCCTCGGCGTACTGGAATTCGGGTACCAGACCCACCCCGGCCGACGGATCCCCGGCCACGATCATCGCCTCGCCGACCGTGATCGCGTCGCGCTGGAACTGGGTGCCCGCGGGCAACCCGCGGACATCGCCGGGGACCGGCAGCACCACACCGACCGTCGGGCCGGCGTTGGGGCCCGCGGCGGAGCGCACCGTCTGCAGCAGGGAGACCGCGCCGGTGGAATTGATGTCCGGCCACGGCAGCCCGCTGCGACTCGCGGCCACCGAATCGTAGGCGGTAACGGAATGCCAAGGTGCCCACAGCGATAACGCGTCGAGGACGTCATCCGGCGACGCCGCACCCGCGAGCCAGGCATTGGCCCACACCGACAGCGACATACTGGGGCACCACATGATGTGCGCAGTGTAGTTGTTAGCAGGTCAAGGGGCGGGCCAGGCGCTAGGCTGGCGCCATGCCCGCTGCGCTGATCTGGCTGGTCGTTGCGCTGGCCCTCGCCGGAGCCGAGGTGCTCACCGGCGATTTCTTTCTGCTGATGCTCGGCGGCGGGGCGTTGGCTGCGGCGGGATCCAGCCTGATCTTCGACCAGTTGTGGGTGCACGGCGCGGTGTTCGCGGTGGTCTCGGTGCTGTTGCTGGTGCTGGTCCGCCCGGCGCTGCGCAAGCACTTCATGTCGGGCACCGGATTGCCCGAGCCGGCCAAGGCGCTGGAGGGCAAGGCCGCGCTGGTGCTCGAGCAGGTGGGTCGCCACCAGGGCCAGGTCAAGCTCGACGGCGAGGTGTGGACCGCGCGTCCACTCAACGAGGCCGACGTCTTCGAGCCGGGGGATCACGTCACCGTCGTGACGATCGACGGCGCCACCGCCGTCGTCTCGAAGGTCGTCTAGCGAGCCGACAACAACGGGAAGGGACAGACATGGAGGGTGCCATCGCGGGGTTGATCCTGCTCGGGGTGCTCGTGGTATTCGCCGCCGTCATCGTGGCCAAATCGATCGCACTGATCCCGCAGGCCGAAGCCGCGGTCATCGAGCGGCTGGGCAGATACAGCAAGACGGTGTCGGGCCAGCTCACGCTGCTGGTGCCGTTCATCGACAAGATCCGCGCCCGGGTGGACCTGCGCGAGCGCGTGGTGTCCTTCCCGCCGCAGCCGGTGATCACCGAGGACAACCTGACTGTGCAGATCGACACCGTGGTCTACTTCCAGGTCACCAACCCGCAGGCCGCCGTCTATCAGATCAGCAACTACATCGTCGGTGTCGAGCAGCTGACCACCACCACGCTGCGCAACCTGGTCGGCGGCATGACGCTGGAGCAGACGCTGACCTCCCGCGACCAGATCAACACCGCGCTGCGCGGGGTGCTCGACGAGGCGACCGGGCGCTGGGGCCTGCGCGTGGCCCGCGTCGAGTTGCGCAGCATCGACCCGCCACCGTCGATTCAGGACTCGATGGAAAAGCAGATGCGCGCCGATCGCGAGAAGCGCGCGATGATCCTCACCGCCGAGGGCACCCGGGAGTCGGCGATCAAACAGGCCGAGGGCCAGAAGCAGGCGCAGATCCTGGCGGCCGAGGGCGCCAAGCAGGCCGCGATCCTGGCCGCCGAGGCCGACCGGCAGTCGCGGATTCTGCGCGCACAGGGTGAACGTGCCGCGGCGTACCTGCAGGCGCAGGGCCAGGCGAAGGCGATCGAGAAGACGTTCGCGGCGATCAAGGCCGGCCGGCCGACCCCCGAGCTGCTGGCCTACCAGTACCTGCGCACGCTGCCGGAGATGGCCCGCGGCGAGGCCAACAAGGTGTGGTTGGTGCCCAGCGATTTCGGCGCGGCGCTACAGGGCTTCACCAAACTGCTCGGTGCGCCCGGCGAGGACGGGGTGTTCCGCTACACGCCGTCGCCGGTCGAGGACGTGCCCAAGACCGATGACGAGGACGAGGTCGCCGACTGGTTCAACACCGAGACCGATCCGGAGATCGCCCGCGCGGTCGCGAAGGCGGAGGCCGAGGCGCGCGGCTCGGTCGAGGGCGCGGGTTACCCGGGGCCGCCGCGGCCATCCATCAACCCGCCGCCGACCGCACCGATCCGGCCCGACGGTGGCGGCGGCGGGGCGCACTCGCTATAACTTCGCCGGGGTCGGCGTGTCCTGCGCCGCGGCCAGCCGCTGGCGGTGATGCCTGCGGTACACCCGGATCTCGTGCACCAGGCCGACGATGCCGACGGCCGCGGTGCCCGCCGAGACCAGCACCAGCAGCGGACTGACGTTTCCGGTGAGCGCGTCGCCGAGGATCACCACGGCCGCGGTGCCGGGCAGCAGCCCGACCAGCGTGGCCAGCGTGTAGGGGGCGACCCGCACCGCCGACGCCCCGGCCGCGTAGTTGACCACCGAGAACGGCAGCGCGGGGATCAGCCGCATCGACAGGATCGCCAGCCACCCCCGGTCGCGCAGCCGCGCGTCCAGGGAGTCCACCCGCGGGTGGGTGACCAACCGGTTCAGCTGCCAGCCGGCCGCGCGCACCAGTAGCAGCGCGATGACCGCGCTGATGGTCGCGGCCGTCACGGCCAGCCCGATGCCCAGCGCCGGGCCGAACAGCAGGCCGGCCGCCAGCGTGAACGCGGTGCGCGGGAACGGGAACACCGTGACCACGATGTGCGCGCCCAGGAACGCCAGCGGGAACCACGGCCCGACCGAGCGGGCCCAGTCGCGCACCTGCAGCGCGGTCGGCAGCGGCACCAACAACGCGATTGCGACGAGAATCACAATCGTCGCCAACAGCGCGAGAAACCGTCGCCGCGGGATGGCGGCCGCGATCGACGCCACCGTGGCAGGCAGCGCTCGCAGGGTGCTGACGACGGTATTCACAGCTCTTAACAGTACGGCCCGGCGCCGACGCGCACCCGTTGCCGCGGGTCGCGTCGCCCGACCGGCCGCAAAGTGCGCGAAGTCCATCATTTAGCCTGGTGAGCGAGTGGTCACAGCTGAGAACAACAGGGGAGTCGCCGGTGTCCGCAGAGCTGGGGTCGGAGTCGGATCGCGAGCAGTGGCGCGCGGCAGTCGCGGGCGTGCTGGCCAAAACCCGGCGCAAGGATCCGGCCGAACTCGGTGACGAGCCCGAGCGGTTGCTCGATTCGCCGACCTACGAAGGCTTTCCGATCCACCCGCTCTACACCATCCTCGACTCGCAGCCCGAGGCGCCGCTGCCGGGGCGCTGGCCGTTCATCCGGGGCGGCGACGCGCTGCGCGACGTGAAGTCCGGCTGGAAGGTGGTGGAGGCCTTCCCGCTGCCCGATCCGGTGTCGGTGTCGGAGGAGAACGGTGCGATCCTGTCGGCGCTGACGGTGGGGGCCAGTGCGCTGGCGTTGACGGTGGGCCGCGACGGGGTGGACCCGCAACGACTCGACGCGCTGCTGGAGGGGGTGTTCCTCGAACTCGTCCCGGTGGTGCTCGACGCCCGCGCCGACTATGCGGCCGCCGCCTCGGCGCTGCTGGCGCTGGTGTCCGACCTTCCCGACGACCGCAAGGCGCGGCTTTCGGTCGATCTCGGCGCCGATCCGCTGACCGCACCGCTGAGCGGTAAGGACGCCCCGTCGATCGACGACGTCGCCGCGATGGCCGCCGACATCGTCTGCTACCGCGGTGCGGTGCGGACCGTCACCGTCGACGGCGAGGCCTTCCACAACCTCGGGGCCAACGCGTCGTGGGAGCTGGCCGGTGCGATCGGCGCCGGTGTCACGTATCTGCGGCTGCTCGGCGAGCGCGGGCTGCCGATTCCGGATGCGTTGCGCCAGATCAGTTTCCGACTCGCCGCCGACGATGACCAGTTCATGACGATGGCCAAGATGCGCGCCGCTCGTCAGCTGTGGGCCCGGGTCGCCGAGGTGGTCGGCGCGCCGGATGCCGGTGCCGCGACGATCCACGCCGTCACCTCGAAACCGATGATGACGCAACGTGATCCGTGGGTGAACATGTTGCGCACCACGGTCGCCGCGTTCGCCGCCGGTGTCGGTGGCGCCGACACCGTCCAGGTGCACCCGTTCGACAGCGCGATCCCCGGCGGACTGCCGGGCACCTCGCCGACTTTCGCGCGGCGTATCGCCCGCAACACCCAGCTGCTGCTGCTCGAGGAGTCCCATCTCGGGCGCGTCCTCGACCCGGGGGGCGGCTCGTGGTACCTGGAGGACCTGACCCGCGCGCTGGCCGAGCAGGCCTGGACGCACTTCCGCGACATCGAGTCGCGCGGCGGCTTCGCCGAGGCGCGCGACTACGTCGCCGAGCAGATCGCCGAGATCAACGCCAAGCGCCTCGACGACATCGCGCATCGCCGCACCGCGCTCACCGGTGTCAACGAGTACCCGAACCTGGCTGAACCGCCCCTCCCGCAGACGGATTCGACCCCCGGCGTGGTTCGGTACGGCGCCGCGTTCGAGGCGCTGCGGGACCGCTCCGACGCCTATCTCGCCGCGCACGGTGCGCGCCCGACCACGCTGCTGCTGCCGCTCGGTCCGCTCGCCGAGCACAACGTGCGGACCACGTTCGCGACGAACCTGCTCGCCGCGGGCGGCATCGAGGCCGTCAACCCCGGCCCCCTCACCGCCGCCGATGTCGCCAAGGCGGTCAGCGATGCCGGCGGTGCGACCGCGGCCGTGATCTGCGGCACCGACGCGCGCTACGCCGAGGAGGCCTCGGACGTGATCGCCGCGGCCCGCAAGGCCGGGGTGTCGCACGTGTATCTGGCCGGCCAACAGCAGGCGGTCGCCGATGCCGCCGAGAAACCCGATGAGTACCTGACGGCCAAGATCGACGCGGTGGCCGTGCTGTCGAACCTGCTCACCCGATTGGGGGCCTGATCATGACGACCGTTGAACCCGGCATCGCCAGCTTCGCCGACGTACCGCTCTACGGCGAGAAGACCGCCGAGCCGGCCACTTTGGCGGCGGTGCGCGAGCACATCGCCGCCGCCGCGCAGGCGCACGGCTACACCCCCGACCAGTTCGAGTGGTCCACCCCCGAGGGCATCGACGTCAAGCCGGTCTACATCGCCGCCGACCGCGACGCCGCGGTCGAGGCGGGCTATCCGCTGGACACCTTTCCGGGCGCCCCGCCGTACGTGCGCGGGCCGTACCCGACGATGTACGTCAACCAGCCGTGGACCATCCGCCAGTACGCGGGCTTCTCGACCGCGGCGGAGTCCAACGCGTTCTACCGCCGCAACCTGGCCGCGGGTCAGAAGGGCCTGTCGGTCGCATTCGACCTGGCCACCCACCGCGGCTATGACTCCGACCACCCCCGCGTGCAGGGTGACGTCGGAATGGCCGGTGTGGCAATCGATTCCATCCTCGACATGCGGCAGCTGTTCGACGGCATCGACCTGGGCTCGGTGTCGGTGTCGATGACGATGAACGGCGCGGTGCTGCCGATTCTGGCGCTGTACGTGGTGACGGCCGAGGAGCAGGGGGTGCCGCCGGAGAAGTTGGCGGGCACCATCCAGAACGACATCCTCAAGGAGTTCATGGTCCGGAACACCTACATCTACCCGCCGAAGCCGTCGATGCGGATCATCTCCGACATCTTCGCCTACACCAGCGCGAAGATGCCGAAGTTCAACTCCATCTCGATCTCCGGCTACCACATCCAGGAGGCCGGTGCCACGGCCGATCTGGAGTTGGCCTACACGCTGGCGGACGGGGTGGAGTACATCAAGGCCGGACTGGACGCTGGCCTGGACATCGACAAGTTCGCCCCGCGGCTGTCCTTCTTCTGGGGCATCGGGATGAACTTCTTCATGGAGGTGGCCAAGCTGCGCGCGGGCCGGCTGCTGTGGAGCGAACTGGTCTCCCAGTTCAACCCGAAGGACCCGAAATCGCTGTCGCTGCGCACACATTCGCAGACCTCCGGCTGGTCGCTGACCGCGCAGGATCCGTTCAACAATGTGGCGCGCACCTGCATCGAGGCGATGGCCGCGACCCAGGGTCACACCCAGTCGCTGCACACCAACGCGCTCGACGAGGCGCTGGCGCTGCCGACCGACTTCTCGGCCCGCATCGCCCGAAACACCCAGCTGCTGCTGCAGCAGGAGTCGGGCACCACCCGCCCGATCGACCCGTGGGGCGGTTCGTACTACATCGAGTGGCTGACCCACCAGCTCGCCGAGAAGGCCCGCGCCCACCTGCGCGAGGTGGCCGAGCACGGCGGCATGGCGCAGGCGATCAGCGACGGCATCCCGAAGATGCGCATCGAGGAGGCGGCCGCGCGCACCCAGGCCCGCATCGACTCCGGGGCGCAGCCGGTGATCGGCGTGAACAAGTACCAGGTCGACGAGGACCTCGACATCGAGGTGCTCAAGGTCGACAACAGCAGGGTGCGCGCCGAGCAGCTGGCGAAGCTGGCCAAGCTGCGCGAGGAACGGGACGAGGCGGCCACGCAGGCGGCGTTGGCCGAACTGACCCGCGCCGCAGCCGAATCCGGGCCCGCAGGCGAGGACGGGCTGGGCAACAACCTGATGGCCCTGGCCATCAACGCCGCCCGCGCGCACGCCACCGTCGGCGAGATTTCCGACGCGCTCGAGAAGGTGTTCGGGCGCCATCAGGCCGAGATCCGCACGATCGCGGGCGTCTACCGAGATGAGGTGGGGACGGTCAGCAATATCTCTACCGCGACCCAACTGGTCGAGAAGTTCGCCGAGGCCGACGGCCGCCGACCGCGCATCCTGGTCGCCAAGATCGGCCAGGACGGCCACGACCGCGGCCAGAAGGTGATCGCGACCGCGTTCGCCGACATCGGCTTCGACGTCGACGTCGGCCCGCTGTTCGCCACGCCGGAGGAGGTGGCCCGGCAGGCCGCCGACAACGACGTGCACATCGTCGGGGTGTCGTCGCTGGCCGCCGGGCACCTGACCCTGGTGCCCGCGCTGCGCAAGGCGCTCGAGGAGGTCGGGCGGCCCGACATCATGGTCGTGGTGGGCGGTGTGATCCCGCCCGGCGACTTCGATGAGCTGTACGCCGCCGGGGCCGCCGCGATCTTCCCGCCCGGCACGGTGATCGCCGACGCCGCAATCGGCTTGCTGCACAAGCTCGCCGACCGGCTCGGGTACCAGCTCGGGTTGATGGCCGACCCGGGGTCAGACCCGGGCGCGGGGGGCCGCGGGGGGGG
>Ga0182793_1000486_pt1 | contig 30676 bp, 27 predicted proteins | sample Passage237A_FD_130498 | JGI IMG/M metagenome (GOLD analysis project Ga0182793, IMG submission 130498) | Cellulose adapted compost microbial communities from Newby Island Compost Facility, Milpitas, CA, USA - Passage2 37A (version 2) (version 2) ... | reverse complement strand
CCCGCCTGCGGCTGTTGTTTGATGATGAAACGGCTCGGCGCGGTCGGCGTGATCATCACGCGCGGCAGGCGCTGAAGCGTCGGGCTCAGTTTGAGCATTTTGCGCGCACAGGCCCACGTGGCATCGAGAATGAACACGGTGAGGCGACGCTCGCCGAGCTCGCCGGCGGTGAGTTCGCCGCGCGAGAGATTGCGCGCATTTTCGCCGGGATAAAGGAGCACCGGAAAGTTCGCCGGATCGGCGACGATCGCCTGCACGGCGGGATGGTCGTCGAAACCGATGCCCATGTGAATTTCGCTCGACGGCAGGCAGAGATGCGTGAGGCGTCCCGTGCTGGCTTTCTCCTGTTTCCACTCTTTCGGATGCATCAGGAACACGAAGCGCGTGCGGGTTTCCATCGGGCGGATCGAAGGACACCAGCAGAGCGGCTTGGGCCAAAAGCAGCGGTAACAGGTTTCGCGGGACACGTGACGGTTGATGAAAGGAGTTGAGCAGCGCGGCAATCCTCCGCGGAAGGGGAGGCGAAGCTGGATTTGCCGACGTGATGCGATAACGATGCGCGCATGCCCACGAGAATCTGCGTCTGGACGATGGTGTGCCTGTTGGCGGCAACTACGCTGCAAGGAGCTTGGAAGACACGGGCGGATGCACCGCCGCGCAAAGTGGTGATCGCCTCGGCGCAGTTGCACTTCGGAGGAACGCCCGAGGAGCGGCTCGAGATTTTTCGTCGTGGTTTCGAGGAGGCGTCACGCACGGAAATCGCGCGAGAGCGGGGCCTCGATCTGGTGGTGTTTCCCGAGTTCGCCTTGCAACGCGAAGCGCGTGAAGCGGCCGATCAGGCCATCGGACTCGACGAACCGATCGTGCAGCAGCTCCGGGAAATCGTGCGGCAACACCGCGCGTGGACCGTGGTGCCGATCACGCTGCGCGAAGCCGACGGCGAACGGTGCAGCAACGCGGCGGTGTTGTTCGATCGTGCGGGCGAGGTGGCGGGCGTTTTCCGAAAAGTGCATCCGATGGTCGATCCTGACGGACGCTTCGAGGCCGGCGTGACGCCGGGCGCTGCGTATCCAGTTTTTGAATGCGACTTCGGGCGAGTGGGTATTCTGATTTGCTGGGACATGTCGTATCCCGAAGCGTGGACGGCACTGGCGGAAGGAGGCGCGGAGATCGTCGCGTTGCCGAGTGCGTCGCCGCAAACGCTGCGCCCGGCGGCGGAGGCGTTGAGACATTGTTACTACGTCGTGACGAGCACGCCGCGGGACAATGCGGCGCTCTTCGATCCGATCGGCCGAACGGTGGCGCAGGTGACCGAATCCGGGATGCTCGTGCACGAGGTCGATCTCTCGTATGCCATCGTGCACTGGAGCGAGACGTTGCGAAACGGGCAGGCCCTGACCGAGCGCTACGGTGACCGGGTGGACGGATCGTATTCGTCGCGCGAGGACACGGGAATCTTCTGGTCGAACGATCCTGTGATCACGATCGGCGAGATGATGCGCGAGCTGGAGCTGCGCGAGATGCCCGTGACCGTCGAAACGGTGAAGCGCGCGCGGGATCGCGCAGTGGGCGCGGCGAGGTGAGATTTAGAAGTCGGTCTCGGCGTCGCCGAGATCGAGTTCCTGAATCCACGCGTTGCGGTAGCGGACATCGTGGCCTTCGGCCTGGAGTTTCAGTCCGCCGGGCGTGTCGGTGATGCCTTTGCCACCGTTGTTGCCGCCATCGATACCGGAGTTGGGGCCGCCCCAGACCTGCATGATCGACTGGTTGCGGTGCACATTCACACCATTGAAGTAGAGCGTGACCTGCGCCGGCGTGACTTTGACGCCGTCCTTGAAACGCGCGGCGCGGAAGACGAGGTCGTAGGCGTTCCATTTGCCGAGACCGCGGTAGTGCTCATAGGGCGACTCGGTTTCGTTGATGAGCGCGCCCATGCCGTGCTTCGTGGTATCACCGTCGCAGATCTGGATCTCGTATCGATTCTGCAAATACACGCCGCTGTTGCCGCCCTCGTTCGTGACGAGGAACTCGATGTGCAGGCGGAAGTCGCGGTAGGCCTTTTTCGTGACGATGTCAGCGGCGCCGTATTTGCCGCCGTCGGCCGCGGGATCGAACGTCATGAGCACCGTGCCGGCGTCCACCGGATCGTCGACGATCTTCCACTTGATCGGGAGCGACGAACCGAAACGCGGACCTTCCCAGTAGGTCCATTTGGCGTCGAGCGTTTCACGCGTGCCATCGATGAGAACGTCGGCACCTTCCGGCGCTTTGGCGCCGAGGCCAACCGCCGCGTGAGCGGACACGAAAGCGACGAGAAAAAATGCGATGGCGGACAGGCGGGTGGGGAAGGGAGACCGGGGCATCATGGGTGGAAGGGAAGCGCGGTGGTTTGGGTTGGCAATGATTCAGGCGGCTTGACGGTTCCGACGCGGAAAGAGACCGTCGCGCATGGCCTCCACTGGATTGCAGATCGAGAAACTCGTCGCCGGCAACGGCCCTCGCGCCCGCAAGGGCGGCACCGTCACCGTGCACTACACGGGCTGGTTTACCGACGGCGAAAAGTTCGACAGCTCGGTGGATCGCAACGAGCCGTTTACCTTCGTGCTCGGCGCGGGACAGGTGATCGCCGGCTGGGACGAAGGCGTGGCGCAACTGCAGGTCGGCGACAAGGCGCGGCTGACGATTCCGCCGGAACTCGGGTATGGAGTTCATGGATACCCGGGCGCGATTCCGCCGAACGCCACGCTGGTGTTCGAGGTCGAGCTGCTCGACGTCGGCTGACCGGCGGTCATTGGACGCACGCCGCGATCCGTGCATCGTGCCCGATGCAACTCACCGGGTTTCACCACTTGACGGCGGTCACTGCGGACGCCGCCCGCAATCACGATTTCTACACCCAAACGCTCGGGCTGCGCTTGGTGAAGAAGACCGTCAATCAGGACGACGTGTCGGCGTATCATTTGTTTTATGCGGATGGTGACGCTTCGCCGGGGAGTGATCTGACGTTCTTCGACTGGCCGGCGCCGCGTGAGCGTCGCGGCACGTGCAGTGTGACTCGCGTCGGTTTGCGCGTGTCGAACGAAGCCGCGCTGAACTGGTGGTCGCGACGTCTCCGGGAGCTGCAGGTCGATCCGCAACCGGTGGGAGAACTCGCGGGGCGCCCGGCGCTGGAGTTTGAGGATTTCGAAGGACAACGGCTCTGCCTGGTCGTCGACGAATCCCGACTCGAGCCCGCACGTCCGTGGGCGCGCTCGCCCGTCCCGGCGGAGTATCAGATTCTCGGGCTGGGCCCGATCATGATGAGCGTGCCGGAGCTTGCGCCGACTGAGCGCGTGCTCACCGACGTGATGAACATGCGACGTGTGCGCGAATACTCGCGCATCGGAGCGACGGTGCATGTGTTTGAAATGGCTGCGGGCGGCCCGTCGGCCGAGCTGCACGTGGCGGAGGAACCAGGCGCACCCGTCGTGAAACCCGGTGCGGGCGGAGTTCATCATGTGGCGTTTCGCGTGCCGGACGAAACCGCTTACGCGGCGTGGTTCGAGCGCCTGCAGGAAAAAGGCGTGCGTTCGAGCGGACCGGTGGACCGGTATTATTTTCGCAGCCTGTATTTTCGCGAGCCCAACGGCGTGTTGTTCGAACTTGCGACGGACGGTCCCGGTTTTGCGGTGGATGAGCCTAAGGACGAGCTCGGTGAAAAGCTCGCGCTGCCGCCGTTTCTCGAGCGTCAACGGGAGCAGATCGAAGCGGGCCTGAAGCCGCTGACGCTGCCCACCGGGAAAAGGCGGTAGTCGCGTTCCGGAGTGTATCCGGTTTTTGGAGACTTGCCGATGTTGGGGGCTCCCGCAGCATCGGTCCATGAAACTCGTTCCGCTCGGTCTGGCGGTGGTTGGTGTGTTTCTAGCCGCATCGACGGGATGGAGCCAGTTGATGCATCATTCGGCGAAAGGAGTGATCACCGGTCAGTATCTCGCGGACCGGTGGTGGCCCGATGGCGACGGCGTGGGACAGTCGTTTCGTTTCGATCTGTATTACGAAGCGTCACTGCGGCCGGACGTCGCGGAAGAGGTGTTTGCGAGCTATCCGAACGACGGCGAACCGCACAATCATTGGCGGCTGCGCATGGGAGAGCTGGATATCTCAGCGCCGTTCGACGCCATTACGCTTTGGGAGAATGGCGGGCTCGCGGTGAATTATTTCGACGAGCAGATCGGAGAGCTGACGCTGAATTTGGAGTTCGCCGGGCCGTGGAACGTTCGCGCGCTGCCGCAGGGAAGGATGCCACCGTTCCTGTTCGGCTCTCTTTACTACGCTCGGTGGGACAACGAGGGAATCGGCGCCGGGCTGGTGTTGGGCGACGTCGGGCGTGTGGTGACGCAGCCCGTGAGTGGCGTGACGCCGGTGCCTGAACCCGCGACGTATGCGAGCGGCGCGGTGGTGGCGCTGGTGGCGGCGATCGGGTGGCGGGCGACACGCCGACGTGTCGCAACGACCACTTGATCGAAACGAATTTAGAATCCGGGGAAGCCGCCCTTGCCGCGCATGGCTTCGAACTGGCGCATCATCTTTTTCCCGCCGCCGCCTTTCATCATCTTCATCATCTGCTGCATTTGCTGGAACTGCTTCAGCAGCTGATTCACTTCGACGATCTTGGTGCCGGAGCCGTCGGCGATGCGCTTGCGGCGACTGCCGTTGAGGATATCGGGCTTGCGACGCTCCTGAATCGTCATCGAGCGGATAATGGCTTCGGTGCGAGCGAGCTGCTTGTCGGAATCGTCGGGTAACTGCACGCCGCTCATGCCCGGCAACATGCCGAGGATGCTCTGCATCGAGCCCATTTTCTTCACCTGCTGCATCTGCGCGAGGAAGTCCTCCAGATTGAAGTCAGCCTTGCGGAGCTTCTCCGCCATTTTCTCGGCTTCCTTCTGGTCGATCGTTTCCTGCGCTTTTTCGACGAGCGAAACGACGTCGCCCATACCGAGGATGCGTGAAGCGAGACGATCCGGATAAAACGGTTCGAAGTCCGACGTCTTTTCGCCGGTGCCGACGAATTTGATCGGGACGCTCGTGATCGTCTTGATGGAGAGGGCAGCGCCACCGCGGGCGTCGCCGTCCATTTTCGTGAGGATCAGACCCGTGAGCGAGAGCGCCTCGTGAAACGTCTTCGCGACGTTGACCGCTTCCTGACCCAGCGCGCCGTCAGCAACGAGAAACACTTCATCCGGCTGCACGCGCGCGCGGAGATTTTTCACTTCCTCGATCAACTCGGCGTCGATCTGCAGGCGGCCGGCGGTATCGAAGAGAATGCAATCGGCGCCGGCGTCCTGCGCCGCCTTGAGCGCGGCGGCTCCGATCGCGGGCACATCGCGCGACGTGCGATCGGCGTAGAAACCGAGTTCTTCCTGCTTCGCGAGAATCTCAAGTTGGTCGATAGCGGCGGGGCGGTAAATATCACACGCGACGACGAACGGCCGATAGCCGCGCTTCTTGAGCAGCTTGCCGAGCTTGGCGGTCGAGGTGGTTTTGCCGGAGCCGTGCAGACCGGCCATGAGAATCTTCAGCGGACGGGCAGGGGAGAGTTCGGTCGAGCCCTCGCCGAGCAGGCGCACGAGTTCGTCGTGGATGATCTTGATGACCTGCTGGCCGGGCGTGACGGACTTGATGACCTGCTGGCCGACGCACTGCTCCTGGACGCGTTCGACGAATTCGCGCGCGACCTTGAAATGCACGTCGGCGGCGAGCAGGGCCGTGCGCACCTCTTGGAGCGCTCCAGCCATGTTTTCCTCGGTGAGTTGACCCACACCGCGAAGATTTCGGAGCGCCTGACCCAGTTTATCCGTGAGCGATTCGAACATGGAGCGGCCAATGAAGGTGCGAGCCGCGCGTTCGGCAAACTCCGAATGCAGCCAACCCGCGCGCCGGCCGAACACTCGCAAAACACCATCCAACTCAGGGAAAACCGGATCGCGGCGTCCGGTCGCGGGTTTTTGCCGTCCCCGAGCGAACCCCCGGGACCGACAGGTGACCATGCGCGGAGTTTTCCCCATGCTCCGCTCATCTGTCCTCCGAATCGCCGCAGCTGCGGCCTCCCTTGCGTCGGTTTCGACCGGCTTTGCCCAACTCACCGCCGAGCCCTTCCTCGGCGCTTCCAACTATTCGCTCATCGTGAAAGGCAACGCGACCTTCGCCGGCAGCCATGTGGCTCTCGGCGGACTGATCGGCGGCAACCTCGTGATGCAGTCCGGTGCCAACATGGAATTCGGCAACCGTCTCACCAACGGCTTCGCGCTCCATGTCGGCGGCAACGTCCAGCAGCTCGGCGGTGGTCAAATCGCGCTGTTCAACAACGACTATTATTTCGCCAACGGCTCGGGTGGCGCGACGCTGCAGAATCCCGGTAGCGCGCTCGCGGTGTCGCCGGTCGGCGCCTCAATCAATTCGATCTTCGCGTCACTCGAACAACGCGCGGGCGATTTTCTGAATGCCTCGAGTTTTGGCGCCGTGAATGCGACGTCGCTCGTGGCCGGCAACAAACTCACGCTCACCGTGCAACCGGGTGAACTCAACGTCTTCACGGTCGACGCGAGTCTCGCGGGTTTGCTCGCTGACCAAAACGCCGAGGTGCACGTCGCCGGTCTGCTCGACGGCAACACGCGGCTCATCGTGAACTACGTGGGCGGCGGCGCTGGCAGCGCGCTCGATTTCCGTGCGAAGACGCTCGGACTCTCCGGCACCACCTATGATCAGGTGATCTGGAATTTCGCCGCTGTCGGCACCGTGAATTTCTTCGGTGATACGTTCCACGGCTCCATTTTCGCGCCGACGAGTTCGATTGTCTGGAGCGCCAACGATCTCGACGGCCAACTTGTCGCCGCGACCTACACCTCGCTCGTGCAACGCGAGATCCACGACCCGATTTTCTGGACCGAGCCGCCGCCGCTGACTCCGATCCCCGAGCCGTCCACCTACGCGCTCGCGGGAGCGTTGCTGTTGGTCGGTGTGGTCGGATTGCGTCGCTGGCGTGCCCGCGCACCGCTGGCGGTGTGATTTTGCCTCGGACGGCGAAGGCTACCGTCGTCCAGGACTGAAACTGTTCGGGTGCAACGACGACGGGGGTGAATACCCCCGTCTCCATTTCTCGCTGGTCAAGTGCGGCGGTTTGCCGGATAACCGCCGCGCCTATGAACTCTGTTCTCAAGCTCTTGATCGAAGGCGGTAGCCTCACGACCGGCCAGATGGCCACGGTCGCGGGTCTGACCGAAGCCGAAGTTCAACAGCAACTGGAACAGCTGAAAAAAGATAAAATCTTCCTCGGCTGGCGTCCGGTGCTCGATCTTTCGCGCGAGGCCGCCGCCGCTGCCGCCGTCCGGGCGGTGATCGAGGTGCGCATCACGCCGGAGCGTGGAGGCGGGTTCAACCGGCACGCGGACCGCATCAGCCGGTTCGACGAGGTCGAGTCCTGCTACCTGATGTCGGGCGGCTACGACCTGCTCGTGTTCGTTCGCGGCGGTTCGCTGCAGAAGGTCGCGAGCTTCGTCTCGGAAAAACTTTCCACGATCGAGGGCGTGCTCTCCACGTCCACCCACTTCATGCTGCGCTGTTACAAGGAGCAGGGCTTCCTGCTCGAGAACGGCGAAGCGACGGGTCAACGCCTCAACGTCGCGCCCTGAGCGCCGCCTCATTTCCCATGAGCAACGACCCGAAACGTTGGGTGGCGGGCCACGTGTCCGCGCTGCCCAAGAGTGGTATCCGCGATTTCTTCGAACTCGTCGCGAAGATGAAGGGCCAGGACGTGATTTCGCTCGGCGTGGGCGAACCCGATTTCGTCACGCCGTGGCATATCCGCGAGGCTGCGATCTACGCGCTCGAGCGCGGCAAGACCTACTACACCTCCAATCTCGGTCTGCTGGAGCTGCGCCGTGCGATCGCCGATTACGTCGCCGAGCATTTCAACGTCTCCTACCGTCCCGAGGATCAGATCATCGTGACGGTGGGCGTGAGTGAAGCGCTCGATCTCGCGTGCCGCGCGTTCCTGAATCCGGGCGACAAGGTGATGTATCATCAACCTTGCTACGTCAGCTATCACCCGAGCATCACGCTGACGCACGCCGTCGGTCTCGCGGTGCCAACCTACGCTAAGGACAACTTTGCGCTAACGGCCGAAGCACTCCGCGCCGCGTGGCAACCGGGCGCAAAGATGCTGATGCTGAATCTGCCGTGCAATCCGACCGGCGGCACCTGCGATCGCCGCCAGCTCGAAGAGATTGCTGCGTTCTGCCGCGAGAAGGACCTGCTCGTTCTCACCGACGAGATCTATTCCGAACTCACGTTCGACGGCACGCACACCAGCATCGCGAGCCTGCCCGGCATGGCCGAGCGCACGGTATTTCTGCACGGATTCTCGAAGGCGTTCGCGATGACCGGCTGGCGTATCGGTTACGCGTGTGGTCCGGCTGTCCTCATCGACGCGATGATGAAGGTGCACCAATACTCGATGCTGTGCGCTTCGATTATCGCGCAGGAAGCCGCGCTCGAAGCGCTGCAACGCGGCTGGGATTCCGTGCTGAAGATGCGCGAGCAATATCACCGCCGTCGCGATTTGATCGTGCGCCGTTTCAACGAAATCGGACTCACGTGTCATTCACCGCGAGGCTCGTTCTACGCGTTTCCGAGCGTGCAGAAGATTGGCATGACGGAGCAGGAGTTCGCGGTCGGTCTTTTGCAGAAGGAACGCGTCGCGGTCGTCCCCGGCACCGCCTTCGGTGAAAACGGCACCGGCCACGTGCGCGCCTGTTTCGCGACGAGCTACGAGCAGATCGTGGACGCCTGCGATCGCATCGAGCGGTTCGTCGCCGGCAGCCGGCGCTCCTGAATTGTCTCGCGAAGGGCGGGAAGGAAACGAAAGGTGTTTCCTTTTTTCCGCTTCCTTCGCGAGAATTTCTCTCATGTCCCGCACCGTTGCCATTGTTGGCCGACCCAATGTCGGCAAGAGCCGCCTCTTCAATCGGCTGGCGCGGAAGCGCATCTCGATCGTTCACGATCAGCCGGGTGTCACCCGCGATGTGATCTCGACCGAGATCGCCGACGGCGCCTACACGCTGCTCGATACGGGCGGTCTCGGCCTGAAAGGCGGCGATACGCCGGCGATGCTCGTCAAGGCCTCGGAGACGCAGGTGGATTTCGCGATCCAGACGGCTTCGCTCATCCTGTTTGTGATCGACGGACTCGAGGGCGTGACCGCGCTCGACGAGAAAATCGCCGGTCTGCTGCGCCGCAGCAAACGTCCCGTTCGGCTCGTCATCAACAAAGCCGATTTCGACGACGAAAAAATCGAACTCGCGGAGGCGTATCGCTTGGGCCTCGGCGAACCGGTTCGCGTTTCCGCCGAACATGGCCGCGGTGAACCTGAACTGCGCGCGGCGATTCTCGAAGCGCTCGGGCCTGCTCCAGCCGAAGAAGACGAGGAGGAGCGCGCGCATCAGCCGCTCGGCGTTTGCTTCATCGGCCGACCCAATGTCGGCAAATCTTCGCTCAGCAATCGCCTGCTCAAGAGCGATCGCCTGATCGTGAGCGACGTGCCGGGCACGACGCGCGACGCGGTCGAGTTGCCGTTCGAGTTCAAGGGGCGCGACGGAAAACTTCATCCGTTCCGCCTGATCGACACCGCCGGCATCAAGGCCGCCACGAAGCTCGCGTCGCCGGTCGAATATTTTTCCCGTCTGCGTTCGCTCGATGCGATCAAGAACACGGATGTCGTCTTCCTCGTGCTCGATGCGATGGAAGGCGTCACGCAGCAGGACAAGGCGATCGCCGGCGAGGCGGTGAAGGAGCACAAGCCGATCGTCATCGTCGTGAACAAGTGGGACCTCGTGAAAGAGGCGTTCAAGGCGAAGGGCGGTTTCGAGCCCTACAAGAGCGAGCGCGACTACCGCGAAAAATACGAAGCGGCGCTTTTCAACCGACTCTATTTCACGCCAGGTTCGCCCGTCATTTTCGTGTCGGCGATGAGTGGTTACGAAGTGGATCGCATGCTGAACGCCGCGGTGAAACTTCACCGTCGTCTCGGCGCGAAACTGCCCACTTCGAAGCTCAATCAGGTGCTGCAATTCCTTTCCGAGCGCACGCCGCCGCCTGCGGTGGGTGGCCGACGTTTCCGCATCTATTACGCGGTGCAGACGGGCAACCGTCCGTTCCGCATCCGGCTATTCTGCAACCGCGAGGAAAAACTCACCGAGCAATACCGCCGCTATCTCGAGGCGGGCGTGGTCAAGGAATTCGATCTCGCGGGCTGCCCCGTGCACTTCGATCTTGTCGGCAAGGAGAAGCACGAGCCCGGCACGCCTTATTCCGGCAAGGCGGCGCGCGGCGAGGCTTTCACTCCGAAGTGGAAAGCTCGCGAAGCCGCCGGTGAAGACTCTTCCCATGAAACCCTCGAAGACTGAATACCGCGGCGGTGAAGCCCTACGCTTCTCCACTCGCGCGCTCGAACTCGTGGTCACGACGGCCGTCGGCCCGCGCATTGTGTCGCTTCGCTCGACCGGCGGGAAAAAGAAGAATCTTTTCATCGAGCTGCCCAACGATGGTTCGCGTCTTCTCGGTTACGATCTGCGCGGCGGTCACCGCCTGTGGCATTCGCCCGAGCATCCGGTCCGCACGTATCAGACCGACGATTCGCCGCTCGAGGTGAAGTCGCTCAAGAACGGCGTCGCACTCACGCAGCCCGCTGAGGAGAAGACCGGTATCCAGAAATCCATGACGGTCGAGTTCCTCGGCGAGCGCACCGTCAAGGTCACGCACGCGCTGACCAATCGCGGTCTCTGGACCGTCGAGTGCGCGCCGTGGGGCGTCACGATGCTCGACGGCGGCGGTTACGGCGTCATTCCGCTTCTCCCCAAAGGCAGCCACGAAGACGGCGATCTGTTGCCCAACTACTCGCTCGTGCCGTGGAGCTACACGGATCTCTCGCTGTCGCTCTGGGAAATCAACCGCGACTTCCTCGGCATCAATGTGCCCGAGGTGAAAATTCCCCAAAAGCTCGGCATCACGAACTACCCCGGCTGGACCGCCTATTGGAATCAGGGCACGACGTTTGTGAAGCAGGCTCCCGTGATCAAGGGCGCCAACTATCCCGATCTCGGCTCCTGCTTCGAGGTGTTCACCAACGGCACGCTCTGCGAATTCGAAAGCCTCGGCGTGCTCACAAAGCTCGAGCCGGGCAAGACGGTGAAACACGTCGAGCACTGGACCGTGATCGACGGACTGCCGAAGCCGAACTCGGCGGCTAACTTTGCCAAGCTGCAGGCCGCGGTGAAACCGTGGCTCGCCAAGCTCTGAGTTCGCGGCGCCGCCGCGTTTGCCGATGCCCGCTCCGCTTCGTCTCGTCTTTCTCGGTTCGGATGCCATCGCGCTTCCGCTGCTCGAGTGGATCGCAGGCGAGGGGAGCGCGCACGTCCGGTTGATCGCCGTTTACACGCAGCCGGACCGCGCGGTCGGTCGCGGACAAAAGATCGTGCCCAACGCGATCAAAACGTGGGCGCTCGCGCACGGTCTGCCGGTTTTTCAACCGGAGAAACTCACGGATGAAGTCCGCGCGCACTACGCCACGCTCGGCGCCGATCTCGCACTCGTGATGGCCTACGGCCACATCCTGCGCGATGCGTTCATCGCCACGCCGCGACTCGGCACGCTAAATCTGCACGCGTCGCTTCTGCCGCGCTATCGCGGTGCGTCGCCGATCCAGACGGCAGTGGCGAATCAGGAGGCGGAAACGGGCGTTTCGCTGATGCGCATCGTCCGCCAACTCGACGCTGGCCCGGTCGCCGAGGTCGAACGCGTGCCGATTGCGCCACTCGATACGGCGCTCGAGATTGAGGCGAAGCTTGCCGCTGCGTGCGTGCCGCTGCTCGCGCGCACGTTGCCGCGGATCGCGGACGAATCGCTCGCGTTCGTCGAACAGGATCACGCGCAGGCGACCTTCTGCCGAAAGCTCGAGAAGGCTGATGGCGCGCTCGATTTCTCCCGGCCCGCGCGCGAACTCGCGGCGCGGATCAACGGACTTTTCCCGTGGCCTGCGTGCAGCGTGGAGCTGAACGGCGTGCCGCTTAAGTTTGGCCTCGCCGATGTCGCTGCGAGCGGTTCATACGCGGCCGTTCCGGGTGAAGTGCTCGGCACCGATGCGGACGGTCTTCTCGTCGCGACGGGCGAGGGTGTGTTGCGTGTGCGCAAGCTGCAGCGTCCCGGCGGAAAAATGCTGAGCGCCGTCGACTACCTTCGCGGTCACCCGATTTCTGCGGGGACGGTTTTTCCGTCGAGTCCGCTGCGACCGCTGGTCGCCCGCGAACCGTTCCGCAACAAACCGCCGGCGAGCTGATCGTTTTGTGCGCGCTCAGTTCGCGCCATCCATGAGATGGCGGAGCTTGTCGGGATTGCGCACGAGGTAGATTGCGCGGATGCGGTCGCCATCGAACTCGAAGGTGTAGGCGTTGATCGGTCGGTTGTCTCCCGTCATGAGCGCGCCGGGACGTCCATTCACCCTCGCAAAACGAAACGCGCAGTTGGCAATCTCGGCGTATCGTCTGCGCACGCCCACGAAAAACCGGCTGATGCGGTCCGCCGTGTGGATCGGTCGTCCAGCGGCGCGCACGCGACCGCCACCGTCGGAATAGAGCACGGCATCGTCGGACAACAACGCCACGAGTTCGTGAACCTCACCGCTCGTCGTGGCCTCGATGAATTGCTGCACGATCCGCTCCGCACGCGGACTCGGCGGCGTTGGCGGAGACGTTTCGCGTCCGAAGCGCGCCTTTGCGCGGCTTACGATCTGGCGGCACGCGGCTTCGCTTTTCTCCACAATCGCCGCGATGTCGACGTAGTCGTAGTCGAAGACTTCGCGCAGAAGAAACACCGCGCGTTCGTCCGGCGTGAGACGCTCCAACATCAGCATGAACGCCATCGTCAACGAATCCGCGAGCGCCGCCGACTCGTCGGGCGAACGCGTGCGCGTATCGATCACCGGCTCCGGCAGCCAAATGCCGTAATAATCTTCACGCGTGCGTTGAGCAGAGCGCAGGTGATCGATTGCAAGACGCGTGGCGGTGGCGACAAGCCACGCTTTGGGCGAATCGATGCTGCGCACCTCCTGGCGCTGCCAGCGCAGCCATGTCTCCTGCACGATGTCCTCCGACGCGGCGACGCTTCCGAGCATGCGATACGCGAGTTCGAAGAGCAGGCGCCGGTGGGCAGTGAAAAGATCGAGGTGAGACATGGCGGCGGAGGTCAGAACGCGAAACGCGGCGGAATGTTGAACCCAACGTTGAAACGGTTCCAACCGTTGATGACCACGATCGCGAGCGTGAGCTGTGTGAGTTCGGCTTCGTTGAAGTGCGCGCGCACCTGGTCGAAGAGTTCTTCGGAGATGTGCGTGGACGATAGCCGCGTGAGCGCTTCCGTCCAACGCAGCGCGGCGCGTTCGCGCTCGGTGTAGTAGTGGGGAGCGTCCTGCCACGCATTGAGGAGATAGAGACGCTCGTCGGTCTCGCCGGCTTTCTTGGCGTCGCGGAAATGCATATCGAGGCAGAAGGCGCAGCCGTTGATCTGCGAGGCGCGGATTTTAACCAGTTCCATCAACGGACGTTCGATGTCGGATTGGTTGACCGTCTGCTGTGCCGCGAGCATCGCGGCGAACACGGCGGGCGCCGCTTTCGGGAAATTGAGCCGCGGTTCGGCCGCGGAGTTCGTGGAAGGAAGAGTAGTGGTGTTCATCAACCACGGGACGAACCACGTTCGTGTTTTGTGACAGATTTCTGAAACGCATTCCGAAACGCGTCGCACCTTGTCCCCACGCGGTCCGGACTATGTCCCGACGTGGGACGCACTTTGGCTCGACGTGGGACGGACCTTGGCTCGACCCGGTGCGGACGTTGGCTCGAGTCGGGCCGCATTCGGGCTCGAAACAGGGCACATGCCGCTTGTTTTCGGGGCGGGGTTTTCGCAATGTCGCGGCCATGGTCTCGCGAATCTTCCTTGTCTGCGTGCTGGGCACAGCGAGTGCGTGGGCGCAGAGCTCCACGCAAGTCGAAGTCGCCAATCTGCGCGAAGATGTGCGCGGGCTGATCCAGCGGGTCGGCGAGTTGCAACTCCGTGTGGAGCAGCTCGAACGCGAAAACGCGGAACTCACGCGTCGCGTGGAATCGGGCCAGCGCTCGGCGGTGACGCTGGCGCAGTTGAACGAAGCGATTTCGACGCTCAACCAGACGATCCGCTCGTCCGCCGCTTCGACGAAGGCGGAGACGCTCGAGGTCGTGGCCGGCCAGATCGAAAAACTGGCAAAACAGACGAACGCCGCGATCGATTCGCTGGCACGCAGCGGCTCGGCCAGCCCGGCGAGTTTTTCCGACGATTATCCAAAAGAAGGCATCAGTTACACGGTGCAGCGCGGCGACACGGTCGCTGGCATCGCGAAAAAGCTGGGCGCGAAGTCGCAGGATATCATCAACGCGAACAAGATCGCCGATCCCTCTCGCATTCAGGTCGGCCAAACGCTTTTCATCCCTGGAGGTAAATAAACGTCCATGTCAGCAGCCCCAAAATCTCGTCTTGGCCGCGGTCTCGGCGGCTTGATCGCCAGTGCGGCGCCGAAACCGGCCAAGCCGGCCGCCACCGAATCCACGCCGGAAACTCCGGCTCCCGCCCCGGCGGCCCCGGGCGCGCCCGGTTATCTGGAGATTCCCGTGCAGGCGGTGGAGCCGAGCCCGTATCAGGCGCGGCGGGAGATCACGCCGGAGCAGTTGAACGAACTCGCGGAAAGCATCCGCTCGGAAGGTTTGCTGCAGCCGATCGTGGTGCGGAAGGCGGGCGAGAAGTTTCAGCTGATCGCGGGTGAGCGTCGCTGGCGCGCGTTTCAGCACCTGAAGATCAAGACGATCCCGGCACGGGTGGTGGAGGCGAGCAATGCTTCGTCCGCGGCGTTGGGCTTGATCGAGAATTTGCAGCGCGAGGGACTGAACCCGATCGAAGAAGCGCATGGCTATGCGAGCTTGATCCGCGATTTCGATCTTACGCAGGAATCGGCCTCGGATCGTGTGGGCAAGAGTCGCGCGGCAGTGGCGAACTCGCTGCGACTGCTGTCGCTCGACGGCGAAATCCAGGGCTTTCTCGCGAAGGGACTCTTGAGCGTGGGTCACGCGAAAGTGTTGCTCGGCATCACCGATCCGGCGCAGCGCACCGTGCTGGCGCGTCGTGTGATCGAGGAAGGCTTGAGCGTGCGTGCGACGGAAAAGCTCGTGCAGGAGCGCAAGACCGCGCCCGCGAGCGGCAGCACGGCAAAACATCGCGCCCTGCCGGCGAAAGACGCCGAGGCAGTCGTGGACATCGAGAAGCGGCTCACGTCGCATCTCGGCGCGCGCGTCGCGGTGCTGCACACGCCGAAAAAGGGCCGCATCGTGATCGAGTATCGCGGCAACGAGGATCTGCAGCGCGTGCTGGAGAAACTCGGCGTGGAGCTCTGAGCGAGTGCGAGATCGCGCGCTGACTGGTGCGCAAAGAAAAAGGCCGGCTGCGAAGCCGGCCTTTGTGTTTAAGGGAGAGACGAAGGGCGCTCAGCTTCGGCCCATTTTGCCGACGCGGCGCGACTTCGCTTCGATGAACTCGCGGATGACGTCCATGCGCTGGCGCTGACGATCCTCCTCGGCGATTTCGTCGGAGCTGCGGATGGCTTCGTGCTTGGCCATCGCCTTGCGCATCTTCGAAAGCGCGAGGTATTCGAGCTGACGAATGCGCTCGCGGGTGACGTTGAAGCGCTTGCCGACTTCCTCGAGTGTGAGCTCGTCCTTGCCGTCGAGACCGAAGCGCAGACGGATGATCTCCGCTTCGCGCGGGTCGAGCGAGGCGACCATCGCGTGGAGGTCGTTGTTGCGGCTCTTGTCGCGCAGACCCTCGTAGGGAGAAACGGCGTTTTCATCGCCGACGATCTCGCCGAAGGTCGCGGAGTCGTTTTCGTCGCCGACCGGGGCATCGAGCGAGGCCGGACGAACGCTGACGGACTTCAGGTGCGCGACCTTGCTGGTCGGGATCTGAAGTTCGATCGCCAACTCTTCGTCGGTGGGCTCGCGGCCGAGTTCTTCGGTGAGAGCCATCGCGGTGCGGCGCATCTTGGAGATCTTGTCGACCAAGTGGACGGGGAGGCGGATGGTCTTCGACTGATTGGCGAGGGCGCGCTTGATCGATTGTTTGATCCACCACGCAGCGTAGGTGGAGAGCTTGCCGCCCTTGCGCGGGTCGAAGCGTTCCACGGCTTTGATGAGGCCGATGTTGCCTTCGCTGATCAGGTCGAGGAGCGGAAGGCCGAAATCCTTGTAGTCCATCGCGATTTTCACGACCAGACGGAGGTTCGCCTTGATCATGTGGTCGCGAGCGGCCTTGTCGCCGCGGCGGATGCGTTTCGCGAGAGAGATCTCTTCCTCGATGGTCAGAAGCGGTGTCTTGCCGATCTCCTGCAAATAGAGCTGCAGGTTGCTGCGATCACCATGAGCGATCGTCTCGGCGGGGGCGCGATCGGACTTCTCAAGGAAGGAAGGCGGAGCATCGGGAGCGTCGAAACGGAGGGCGTTATTGTCGTCCATCGTCTCGGTGGGAAAGGGCTGGGATTTAACGGGCATGTGGACTCCTTGATGGGTTAGAGGGAGAACGAGTGTGGCTTGTTCCCGAACTGTAGCTAACGCTGTTCCATATGGTCTTACGCGCGGCCCAGAGGAAGGATGCGAAAAAAACACGCGGCGGTGGCGCGTTTTTGGCGCAGGGGACTGGGCAACGGCGTGACAGCCTGGCGCTATCGTGCTGAGTCAGGGGTCTCAACCCCACTCACTGACCGACCCCGTCAACGGGGGTTCAAAATTGTTCGGCCATGGCCACGGCCTTGAAGAGCGCGGAGGCCTTGCTGATCGTCTCCTGATACTCGGAAGCAGGCACGGAATCAGCCACCACGCCGGCACCGGCCTGGATGTGAATCTGACCGTCCTTCAGCAGAGCCGTGCGCAACATGATGCAGGTGTCCATGTTGCCGTCGTAACCGAAATAGCCGAGCGCACCGGCGTAGAAGCCGCGCTGTGTAGGTTCCGATTGAGCAATGATTTGCATTGCTCGGATTTTCGGAGCGCCGGTCACGGTGCCGGCAGGGAAGGTCACGCGCATGAGGTCGTAGGCGTTGCGGTCGGGCGCGATCTCGCCCTCGACCTGCGAGACGATGTGCATGACGTGCGAATAGCGCTCGATGACCATCATCTCGGGGACTTTCACGGATCCGAAACGGCAGACGCGCCCGATATCGTTTCGGGCCAGATCCACCAGCATCAGATGCTCCGCCCGCTCCTTCTGGTCAGCGAGGAGTTCCCGTTCCAGCGCTGCATCTTCCGTCGCCGTGGTGCCGCGTTTGCGGGTGCCGGCGATCGGACGAATCTCAACGCGTCCGTCGGTGAGCCGCACGTGGACTTCCGGGGAGGCGCCAACGATCGAGAAGTCGCCCGTCTCCAAAATGAACATGTAGGGCGACGGGTTCACGGTCCGGAGCGCGCGATACAGATCGAGCGGCGACTTGGTGAACGCTCGCGTGAAACGCTGCGATGGCACAAACTGAATGATGTCGCCGGCGCGGATGAACTCCTTGCCGTCCTCCACGCACTTTTCGAAGTCCGGTTTCGTGAAATTGCCCGGCGGCACGGTGATCTGGCCCGGTTCGATGAGCGGAACGGGCGCGAGCTCACGCGGCTGTTTCAGCAGCGAGAAAAGATGCTTCAGCTCCGCCACCGCGGCATCGTAGGCGGCGGCCGGATCGGAGCCGACGTGGGCATTGACGCACAGGCGGAGCGTCTGCTTCGCGCGATCAAAGATCAGCAGCGAATCCGACAGCATGAAATAGAGCAGGGGCGTGCCCAGCTCGTTGCGCGGCGCGGGCGGCACACTCGGCTCGACGCGGGTGACGTATTCGTAACCGACAAAACCCACGGCGCCGCCCGTGAAGCGCGGCAGACCGGGGAACGTCACGGGCTTGTAGCCCGCCATTTCCTTTTCGATCAACGTCAGCGGATCAGCGGGCGTCGGAATCGTCTCGGTCGGGCGACCCGGCACACGAATCTCCGTGGTCTTTTCGCCGCAGACGAAAACCTTGCGCGGACGGCAGCCGATGAAGCTGTAGCGCGAGAGGTTTTCGCCGCCTTCGACCGACTCCAGCAAATAGGACGGACCCGCTTCCTTCAGCTTCGCGTAGGCGGAGACGGGCGTCTCGAAATCCGCCATCAAATCGGTGAACACCGGGATCACGTTGCCCTGGGCGGCGAGGCTGACGAATGCGTCCTTGCTGGGGTGGATGTTCATCGACGGAGCGGGGGTTTATGCGGAGCGGCGCTAACTCCCGCAAGGCGAATGACGCGGCCCGCCCGCACAGTTGCGGGCGCTTTCTCGGGCGCGTTGAGCCGAACGGGAAGACCGGCGCGGGCCGGTTACTCGACGGTCACCGATTTCGCGAGATTGCGGGGCTTGTCGACGTCGCACTTGCGCTCGACTGCGATGTAATAGCTCAGCAACTGCACCGGCACGGAAGCGACGATCGGGAGCACGGCTTCGTGGCACTCAGGGATTGTGATCACATCATCGGCGAGACCGGGCGGGAGCTCGCAGCCTTCGGTGACGATCGCGATGACCGGGCCTTTGCGCGCCTTGATCTCCTGCATCGAGGACACGACCTTGTTGAAGATCTCGCCCTTCGGCACGAAGAACACGCTCGGGCAGTTTTCGCTGATGAGCGCGATCGGGCCGTGTTTCATTTCCGCCGCCGGATAACCTTCGGCGTGGATGTAGGAAATCTCCTTCAACTTGAGCGCGCCCTCGAGCGCGATGGGGAAGAGCGAAAGGCGGCCGAGGAAGAGGAAGTCGTTGTAGTGTGAGTAGCGCTTCGCGATCTCCTTGATGCGCGGCGCCTGCTCGAGCGCGCGGCGCACGAGATTCGGCGCGGACTTGAGCGCTTCGACGTATTGCACGCCATCGCTGAAACTCATGTCGCGCTGACGCGCCACGTAGAGCGCGATCATCGCGCCGATGAGGAGCTGCGACGTGAATGCCTTCGTCGAGGCGACGCCGATTTCCGGGCCGACGTGCTGATAAACACCGCCGTCCGCCTCACGCGCGATCGTCGAGCCGACGACATTGTTGATCGCGAGCACGCGGTAGCCTTTGCGCTTCGCTTCGCGCATCGCGGCGAGCGTGTCGATCGTTTCGCCCGACTGGCTGACGACGAAGAACAACGTGTCGCGGTCGAGCGGCGAGTTGCGGTAGCGAAACTCCGACGCGTAATCCACCTCGACCGGCACGCGCGCGAAACGCTCGATCAAGTGCTCGGCGACGAGGCAGGCGTGCCACGCCGAACCGCACGCGCAAAACATGAAGCGATCGATCTGGCGAAACTCCGCGGCCGTGATGTTGAGGCCGCCGAAAAGCGCCGTGCTGCCGTCCTCGGAGAAGCGACCGCGCATCGAGTTCTCGAGCGCCTGCGGCTGCTCGAAAATCTCCTTCTCCATGAAGTGCGCGTAGCCGTTGAGCTCGGCGTCTTCGATCGTCCAGGTGATCTTGTCGACGACGGGCGAGACGTCCTCCTGATCGAGCGTCGTGATTGAAAATGTCGTCGGCGTGATGTGCACGATTTCGCCGTCCTTCAGGTAAACGACATTCTGCGTGCGGCTGATGAGTGCGGACGCGTCGGAAGCGAGGATGTATTCGCCATCGCCCACGCCCAGGATGAGCGGCGACGCCTTGCGCGCGGCGACGATCTGGTCGGGAAAATCGACGCACAGCACCGCGATGCCGTAGGTGCCTTCGACGTGACGCAGCGTTTTGCGCACGCTTTCGAGGAAACGGTTTTGTCCGTCGTTTTCCTGGGGCTCCTTGGCGAAATGATACGCGATCAGGTTGCAGAGAACTTCCGTATCCGTCTCGGATTTGAACGTATAGCCCTTGCCGGAGAGGAAGGTCTTAATTTTCGCAAAGTTCTCGATGACGCCGTTGTGGATCAAGGCGATGCGTCCATCGCTGCTCACGTGCGGGTGAGCGTTGGCGTCGGTCACGCCACCGTGCGTGGCCCAGCGCGTGTGGCCGATTCCCGTCGTCCCCACAAAGTGGTGACGCGCGGCCTCTTTTGACAATCCCTCGACGCGGCCAACCTTCTTCGCGACCTCGAGTCGTCCACCTTGGACGATACATACCCCCGCGGAATCATAGCCGCGATATTCGAGGCGTTTCAGACCCTCGAGGATAATCGCAGATGCTTTCTGTTTACCGACATAGCCAACGATTCCGCACATATTTTTCCGTTTTTTGTTTGGCGAATTCAACGGCCCGCTCCCAACGTGGAGCAAGGCTTTAGTCCATCCCCCTCAAAGACATTTTCTCATGAGCGTATCTACACGTGTGCTCGCCGTCATCATGGGCGGCGGCCGAGGCACTCGCCTTCACCCCCTCACTCAAGAGCGCTGCAAGCCGGCTGTCCCGCTGGCGGGCAAATATCGCCTCGTCGATATCCCGATCAGCAACTGCATCAACTCGGGCATCAACCGCATCTTCATTCTCACGCAGTTCAACACCGCGTCGCTCCACCGCCACATCCAGAGCACGTATCACTTCGATCCGTTCGGCGGCGGCTTTGTTGATATTCTCTCGGCCGAGCAAACCGAGAAGAGCCTCGATTGGTATCAAGGCACCGCCGACGCCGTGCGTCGCAACCTTCTGCATTTCCGCGCCGCGCCGCACGACCTCGTGATGATCCTCTCCGGCGACCAGCTCTACCGGATGGATTTTCGGAAGATCATCGACGAACACGTCGCGAACAAGGCTGACGTCACGCTCGCCGCGATTCCGGTGCCCGCGTCGCAGGTCGAAGCGCTCGGCGTCATGCGCGTCGGCGACGATCTCCAGATCTCCGAGTTCGCGGAAAAACCCAAGGATCCGAAAGTCGTCGAAAACTTCGTTCTCAGCGATGCCAACATCGGCCGCCTGAAGAACCCGCCTGCCGAGAAGAGCTGCCTCGCTTCGATGGGCATCTACGTTTTCAACCGCGACGTTCTCGCCGAAGCGCTCGACAACACGATGGCCGATTTCGGCAAGGAGGTCATCCCCGGCCTCCTCGGCAAGAAGCGCCTCTACGCGCACATCTTCCAAGGTTACTGGGAAGACATCGGCACCGTGAAGGCGTTCTTCGACGCCAACCTCGCGCTCGCGCAACCGTTGCCGCCCTTCAACTTCTTCGAGCCCACCGCGCCGATCTACACGCAGGATCGCTATCTGCCGGCGTCGAAGCTCAACCTTTGCGAGATCGATCACGTCGTCATCGGCGACGGATCCATTCTCACCAACTCCAAGCTGAAGCACTGCGTGCTCGGCATCCGCTCCTTCATTGGCGAAGGCTCCGTGCTCGAGGACACGATCGTCATGGGCTCGGATTATTACGAGACCGACGACCAGCTCGCGGCCAACGCGAAGGCGGGCATTCCGAATCTCGGCGTGGGGAAAAACTGCCGCGTCAAAGGCGCCATCATCGACAAGAACACCCGCATCGGCGATGGCTGCGTGCTCGACGCCACCGGCAAAGCCGACGGCTCGTATGTCGACGGTTCCGTGATCATCCGTGACGGCGTGCTCGTGGTCCGCAAAGGCGCCACGCTCGCTCCCGGCACGCAGGTTTGACCGCACTGAGTTGCGCCAAAGTCCGCACCGACTCGGGACTCAATGCGTCCCGAGTCGCGCCAAGGTGCGGACACGGTCGAGCCAAGGTGCGGACACGGTCGCGCCACGGTGCGCGCTGGTTTGGGACGATGTGCGCACCAAGTTGCGCTGACGAAGACGTCCGCGTGAACTGCAGCGCCTGAAGGCAGATTCGTAGGTGGAGCCCGGCGTCCTCGGCGCGCTGTTTACCCTGCGCTTGCCGGACAACCCGCCGAAGACGGCAGGTTCCACCTTGCTCGAAGCACTACGCGCGCGTGCTCGCGTCTGCCTTCACGCCGCGGCGACTGAGCGCGATGAGTGTGATTCCAGCGGCGACGAGGAAGATCGAATAAAAGGTGCCGCGGCTCAGACCGAAAAGGAGCGACGCATCGGGCTCGCGGAAGATTTCGCCGATCGCACGGAGGATCGCATACGCGATCATGAACTCGCCGCTGAGGCGACCCGGCGAAGTTTTCACGATGTCGCTGCGCCAGAATCGCCATTGCATGAGCGCGAGCAGCAGCGCGCCTTCGAGCGCCGCTTGGTAAAGTTGCGATGGATGACGCGGCACGTCGTCACCGCCGGTGTTCGAGAAGATCACGGCCCACGCGACGGTCGTGGGTTTTCCCCAAAGTTCGCCGTTGATGAAGTTCGCGAGGCGGCCGAGCAGAATTCCTAGCGGCGCGCAGGCGACGATCAGGTCACCGAGGTGGAGAAACGGGATTTTGTTACTGCGCGAAAACCACCACAGCGCGATCGCTACGCCAATGAATCCGCCGTGGCTCGCCATGCCACCTTCCCACACGCGGGAGAGGCTGAGCGGATCCGAAACGAGCATCGCCGGGTGATAGAGTAGGAACCATCCGAGGCGTCCGCCGATCATCACGCCGAAGACGAGCGCGACCATGAAATCGGTGATGCGCTCGCGCGGGAGTTGCGAGCGGCCCGCCGCGGCGAAGCGTCCGAGCAGCCACGCGCCCCCAAGAAAACCGAGCAGGTAGGCGAGCCCGTAATAGCGGACGCCAAACGACTCGTTGAACTGAATCAGAAACGGGCTGAGGTCGTGGACCCAGTAGGCGAGCGGCGAAATCATGCGGCGGAAACGTGGAGGAAAAACGGGGCGCTCAAGAAGGGCGTCGCGCCGAGCGCGCGGCTTTTTGTTGTTTCGCACGGGCGAGTTCGCGCATGTCGACGGCGAAGTCGTCCTTTTCGAAAATCTCGCCGCCGATGAGGTGCTCCATCACGTCCTCCATGGTGATCACGCCGGCGGTCGCGCCGAACTCGTCGACGACGACGAGCAGTTGTTGATGGGTCTTCAGGAAAACCTGGAGCGCGTTGGTGGCGGTGGCGGTTTCGGGCACGAAGAACACTTCGTGCATGAGCCGCTCGACGATCTCGTTGTCCTGATCGTTGGCCTTGGCCTTCAACAGATCGCGACGGCGCACGAGGCCGACGATGTCGTCCAGGTTTTTGCCGTAAACGGGCAGGCGGCCGAAGGGCAGGTTGGGGTATTCGCGAAAAATCTGAGCGACGGTCGAGCCCTTGGGCAGCGCGGCGACAACGGTGCGCGGCGTCATGAGCGCGGAGACGCGAACATTATCGAGCGAGAGCGCGTTGGTGATGATGTTGGACTCGCTCTTGGAAATCGTGCCCTGCTGCGCGCCGCGCTCCGCAAGGAGAATGATTTCCTGATCGGAGGTGTGGCTTTCGACCGGTTGGCCGATGAAGAAGCTGACAATGTGATTGCACACCCATGTGACGGGTCGCAGCACCGCGCGAAGTCCCCACAGCGGATATACAACGATGGGCAGGATCGTGCTGCGGTAGGTGACGCCGAGAGTCTTCGGCAACACTTCACCCGCGATCAGCAGAGAAACGCCGAAACCGGCCGTGACGCCGGCGAGCACCGAACCGTGAAAGCGCGCCCCTGCGATGGCGCCGATGGCGATCGAACCGAGCGAATTGGCGATCGTATTGAGCGTGAGGATGGCGGAGATGGTCTGGTCGAGCTGCTCGCGCATCTGCTCGAGGATGTGGCCGCGGCGTGGGGCGTTTTTCTTCAGCACCTCGATGTCGGTCGTGGTGACGCTCAGCACCATCGCTTCGCACAAGGAGCACATGAACGAAACCGAGAGTGTTCCGAGGATTGCGAGGGAGAGCCAGAGCATGGCGTCAGTTTATGCGGCGGCGTGGTGAGGCGACTTAAATCTGCGCCAAGCCCGCGGCGGCCAGAATGGCCTTGCCCGAGGCGGCACCGCGGGCGCTAGTGTGGGGCATGAGCGAACTGAAACGCACCCCCTTGCGTGACTTCCATGCGGCCCACGGCGGACGATTGGTGGACTTCGCCGGCTGGGAAATGCCGGTGCAATACAAGAGCATCCTCGAAGAGCACAAAGCCGTGCGTCGCGCGGCGGGTTTGTTCGACGTGAGCCACATGGGCGAAGTCGATGTGCGTGGCCCCGAGGCGGGCAGGTTTCTGAATCATCTTCTCACAAACGACGTCGCGAAACTCTACCCGGGCCGCGTGCTCTACTCGCCGATGTGCTATCCCAATAGCGGCGTCGTGGACGATCTGCTCGTCTACATGCGCACGCCGGAGGATTATTTCCTCTGCATCAATGCGGGCAACATCACCAAGGATCTCGCGTGGATTCAGGAGCAGGCGAAGGGCTTCGCAGTAACAATCACCGATCGGTCCGACGACTACGCGCTCCTCGCGATCCAGGGCCCCAACGCCGCCGCGATCGTGCAGTCGCTCACCGGCGCGAAGCTGGGCGCGATCAAATATTATCACTTCGGCGAGGGCACCGTCGCAGGTATTCAGTGCATCATCAGCCGCACCGGTTACACCGGTGAAGACGGTTTTGAACTCTACCACGCCGCGACCGAGGCGCCGGCGCTCGCCGAGGCGGTGCTGGCCGCCGGCGCGGAGCAGGGGCTCGAACTCGCCGGCCTCGGCGCACGCGACAGCCTGCGACTCGAAGCCGGGTATCCACTTTATGGACACGAGATCACGGCTGACATTTCGCCGCTCACGGCGGGGCTCGGCTGGACCGTGAAACTCGACAAGGGCTGCGACTTCATCGGCCGCGAGGCGCTGGAGGCCGAGAAGCGCAATGGCGCCGCGCAGAAGGTCGTGTTTTTCCGCACGGGCGATCGCCGCATCGTGCGCGCCGATACCCCCGTGCTCGGACCCGACGGCGCGCAGGTTGGGCGGGTGCTTTCGGGCACGTTGTCCCCGATCCTCAATGAGGCGATCGGTTCGGCGCTCGTTTCCACGGCCGCGCTCACGCAGACTCTGGAAGTCGACATCCGCGGCACGAAGCTGCCGCTGCAACTGGTCAAACCGCCTTTCGTGCCGTTGAAGAAATTCTAGCCGATGCTTGCACGCGCCGGCCCGCCCGGTGAAATCATCCCGAAATCCCGCCTGCCCCAATATTTCTTCCCATGAGCAACGTCCCCAGCGAACTCCGTTACGCGAAATCCCACGAATGGCTGAAGCTCGACAGCGACGGCACTGCGACGGTGGGCATCACGGACTACGCCCAGAATTCCCTTGGCGATATCACCTACGTGCAACTGCCGAAAGTCGGCGCGACGTTGAAGGCGGGTGAAGCTTTCGGCGTCGTCGAGTCCGTGAAGGCGGCGAGCGATGTTTACGCGCCGGTCAGCGGCACGGTCGTGGCGGTCAACGCCGCGCTCGATGGCGCGCCCGAGACGGTCAACCGCGATCCCTATGGAGAGGGCTGGTTTCTGAAGTTGAAGCCGGAAAACCCGGCGGAGCTCGATGGCTTGCTCGATTCGGCCGGCTACGCGCAGGTTGCGAGCTGAGTTTTGCCCATGAGTCATCGCGCGAGCAGATTGGTTTTCGTTTTCTTTCTGCTGGCCAGCGCTGTCACGCATCCGGCGTGGGCCCAGGCGGTCGGCGACGAGATCGAACGTTCGCTCGTCGAGGCGAGAGCCACGCTGGAGTCGCTTTCGAAGCGCTATCTCCGCAATCATCCGATCATGCTCGAGCAGAACGCGGTGATCGCCGAGCTCGAGCGGCAGGCGGCGCAATCCCCGCGCGAACGGGGGGAATTGCGTGAAGCGCGGATCCGTTTTGCACGGCTTAACTCGCGCTACTCCGATCGCCATCCCGCCTGGCAGGCACAGCGCGTGCGCATCGAGGTGATGGAGCGGCTGTGGAGCGAATCGCCCGAAATGCCGGCCGAACTGGTGTGGGCGCGGGCACAGCTCGCGGCGATGGAGCTGCGCTATCTGGATAACCATCCTCGACTTCGCACGCAGCGGAGCCGCGTGGAGGCCCTGGAGGCCGAACTCGCCCGCGCGCCCGATGCTCCCCGGGACCTTTGGCTGGCGCGCGCTCGTGTGCGTGAGCTGGCGGATCGCTACGGTGAGAACAATCCGAAGCTGATCGAGGCGCAGATGCGCTTGGCGTCGCTGGAAAATCAGACGACGGCGGTGTTGTCCGAAAATTGAGATCGCCGCGCGCGGCACCGTGTGATCGGTGAGGTAGTTCCGCACGCGGATGTTGCGCTGTGAAACGGCCGGGCAACACTTGGCGTCTCTCGGCGCACGCCCAAGGAACGTTGCATCTTTCCAAAGCACTCTCCGTCAGGCGCGTCACTGCCTTTCCGCTTTCCCCTCCATGTCCGTTGTCCGCTCGCTTATTCTGTTCCTTGCCGTTGCCGCCGCGCTTTCGGGCTGCCGCCGCGCTGAATCCCGTTCGTCCACTTCGACTGCCGCCCAAGTGCAGCCTGTCGAGGTAACGAATGTCCAACGCCGTGATCTCGCGGAGACGCTGAACCTCGTGGGGTCGGTGGCTGCCAACGAATCCGCGACGATTCGTCCGGAGATGTCCGGGCTCGTGCGCTCGATTCATTTCGAGGAAGGGCAACAGGTGCAGAAGGGGCAGCTGCTCCTCAAGATCGAGGATTCGGAGCTGCGCGCTCAACTCGCCCAAAGCGAATCCAGCTACCGACTTGCCGAGCTGAATCTGCAGCGCGCCGAACAACTCTGGCAGACGCGGAGCAACAGTCTCGCGGACGTCGACCGCGCGCGGTCGGAGTTCGCCTCCGCCAAATCCGATCTCGAACTGATCAATGTGCGCCTCGATCGCACGCAGATCCGCGCACCGTTTGATGGCGTGGTCGGCGCGCGTGCGCTCTCGCCGGGCGATTACGTGACGCCGCAGGCGATCGTGACGACGATCGACGACCTGAGCCGCCTGAAGATCGATTTCCAGGTGCCCGAGCGTTTCGTGGCGAAGGTGCGCCACGGCACCCATTTTCGCGTGCGCTCGCCGGCGCTCGCTGGCGCGCAGGTCGAAGGCGAAGTTTATTTCACCGCGGCGGTCGTCGATCGCGCGACGCGCTCCAGCGAGGTGAAAGGTTACGTCACCGGCGACGCTGCCGGCTTGAAGCCGGGCATGTTCGCCAACGTCGAGCTCGTGCTCGAGGTCCGGCGGCAAGTGCTCACGGTGCCGGAGGGCGCGATTCTCACCACCACTCGCGGTTCGCAAATCGTCATGGTGAAAGAGGAGGACGGCGTGAAAACCGCAGCGTTCGTTCCGGTGCGGCTCGGATTGCGTGCGGCGGGGGTGGTGGAGATCGCACCGCTCGAAGGGGACTTGGATGAGACGAGCCAGATCGTCGCTTCGGGAGTGGGGGCACTCACGCTTTTCCCCGGCGCCAAGATCGAGCCGCGTCCATTCGTCGAAGATATCGGTCAACTCTCGCAGTCATGATTTTATCCGACGTCTCCATTCGGCGGCCGGTCGTCTGCCTCGTCGCCTCGATCCTGGTGGTGCTCGTCGGACTGCTGTCGTTCAACCGACTCTCTGTTCGCGAGTATCCCAACACCGACTCGCCGATCGTCTCGGTGCAGACGTTCTATCCGGGCGCGTCGGCCGAGGTCGTGGAAACCAAGATCACCGAGCCGCTCGAAAAAGAGATTTCGTCGATCGACGGCATTCGCGTGATGCGCTCGGTTTCGCGTGAGCAGCAGTCGGAGATCACGGTCGAATTCACGCTCGAACGCGACGTCAACGAAGCGGCCAACGACGTGCGCGACCGCGTCAGTCGCGCCCGCCGCCGTTTGCCGGACGAAGTCGAAGAGCCGCAGGTCACGAAGACCGAAGCGGACGCGGATCCGATTCTTGGCTTCTCGCTCAACTCCGACCGCTACTCGCGGCAGGAGCTTTACGACATCGCCGAGCGCATGGTGGTGCAGCGCATCCAGACGGTGCCCGGAGTGGGTTCGGTGCAGATTCGCGGACCGCGTTACGCGATGCGTCTGTGGATCGATTCCGATCGGCTGGCCGCGTATGGCTTGACGGTGGCCGACGTGGAGCGCGCGCTGCGCCAGCAAAATGTCGAAATTCCCGGCGGACGCATCGAGTCGCGCACCCGCGAATTCACCGTGCGCACGCAGGGCAACATGCGGGAGGTCTCCGATTTCGAGAACCTCGTGCTCGCCGCGCGCGGCGGGTATCACGTGAAGTTCATGGACATCGGTCGCGTGGAGCTCGGCAAGAGCGACTACCGCGGCGAGAGTTATTTCCGCGGACGACCGACGGTGGGTGTTCAGGTTTTCCGACAGTCGCAGTCCAATCTGCTGGATCTCGCGGCAGGCGTGAAAGCGCAGATCCCGCACATTCTCGCCGATCTGCCCGAGGGCGTGAGCATCGACATCGGTTTCGACAGCTCGGTGTTCGTCGATCGCTCGGTGAAGGAGGTCTACAAGACGCTCTGGGAAGCGGCGATTCTGGTGATCGTGATGATCTTCGTCTTCCTGCGCGACTGGCGCGCGACGTTCATCCCGCTGCTCGCGATTCCGGTGTCGGTGATCGGCTCGTTTGCCGTGATGAGCTGGCTGGGCTTCTCGCTCAACGTGCTGACGCTGCTCGCGCTCGTGCTCGCGGTCGGCCTCGTGGTCGACGACGCGATCGTGATGCTCGAAAACATCTACCGCCGCATCGAGGAAGGCGAAGCGCCGATTCCCGCGGCGCTGCATGGTGCGCGGCAGGTGGCGTTCGCGGTCATCGCGACCACCTTCACGCTCGCGGCGGTGTTTCTGCCGGTGGCGTTTCAATCCGGTCAGACGGGACGACTGTTCTTCGAGTTCGGCCTCACGCTCGCGATCTCGGTCCTCGTTTCGGCGTTTGTCGCACTCACGCTCACGCCGATGCTCAGTTCGCGCATGCTTCGCCACCGCGTGGTGAACGGCAAAGCGCATCATGGCTGGTTCTACGAAAAAACCGAACCGTTCTTCGAGACGATCAATCGCTATTACGCTGCGATGCTCGACTGGGCGTTCCGCCGGAAGATCTGGGTCATCGTCGGTGCGCTCGCGGTGGCGGCGCTCGGTCCTGTATTCTATTTCCAACTACAGCGCGAACTCACGCCGCTCGAGGATCGGAGCATGTTCCGCGCGCAGTTCATCGGTCCGGTTGGATCGACGCCGCAATACGGCCACTACTACGCGGGCCGGATGGAGCAGATGATCCTCGATATCCCCGAGATGGAGCGCACCTTCCGTCGCAGCGGTGACAATAATCGCGCGTTTATCTTCGCCACGTTGAAACCGTGGGAGGAGCGCGAGCGGAAAGCGCAGGACATCATCGCGGAGCTGCGCCGGAAGTTTCAGCTCGAGATCACGGGCGGGCAGGCAACGCCGATCGCGCCGCGTCCGTTCGGCCAGCGCGGCGGCGGCTCCGGCGTGCAGATGGTGCTGCAAGGTTCCGATTTCGACCAGTTGCAGAATCTCGGCCAGCAGATGCTCAGCCGCATGCGCGAGACGGACATGTTCTTCCAGCCGCGACTCGATCCGTCGCCGACGAAGCCGCAGCTCGAAGTCCGCATCGATCGCGAGAAGGCCGCAGACCTCAACGTGCCCGTGTCTGAAATCGCCTCGACGCTCGAGACGCTTTTCGGAGGAAAACAGGTCACCACGTTTCAGCGCGGCGCGCAGGAATTCGACGTCATCGTGCAGGTCGCCGATCAGGATCGCATGACGCCGGCGGATCTCAGCCGCGTTTACGTGAAGTCCGCCAACGGGCAGCTCATCCAGCTCACGAATCTGGTCCGCGCCGACGAAAACGTCGTGCCGGAAAATTATCCGCACTTTGCGCGCCTGCGTGCCGTCACGGTGTCGGCCCAGCTCGGCGGCACGGCCACGATCGGCGACGCGGTGGATTTCCTCCGTGAAAACGCCGAGGAAATTCTCCCCGCCGGCTACACGTATGCGTGGGACGGCGAGACGCGCGAATACGTCGAGAGCGCGAGCGATACGTGGATGCTCTTCGTGCTGGCGCTCGTGTTCACCTTCCTCGTGCTCGCTGCGCAGTTCGAATCGTGGCTGCACCCGCTCACAATTTTCACCGGCATCATTCTCGCCCTCGCGGGTGGCGTGATCGTGCTCTACTGCACGCGCTTCTGGGGGCCCGGCATGACGGACAATCTGTATTCAAGATTTGGACTCATCATGCTGATCGGCCTGGTGGCGAAGAACGGCATCTTGATCGTCGAGTTTGCCAATCAGCTCCAGCTCGAGGGCAAGGACGCGCTCACCGCGGCCTACGAGTCGGCGATCCTGCGTTTCCGTCCGATTCTGATGACGGCGATCGCGACGATTCTCGGTGCGGTGCCGATCGCGTTCGCATCCGGCGCGGGCGCCGAGACGCGCAATCCGATGGGCATCGTGATCGTGGGCGGTCTCAGTATCGCGACCTTCCTCACGCTGTTTGTGGTGCCGATCGTTTATGTGCTCGTCGACCGCTTCTGCGTAAAAGTCACCGGCCACTCGAGTGCCCACGGTCTTCAAAAGGCCCACGAGATCGAACGTGAAACAAAACCCGCCGCGGTGTGAGCGCGGACGACGGAAGAAATCGCGAAAACGCGGAAGGGCGGAAACACGGAAGCCGGTAGGGATG
>Ga0182793_1000485_pt1 | contig 30808 bp, 29 predicted proteins | sample Passage237A_FD_130498 | JGI IMG/M metagenome (GOLD analysis project Ga0182793, IMG submission 130498) | Cellulose adapted compost microbial communities from Newby Island Compost Facility, Milpitas, CA, USA - Passage2 37A (version 2) (version 2) ... | reverse complement strand
TATAGAGCATTGGAACCACCTGATCCCATTCCGAACTCAGAAGTGAAACGATGCATCGCCGATGGTAGTGTGGGGTCTCCCCATGTGAGAGTAGGTCATCGTCAGGCTTCTAACACAAACGCCTCAGATAGAATATCTGGGGCGTTTTACTTTGGGCTCCGAAAAGCCAGCTTATATCACAGTAAAGCAAGCCTTCATTCGCTCCCGACCTAAAGCAACAATTAAACGATTACGAGCACCGCTCTTAGGTGGTGGACTCTGCGATCGCCCCTTTGCCGATTCCTTCAAATGCTTTTACCGTGATCTTTTCGCCTGGATAGTCAGCGCTGATTCGATGCGCTAAATGCTGGGCTATGTACTCGATGGTGCTATCCGTATCAATGATGTAACAGCTGGTGCGCGGAATAGATAAATTGAAATGCCCTTGGCTGGACCGGTAGCGAAAGGTAAGCGTGTCACCCGCTTCAGCAACACAATCCTCTTTTGTTGCAATGTAAATATCGGCCCACTTGCTTGCCCACTCTTCCATTAATTCCTTACTTAAAGTTCCATCGCGCCAAATTAATATTTTTGAACGGTGTCCGTGAGCAATACGCTGGCAATCGCCTCCGTGCTTCTTTAAACCGTGACTGTAGTGGTAATAAGGTGAGTGAATTTCCTCGCTGCTGAAAGATAAGGTTATCTGAGCAGTTGGGAACATATGAGCCAGTTCCTTTTCACACCATTTCGCTACTGAATCTGCGGTGATAGAGGGTACGTCGATGAGACATACCGCAGAACGAGGGCTCTCTATTTCTAAGTTACCTTTATTTTCGCCTTTTAACTGGACTGATGTTTGTTGTTTGGATTCATTGACGCTGACTGCTTGGCTGAGGGTGGGCACCAGCAGACTGTGGTCAAGATGCTGATCCAGCCACTGCCGAACTTGCTTTTTCACAACCCCAAAATCACAAATCATTCCCTGCTGGTCTAATTCTCCAGTCAGTTCGATGTTGGCGAGCCATGTTTCTCCTACCAACCCGCGCTGGGGACAGAGGTAGCTGAAATCGATATTGGTAAGGTTGTCGACAAATAAACGCATAAAATTCGAGAGAGAATAAAAGCCGATATTCTATCCCTAATCCAACAGTGAGGTGGCTGAATGTTCCACTTGTTTGTCTATGTTCCAGAATCGCACTTGGAAAAGGTCAAATCAGCGATGTTTGCAGCAGGGGCTGGGCGATCTCAGAGGTATGAGCAGTGTTCGTGGCAGGTGTTAGGGCAGGGGCAATTTCTGCCGCTCGAAGGAAGTGAGCCATACATTGGTCAGGTCAACAAAGTATCTCGTGTACCGGAATATCGACTGGAAATGATTTGCAGCGAAGTTGAATTGCCACAGGTTATTTTGGCAATGAAACAGGCTCATCCTTACGAAGAGCCTGCGTACGGCGCTTTTCCGTTACTGCGCGTTTGATGCGACACTCGATTTCGGAAACGCCAGCACCATGGCGTTTGGGTGAGAGGGCTTTGTGTCACCTTCGTTGACATATAAGCTCTGCAGGCTCTCGTTTAAAGACAGTAATGAGTCCATCATCATGCGACTGATTTCAATGCACGAGCCCAAGGGGCTTTTATTGTGCAAACGTCGCTTGCAGTCGATTTGAAACTGCAATCCCTTCAGCCGCGCTTTCAAATGTTCGGGAGCGCTTTCAATGAGTTGATTGATTTGCTGGACGCGGAGGCGCTCAAGTTCTTCGGGATCGCGCTTGGCCAGTTCCATCAAATATTCCGGCTCGGGGAATGACTGTTTCATTGCCTACACCATGCAGTATTCGTTTAAAAAACATCCTAACATACTTCGAACAGCTATCTTAATAGTGAAAATAATTCTATTTGGTTATATCTAGGGGTGCGAAATGGCGCCTCTCATAACATTTCTGCAAAGTGCGAATTGGTTCAGGAGTGCTGTGCGGTGTGAGCGGTAGGAGGAATGGAATTGGTCAGCAAATTTCTTCGGTATTATGCGGAGCGTATTACGGATGGCTCAGCTCACGCTGAGGATCATCTCCAACACGAATTTGCTCCCTAGATATGCCAGCACCAAGCTGACAAAGCCAGACAAGCTCCAGCGGATAGCCGAATTGCCGCGCCAGCCTAGATAGTGCCTGCCCCACAGCAAGATCGCGTAGATCAGCCATGCCAGTACGGTGAAGACAATTTTATGGTGAAGGTGCTGCTCTCTGACGCTCTCGATTTGAAAAGCACCGGTGATAATCACCAGCGTAAGCAGAATCTCGCCGACCCAGAGCAATTCAAATAATAATTTCTCCATGGTCTGCAGCGGCGGTAGCAGCCTGACAATCCCGGTCGGGTGGCGATGACGCAGCTGATAATTTTGAAATGCAAGCAACAGGGTCTGCACTGTTGCCACTATCATGGTGCTGTAAGCCAAAATGGAAAGAAGAATATGGGTCGCGGTTTGGGCGTCCAGCTTGAGATATACGGGGGCTGATTGTGCCTCGGTGTAGAGGCTGCTCAACAGTGCCGCAACAGAAATCGGCAAGGTGATAAGAAATAAATTGTGCAGCGGCTTGCGGAGACTGCTGAGCAGGACCAAAAAATTCGTAGTCCAGCAGAACAAAGAAGAAATTTTGAAAAAAGCGAAATGATAGCCATCTGGCAGGATCATCTGCCGGTACAGACCAAACGCATGTGCAGCCAATCCCAATGCCAGGATGATCGTAAAAGCGCTTGGGGCGGTGGCCTGTCGGCGAATGATGGAGCGAACCAGGAATACCCAGGCAATGCTGTAGAGAGCTGTGGCTAAGGTGATCGGCATGTCTCTAATTCTTTTAGGGCTGCGTCGGGCCAGATAGGCCGGTAGGGTAGAGTGGTTTCTGGATTCTTGGCAAGGGTTTACGCTGCTGCGGTCGTCTTTCAACGGCTTTGGCGATATACTGCCGCGGCTTTTTTGCACGCCCTTAACTTAACCGGATTGAATGCTGACATTATGTTCGAAAGCCTCTCGGATCGCTTGAGCCGCAGTCTGCGCGCTATAACCGGCAAAGCCCGTTTAGATCATGACAATATTCAAGACACTTTGCGCGAGGTGCGCAAAGCCCTGCTGGAGGCGGACGTCGCCCTTCCTGTCGTCAAAGCTTTTGTTAACCAAGTGCGCAAGCGCGCCTTAGGCCAGGAAGTCTCTCGGGCGCTGAACCCGGGCCAGCAGTTTTTGAAGATTGTGGAAAGCGAGCTTACCCAGGTAATGGGTGAGGCCAATGAGCGGCTCAATCTGGCTGCGCAGCCACCGGCTGTGATTCTTATGGCGGGCTTGCAGGGTGCTGGTAAAACCACCACCGTCGCCAAGCTGGCGCGATTTCTCAAAGATAAAGAGAAAAAGAAAGTGCTGGTGGCGAGCGCTGACGTTTACCGTCCCGCCGCTATCCAACAATTGCAGACACTCGCAGGTGAAGTGTCTGCAGAGTTTTTCCCCTCGTCGCCTGATCAGTCTCCGCTGGATATTGGCCGCGAGGCGGTCGCTCACGCCCGTAAAATTCACGCGGATGTGGTCATCATCGATACTGCGGGTCGGCTCCATATAGATGAAGAGCTGATGACCGAGATTCAGCAGCTGCACAAAGTGCTGAACCCTATTGAAACCCTTTTTGTCGTCGACGCAATGATCGGTCAGGACGCGGTGAACACCGCCAAGGCCTTTAACGATGCGCTGCCGTTGACCGGGGTTATCCTTTCTAAAGCGGATGGTGATGCAAGGGGCGGTGCTGCCTTGTCCGTTCGCTTTGTGACCGGCAAACCCATCAAGTTTCTTGGTATGGGTGAAAAGGTCGATGCGCTTGAGCCGTTTTATCCTGACCGATTGGCCTCTCGTATATTGGGCATGGGGGACATCCTCTCGCTGATCGAGCAGGCGGAACAGAAGCTGGATCGCGAGAAAGCCGAGAAACTGGTGCAAAAGGTCAAAAAGGGTAAGGGCTTCGATCTGGAAGACCTGCGAGACCAATTGCAACAGATGCAAAACTTGGGCGGCATCAGTTCAGTACTGGATAAGCTACCAGGCATGGGCAATATGGCGCAGCTGGCCGAGCAGTCGGATGTCACCAAGCAGTTCAAGCGCATGGAGGCGTTGATCAATTCCATGACGCCGGCGGAGCGTCGCGACCCTGAGATCCTCAATGGCTCGCGCAAGCGCCGTATTGTGCAAGGAGCAGGGGCTGATATTCAGGATTTGAACCGTCTGCTCAAGCAGCACAAGCAAATGGGCAAAATGATGAAAAAGCTCAAAGGCGGCGGCATGAACAAGATGATGCGTGGCTTATCCGGCATGATGGGACAGGGCGGTTTACCCCCGGGCTTCGGACGGTAAACTCACAAAGCGTGACTCAGCGCCGATAAATGACAGGGAAATTCCCTTTCGCGGACTTGCTTAAACTCTATACACGCATTTTTCTTTCGATTAGAATACGCGGCCTTCTGCGCACCCCCCCTTTAGCTTGGGGGATATCAGCAGCAATTTTTTATAGTTTGGGCGCCCAGCAGTGCTGTCGCGCCCAGTTTAATTTTTGATACAGGACTGAAGATTCATGGTAACCATTCGTCTGGCTCGTGGAGGCTCCAAGAAGCGCCCTTTCTACCATCTGACCGTTACTGACAGCCGCAGTGCGCGCAATGGAAGATTCATCGAGCGTATCGGTTTCTTTAACCCGATTGCTCGTGGACAGGAAGAAAAATTGCGCGTCGACTCTGAGCGTTTGGGATACTGGTTGAGCACTGGTGCCCAGGTTTCTGAGCGCGTCAGCAAGTTGATCAAAGATTCCAAGGCTGCTTAATCCTTTATATGTCAGGCACACCGTCGGCGACTCTTATTGTAGGGCAGTTGGCCGGGGTATTTGGCATTAAAGGCTGGGTCAAGATTCGTTCCTTTACCCAGCCGGAAGAAAACATTCTCGACTATCGCCCCTGGCGTCTAAAAACGGCCACAGGTATCCGGACGGTCGAAATCGATGCATACAACCTGCGCCCTCAGGGATTGGTTGTGCATTTTAAAGGTATAGATGATCGCGACGTCGCAGCTTTGCTGGGGCGGGCGGAGATCGAAGTTGATAAAGCAGAGCTTCCCGACCTTCCAGAGGGGGAGTTTTACTGGCATCAGCTTATAGGTTTGAAAGTCGTCACTGATGTGGCTGGCTCTGACCTATTTTTAGGCCGCATTGCGGACATGATGGAAACGGGTGCCAACGATGTGATGGTAATCCGACCAGATGAAGGCAGTGTTGATGACCGCGAGCGGTTGGTGCCATACGTACCGGGTATGTATGTTGAGCGGGTGGATCTCGCTGCCGGAGAAGTCCGGGTGAACTGGGATCCGGAGTTTTGACAACGATAGAGACACCATCTGTGCTGCGCATAGCAGTGGTGACTTTGTTTCCGGAGATGTTCGACGCGGTAACGCGTTATGGCATTACGGGACGGGCGGTTGACCGAGGCCTGGTTGAAGTGCATTGCATCAACCCTCGGGATTTCACCAGCGATCGCCACCAGACAGTTGATGCACGGCCATACGGCGGTGGCCCCGGCATGGTGATGATGCCCGGCCCTCTCGCAGCAGCGACTGCGGCGGCAAAAACTTGGCTCTCAAGTCGCGGCGCGGACTTGGGCGCAGCTAGAGTGATTTATTTATCGCCCCAGGGAAAACCCCTGAGTCACGCAGGTGTGGCGGAGTTGGGAACCCTGGAAAGCCTCATTCTGATCGCTGGACGGTATGAGGGGGGGGATGAGCGCTTCATCGAAGCTGAAGTCGATGAAGAATGGTCCATCGGAGATTACGTTTTGAGCGGTGGTGAGCTTCCGGCAATGGTCATGATCGACGCATTGACTCGAAGACTCCCGGGTGCACTGGGTGATGCGGAATCGGCAGAGCAGGACTCTTTTGTAAAGGGTCTATTGGATTGCCCTCATTACACCAGGCCAGAAGAGTTTGCCGGAAGGCGGGTACCGTCGGTACTGCTGAGCGGAGACCACAAGCGGATTGAACGCTGGCGCTTGCAGCAGTCTCTCGGAAGAACCTGGGAGCGCAGGCCAGAGTTGTTACAAAGTATTCAGTTGGATTCTGCCAGTGAGGCGCTGTTACAGGCATATCAGGCAGAGCGGGAAACTGAGCAGTGAATTGGCAGATTTGCCGTTTGAAAAATCAGAGTTATAGCTGAGAAGCTACATATTGTTTGGGAGCATGCCATGAGTTCTAAGAACAAAATCATCCAAGAGCTGGAAAACGAGCAGCTCAAACAAAACGTTCCGGAATTTTCTCCGGGTGATACCGTTGTTGTACAGGTGCGCGTAATCGAAGGTGATCGCGAGCGTCTGCAGGCTTACGAAGGTGTCGTGATCGGCATCCGCAACCGCGGCCTGAACTCTGCGTTCACCGTACGCAAAATCTCTCACGGGGTTGGCGTAGAAAGAACTTTCCAAACCCACAGCCCGCAAGTTGCCAGCATCGCTGTCAAGCGTCGCGGCGACGTGCGTCAAGCCAAGCTATACTACCTGCGTGACCTCGCTGGTAAAGCTGCGCGAATCAAAGAAAAGCTCAATTAATTCAAAGAGCGACGAAAGCGGCCTTCGGGCCGCTTTTTGTTTGGCGTCTCGGCGTCAGCCGAAATCGCGGCATTTCACAAAAATGCTACCGTCGCTTGCACTCCGTCACGCCGGCTTGTCATATTACGGAACCGACTGCTGCCGCCAAGGTCTGCATCTGACCGGTGTTTCTGTTGCGGCTCGGCTGCGCGGATGTCCTTAACGACTGACGAAGTAACTTCACTATGAAAAATCTGTTTACCAATATCGCGGTCCGCTCCTTCTGTTTAAGTTTGGCTGTGGTCGCCGGCGCGTGCGTCGCCGAAGATAAAAAACAAGACGCCAATATTGAGAAGGTCAAGGCCGCGATTTCTGCCGGCTTGCAAGCGGCGAAACCCGGCGTAACGGTAACGAGTGTTGAGGCGTCACCCATCCCCGGACTCTACAAAACCCAAATTGGTGAGGGGACGTTGGTTTACTCCACCGCCGACGGTAAATATTTCATCGCAGGTGAAGTTTACGAAGTCTCTCCCGGAAAAATCGTCAATTTGACGGATCAGGAGCGCAACGTCGATCGCGCCAAAGTGATTGCTGGAATTAACAAGAAAGACACCATTACCTTCGCTCCGAAAGGCGCGGTTAAAAAAGTCATGTATGTGTTTACCGACGTCGATTGTGGCTATTGCCAATTGCTGCACTCAAAAGTGGCTGAATACAACGATCTCGGTATTGAAGTTCGCTATTTGGCCTACCCAAGAGCGGGCATTCCATCCAAGTCTTACAACAAGATCGCTTCTGCCTGGTGTGCTAAAGACCGTAACGACGCCCTCACCAAACTGAAGAATCGGCAGGAAATTCCAGAGAACGTCTGTGAAGGCAATCCGGTACCAGCACAGTTTGACCTGGGCCGTAAAATCGGTCTGAGCGGAACCCCTGCATTGGTGTTTGAAGACGGCCAATTGATCGGTGGTTACGTTGAGCCTGCCCGCCTCGTGGAAATGCTCGAACTCTAGGCTTTACGCCGCGCGCGCTATGCGCGCGCATCCCTTCTATTCCCCCGTTTCGCTCTAATTGACAGCCTCCGGTTGCGTCAGTATGGTTGCCTATCTTTTTGCCTGTGATTTGCCTCAGGCAGCGTAATAAGCACAGAGGTGTCAGTTTGAAACCAGTCAATATTGGTATTTGTGGCCTGGGTACTGTTGGCAGCGGTACCGTGAAGGTGATCCTGCGCAATCAGGCGGAAATTAAAGCGCGTACCGGCTGTGATATACGCATAGTGCAAATCGGCGCCCGCCGGCAGAACCCCAGTCTGGACTTCGCCGACATTCCTTTTACTTCCGACGTATTCGAAGTTGCCGAAAATCCTGAAATCGACATTCTGGTCGAATTGATTGGCGGCACTACCGTTGCGAGAGAATTGGTTGAACGCGCGATTGCCAATGGCAAACACGTGGTCACCGCAAATAAAGCCTTGATTGCGCAACACGGCAACGACCTGTTCCAAAAGGCTTATGAGAAAGGCGTCAGCATCAACTTTGAAGCAGCAGTGGCCGGGGGTATCCCGATTATCCGTTCGCTGCGCGAGGGCCTTTCCGCCAACCGCATTGAATGGCTGGCCGGAATTATCAACGGCACCGGCAACTTCATTCTCACCGAGATGCGCGACAAAGGCCGCGCGTTCGAAGATGTTTTGAAAGAAGCCCAGGCGTTGGGGTATGCAGAGGCGGATCCCACCTACGACGTGGAGGGTATCGACGCTGCCCACAAACTGGTGATTTTGGCGGCACTGGCATTTGGTATGCCCCTGCAGTTTGAAAAAGTATTCACCGAGGGCATCAGTAAGATTTCGCCGGTGGATGTGGCTTATGCCGGTGAGCTTGGCTATCGCATCAAACATCTGGGTATTGCCCGCAAACACGACCACGGGGTTGAGTTGCGCGTGCATCCCACGCTGATTCCCGAGCGCCGTTTAATCGCCAATGTCGATGGCGTTGCCAATGCGGTGGTGGTCAAAGGCGACGCCGTTGGTCCTACGTTGTATTACGGCCCCGGCGCTGGTTCCGAGCCGACGGCGTCAGCGGTTATCTCCGATATCATGGATCTCAGTCGTACCCTGTCGTCGCAGCCGGATTCCCGCGTTCCTTATCTGGGCACCCGTTTTGAGCAACTGCAGAACTTTCCGATCCTGCCGATCGAGGCCATCGAGACCTGCTATTACCTGCGCATGTCCGCCTTGGACAAACCGGGTGTTCTCTCCCGCATCACTCAAATTTTGAGCGATGCCGGTATCAGCATAGAAGCACTGATCCAGAAGCAGCCCTGGCAGGGCGAGACTGAGGTGCCGGTGATTCTGTTGACCAACCGGGTGCGCGAGAGCGACATCAATCGGGCGATTGAACAGATCGAGCAGCTGGACAGTATTCGCCACAAAGTGGTCAAGATTCGGGTCGAGTCCCTGTCATAACTTCCTCAAGGTTTAATTACACGTGAAATACATCAGTACGCGCGGTGCCGCTCCTGCACTTGGTTTTGAAGATGTGGTGCTCACTGGTCTTGCCAGTGATGGCGGTTTGTATGTTCCGGAGACGCTGCCGCAGTTTTCGCATGCAGAAATCGCCTCCTGGGCTGGGTTGTCCTACCGTGATCTTGCTTTCAAGATCATTTCTCCTTTTGTCGCGGGAGCTATTCCGGACGCCGACCTCAAGCGCATTATCGATACCTCCTACGACAGCTTTCGCCATCAGGCCATAGCGCCGCTGGTGCAAACAGGCCATAACGAGTGGATCCTCGAGCTGTTCCAAGGCCCGACCCTGGCATTCAAGGATTTCGCTCTGCAATTTCTCGGACATTTGCTGGATTACATCCTGGCCAAGCGCGGTCAGAAAGTCGTAGTGCTCGGTGCTACCTCCGGTGATACAGGCTCAGCAGCGATCGAAGGCTGTCGCCGCTGTGAGAATGTGGACATCTTTATCCTGCACCCCCATCAGCGGGTTTCCGAAGTGCAGCGTCGCCAGATGACCACTGTGCTGGAAGCCAATGTTCACAACATCGCTCTGCGCGGCAATTTCGATGACTGCCAGAACTTGGTCAAAGCGAGCTTCGCGGATCAGTCGTTCCTGCCGGCAGGGCGACAGTTGGTGGCGGTAAACTCCATCAATTGGGCGCGCATCATGGCGCAGATCGTTTACTACTTTTACGCCGCCCTCGCCTTGGGTGCGCCGCATCGGAAAGTATCCTTTTCCGTCCCCACTGGTAACTTTGGCGATATTTTCGCGGGTTATCTGGCGCAGCGTATGGGTCTGCCGGTGGAGCAACTGGTGATCGCCACCAACAGCAACGACATTCTCCATCGCTGCATTAGCGGCAATGACCACAGCAAAAAGCCGCTGCAACACTCCTTGTCCCCCAGTATGGACATCATGGTGTCGAGCAACTTCGAGCGCATGCTGTTTGATCTCTACGAGCGCGATGGCGGTCAGATTCGCCAATTGATGGATGAGTTCAAGGCCTCGGGGCGTTTAACGCTGGCAGCGGAGCCTTTGCGCAAAGCGCAGAGCTTGTTCAGCAGTTACCGCTTGAGCGATGAAGAAACTGTCGAAGTGATCCGGGAAGTGTTTGAGTCCACGGAATATCTGCTCGATCCGCACACCGCCATCGGCGTTCAGGCCGGGCGCAAAACCCGCAAAGACGCTGCCACTCCTATGGTGTGCCTGGCGACTGCGCATCCGGCGAAATTCCCGGAAGCTGTGCGCAAAGCTGGTCAAAGCCAGGATCCGGCGCTGCCGCACCACATGCATGACTTGTTCGTGCGTGAAGAGCGTTATCAGGTGCTGGATGACAACCTGGATCATCTCAAGGCATTTATCAGCAGTAATATCCGCGCCTAATGCCGGCCTGCGGTTTTTCTGCAGGCGCCATCGCTCTTATCTGGTGCGGCCGACAATAAGGCCGCACCAAGCTAACCTTCCTCCGTCTCCCCAAATCTCAATTTGACGTCTTTTCCCTCTATCTGGTGCATGGAATATTAATTGCTCAGCCGCCTTCCTGATGGCGCAGCAAAGATAGAGGCACGATATGGGTGAGCTGACCTCCCATGTCCCAATTCAAATCATTCCCATTGTTCTTGTGGTGGTGGCCGTGGTGATCACAGTGGTGCGCCATCAGGCTGCCCGCCAACAGCAGGCGCAAGGCATTATCTGGTTGCAGGCGATTCGTTTGTTGATCACCCATATTCAGCGGCATCGCGGTTTGTCATCCGGGGTGCTGAGCGGCGACCGGTCCCTGCAGGGGAAGATGGACGAAGTGCGCCTGCAGGTCAGTCGCGACTTTGACCAGATCAGCGGCGTGGGTGAATGGATCAAACAGCATGAGGGCTGGCAAACCATCACCCAGCATTGGGCGCGGCTCGCCGGCAATAGTTTGCATCTCTCTATCGCGGGCAACATGGATCAGCACAACCGACTCATCAAAAATGTTCTCGCATTTGTCGACGACATAGCGGTGCAGCACCACCTGGATACCGGCCCCTATACCAAAACCAATATATGGCGTGATCTGCTAACACTGGCCGAATATATCGGCCAGATCCGCGCGCTGGGCACGGTGATCGCTGGCAATTCTGGCGAGTGGGACGATCCGCTGCTGAGTCGCACCCGTTTGGATATTCAGGGGCTCGGGCAGGATCTAATTACAGCCCTCGAAGCTCCGCGCTGCCGCGCGGGTTTGGACGGCGACAGTCTGCAGCGCATTCTCGATTTTTTGTCGTATGTCGATCAGCAATTATTGCGCGACGGCCCCTTGATTCCGGCGGCGGAGTTTTACGGTGTGGCGACCTCGGTTTTGGATCGCCTGTACGAACGCTTTGACGAGGAACTGTCCCGGGTCAACCGGCGGTTGTTGCGCTGAGATTTATCGCGCAGCTGTCGGATCGGGTTTAAACTGCAGCAGTTTTTTCATCCGGTCCGGTTATGCGCAAATTGATCAAACGCCGCGAAGTCATCGTGGACCCTTCATTATTCCCCAATACTCCGCAGGTTCTGGTTCGGCTCTATGCCGCCCGCGGCGTGAGTTGCGAAGATCAACTGCAATACGAGTTGAAGCGCCTGCTGCAACCTCGTCTCAAAGGTCTCGAAGCGGCGCTGGAGTTGCTGATTACAGCGTTGCAACAGAACCAGAAAATTTTGGTAGTGGGTGACTTCGATGCCGATGGCGCCACCAGCACCGCGCTCGCTCTGCGCTGCCTCAATGCCTTCGGTCATTCCAATGTCGAATTCCTGGTGCCCAACCGCTTTGAGTACGGCTACGGGCTGACTCCTGAAATTGTCGATGTGGCCGCGCAACGGGGGCCGGATTTAATCATTACCGTGGATAACGGCATCGCCAGCATTCAAGGGGTCGCGCGGGCGCATGAATTGGGTATGCGCGTGCTGGTCACCGATCACCACTTGCCAGGTTCGGTGTTGCCGGACGCCGATGCCATCGTTAATCCCAATCAACCGGGCTGCGAATTTCTCAGCAAATCGGCGGCGGGCGTAGGCGTAGTCTTTTATGTGATGACAGCGCTGCGCACACGACTGCGCGAGCTGGGATGGTTCAACGAGCAGCGGCGCGAGCCCAATCTCGCGGCTTTTCTCGATCTGGTGGCCCTGGGCACGGTGGCGGATGTGGTGCCGCTGGATTTCAACAATCGCATTTTGATCGCCCAGGGGCTGCAGCGCATGCGCGCAGGTTTTGCCTGCCCCGGGATCAAAGCCATTTTGACGGTGGGTGGGCGCGACTGGCAAAAGCTCTCCGCCACCGACTTGGGTTTTGTGGTGGGGCCGCGCTTAAATGCTGCAGGTCGATTGGATGATATGAGCTTGGGTATCCGCTGTTTACTGGCGGATTCAGATGGTGAGGCGCAAGCGCTGGCGCAGGAGCTGGATATGCTCAACCGCGAGCGGCGCGCTATCGAGGCCTCAATGCAGAAAGAGGCTGCGGCCAGCCTGGACGATATGTTGGTGTCCATGTGCGGCGAGCTGCCCTGCGGCTTGTGTCTCTATCGCGAGGATTGGCACCAGGGTGTGATCGGCATTCTCGCCTCGCGCATCAAAGATCGGTGGCATCGGCCGGTTATTGTGTTTGCCGATGATGATCAGGGCGGTCTCAAAGGCTCCGGTCGCAGTATTCCCGGCCTGCATCTGCGCGACATTCTCGACGAAGTTGCCACCAGCCGGCCCGGCTTGCTGCATAAATTCGGCGGTCACGCTATGGCGGCGGGTTTGAGTCTGGCGCGGGACAAATTGGATGAATTTTCCAAAGCGTTTGCCGAGGTAGTGGCGCGCCATTTAGGCGATAGTGGACTCGACCCGGTGATTGAAAGTGACGGCGAGCTGAGCCCGGAGGATTTTTCCCTGGCGTTGGCGCAGCAACTGGAAGCTGGTGGCCCGTGGGGGCAGGCGTTTCCCGAGCCAGTTTTCGATGGCGAATTCCATATCGTGAATCAGAAACTGGTGAGCGAAAAACATTTGAAATTGGTGCTCACCCCGGTGGGACATGCGAACACCTTGGTGGATGCCATCGCCTTTAATGTTGATGTGACGGTGTGGCCGAATCCGCACTGCCGCAAAGTGCTGGCGGCGTACAAATTGTCGATCAACGAATTTCGCGGCAACCGCTCAATCCAGCTGATGGTGGATTATCTCGAACCCTGTCAGTCCTGAGTTTCCCTGACGCCCAGCTGCGCCATGATGTGGCTGTACTGTGACTGGATTTCCAGACACTGGTCATAAATGGCAAGGCGGGTGCGCATGCAATCGTCCAGTATGGCGCGCAAACGTTGTTGCTCCTGCGGACTTCTGCCGGGCTCGTGAATCAACTCCTGCAAGGTCACGCAGACTCGCGCCAAGGCTTCTTCGCTGTTTTGCTCCAGGTCTTCCACCGCGTATTCCAACTTGTAACCGTGCAGTTGCACGCTGTTGAGATTGGATGTGCGTATTGCGGCGCTTGGAGCCGGCACTTTGCTGTGGGTGGCTTTGGCCAGCGCTACTATTTTTTGATTTGCGGCGCTGAACAGGGTGGAAATGATCTGCACCAGCGGCTGGTACTGTTCGTGCCGCGCGAGAGGCATATTCTGAATCAGCGCTCCCAGTCTTTCCGAGCCCCACAAATAGCGCGCGGAATATTCTGAAGGATAGGGGCGGGTGGCCTGCTGCAACAAAATCGCTTCCAGGTCCGTCAATGGACCAATGGTGGAATAGGTTTCGCCAGTCTGGTGCAGATAGATCGCGCCTTTAAGTCCGAGTTTGTCCAAGGTCCCTAATACCAGTTGCCCCAGCTCAGGCTGGCTGCCGTTGAAGCCAATCAGCTCGACCAGAAAATCGTGCAGGGTCTGAATATTTTGCCCGAGGGCGAGAGAGTCGTTAGATGCCGACGACTGCTGATCGAGCAGCAGTGCGCGCTCCAGATTGAAGTGTAATTTCTGGCGGAGCTGTTCGACGTTGATCGGTTTGCTGATGTAGTCGTCGCCGCCGGCTTGAAAGCCGCGCGCTTGGTCTTCGTGGCTGTCGTGAGCGGACACAAACAAAATCGGCGTGGAGGCAAACAGAGGTTCGGCGCGGATCATGCGGCACAGGCGCAGACCATCTAAGGTCGGCATATCCACGTCGAGGAGAATGGCATCCGGTTTGAAACTGACTAACGCTTCAATGCCGCTGCTGCCGGACATGGCGGTTTTGACGTCGTACTCGCCGGATAAAATGCGCTCAACCAATTTCTGATTGGCATCGTTGTCGTCGATCGACAATATCTTGGGGCGGTTCTCCATGGTGTATCTCTCAATGCCTGCATCAGGCGCGGAAGGCTCTGCCCGCAGGCGGGAGCAGTCGCCAACGTCAGCAAACTCAGTCGTAATAGACAACAAAAAAGGGCGCCAATTCGCTCGCTCTGCCGGGCAACCGAAATGGAGTGGGAAGTTATTATCGGTCGGCGCAGCCCGGCGAAATGTGCCGGACAAAGATCCCCGCAATGAAGGTCCACTGTGTGACAGCCAAAAGAAAACTCTTTTGTTCCATGCGGCCGCGGGGAAATGGAGCTAGTGTAACCGTTTTAGCCGGCGTCGGACAATCTCCCGTCGCGCCGCGGATTTTCCTGCAAACAGCCAGTTGATGTACAATCCCGCCTCTTTTTTTCTGCTCGAGAAAGCTCCATGGAAATCAATCCGCTGTTGAATGCTCTGTCCGATATGAAAAAGCGCACCGACGTGCTTCGGGGGTATCTTTGACTACGACGTCAAGAAAGAGCGATTGACGGAAGTTGAAGCGGAATTGAGTGAACCCGGCGTATGGAATGAGCCGGAGCGCGCGCAGGCGCTGGGTCGCGAGCGCTCATCCTTGGAACAAGTGGTCAAGACCATCGATACCTTGGATCAGGGTATCGTGGACTGCCGCGAATTGATTGATCTGTCCGTCGAGGAAAATGACGAGGCCAGCCTTGCTGACGTGGAAAAGGAAATCCAATCCCTGGACGCGCAACTCGCCACTCTGGAATTTCGCCGTATGTTTTCCGGCGAAACCGATCCGAATAATGCCTACCTCGATATTCAAGCCGGCTCCGGTGGTACCGAGGCGCAGGACTGGGCGGAAATTCTGCTGCGCATGTATTTGCGTTGGGGCGACGACAAGGGCTTCAAAACCACGCTGGAAGAAGTGTCTCCGGGTGAAGTCGCCGGTATTAAAAGCGCCACCGTACATTTCGAGGGCGAATACGCATTCGGCTGGCTGCGCACGGAAACGGGCGTGCATCGTTTAGTGCGCAAATCGCCGTTTGACTCCGGCAACCGTCGCCACACTTCGTTTGCCTCGGTGTTTGTCTCTCCAGAAATCGACGACAACATTGAGATCAATATCAATCCGGCGGATCTGCGTACCGATACCTACCGCGCCAGTGGTGCCGGTGGCCAGCACGTTAACAAAACCGATTCCGCTATCCGTATTACCCACGTGCCCACGGGCGTGGTGGTGCAGTGTCAGAGCGAGCGTTCGCAGCACGCCAACCGCGACAAAGCCATGAAAATGCTGCGCGCCAAGTTGTATGAGCAAGAAATGCTCAAACGTAATGCGGAAAAGCAGGCGATGGAAGACAGCAAAGCGGATATCGGCTGGGGCAGCCAGATCCGCTCCTACGTGCTTGACGATTCTCGTATCAAGGATCTGCGCACTAGCGTGCAGACCAGCAATTGTCAGGCGGTGCTCGACGGCGATCTCGATATGTTTATCGAGGCAAGTCTGAAAGCCGGTCTCTAACCACTCAATTTATTGACAGCAAATATCCCATGACCGAACAAGTCCTTGACGAGAACAAACTGATCGCCGAACGCCGCGCAAAACTCGCGCAATTGCGCACTGAGGGCAATGCGTTTCCCAACGATTTTCGCCCGGAACATAAAGCGCAAGCGTTGCAACAGGAATTTGGCGAAGCCAGCAAAGAGGAGCTGGAAGCTCTGGCGAAACCCGTCAGCGTTGCCGGTCGTGTCGTGCGCAACCGCGGCGCGTTTATGGTACTGCAGGACGGCTCCGGCCAAATTCAGTTGTACGTCACCAAAGAAGCGCGCGAATTCGCCAAGATTTTAGATTTGGGCGATATCGTCGGCGTGGCGGGTGTGCTGCATAAATCCGGCAAAGGCGATCTCTATGTAAATATGGAACGCTATCAATTGTTGACCAAAGCGCTGCGCCCGTTGCCGGACAAATTCCACGGCTTGGCCGACCAGGAAATTCGCTATCGCCAGCGTTATGTCGATCTGATCGCCAACCCGGAAGTGCGCAATACCTTTGTGGTGCGTTCCAAGGTCGTGCAATTTATTCGGCAGTATTTGAATGGCCGCGATTTCCTCGAAGTGGAAACGCCGATGTTGCAAACCATTCCCGGCGGTGCAACGGCGCGTCCTTTTATTACGCATCACAACGCGCTTTCCATGGATATGTATCTGCGCATTGCGCCGGAGTTGTACCTCAAGCGTTTAGTTGTCGGCGGCTTCGAGCGCGTATACGAAATCAACCGCAATTTCCGCAACGAAGGTTTGAGCACGCGCCACAATCCTGAATTCACCATGTTGGAGTTTTATCAGGCGTACGCGGATTACCACGATCTTATGGACCTGACTGAAGACATGCTGCGTCAATTAACCGCGCAGGTGCTCGGCACCAGTCAGATCGTTAACACCAAAACGGACGGCACCACGGTCACTTATGATTTTGCCGCGTCTTTCGCGCGTCTCAGCGTATTCGATTCGATCCTGAAATTTAATCCGGATCTGCAGGCGAAGGATTTGGACAATCTGGAAAGCGCCCGCGCGGTAGCCAGCCGCCTCGGCATTCCGCTGAAAGATTCCTGGGGCTTGGGCAAAGTGCAGATCGAGATTTTTGAAAAAACCGTCGAGCACCGTTTGGAGCAGCCGACGTTTATTACGGAATATCCGACTGAGGTTTCCCCGCTCGCACGCCGCAACGATCAAAATCCGTTTGTGACCGACCGCTTTGAATTTTTCGTCGGCGGACGCGAAATTGCCAACGGATTTTCCGAGCTTAACGACGCCGAAGATCAGGCCGAGCGTTTTCGCCAACAGGTTGCGGAAAAAGAAACCGGCGACCTGGAGGCAATGCACTACGACGCCGACTATATCCGCGCCTTGGAATACGGTCTGCCGCCAACAGCGGGAGAGGGCATCGGTATCGATCGTCTGGTCATGTTGCTGACCGACTCCGCCAGCATTCGCGATGTGCTGCTCTTCCCTCACATGCGCCCGGAAGCCTAAGGGATTTTTATAGCCGGAGGCTGAGCCTCCGGCGTCCCGCAGACAGGTTTTCGGCATATTCGACAAAGGTGTTCAGCGATGTCCAACCTCCGCAATATCCAACTCGAGCCATCCTGGCTGCAGGTACTCAAGGACGAATTCGACAAACCCTATATGCAATCCCTGCGGGCTTTTCTGCAGGCGGAAAAGCAGGCCGGAAAAATTATTTATCCCCCCGGCAAAAATATTTTCAACGCCTTTAATTCAACGCCGTTTGATGCGGTGAAAGTCGTGATTTTGGGACAGGATCCCTATCACGGCCCCGGTCAGGCGCACGGTTTGTGTTTTTCGGTTTTGCCCGGCGTGCCATTCCCCCCTTCGCTGCTGAATATCTTTAAAGAAATTCAACAGGACCTGGGAATCCCAGTGCCGCCCCACGGCTGTCTGCAATCCTGGGCGGAGCAGGGCGTGTTGTTGCTCAACGCGACTCTGACAGTAGAGCAGGCGCGCGCAGGTTCTCATCAAGGCAAAGGCTGGGAGACCTTCACCGATCAGGCCATTGCCGCGCTGAACCGCGAACGCGAGGGTTTGGTGTTTTTATTGTGGGGCTCCTACGCGCAGCAAAAAGGCGCGTTGATCGACGGGCACAAACACTTGGTGCTGAAGTCACCTCACCCCTCGCCGCTGTCGGCTCACCGGGGGTTTTTTGGCAATCGCCATTTCTCCAAAGCCAACGAATGGTTGGTGCAGCGCGGTCAGCAACCGATCGACTGGCGTGTCGCTCCTGTCTCGGAGCGGTTGCAGGCTGACCCGGCAAGCATCTAAGCTGTATAAGAATACAGTTCTCCTTGGCGGACCCTCTATGCGAAAAATGCTTCGCGCTTCTTATATATACCGTCGCTCGATGTGCTGTGGAGATACGGCGTGACGGTGATTCTGGGCATAGATCCGGGTTCGCGCAAAACCGGCTACGGACTGGTGGAGCGCGCCGGGGCAAAAAACCGCTATATCGCCAGCGGCGTGATTCGCATCCCTGCAGAGCTGACGTTGCCGGAACGCTTGAAAGAAATCTTTGCCGCCGTATCCGAGGTGATCGCGCAATTCCATCCCGATGAGATGGCTGTCGAACAAGTGTTTATGGCCAAAAGCGCCGGTTCGGCGCTGAAGCTAGGGCAGGCTAGAGGTGCGGCAATAGTCGCGGGTGTGAGCCGGGACCTCACCGTTTTTGAATACGAAACGCGCAAGGTAAAGCAATCGGTGGTTGGCACTGGTGCTGCGGATAAACTCCAGGTGCAACATATGGTGAAGACGCTATTAGGTCTGCCGAGTGCACCGCAAGAGGACGCGGCGGATGCGTTGGCGGTGGCGCTCTGCCATGCGAACACGCAACATAATTTGATTCATCTGACGCAGGCGCGTCATTTTCGGCGGGGTAGATTGGTGTGATCGGACGTTTGGGCGGCGTACTTTTGGAAAAACAACCGCCGCATTTGTTGGTGGATGTGCACGGGGTAGGTTATGACCTGCTGGCACCTATGACGACTTTTTACAGCTTGCCCGCTGTCGGTGAAGAGGTGGTATTGCACACGCATTTTTCCGTCAGCGAAAACGCGCAGCAATTATTCGCCTTTATCAATAAAGAAGATCGCGCCTTGTTTCGCCAGTTGATCAAGGTGAGCAATGTCGGGCCAAAAATGGCGTTGGGTATTTTGTCGGGTATGGACAGCAGCGAGTTTGTCCGCTGTGTCATGAACAATAATCTTAATGCGTTGGTGCAGGTTCCGGGTGTCGGCAAAAAAACCGCAGAGCGTTTGATCGTGGAAATGCGCGATCGCCTGCGCGACTGGTCCGCAGCGGCGGATGGTCCGATTCCGGCACCGGTCCAAGCGGCAGTGACGTCGGAAAATCAAATCGTTGCTGATGCAGAGAGCGCGTTGATCGCGCTCGGTTACAAACCTGTCGAAGCTGCCAAAGCGATCAATGGCGTGTTGTCAGAGCAAAATGTTGAACGCAGCGAGGATTTGATCCGCTTGGCGTTGCGCAGCATGATGCCGAAATAATTTGTGAGATTTCCCCATGATCGAACCGGATGATTTTGCCGCTGGCCGTCTGATCGACGGTGTTGCTAAACCTCGCGAGGATGTGCAGGACCGTGCAATTCGTCCTAAAACGCTGCGCGACTATATTGGCCAGCCGGTGGTGCGCGAGCAGATGGAAATTTTTATCGGCGCGGCGAAAAAACGCGGTGAACCGCTCGATCATACCTTGGTGTTCGGCCCTCCTGGTCTCGGCAAAACCACTCTCGCCAATATCATCGCTGCGGAAATGAATGCTGATCTGAAAACCACGTCAGGTCCGGTGTTGGAAAAAGCCGGCGATCTCGCTGCGCTTATGACGAATCTTGAACCGGGGGATGTGCTGTTTATCGATGAAATCCACCGCCTCAGTCCGGTGGTCGAGGAAATTCTGTATCCGGCGATGGAGGATTATCAGCTCGACATTATGATCGGCGAAGGCCCGGCTGCGCGCTCCATCAAACTCGATTTGCCGCCGTTCACTCTGGTGGGGGCGACCACTAGAGCCGGTCTGCTCACATCGCCGCTGCGCGATCGTTTCGGCATAGTTCAGCGGCTCGAATTTTATAATGTTGCCGATCTCACCCACATTGTTATGCGCTCGGCGCAACTTCTCGGTGTGCAATTGGATATCGGCGGCGCTGAGGAAGTGGCAAAACGTTCGCGTGGCACACCGCGAATTGCCAACCGTTTGTTGCGCCGTGTGCGCGATTACGCCGAGGTCAAAAACGGCGGTATTGTCAGCGCCGAAGTGGCGGACGCAGCGTTGAATATGTTGAACGTGGATGCGCGTGGATTTGACCATATGGATCGCCGCCTACTGTTGGCGTTGATGGAAAAATTCGGCGGCGGCCCGGTGGGGGGGGAGAGTTTGGCGGCGGCGATCAGCGAGGAGCGCGACACCATTGAGGATGTACTGGAGCCGTATCTGATTCAACAAGGGTACATGATGCGCACTGCGCGCGGGCGGGTGGCAACTCAGTACGCCTACGACCATTTTGGTTTGACGCCGTCGCGTGCTGGGCAAACAGATTTGCCGGGGTTCTGAAAAAATTTTGTACTGTCTATAGCACAGTCAATTCGAAACCTATAAAATCCGGCGCCTCAACGACTCATCTCCCGCGATGTCTCTTTCGCAATTCTGCGTTATGGAACTCCCTCTCTCTATGATGCTCAAACATGCGTTTTGCCGCGCTGGCGGCTGTTTGCAGCGAATAAAGGTCGGGTTATGACGCTGTCGCACTGCGCAGTTATTCCGCATTACGCAAATTCCATGCAGAAGCAAGTCTCATTCTTTAGGTTTTGCTTGGCTGGTTCGAAACGTGGGATATATGCTTTGCATATTCAATGCGTCTGCCATCAACAAGATACGGAATAAGGAACGGCTTTGATGAACCAGACTGAAACACTTTCCATTTGGCACCTGATCGCTGAAGCCAGTCTGCTGGTGCAATTGGTGATGGCGCTGCTGATGCTGGCTTCTGTCGTCTCCTGGTACATGATCGTGCAACGCGGTATTTATCAGGCGCGCGCTAAGCAGGCCATGGTGAATTTCGAACGGCAGTTCTGGTCCGGCATCGATCTCTCTCAGTTATACCGCCAGGGCAACTCTGCGCGCGGTAACGCCGAAGGTGTGGAAAATATTTTTCGCGCCGGCTTCAAAGAATTCTCCCGCTTACGTCAGCAGTCCGGCACCGATAAAGATGCCATTATGGAAGGCACCCAGAGAGCGATGCGCGTCGCGCTTGCTCGGGAAGAGGAAAAGCTGGAAGAGAATCTGCCGTTTCTGGCGAGCGTCGCATCGGTAAGTCCCTATGTGGGTTTGTTCGGCACCGTATGGGGAATCATGAACTCATTCCGCGGTTTGGCGAATGTTCATCAGGCGACACTGGCGACGGTGGCACCGGGTATTTCTGAAGCGCTGGTCGCTACCGCGATGGGATTATTTGCGGCAATTCCCGCAGTCCTTGCCTATAACCGGTTCTCTGCCCGGGCGGAACAGCTGAAGGCGAACTATCATACATTCGCAGAGGAATTTTCCGCCGTCCTGCATCGTCAGGTGCACGGGGGCTAGGCGGGATTATGACACCCAACAAACGCAAACCCATGGCAGAGATCAACGTCGTTCCTTATATCGACGTGATGCTGGTGTTGTTGGTGGTGTTCATGGTGACCGCGCCTTTATTGATGCAAGGCGTGAAAGTGGATCTTCCTCAGGCGCCGTCGGCACCGATCGACAATAAGGAAGATGAGCCGCTGATTGTTTCTGTAAAAACGGACGGAACCTATTATCTGAATCTGGGGCAGAACCAACAGAGCCCCAAGCCTTTAAAAGAAATTACCGACACAGTATCTAAGATTCTGCGGCAGAAACCCGCAACACCGGTGTTGGTGTGGGGTGACACTGCTGTTCCTTACGGTGTGGTTGTCGCGCTGATGACTGAACTGCAGGCGGCGGGCGCGCCCTCGGTGGGTCTGGTCACCGACCCGCCGAGAATTTGAATTGGAGCGATGATTTCCATCTTTGAAAAAAACATTGTCCCCGCGCTTCTCAGCGTAGGCTTGCACGGGGCCTTGTTGGCTTTTTTGTTTTTTGGCCTGACGCCGGCGCCAACACCGCCGCAAATCAAAACGCCGAATTTTGTCCAGGCGAAACTGGTGAAGCTCGAGGATCAGGCGAAGGGCCAAAAGCCTGTGGAGAATAAGCCGCAAATTGTCGATTTGACGAAGCGCAAAGAGCAGGAACGCCTGGAGCAGCAGAGAAAACAGTTGGAGTTGAAGCGCAAGCAGGAACAAGCGCAAAAAGCGGAAGCGGAAAAAAAGAAAAAAGAGCAGGAAAAAAAGCAGCAGGAAGAAGCTGCTCGCAAGAAGGCAGAAGCTGAACGCAAAGCCGAAGCAGATCGGAAAGCAAAAGCCGATGCGGAGAAAAAGCAGCAGGAGCAATTGCGCAAACAGCGCGAACAGCAGGCGTTTGAAGCAGCCTTGGCGCAGGAACAGGCGCTTTTGGAAGAACAGTCCTACGCTGTTACAGCGCAAAGTTATATGAGCGCAATTGCCCAGCGAGTGAGCTCCAAATGGAGCCGGCCAGCTTCCGCCCGTAACGGTATGCAATGCATCCTGTTAATCAAGTTGGTTCCAACGGGGCGTGTAGTGAGTGTTGACGTACTGAAAAGCAGTGGCAATTCAGCGTTTGATTTGTCGGCCGTGCAAGCGGTGAAAAGTGTGGAGCAATTTGACGAAGTAAAAGACATGCCGAGAGAAGTCTTTGAGCGCCACTATCGTGAATTTGAATTTCTTTTCAATCCGCAGGATTTGAGACAGTGAGATATAGCTGGATTTTAATTGTTATTTTGGGCCTCTTCGCCACACCGGCGATGGCAAGGCTGACTATTGAAATTACCTCTGGCGTGGACAACCCCACGCCGATTGCCGTGGTGCCTTTCGCCGGCAGTTTCGGACTTCCAGAAGATATACAGGACATAGTCGCGGCGGATCTGTTGCGCAGCGGGTTTTTCCGCCCCATCCCCAAGACAGACATGTTGTCCATGCCGAAAGCCGAAGCGGAAGTTTTCTACCGCGATTGGCGCATGCTCGGCGCGTCTTATTTGGTAATCGGCCAGATGACAAATGTCGGCGGCCGCCATCAATTGCAATTCGAACTCTACGATGTGCTGTCCCAGCGCAAAGTATTCCAGAAGCAAGTGGCCGGTACTGACAGCCAACTCCGCGATATCGCGCATGCGGTCAGCGACGCTGTGTATGAAGCCATCACCGGAATTCGCGGCGCTTTCAGCACCAAAATTCTGTATGTGGAAGATTTGAAGCGTCCCGGCGCTGGGCGTTATCGCCTGATTTATGCCGACGCTGATGGCGCGCGCGACCGTGTTTTATTTGCTTCGAGCGAGCCGCTGTTATCGCCTGCTTGGTCAAATGACATGAGCAAAGTGGCGTATGTTTCATTCGAAACGACGCGTCCGGCGATTTTTATTCAGGAGCTCGCCACCGGCAAACGCACCCAGATGACGAATTTTCAGGGCTTGAATGGCGCCCCGGCTTGGTCTCCCGATGATCAGTCACTGGCGTTGGTGTTGTCTAAAGACGGCAATCCGGAAGTCTACACACTGGAAATCGCCACGCGAAAATTGCGTCGCATCACCGATCATTTCGCGATTGATACCGAACCGAATTGGACACCCGATGGGAAGTCGCTGATTTTTACTTCCAATCGCGGCGGCAGTCCGCAGATTTATCAAGTGAGCTTGGCCACCGGGCGAGTTGAGCGGCTCACATTTGAGGGGGACTATAATGCGCGTCCGCGCCTCTCCCCTGATGGCAAAACTCTGATCATGGTTCATCGCAGGGATGGCATTTTCCATATCGCATCGCAAGACGTGAAAACTGGTAACATGCGCATCCTGACGGAAACCTGGTTGGATGAATCACCGAGCATCGCGCCAAACGGAGCTATGTTACTATATGCAACGCAGCACCAGAATAAAGGTGTATTGGCCGCGGTCTCCATGGATGCAGGTGTAAAGTTTCGCTTACCGTCGAAACAGGGGGATGTACGGGAGCCGTCCTGGTCCCCGTTTTCTAAATAACGTTCTTGGGTTTTACTTATTTCATGCTCACTTGGGAGTGCAAGAAAATGTTGAAGTCACTTAAGTCTTTTGCAATGTTGGCCGTGGTAATGGGTTTGTTGGTAGGTTGCTCCAGCAACAAGCCTGCTGAAGATCCGAATGCTAATGTAGAGGTTGATACCAGCGCTGGTGCTGGCGTAACTCAAAGCACCGTTGACGTGGAGAACGATTTTTCTGCTGTTGCAGGACTCGCCACTGTTTTCTATTTCGAATTCGACTCAGCTGTGTTGCTGCCTGAAGCACGTGCTGCTCTGATCGGCCACGCTGAATACCTGCGCAATGCTTCCAAGTCTGTACGTCTGGAAGGCCACGCTGATGAGCGCGGTACCCGTGAATACAACATGGCTCTGGGTGAGCGTCGCGCCAATGCCGTACGTGACTTCCTGGTTCTCCAAGGCGTAAGCAGCTCCAAAATCGAAACCGTTAGCTACGGCGAAGAGCGTCCTGCTGTTAGCGGCAGCGGCGATAGCGCATGGTCTAAAAACCGTCGCGTAGAACTGAGTTATCAATAAGTTCTCGGAAATGTTGAAACACATTTCGGCCGCCATCTTCTTGATGGCGGCGACTTTTGCAAACGCCCAGGTTCAGATTATCGAATCCCAGCCAATTGGCGGACGACAATCGCAACCTGCGCGTTCTGCACCTCCGGCAGACGCAGCCATTCAGGCTGAAGTATTCAATCAGCTGCAGATGTTGCAACAGGAAGTGCTCGAATTGCGCGGCCTGGTTGAACAGCAAACTTTCGAAATTCGCCAACTCAAGCAACAGCGCCTCGACGATTATCTGGATCTTGATCGCCGGGTAAGTCAGCTTGCCAATTCCGCCAGTTCTCGCCCTGCGGTTCCCGCAGCTGGAGGAATTCTGGATATACCGTCTACACCAACCACCAATTCTGATGTGTCCTCTGACGGCGGTCCCGCCGATGAGCTCGCGGCCTACAGAACTGCGATTGATCTGGTGTTGAAGCAGAAGGATTTGGATGCAGGTGCCAATGCGCTTCTGCGCTACGTCAACGATTTCCCCTCCGGGCATTATTCTGCAAACGCCTATTATTGGCTGGGTCAGATTTATCTGCAGAAAAATGATCAGGAACAATCCAAACGCTGGTTTGAGCGGATGGTGGAGCAGTACCCCAATCATCAAAAAACCCCGGAAGCCAAATTTAAATTGGCGCGGGTGTATCACGCCGAAGGCAAAACTGCAGAAGCCAAAAGATTAATGCAGGAATTTGCCAAGTCCGATTCTACGGCCGCCAGTTTGGCCAGAGATTTTCTCCAACAGAATTTCTAAAGGCGCTGCGCCCTTTCTATTGGTGTCGATTGGCTGCGAGGTCAGAATCGACGCCGATCTCGTGTTTATTTCGCCGCAATTTTATTTCCTCGGGTCGCTTCGGTAATTTTTGCCGACGTGTGAAAAAAATACTTTGTTTATGTTATTTCCGCTGCGACGATAAGCGGGTGTAATTCCGTCCAGTTCCATGAGCCGCGGCCTCTTGTCGGCTTCACACTGTCTTAGATCAAAATGCTAGAAGTTGGCATGAGATACGCTAGACTTGGTTTTTAGAGCCCCTCCCTGACAACTTTAAAAACGAAAACCATTGGTGGTGAATACTTTATGGACAACTTAGATAAGTTGTTTTACTGGCGTGGTATTGCTGACGAATATCACAACTATCGGGGCGAGAGAGTTGCTGTGTCACTGGAAAACCGCCGCCGCCTGCTGCAGGCGATGGGGGTCGATACAGATTCTCCTGAGGTCGTCGCGAAACAAGCATATGCTCTCGATATCGAGCCCTGGCGCAATTGGTTCCCGCCGCTGCTCATGACCGATGCCGGAGAGCGCTCCCATTTTTCCATCAACCTCATGCCGGATGATTTGCAGAAAAAATTCTATTACGAAATTTTTCTGGAATCCGGTGGTGCCCGCAGTGGCGAATTTGTTCCCACGCATTGCCTCGAGGTAGGCGATTACCTGTATGAGGGCATTCGTTACACACGACGCGCCATTGAGGTGCATGAGCTACCCATTGGCTATCACCGCCTGCGTGTCACCCAGGTGGATGACGCCAGCAGAACCAAGGAAACCCAGCTGGTAGTGGCGCCAGCCCAGGCCTACACCCCGGATTGGGTGGTGCAGGGCAAACGTCCCTGGGGCATCATCGTGCAGCTTTATACATTGCGCTCCGCACGCAACTGGGGCATTGGCGATTTCACCGATCTGCGCACCTTGATCACTGAGGCGGCGGATGCGGGGGCCGATATGATCGGCCTTAACCCTCTGCATGCTTTGCGCTGTCCCATTGAAAATCACTGCAGTCCCTATAGTCCTTCAGACCGGCGCTTTCTCAATCCGCTCTACATAGATCCGGAAATCGAACCGGAGTATGTAAAAAACACTGCTGACATTTTGCCGATTCTGGTGCGTTTGCGCGCCCAGGACAAAGTGGCTTACGCCGCAGTGCACAGCACCAAAATGGCGGTATTCAGGGAAATGTACGCGGTATTCGTGGCTAACGAATTGGATAAAAATACACCCCGCGCGCAGAAATTCCGCAAATTCGTGCGGGAAGCTGGCGCCGCGTTACAGGATTTCTGCCTGTATCAGGCGTTGGCGGAAACCACTGGCCAACAGATCGATCAGCTTGACGCCGCTGCCAAACAGGATGCGGCGAATCGCTATGCTGAACGCGTTCAGTTTCATGCTTATTTACAATGGCTCGCCGATCTCCAGCTCGAATCCTGTCAGCGCCATGCCCGCGACAAGGGTATGAAGCTCGGTTTGATGCGCGACCTCGCGGTGGGCGCGGATGGTGGCGGCGCGGAAGTGGCCACCAACCTGCAACTGTTCTGTCGCGCGGCTGCGGTGGGTGCACCGCCGGACCCATTGGCGGAAAAAGGTCAGAACTGGGGCCTGCCACCCATGGATCCGGCAACCTTGCGCGCCACCGGTTTTGCCCATTTTATTAACCTGTTGCGCGCCAACATGGCACACTGCGGCGCTTTGCGTATCGACCATGCCATGGCGTTGATGCGCTTGTGGTGGTGTCCTCCCGGACAGACAGCCGACTACGGCGCCTATATTTATTACCCGTTCCGCGAGATGCTCGGGCTGTTGCGTTTGGAAAGCGTGCGCAACCGCTGCTTGGTCATCGGCGAGGACATGGGCGTAGTGCCGTCGGAATTCCGCGAAGCGCTGATGCGCTCGAATATTTTCACCAACAAACTGTTTTATTTTGAAAAGCTGCAGGACGGCCGCTTCCGCCCGGCGCAGGAATACGAACCGCGAGCGCTGGCGATGTTGACCAACCACGATGTGCCGACCATCGCCAGCTGGTGGGTCGGTTCCGATCTGCAGTTGCGTCAGCGCCTGAATTTGTTGGAAGAGGGCGTGGATTACGAAGAGGTTCTGGTACAGCGCGATATGGAAAAATTGCGCCTGCTCGAATGGCTGGAAAGTCAGGGGCTGGTGAAGCGCGACCAGTTTGCCACTCTGCTGAAGGAGCCCATGACTCAAACCTTCGCGGCAACGCTGCTGCACGGGGTGAGTCGGTGCGCGTCCCAGTTGTTCGTCATCCAGTTGGAGGATCTCGAATTGTTGGAAGATCCGGTCAACGTACCGGGAACGAGTTACCAATATCCGAATTGGCAGCGCAAGTTGGCGGTGCCACTCGAAATGCTGTTTTCAGAAGAGCGCGTGCAATCGTTGCTGCGCGCGATTGCTTCGGAGCGCGGCTGAGCCGCCTCCGTTAAATTAACAATAATCCGCAGAGCACCCTATTGGCGGTGAGCGTCATGCGGAGGCTAAACCCGGTGGCGAAGTGGCTCGCTACTACTGCCGTTTATGCGGCGGGTTTATGCTCGGCGGGATAAAACGATAAGGAAAACCAGATCGTGAAAAACGACTTGATTCTGCTGTCTCCATCTCAGCTTGATTCTCTTATTTATTCCGAATGTGATGATGTATTTGCACTCCTGGGCCTGCATGAGTGGGGCCCCGGTCAATTTGTGCTGCGCGCGTTTCTGCCCGGCGCATCCCGGGTCGAAGTCATTGCCGTATCCAGCGATGATCTTTTGGGCGAACTTGCGCATATACGCGACGGCGTATTCGCCGGATTGATCGCCGCCGATACGCGCTTTGCCTATCGTTTACGTGTTCACTATGGCGATTATGTGGAAGTGCGCGAGGACCCTTATCGCTTCGGCACTACCATCGGTGAAATGGATTTATATCTGTTCGGCGAAGGGCGCCACGAGCGCCTGTACGATTGGCTGGGCGCGCACGTAATGGAAGTGGACGGCGTGCCCGGTGTGCGCTTTACCGTGTGGGCACCCAATGCCCGCCGCGTGTCTGTCGTGGGAGAGTTCAACTTCTGGGATGGCCGCCATCACATGATGCGCAAGCATATTCCCAGCGGCATTTGGGAGATCTTTATCCCGCACTTGAGTGTCGGCACTCTCTACAAATACGAAATCAAAACTCGCGACGGCCACTTGCTGCCGCAAAAATCTGACCCCTTGGGATTTGCTGCCGAGCGACCGCCGCAAACGGCTTCCAAGGTGGTGGATACAAGAGATTATGTCTGGGGCGACGCCGGCTGGATGAACAATCGCCGGCACCAGTCCGCCCTTGATAAGCCCATCAGTATTTACGAAGTTCACCTGGGCTCTTGGCGCCGCAACCCGGAAAATCCGCAGGAATATCTGACTTATCGCGAGCTTGCCGAGCAGCTGATTCCCTATGTGCTGAGCATGGGTTTTACCCATATTCAGTTGATGCCGATCAGCGAATTTCCGTTTGATGGTTCCTGGGGTTATCAGCCGGTGGGCCTGTTTGCGCCAACGTCACGTTTTGGCAGTCCGCAGGATTTCATGCATTTTGTCGATGCCTGCCACCAGGCGGGTCTTGGCGTCTTGATCGATTGGGTGCCCGGACATTTCCCCTCCGACGGCCACGGTCTTGCGCGTTTCGACGGCACACCTTTGTACGAGCACGCGGACGATCGCCAGGGTTTCCACCCGGACTGGAACACCTACATCTACAACTACGGCCGCTGCGAAGTGGCCAATTTCCTCTTCGCCAACGCGTTGTTTTGGTTCGAGCGTTTTCACGTGGACGGCCTGCGGGTGGATGCGGTGGCGTCCATGTTGTACCTGGATTACAGCCGCAAACAGGGCGAGTGGATTCCCAATGCCTATGGCGGACGGGAAAACCTGGAAGCGATCGATCTGCTCAAGCGCGTCAACCAGAAAGTCTACGAGCGCTTCCCGGATATCATGATGATCGCAGAGGAATCCACTGCTTGGCCGGGCGTATCCCATCCTGTGCACGCGGGTGGTCTGGGGTTCGGCTACAAGTGGAACATGGGATGGATGAACGACAGTCTGCGCTACATGTCTTTCGACCCCATCCATCGCCAGTACCACCATCACGATCTGACCTTCAGTCTGCTCTACGCCTTCAACGAAAATTTCATCCTGCCGCTGAGCCACGATGAAGTAGTGCACGGCAAGCGCTCGCTGCTGGATAAAATGCCCGGCTCGGGTGAGCAGAAGTTCGCCAACCTGCGCGCCTATTACACCTTTATGTGGACGCACCCTGGGAAAAAGCTGTTGTTTATGGGCGGCGAATTCGCTCAGGGCGTGGAGTGGAATCACAATGTCAGCCTGGACTGGCATTTGCTGGACGTTCACTACCATCAGGGCGTGCAGCGCCTGATACAGGATCTGAACCGTCTGTACCGCGAATATCCGCAACTGCACAAACACGATTGCGATCCGCGGGGCTTTGAGTGGGTGGAAGCAGATGACCGGCACCATTCGGTTTTCGCCTTTATTCGCAAAGCAGAGGGTTGTGCACCTCTGCTGATTGTGGCCAATATGACGCCCGTTTTGCGTGAAGGTTATCGCGTGGGGGTACCCGCCGCGGGGTACTACCGGGAGCTGCTCAACACCGATGCGCGCTTCTATGGCGGCGGCGATTGCGGCAACGGCGGTGGATGTGCAGCGGAATCACAGGAGAGCCACGGCCGGCCCTGGTCCATCAGTGTCACGGTGCCGCCTCTGGCCACACTGGTATTCACGCTCGAATAAACCGTTTTTGCCGACGTATTTTCCGGCCCTGTGCCGCTCCGGTTGGAGCCGGCAGCAGAGCAGTCTGATGAGGTTTCGATTGGCGACACTATGGCGTTTACCATAAAAGAAGGTGCGGCCTATCCTCTTGGCGCCACCCCGACTGAGGGTGGTGTCAATTTCGCTTTGTTTTCCCAACACGCCGAAAAGGTGGAACTCTGCCTGTTCGATGCAACGGGCGAGAAAGAAATTGCGCGGCTGGCGTTGCCAGCTCAGACCGATCACGTATGGCACGGATGGGTGGAAGGTTTGGAACCGGGCGCGCTCTACGGTTACCGCGTGCACGGTCCTTTTCAGCCGCAGGCCGGCCATCGCTTCAATCCCTACAAGTTATTGCTCGACCCTTACGCAAAGGCCATCAAAGGCAATTTTGTCTGGGGCGATGAGCACTACGCCTACAACCTGAAAGATCCCAGTCTGGATTTTTCCTTCGATCGCAGTGATAACGCCGCCAAGATGCCCAAAGCGGTGGTGGTAGAGGCGGGCGAGCCGCCCCGTCCTCTGGATAAGCCGATCCCCTGGCAGGAGACCGTCATCTACGAGTTGCATGTCAAAGGCTTCACCAAGCTGAACGAGCTGCTGCCCGCGCATTTGCGCGGCACCTACGCCGGCTTGGGGAGCGACACG
>Ga0182793_1000482_pt1 | contig 30964 bp, 24 predicted proteins | sample Passage237A_FD_130498 | JGI IMG/M metagenome (GOLD analysis project Ga0182793, IMG submission 130498) | Cellulose adapted compost microbial communities from Newby Island Compost Facility, Milpitas, CA, USA - Passage2 37A (version 2) (version 2) ... | reverse complement strand
CTGAAGACCGGCCTGGACGTGGTCAAGGCGGCGCTGCTGGGCGCCGACAGCTTCGGCTTCGGCACCGCGCCGATGATCGTGCTGGGCTGCAAGTACCTGCGCATCTGCCACCTCAACAACTGCGCCACCGGCGTGGCCACCCAGGACGAGCGCCTGCGCGCCAGCCACTTCACCGGGCTGCCGGAACGGGTGGAGAACTTCTTCCGCCTGCTGGCCGAGGAAGTGCGCGGCTGGCTGTCCTACCTGGGCGCACGCTCGCTGGACGAGATCGTCGGCCGCACCGACCTGCTCGAGCAGCTGGACGTGGCCCCGCGCCCGGGCGTGAAGCTGGACCTGTCGCGGATGCTGGCCCCGGCCCCGCGCGACCAGGAGCACTGCGCCGCGCACCGCGTGTACGAGGCTCCGGACAGCCTGGCCACGCAGATGGACATCCAGCTGGCCGAGGTCATCGCCAACAAGAAGGGCGGCGACTTCCGCTACCTGATCCACAACACCGACCGCAGCATCGGCGCGCGCGTGTCCGGCGCCATCGCCCGCACCCATGGCAACCATGGCATGGAGGACGCGCCGATCAACCTGCACTTCCGCGGCACCGCGGGCCAGAGCTTCGGCGCGTTCAACGCCGGCGGCCTGAACCTGGAACTGGAAGGCGAGGCCAACGACTACGTCGGCAAGGGCATGGCCGGCGGCCGGGTGGTGGTGCGTCCGCCGCGCGGCGCCCGCTTCGAGGCCCGCAGCACCGCCATCCTCGGCAACACCTGCCTGTACGGCGCCACCGGCGGCGAGCTGTTCGCCGCCGGCCGCGCCGGCGAGCGCTTCGCGGTGCGCAACTCCGGCGCGCTGGCGGTCATCGAGGGCGCCGGCGACCACTGCTGCGAGTACATGACCGGCGGCTGCGTGCTGGTGCTGGGCAAGGTCGGCCTGAACTTCGGCGCCGGCTTCACCGGCGGCCTGGCCTACGTGCTGGACCAGGACCGTGATTTCGTGGACCGCTACAACCACGAGCTGATCGACATCCACCGCATCTCGCCGGAAGGCTTCGAGATGTACCGGCAGCACCTGCACCGGCTGATCACCCGCCACCGCGAGCTCACCGGCAGCATCTGGGCGCAGCAGATCCTGGACGAGTTCCGCGACTACGTGGGCAAGTTCTGGCTGGTCAAGCCCAAGGCCGCCAGCATCGAGTCGCTGGCCGACACCCTGCGGAGGGCCGCGTGAGCGCGCTCCGCGCCCACCGTCCCGCCAACCGGGCCGCCGACACGCGCGGCCCGCTCGCGGTTGCGCTGCTGCACGGCAACCGCAAGAAACGCGCGCTGTCGGGCGTGCCGCCGGCCGTCCGGCGCTGAGCCCACCGTTTCCGCGCGGGCCCTGCCAGGCCCGGTTCCCCTAGACCTGCCAAAGCCTGCGGCCCGTGCTCCGGTGCCGCGGATGCGCGCCCCCGGACACCGGGCGGCGCGCGCGGGTCGACCCTGCCCGGATTCACCAGATCATGAGTCGCAAGCACGTTTTCCAATTCCTCGACCTGCCGCGCGAGATGCCCAGGCGCATCCCGGTGGAACTGCGCACTGCCGGCGACTGGGGCGAGCTGTACGGCAAGTTCGGCCCGGCCGAGGCCCAGCACCAGGCCGGGCGCTGCCTGGACTGCGGCAACCCCTACTGCAGCTGGAAGTGCCCGGTGCACAACGCCATCCCGCAGTGGCTGCAGCTGGTCCAGGAAAACCGTATCCACGAGGCCGCCAGCCTGTGCCACAGCACCAACCCGCTGCCGGAAGTGTGCGGCCGGGTGTGCCCGCAGGACCGCCTGTGCGAAGGCAGCTGCACCCTCAATGACGGCTTTGGCGCGGTGACCATCGGCGCGGTGGAGAAGTACATTACCGACACTGCCTTCGCCCAGGGCTGGCGCCCGGACATGTCCGAGGTCGTGCCCACCGGCAAGCGCGTGGCGGTGGTCGGCGCCGGTCCGGCCGGCCTGGCCTGCGCCGACCGCCTGGCCCGCGCCGGCATCCAGGCCGTGGTCTATGACCGCTACGAGCAGATCGGCGGCCTGCTGCACTTCGGCATCCCCACCTTCAAGCTGGACAAGTCGGTGATCGCGCGCCGCCGCGAGGTGCTGGAAGGCATGGGCATCGAGTTCCGCCTGGGCGTGGAAGTGGGCCGCGACGTGACCCTGCCGCAGCTGCTGGAGGAATACGACGCGGTGTTCCTGGGCACCGGCGCCTACCGCTACACCGACGGCGGCCTGCCCGGCCAGGACGCGGCCGGGGTGCTGCCGGCCCTGCCCTTCCTGGTCCAGAACGGGCGCATCGTCAGCGGTGCCGACCCGCAGCAGGTGCGCGAGCTGGGCCGTCCGATCGCCGGCTGGGAGGACCGCATCGCCCTGCCCGACCTGCGCGGCCGCCGCGTGGTGGTGCTGGGCGGCGGCGACACCGGCATGGACTGCGTGCGCAGCGCCATCCGCCTGGGTGCCGGCCAGGTCGTGTGCGCTTACCGCCGCGACGAGGCCTCGATGCCCGGTTCGGCGCGCGAGGTGGCCAACGCCCGCGAGGAAGGCGTGCAGTTCCTGTTCAACCGCCAGCCGCTGGCGATCGAGACCGACGACCAGGGCCGCGTGCGTGGCGTGCGCGTGGTCCAGACCCGCCTGGGCGAGCCGGATGCGCGCGGGCGCCGGGTCGCGGTGCCGGTCGAGGGCAGCGAGTCGGTGATCGACGCCGACGTGGTCATCATCGCCTTCGGCTTCTCCCCGGAAGTGCCGGGCTGGGCCGGCGAGCTGGGCATCGAGGGCACCCCGAACGGGCGCATCCTCACCGGCGGCGAGGATCGCCTGCCCTACCAGACCACCCATCCGCGGGTATTCGCCGGCGGCGACGCGGTGCGCGGCGCCGACCTGGTGGTGACCGCGGTGGCCGAAGGCCGCGACGCGGCCGCCAGCATCGCCGAGCTGTTGCTGGCCTGAGCCTGGCGCCGGCTGCGCCCTGGGACGCAGCCGGCGGCCGTGCCCCAAGGCGGTGCCCCAAGGCGGTGCCCTGCACCGCGCGGGCGGAATATTCCTATCGGCGCGCCCGGCCGCAGGCGAGAATGCGGCATGGCTTCCCCGTCCACTTCCCGCCTGGCCGATGCCCTGCCGCCACTGGTGGCCGGCTTCGTCACCGTGCTGGTCAGCTACGCCGGCACCGCCGCCATCCTGTTCCAGGCCTGCAAGGCACTGGGCGCCAGCCCGGCCCAGACCGGCTCGCTGATGTGGGCCATGGGCATTGGCTGCGGCCTGACCTGCATCGGCCTGTCGCTGCGCTGGAAGATGCCGGTGGTGACCTCCTGGTCCACCCCGGGCGCGGCCGTGCTGGCCATCAGCGCCAGCGGCGTGCCGCTGGACCAGGCGGTGGGCGGCTTCCTGCTGTGCGCCCTGCTGCTGGCCGTGGCCGGCTTCTCCGGTGCGTTCGAGCGCCTGTTCGAGCGGGTCCCGCTGTCGCTGGCCGCGGCCATGCTGGGCGGCGTGCTGCTGCGCTTCTGCGTCGATGCCTTTGCCGCGATCCAGCTGCAGCCGGCGCTGGTGCTGGCCATGCTCGCGGCCTGGCTGCTGGCGCGGCTGCGCTGGCCGCGCTATGCGGTGATCCTGTCCCTGGCCACCGGGACCGCGGTGGCCGCCGCGGGCGCGCAGCTTCACGCCGGCCAGCTGCAGCTGGCCCTGGCCCAGCCGCAATCGACCTCCCCCGGCTTCGGCCTGGCCAGCGTGTTCAGCGTGGCCCTGCCGCTGTTCGTGGTGACCATGGCCTCGCAGAACGTGCCTGGCATGGCCGTGGGCCGGGCCTGCGGCTACCGCCTGCCCGCGTCCTCGGCAGTGGGCTGGACCGGGCTGGCGACCCTGCTGCTGGCCCCTTTTGGCGGATTCGCCTTCAACCTGGCGGCCATCACCGCGGCCATCAGCATGGGCCCGGACGCGCACCGCGACCCGGACCGGCGTTACCTGGCCGCGGTCTGGACCGGGGTGTTCTACCTGCTGGCCGGAGTGTTCGGCGCCACCGTGGTGGCCCTGTTCAGTGCCTTCCCGCATGAGCTGGTGGCGGCCATCGCCGGGATCGCCCTGCTGCCGACCTTCGCCAATGCCATGGCCGGCGCCCTGGCCCAGGAGCGGGAACGGGAGGCGGCCATCGTCACCTTCCTGGTCACCGCCTCGGGGCTGTCGGTAGCCGGGGTCGGGGCTGCGTTCTGGGGGCTGGTGGCCGGGATCGTGGTCCACTTCGTGCGCCCGCGCCGCGGCTGAGGCACGCGGGCCGGGCCAGAGCATGTGCTTATGCTCATGACCAGTTGGCCAATCGGCATGAAAAAACCGGATTTGCGCGTGGACGCTGGCTGAAGCCGCCCCCTAGATTCGCTCCACGCCCCGCGCCCGCGCTGGACCGTCGCGGCGGCGCCCTGCCCCCAAACACGACATCCCGCCATGAAGCAGCCCGTCACCGCGGCCGCACGCCGCCGTCTTGTCCTCGCCCTGGCCATCGGCCAGGCCCTGGCCTCCCTTCCCGCCCTGGCCCAGAGCCAGGACAACCCCACCAACCTGGACCAGGTGGTGGTCTCCGGCGCCCGCGTGGCCGAGGCCGACATCGCCATCGGCACCGACCAGGTGCGCAACACCATCGCCATCGACCACGAGGCCCTGCTGTCGGCCCCGGCTGGCATCTCGGGGCTGAAGATGCTCGAGTCCCTGCCCGGCTTCAACGTCCAGGCCAACGACGCCCTGGGCCTGTACGAGTTCGGCAACTCGGTGTTCGTGCGCGCCTTCGGCTTCCGCCAGATCGGCTTCGTGCTCGATGGCATCCCGCTGGGCCGCAGCGACCAGTTCGGCGGCAGCCCGGTGTTCCGCTACGTGGACAACGAGAACACCTGGACGGTGACCGCGTCGCAGGGCGCCGGCGACGTGTCCGCGCCCAGCTACGCCTCGCTGGGTCCGATCGTGCAGTACCAGACCCTGGCCCCGGCCCGGGAGCCCGGCCTGCAGCTGTCGCAGACCTTTGGCGCCGACGACCTCAGCCGCAGCTTCATCAAGCTCGACAGCGGCGAGCACGGCGGCTTCTCCGGCTACATCAGCCGCTCCAAGATCGACAGCAAGCTCTGGCGCGGCCCGGGCACCATCGACCGCGAGCACCTGGAAGCCAAGGGCCGCTACCGCTGGGGCAATGGCAGCCACCTGGACCTGAAGGTGGTGCACAACGACTTCTTCGACTACGACACCCCGTCGATCAGCAAGGCCCAGTACCACGGCAACGCCGGCGACATCTTCGGCCGCAGCGGCCGCCACTTCGGCTACCTGGGCTACGTGCCGGACCTGGCGTAGACGATCCCGGGCGTCACCTACAGCAATACCGCCTACAACCAGTACTACCAGCAGGCCATCAACCAGCGCACCGACACCCTGTACGGGCTCAACGGCCTGTTCGTGCTCTCGCCGCGACTGGCCCTGCGCGGCACCGCCTACTACGAGGACAAGGACGGCTATGGCGTCTCGCCCGAGGCCTATGCCACCTCGCTGTCCAGCCACAACGCCCAGCGCCTGCTGATCGCCGGCCTGCATGCGCCGCTGGGCCTGCAGTACGGGCTGTCCACCGTCGGCGGCACGCGCAAGGGCCTGGTCGCCGGGCTGGCCTGGGACCTGGGCGCGCACAGCCTGGACCTGGGCCTGTGGCGCGAGCGCGACCAGTACCACCGCACCCAGGCCCGCTACAACCAGGTCGGCGGCAACCCGGCCGGGCAACCGCTGCTGGACCAGCCGGTGCACCTGCAGCGCGACTTCTGGTCCACCCGCCAGAGCACCCAGCTGCATATCAAGGACACCTGGCGGCTGCTCGATGACCGCCTGGCCATCGAGCTGGGTGCCAAGGCCCTGGACCTGGACTACGAGATCGCCGGCGCGCGCAACCCGGGCGACTACATCGCCAACCGCCGTCCGCTGATCCGCGACAACTGGAAGGACAGCTTCCTGCCCCAGGCCGGCCTGGTGTACAGCTTCGGCCGCCAGCAGCTGTTCGCCTCCTGGTCGCAGACCCTGGCCCTGCCGCAGGGCGCGGACGACATCTTCTCCCAGGCCAGCCCGGCCGCGCCCGGCCCGGAGGCGGAGACCGCCGAGAACATCGAGATCGGCCTGCGCGCCAACCATCCCACATTCAACGGTGTGTTCGCGCTGTATTCCTCGCGCTTCGACAACCGCCTGCAGTCCTACGCCTCGCCGGTGCCCGGCAGCGGCACCACCGAGACCTTCTTCCAGAACGTGGGCGCGGTGGAGGCCTATGGCGTGGAGGCCAGCGGGGTGTGGAAGCCGCGCGCGCTGGGCGACAGGGTGGCCTTCAACGGCAACCTGAGCTGGAACCGGGCCGAGTTCAAGGACGACTTCTCCAGCTTCGCCATCGCCGGCAACCGGGTGCCGGACAGCCCGCAGTGGCTGTCCCAGGTCGGGGTGACCTGGGAGGCCGGGCGCTGGGGCGTGCTCAACCTGTCCGGGCGCTACGTCGGCGAGCGCTACAGCAACTACACCAATACCGAGCGGGTCGGCGGCTACGCGGTGTGGAACGCCTACCTGGACATCGGCGGGGAGGCCTTCGGCGAGGGCCTGCTGCGCCACGCGCGGCTCCGGATCAACGTCGACAACCTGTTCGACCGGGATTACCTTGGGACCATCAACCCCGTGGTCAGTGGCCCGGCAACCTACCGGCCGGGGCCTGACCGTACCTGGCAGGTCTCGCTCAGCGTGGACCTGTAACCCGCCACAGGAAAGCCGACCTTGCGCAAGATCGCCGTACCCGCCCTGCTCGCCCTGGCCCTGGCCAGCGCCCTGCCCGCCCTGGCCGCCGGACCCGTCAGCGAACGTGCCCGCGCCCTGCACGAGCGCATCCTGACCCTTGACACCCACCTGGACACGCCGATGAACCTGGCGCGTCCGGGCTGGGACATCCTGGACGACCACCGCGAGGAAGGTCCGTTTTCCCAGGTGGACTACCCGCGCATGCTCGAAGGCGGCCTGGACGGCGGCTTCTGGGTGATCTACACCGGCCAGGGCGACCGCAGCCTGGAGTCCAACCGCAAGGCCCGCGACCAGGCCCTGGGCCGGCTGCTCACCATCCGCGAGATGCTGGCCCGCCACCCGGACAAGTTCGAGCTGGCCCTGACCGCCGATGATGCGCGCCGGATCAAGGCCGCCGGCAAGAAGGTGGTGTTCATCTCGATGGAGAACGCCAGCCCGCTGGCGACCGACCCCAGCCTGCTCTCGTTCTTCCATGCCCAGGGCCTGCGCATGCTGGGCATCACCCATATCGGCAACAACGAGTTTGGTGATTCCTCCAACCCGCGCGAGGGCGAGGCCGGCGAATGGGGCGGCTTGAGCCCGGCCGGCAAGGCGCTGGTGGCCGAAGCCAACCGCCTGGGCATCGTGCTCGACCAGTCCCACGCCGGTGATGCGGTGTTCGACGACCTGATCGAACTGTCCAAGGTGCCGTTCGTGCTCTCGCACAGCTCGGCCGACGCGGTCTACGAGCATCCGCGCAACATCGACGACGCGCGCCTGCGCAAGCTGGCCGCGCACGGTGGCGTGATCCAGGTCAACGCCCTGGGGGCCTACCTGGTCCAGACCCCGGCCCACCCGGAACGCCAGGCCGCCCTGCGCGAACTGTACGCGGCCGCCGGCGGCCGCAGCGGCAGCCCGGAGGAGCTGCGCGAACTGGCCCGCAAGCGCGAGGAGATCGAGCGCCGCTTCCCGGTGCCGGAGGCCACCTTCGAGGACTACATGGCCCACCTGCTGCACATCCTCAAGGTGGCCGGTCCCGACCACGTCGGCATCGGCGCCGACTGGGACGGCGGCGGCGGGGTCAAGGGCATGTCCGACATCACCTACCTGCCGCGCATCACCGAGCGCCTGCTCCAGGCCGGCTACACCGAGCAGCAGATCGCCAACATCTGGGGCGGCAACATCCTGCGCGTGATCGAGCAGGCCCAGGCCTACGCCGCCAGGGTCGCGGCCGAAGCCAGCTAAGTCCCGCCGCTGCAGCCCCTCCCCCGCGGGGGAGGGGTCGGCGCGGGGCCGCCCCGCCAGACGGGCGCGCCGGCCCGGCCCGGCAATCGCGCCCAGCCCTGTCAGCAAGGCCACTCCCGCCTACATGCGCTTGGCCTCAACACCGGCATCCGGTCCCCATTCCCGGGCGGGAGACGGAATCCGGCCTGGCGCATTCGCCGGGAGACGGACAACCGCGTGGTGGCCCCGCCCGTGGACCCGGCGGCAGGTTGTTGCATACGCAACCCGCACGCCGGCGCGATGCACGGATAGACTTGCGCCGGTCTGCCACCGGAGTGCCGCCTATGCGCATGGGTCTTGCCGCCAACCGCCTGCACCACGCCACCGAGGATGCCGCGCTGTTCCGCTGGCTGCGCGCCAGTGGCCAGGGCATCCGCGAACTGGGGCTGGAGCTGCACACGGTCGGCCGCACCCATGACGCCATCGTCGCCGCCGGCATGCTCAATGGCCATGCCGGCCTGCACCGCTACCCCTATGGCCGCGAAGGCGGGCTGATGAAGCTGGTGGCCGAGGTGGTGGGCGTGGACGGCGAAGGCCGCACCCTGGACGGGGCGATCTACCTGATCGACCCGGTGGATCCGTCCTCGGCCTTCCCCGAGGCGGTAGCGCTCAAGCGCCAGTGCGTGATCCACGGCAAGCCCTTCATCTCCACCGTGGCCAGCGCCCGCGACTGGGTGGAGAACGAACGCATCCACGCCGGCCTGGAGCCCGACCCGGGCGCCGACCGCTTCCATGCACTGGAAAGCCAGACCCTGGCGCTGATCGCCCACGACGCGATGAAGCCGCAGATGCTGGCCTTCGCCGCCGAGCACTTCGACGTGCTCAGCCGCTTCGCCCGGCGCGTGGCCACCGGCACCACCGGCCAGCGCCTTAACGAGATGGCCTGGAGCCGCGGCTGGCCGCAGGACACGCCCTGGGTGCACCGCTTCCTCAGCGGCCCGATGGGCGGCGATGCGCAGATCGCCGACCTGGTGCTGGAGCGGCGCTGCCAGCGCGCGGTGTTCTTCGAGGACCCCCACGTGGCCCGCCAGCACGAGGCCGACATCCAGCTGCTCGAGCGCGCGGTGACCACGGTCACCGACGATGCGGTGTGCATCACCTCGCCGGCGGTGGCCGCGCGCTGGGTGGCGGCGGTGCGCCGGCGCCAGGCCCTGCGCCCGGCCTGACATGTGCGTTGCCGCCTTCGCCTGGGACGCGCACCCGCGCTGGCGCCTGGTGCTGGCCGGCAACCGCGACGAGTTCCACGCCCGGCCCAGCGCGGCGCTGGCGCGCTGGGAAGACGGTTCGGGCATCGTGGCCGGGCGTGACCTGGAAGCCGGTGGTACCTGGCTGGGCACCGGCCGCGGCGGCCGCCTGGCCCTGGTGACCAATGTGCGCGACCTGCACGCCCCCCAGAACGGGCTCTCGCGCGGGCTGCTGGCCAGCGACTGGCTGCACGGCGATAGCGGTGCCGAGGCCGGATCCGGCGCCCTGCTCGCAGGCGCCGCCGGCTACCGGCCGTTCAACCTGCTGCTGGCCGATCGCCAGCACTGCGCCTGGACCAGCAACCTGCCCGGGCCGCGCCGCGCCCTGGTGGCACCCGGGGTGCACAGCCTGTCCAATGCGGCCCTGGATTCACCCTGGCCCAAGGCCCTGGCCCTGGCCGCGCGCCTGGAGCAGTGGCTCAGGGCGGGTGATGCCGATGACCTGGAGCCGTTGTTCCAGGCCCTGGCCGACGAGCGCCAGTGCCCGGACCAGCAGCTGCCGGACACCGGCATCGGCCTGGAGCGCGAGCGCTGGCTGTCGGCGGCCTTCATCCGCGGCGCCGACTACGGCACCCGCGCCAGCACCGTGGTCCTGCTCGACCGCAATGGTGGCGGCTGCATGGTGGAACGGCGCTGGGGGCCGCTGGGCGTGGCGCTGGGCCAGACGCGGGTGGAGCTGTAGCGCCCCTGGCGGGCGCTGGCGTTGCCGCCGGCATCGGCGACCGCACCCCCGCCCTGGTGCGGCGCGGAGGGGTGAATGCGCGCTATCCGGCGGCAGTGGGATGCAGCTGCAGCAACCAGTGGTTGCCGGCTTCGGGCAGGGGCTCGAACTCGCAGCGCCAGGGCCGGCGCAGGCCATCCTCGCCGCGCAGCGGCAGCAGTTCGCGCAGCGGCTGGCCGCGGTCCAGGCGCGCTTCCAGGCCGCTTTCATCCATGGCTGCGGCCAGGGCAGGGTCCAGCGCGCGCAACTCCAGGCCCAGGGCAACGGTGGCGGCCACGCCGCAGGCGCGGGCAAAGGCCGGATTGGCGAACACCACCCGGCTGCGCGCCGGCTCGCCGCCGCGCTCGATGATGGCCACGCCCTGGCGCAGCCGCGCCAGCGAGGCTTCCAGCAGGGCCAGGTCACGACGGTCGCGCTTGCGCTCCATCAACTCGATCAGCACCCGCAGGCTGCGCGCCGATTCCAGGTGCAAGGGCGACCACGGCCGCGAGCGCCCGCGCACCGTGTCCTGCCACAGCTCGAAGCTCTTGCGCGGCGACAGCCGTCCGGGAATGTCCTCCAGCTTGGCCAGCTGCGGATTGCCGGCCCAGTTCACCGTGCGCACCTGTTCGGCGCGGGTCCACAGCAGGGCGCTGCGCGCCCGGGGCTGCAGCGGCACGTAGACCAGGCCGGCGGCGGCGTCGGCCAGGTCGGCCAGCCCGGGGAACATGCTGCCGATCGCGTCCAGGTGAAGCACGCCGGAGTGGTCGGTCTGGCTGCGCACGCCGGCGCTGGCTTCCAGCGCGGCGCGGATCCGCAGCAGGCCCTCGCGCGAAGGGGTGCGGCCCAGGCGGCTGAGCTGCTCGCCATGGAACACGGCCACGCCATCGGCGTCGACCACGTCCAGCAGGTCGCCGGCCAGGTCGGTGAGCAGGGCCGGGGTGAAGCCGTCGGCCTCGGAGAAGGCGGTGATCAGCTTCTCGCGCACGGTCAGCAGCGACTGCTCCGCCTCGTCGCGGGCGATGGCCTCCAGCGCACCCACCCGCGCGGCCAGCGCCTGGCTGACCGCCTCGCAGGCCGCGCGCACGCCGTGGTCGACGAAGCGCGGCTGGTAATGGTGGCAGGCCACCAGCCCCCACAGGCGGTCGTTGACCACCAGCGAGGTCACCAGGGTCGCGGCCACACCCATGTTGGACAGGTATTCGCAATGCACCGGGGAGACGCTGCGCAGGCCGCAGTCGCCCAGGTCCAGCGGCTGGCCATCGCGCGGGTCCAGTACCGGCTCCACCGGCACCGGCACATAGCCCACGTCCACGATCTGGCGGATGCGGGTACGCAGGTACAGCGCGCGCGCCTGGGCCGGGATGTCGCTGGCCGGGTAATGCAGGCCCAGGTAGCTCTCCAGGTCCGGGCGCCGCACCTCGGCGATCACGTCGCCATGCCACTCCTCGTCGAAGCGGTAGACCATCACCCGGTCATAGCCGGCCAGGGCCTGGATGCCATCGGCGGCGCGGTGCGCGGCTTCGGCCAGGTTTGGCGCCAGGTCGATCTCGCGCTGGGCGCGCAGGGCATCGTCCAGCGACAGGCCCATCGCCCCCGGCGCCGGGGCAGGCTCCAGTTCCAGCAGCCAGCGTCGTGGATACAGGTGCCAGGCCGCGGTCCAGCGCGGCAGGCCGCTGCGCAGCACGGTGCACGGCGCGTGGCCCAGGTGCTGCGCTGCCTGCACCGGACGCAGCTGCGCGGCCTGGGCCGGGTCGCAGCGCAGCAGTTCGTCCCAGCGCCGTCCCTGCACCTGGCCCTTGCCACCAAGCAGTTCGGCCGCGGCGTTGACGCTGGCCTGCAGCACCTGGCCGCTGTCCGGGTCCACCGCCAGCAGGATGCCGTGCGGCTGGATCGAGCCGGGGATATGGATGGGTTCGCGCGCGCAGGCGTCCAGGTCGGGCAGTGCGGTGTGGCTCATGCGCAGGCGGTTTCCTGCTGCCTGGCCGCGGTGGCCAGGCAGTGGTGGAAGTGGGTGAACATCGCCCGTGCCGCCGCCGCGGCCTGCTGCCGTGCAGGGTCGGCAGGCAGGGCCTGTTCGAGGGCGGTGCGGAACGCCGGCCAGCCCGGGCCCGGGTCGGCATCGAAATGACAGATGCGCGCGGCCAGCTGCGGCAGCCGCGCGCGCAGATGGCGCGCGATCAGGCGACCGCCCAGGGCCGAGCCTTCGACCACATAGAGCATGCCCCAGGCCTCCTCCGCGCAGGATGCGCGCGGTGCGGGCGGGGACCCGGCGGGCAACGGCGCATCCAGCGCCAGCAGGTCGCGCTGCAGCCGCGGCGCACGCGGCTGCCAGGGCCAGGCCAGCGCGCGCAGCCAGGCCGCATTGGCCTGTTCCCAGACCGCGTGCGCGGCCAGCAGGCCCTGCAGCACGCCAATGCAGGTGGCCGCGTCCACCGTGGGCGACATCAGCGCGCGCATCAATGGCAGGGCTTCGACCTGCGCATGCAGTCCGGCGGTGGCGGCATGCAGCGCCTGCCAGGCCGGGCCGGGCTCCGCACCGGCGCGCCTGGAAGTCGGAGTGGATCCATCCATCATGCCCGCGAGCCTAGCATCGCCCGCGCCTGCGCGCCGTATTCACCGCGCTGAATCCCCGCTGCGCCGGCCTGCGCGGATTCACCCGCTGCTGAGGCCACGGGCTGCAGTCTGCTGGCCACACCCCTGCAGGAGACTGCGATGAAGCGCACCGCCACTCCCCTCCTTCCAACCCTGCTGCTGGCTGCCCTGTGCAGCGCAGGCGCGCTGGCTGCGCCGCCGGCACACAGCCTGACCGGACCGCAGGTGCGCGAACTGCTGGCCCGCGAGGGCTTCACCCGGATCGACGACCTGGAGTTCGAGGACGGCATGTGGGAGACCGATGCCACCAGCGCCGACGGCAACCGGGTGGATGTGCGGGTGGATCCGCGCACCGGCCGGGTCTACGCCGAAGACCGTGTCTCGCGCCTGAGCGCCGAGGACATCAAGGCCAGGCTGACGGCCGCCGGCTACTCGAAGGTGCACGACCTGGACTTCGAGGACGGGGTGTGGGAAGCCGACGCCGAACGCGCCGACGGCAGTGACGTGAGCCTGCGCATCGACCCGGAGGATGGCCGCATCCTGGCCGAGGAAAACGACTGAGCCGGCCGGCTCAGTCGCCCCGGGCTGCGGCCACCCCGGTGGCCGCAGCCGGACGCGCATAGCGCCAGCCGGCCAGCCAGGCCCCGGCCAGCAGCAGCGCCGCCAGCAGCCAGGGCGCGCCCGGGAACCTGGCCGGTGCGGCGTCGCCGATGAACCAGGCGAACACGCTGGTGTAGAGCACCGGGCCGATGATTCCGGCCAGGCTGACCAGGCTCATGATCGCGCCCTGCACCCGGCCCTGCGCCTCCGGCCCGACCTGGGCGGTGATCAGGGCCTGGGTGGCCGGCGAGGCCAGCGCCCACAGCGCGCTGACCGGCAGGCCCAGGCAGAACAGCCAGCCGCTGCCGGCAAAACCATAGAAGCCGAAGCCGAGCACCCCGCATCCCAGGCCCAGCAGCAGGGTGCGGCGCTCGCCCAGGGCGCGCACCACGCGCCCGACCAGCAGGCCGTTGACGATGATGCTCATCACCCCGGTGGCGGCCAGCACCCAGCTGACCTCGCGCGGCCCCCAGGCGAAGCGGTAGTCGGCAAACAGGACGAAGATGCTGGGATAGACGTAGTGGGCCAGGTTGGCCAGCACCACCACCGCGGCCAGGCCGAACACATGGCGGTACTCGCGCAGCAGCAGCAGGGAACCGAAGGGATTGGCGTGCGACCAGTCAAAGCGCCGGCTGCGGCGCTCGGCCGGCAGCGACTCGGGCAGCACGAACAGGCCGTAGCAGAAGTTGAGCAGGGCCAGGCCGGCGGCAAACCAGAACGGCAGGCGCAGGTCGATCCCGCCCAGCCAGCCCCCCACCAGCGGCCCGACCACGAAGCCCAGGCCAAAGGCCGCGCCAAGCATGCCGTAGCCGCGCGCGCGCCGTTCCGGCGGGGTGACGTCGGCGATATAGGCGTTGGCCGTGGTGAAACTGGCCGCGGCCACGCCGGAGATGATCCGGCCCAGCAGCAGCATCGGCAGCGAATTGGCCAGGGCCATGAACACGAAGTCCAGGCCCAGTCCGAGGCAGGACACCAGGATCACCGGGCGGCGGCCGTAGCGGTCCGACAGCGCGCCCTGGATCGGGGTGCACACGAACTGCACCGCCGCGAAGACCATGCCGAAGATGCCGACCCAGTGCGCGGCGCCAGCCACGTCGCCGCCGGTGAACTGTTCCACCAGGTGCGGCAGCACCGGGATCACCACGCCGAAGGACAACACGTCGATCAGCACGGTGACGAAGATGAAGACCAGCGCGGCCTTGCGCGCGCCGGGATGGACGGGGGCTGCGCTCACGCGGCGACCTCGGTCGAAGCAGGGGAAGGCAGCGGCTGCACGCCGATGCGCTGGACCAGGACATGGCGCTCACCCGGCGCCAGGCGCACCGGATCGTCGCCGGCATTGCCGGCCTCCACGCACAGGAACTGGCGCCAGTGCGCGCCGACATCGGCCATGGCCGCGGCGCCGGCCTGGCCGGGATTCCAGACCACGGTGCTGGCGCTGCCGGAGGTCTCCAGCACGATGCTGCGCCCCAGCAGCGGGTCCTCGATCCGGTAGTGGCCGGCGCCACCGCGGTAGATGCGGTCGCAGCGGCCCGGATCGCGCCGGTCGCGCAGGCTCCAGGCACCGTGCTGGCGATGGCGTGACAGGCCATCGTTCTTGTCCAGGTAGTCCAGTCCGTCCAGGCCATGCACGCACGCGTCCATCGCATCGCCGACGCGGTAGTAGCTGTGCAGGGCTTCGGTGAACTCCACCGTGGCGGCGGTGGGGTTGTCGGTCAGCAGGTGCTGTTCCAGGCAGGCGCCGATCCACAGCTGCATGGACACGGCCAGCCCGCCGGGATCGGCCTGGGTCGGGCACAGTTCGAGGAACACGCGTCCGTCGGCCTCCTCGCGGGCCTGCAGCAGCCGCCAGGACTGGGTGCGCACCCGGCCATGGGCCGGGGCCCGCTGCGGCTGGCCCTCGCGGCCGAAGTAGGGCCAGCACACCGGCACCCCGCCCCGGACCGGGGTGGGAAGTGGCGCCAGCTGCGGCGACAGCCACAGCACCTCCTCGCCGCCCGCGGGCACGAAGGACAGCAGCTGTCCGCCAAAGCAGCCCAGCACCGCGCGCGCGGCCGGGGTCTGGATCCACCAGGCATCAAGCCCGTGGAAGGGCGCGCGGCGCAGGGCCGGGATCGAGGGTTCGGGCAGGTCCATCAGGGCGAGGCGGGAGGCGGGGACGGAGGCGTGGCCAGCGGCGCGGGCGCGTCCCCGGGCGGAGGTCCGGGCAGGGCCAGGGCGGCGGCGGCCAGGGCCTTGAGGATCTTCTGCCCGGCACGGCCGTCGGCGGCCAGGCCCAGGCGCTGCTGCTCGCTGGCGATCGCGCGGCGGGTGGCATTGCCGATCAGGCCGTCGACCTTGCCGATGTCATGGCCACGGGCCAGCAGCAGGGTCTGCAACTGGCGGCGCTCGGCCCGGGACAGGCCCGGATCGTCGGTGGGCCAGGGCGTGGCCAGGCCGCTGCCACCGCGCAGGCGGTCGGCCAGGGTGGCGATGGCCAGGGCATAGCTCTCGGCGGCGTTGTAGGAGTAGATCGCGTCGTAGTTGCGGAATACCAGGAAGGCCGGGCCGCCCTTGCCGGCCGGCAGCAGCAGCGCGGCCGGATCCTGGCCGGGGCCAAGCGCGCTGCCATCGACCCGGGTGATGCCGCGCGCCACCCAGGCCGACAGCGGCTGGCGCTTCGTGCGCCCGGCCAGGGCCGGGTCCAGGTCCGGCGGGATCCGTACCTCGTAGCCCCAAGGCTGGCCGGCGCGCCAGCCCGCCAGCTGCAGGTAGCGCGCGGTCGAGGCCAGGGCATCGGCGGTGCTGCCGACCAGGTCGCGCCGGCCGTCGCCGTCGCCATCGATGGCCACCCGCGCATAGGTGCTGGGCATGAACTGGGTCTGGCCGAAGGCCCCGGCCCAGGAGCCGGTCAGCTGCGGATCGGTGAGGTCGCCGGACTTGAGCAGGGCCAGCAGGGCCAGCAGCTCGCCGCGGAAGAACTCCTGGCGGCGGCCATTGCAGGCCAGGGTGGCCAGCGACACCCGCAGCGGGCGGGTGCCGGTGATCCGGCCGTAGTCGCTTTCCACGCCCCAGACCGCGACCACGGTGGCCGGGTCCACGCCGTGGGCCTGCTGCAGCCGCGCCAGCAGCTCCGCATGCTCGGTCATCCGCGCCAGGCCATCGTCCACCCGCTCCTGGTCCACCAGCCCGGCCAGGTAGTCCCAGATCGGGGTCTTGAACTCGGGCTGTGCGTCCAGCAGCGGCAGCACGCTCATGTCCGGCTGCAGGTCGGCGGTGAGCCGGGCGAAGCTGCCGGCGTCGATGCCGCGCGCGGCGGCCTGCGGCTGCAGCGCGGCCAGGCAGCGGGCGAAGACAGGGTCGGCCTGGGCGCGCGCGGGGGCCGGCAGGAACGCGGCCAGCAGCGCCAGGCCGGCGAGCCGTGCACACACGGGCATCGTCGGACTCCGGATGGGCGGGCCTGCGATTGTAGACGGGCCGCGGCGGCGGCCGGGGCCTCAGCTGACGTCGCCGTCCACGTAGTACCAGCGTCCGCCCTCGCGCACGAAGCGGCTGCGCTCGGCCATGCGCACCGCACTGCCGCCGCCGATGCGGTAGCGGGCCACGAACTCGACCTCGGCGCGGTCGCCGGCGCTGCGGTGCGACTTGACCTGCAGGCCCAGCCACACCACCCGCCGGGAGTCGGGATCTTCCAGGTCCAGGTGCTCGGGGCGGGTCGTGGGATGCCAGGTGGCGCGCAGGTAGTCGGCCAGGCCCAGGACGAAGGCGCTGTAGCGCGAGCGCATCAGCGCCAGCGCGTCCGGCGCCGGCTCGCCGGCGTGCCAGCGGCCGCAGCAGTCCTCGTATTCGCGATCCAGTCCGCAGGGGCAGGACATGGCCATGGCCGCGGGCTCAGGAATGGACCTGGATGAAGCGCAGGAACTCGGCGCGGGTGCGCGCATCCTCACGGAAGCTGCCAAGCATGGTCGAGGTGACCATGCTGACCCCGCGCTTGTGCACGCCGCGGGTGGTCATGCACTCGTGCGAGCCTTCCACCACCACGCCCACGCCCAGCGGGTGCAGGGTCTCCTGGATGCACTGGGCAATCTGCGCGGTCATCTTCTCCTGGACCTGGAAGCGGCGCGCATAGGCATCCACCACCCGCGCCAGCTTGCTGATCCCCACCACCTTGCCGGCCGGCAGGTAGCCGATGTGGACCCGGCCGATGATCGGGGCCATGTGGTGCTCGCAGTGGCTTTCGTATTCGATGCCACGCAGTACGATCATCTCGTCGTACCCGGCCACCTCCTCGAAGGTGCGGGCCAGGTAGTCGTGCGGATCCTCGCGGTAGCCGCTGAACCAGTCAGCGTAGGCCTTGGCCACCCGCCTCGGGGTGTCCACCAGTCCTTCCCGGGCCGGGTCCTCGCCTGCCCAGCGCAGCAGGGTGCGCACGGCCTCTTCGGCCTGTTCCTGGGTGACGGGGGGAAGGGAGCTGGAATCGGTCATGGCGGTGGCCCGCGGGGAGGGGCCGCCCATCGTACCCGACCCGGGGCAAGGCCCGCTCCCGGGGCGGTTCAAGTTCGCCCCGGGCCAGCCGATGGCTTTTCCGGAGGCGTGCCAGGACGGCGCGAAGCGGGGGCGGGTCCAACACGGGAAGGTCGATATGCAGGCACCACAGGGTTGGGCCCGACTGCGCGCATGGCTGGCTGCCGGCGCCGCCGATCCCGCACTGGCCCTGGCCCAGTACCGGGCCTTCTCCGGCCAGATCCCGCTGATGTACGTGATCCTGCTGGCCAATATCTGGGGCCTGGCGGCGGGCCATGCCGCCCTGGCCCCGGCCTGGCTGACCGTGGTCCCGCCGCTGCTGGTCACCCCGGTGTGCCTGTACCGCTGCCTGGTCTGGTGGCGCGCGCGCGGACGCCAGGTCGATGCGCAGCAGGCGCGGGCGGCGGTGGCCACCACCATCCGCCTGGCCTGGCCGATGACCTTCGGCCTGACCGTCTGGGCCCTGGTCCTGTTCCCCTACGGCGACAGCCAGACCCAGGGCCAGGTCGGCTTCTTCATGGCGGTGAGCCTGCTGTCCTCGCTCTACTGCCTGATGCATGCGCCCACCGCCATGCTGGCCATGGCCCTGCTGATGGGTTCGGGCTTCATCCTGCGCTTCAGCCTGGGCGGTCCGCCGGCGCACATGGCCATGGCGGTGAACATGATGGTGGTGCTGCCGCTGCTGGTGCTGATGATGCTGCGCCACTACCGCGAGTTCACCGGCCTGGTCCACGCCCATGTCCATGCCCAGGCGCTGGGCGCGGAAAACCTGCGCCTGGCCAACCTGGACCCGCTCACCGGCCTGCCCAACCGCCGCGCCTTCTTCACCGCGCTGGAGGAAGCCTGCCAGCGCGCGCAACGCAACAACAGCCGTTTTGCCGTGGCCCTGCTGGACCTGGACGGGTTCAAGCCGGTCAACGACCTGCATGGCCACGCCACCGGCGACCAGCTGCTGGTCCAGGTCGGCGAACGCCTGGCGGCGCTGGCCGGCGGCCGCTTCCACGTGGCACGCCTGGGCGGCGACGAGTTCGGCCTGGTCCTGGAGGGGCTGGAGGACGATGCCGCGGCCACCGCCTTCGCCCACCAGGTCTGCGCGCGGATGCAGGCGCCGTTCACCCTGCAGGACATCAGCCTGCAGGTGGCCGCGAGCATGGGCCTGGTGGTGTACCCGGACCTGGCCGGCAATGCCGTGGACCTGTACGAGTGCGCCGACTACGCCCTGTACGAGGGCAAGCGCAGCACCCGCGGCGGGGTCAGCCTGTTCTCCACCGGCCACCACCGCCGGATCCAGCACGACGCGGCCATCGAGCAGGCGCTGCGCGGCGCCGACCTGCACACCGAGCTGTCGGTGGTGTTCCAGCCGATCGTGGACATCCACAGCCACGCCACCGTGGGCTTCGAGGCGCTGGCACGCTGGCACAGCCCGGCCCTGGGCCTGGTGCCACCGGCCGACTTCATCCCGGTGGCCGAGCGCATGGGCCTGGTCACCCAGCTGACCCGGGTACTGCTGGCCAAGGCCCTGGCCGAGGCGGTGACCTGGCCGGAGGACGTGGGCCTGTCGATCACCTTTCGGTGCACGACCTGGGCACCAGCGAGGAGGTGCGCAGCCTGGTCGAACTGGTGCAGGCCAGCGGCGTGCACCCCGGGCGGATCGACATGGAGATCACCGAGACGGCGGTGATGCAGGACCTAGCCCAGGTGCAGTGGGCCGCCGGCCAGCTGCGCGGGCTGGGTTGCGGCGTGACCCTGGACGACTTCGGCATCGGCTTCTCCACCCTCAGCCGCCTGCTCGCCCTGCCGCTGACCCGGATCAAGGTGGACCGCCGCTTCGTGCGCGCCATCCACGACAGCCCGACCAGCATCAAGATCGTGCGCTCGCTGCTGACCCTGGCCCGGGACATGGAAGTGGGCTGCGTGATCGAGGGCGTGGAGACGGTGGCCGAACTGGACGTGCTGCGCGAGCTGGGTGCGCAGCTGATGCAGGGCTACCTCTGCGCGCGGCCGATGACCCCCTCGGCCATCTCCTGCTGGCTGCGCGATGAAGCCAGCCTGGCGGTGCTGCGCCACGGCGCGGCCTGAGCGGCCCGTCGGCCCTCTGCTAGAGTGCCGGCAGCCGCACGGGCACCCCATCCCAAGCCGACAAGGAGAAGTTGATGCTGTCTGTTGCCCGCCGCCGCCAGGCGGCCCGCTGCGCCCTGGCCCTGGCCTGTACCCTGCCCCTGCTGGCCAGCGCCCAGTCCATGCTCAAGGTTGGCGAGCGCATTTCCGGCGAGATCACCAGCGGCAGCCGCCTCAACTACAGCGACGGCAGCCGCAGCAACACCTACGTCCTGGCCCTGGCCAGGGATGAGGCCGTGGTCCTGCGCACCGAGGGCGCCCTGTGCGCGCGCCTGGCGGTGTTCGAGCAGGGCGCCCTGCTGGCCGATTCGTTCCGCAGCAGCATGGAAGGCTGTGAGGGCGGCAACGGCAGCAGCCACCTGTCCTTCCGCGCCCCGGCCGACGGCCGCTACGAGGTGGCCGTGAGCGGCATCGGTCCGCGCGCCTACGGCCCCTACCGGCTGCAGGTCGAGCCGCTGCAGGCCTATGCCGGCGGTCCGCTGGCCGCGGGCAGCCGCTTCATCGACCTGCTGCGCCCGGGCGTGGGCAACGAATACGTGCTGGAGGTCCCGGCCCTGGGCCAGTACGTGATCGACCTGCGCTCCAGCGAGTTCGACCCGGTGCTGGTCCTGGCCGGCAACGAGGTGCAGATGGAAGACGACGATGGTGGCAGCGGCCTGGATGCGCGCATCCGCGTCCTGCTCGAGCCGGGCCGCTACACCCTCGGTGCGCGTTCGGTGGACCGCGAGGCCAATGGCGCCTTCGAGCTGGAAGTGCGCCAGCAGCCGCTGCCCGAGGGCACGGAGCTGCGCAATGGCGGCGCGCTCGAGGCCGATGGCGCGGCCATCACCGGCAGCATCGCCGGCAGCGCGCGCACCTACGAGCTGGTGCTGGACCAGCGCCGCCTGGTGACCGTGGACCTGGCCAGCGAGGACTACGACGCCTACCTGGAGATTTCCGGCAGCCAGGCCCGGGTGCGCGACGACGACAGCGCCGGCGAGGGCAATTCGCGCATCATCGCCGTGCTCGATCCGGGCACCTACACCGTCCACGCCGGCTCGCTGGGCAGCGGCAGCGGCGTGTTCACCCTCAGCGCCAGCACCGCCCCGGCACCGGCCGGCAAGCCCGCCAGCCTAGCCGTGGGTGGCTCGGCCAATGGCGAGCTGGTGGTGGCCGGCAAGGACCGCTACCTGGTCAACATCACCCGCGCCGGCACCTATCGCTTCCAGGCCAGCGGCAGCTCCCGGCTGGACCTGATGCTGGACCTGGTCCAGGGCGGGCAGCGCCTGGACGATGACGACGACTCGGCCGGCGGCAACGACCCGGCGATCGAGGCCGAGCTGGCCCCGGGCAGGTACGAAGTGGTGGTCTCGGCCTGGAGCCGGGGCGCCGGCCGCTATCGCCTCAGCGCCAGCCGCGTGCGCTGAGCCGCCAGGTCCTGGCAACCCGACCGATGGCCGCCGCAGGGTGGCCATCGCGTTTGCGGGCCGGACCGCTCTAGCCGCAGGCCGGGGCCTTGCGCACAATGCCCCCACCCTTGGTTCCACCGGAGTGATCCCGTGCCCGTCCCGCCCCGCAACACCCTGGCCCTGGCCCTGATGCTCGCCCTGCCCCTGGGCCTGGCCGCCTGCTCCAAGCCGGCCGAACCGGCCGCCAGCGCCGCCGCCAGCGCCTCGGCCGAGGAAATCGCCGCCGAGACCGCGCGCCTGAATGCCTGGTTCGACGCCAAGTACGAGGAACAACTGCAGTTCAGCCCGATCCAGCTGGCGATGCTGGGCCGCAAGGAACTGAACGACCGCATCGACGACCTGTCCGAGGAAGGGGCGCGCAAGGAACTGGCCTGGCTGGAAGCCTCGGTGAAGGAGATGGAATCGAGCTTCGATTACGCCAGGCTCGACCCCGAGGCGCAGCTGTCCTGGGACCTGTGGAAGAAGCAGTACGAGAGCAAGCGCGATGGCATGGCGTTCCTGCTCCACGAGTACCTGTTCGACCAGATGGGCGGACTGCAGAACTTCGTCCCGACCTTCCTGATCAACTTCCACAAGGTCGAGGACGAGGCCGACCTGGTGGCCTATATCGGCCGCATCGGCGCCGTGGCCACGGCCTTCGAGCAGGGCCTGGAGCGCGCCCGCGCTTCGGCCGCCGCCGGCATCAGCCCGCCCCGTTTCGCCTGGGAAGGCGTGATCGCCCAGTCCCGCAAGGTCATCAGTGGCGCGCCCTTCGACGGCGGCGCCGACAGCGCGCTGTGGACCGACGTCCAGGCCAAGGCCGACGCCCTGGTCAAGGACGGCAAGCTGGAGGCCGCGCGCGCCGGGGAGCTCAAGCAGCAGGCGCGCGCCGCCCTGGTCGGGCAGCTCAAGCCGGCCTACGAGCGGCTCATCGCCTTCGCCACCGAGCAGGCGGCCACCGCCGCGGTCAACCCGACCGGCGTGGGCAGCACCCATCCCAACGGCGCCGAGTATTACGCCTACCGGATCAAGCAGAGCACCTCCACCTCCATGAGCGCCGAGGAGATCCACCAGCTCGGCCTGTCCGAGGTGGCGCGCCTGCGCGGCGAACTGGAGCAGGTGCAGAAGCAGATCGGTTTCGAGGGCGACCTGGAGGCCTTCTTCAAGCATGTGCAGACCGACCCGGCGCGCCTGTACCCCAATACCGACGCCGGCCGCCAGGCCTACATCGACGACGCCACCGCCAAGATCGAGAACATCAAGCAGCACCTGCCGGAATTCTTCGGCCTGCTGCCCAAGGCCGACCTGGTGGTCAAGCGCGTGGAGGCCTTCCGCGAGCAGGACGGCGCGGCCCAGCACTACTACCCCGGCACCCCGGACGGCAGCCGGCCGGGCATCTACTACGCCCACCTGTCGGACATGAACTCCATGCCCAAGACCGAGCTGGAGGTCATCGCCTACCACGAAGGCCTGCCCGGCCACCACATGCAGATCTCCATCGCCCAGGAGCTGACCGGGATCCCGGTGTTCCGCACCCAAGCCTTCGACACCGCCTATGCCGAAGGCTGGGGCCTGTACTCGGAGTGGCTGGCCCAGGAGATCCCGGGCACCTACGAGGATCCGTATTCGCAGTACGGGCGGCTGATGTCGGAGATGTGGCGCGCCATCCGCCTGGTGGTGGACACCGGCCTGCACGCCAAGGGCTGGACCGAGGAGCAGGCGGTGGAGTATTTCCGCGCCAACAGCTCGGTGCCCGACGCGGCGATCCGCTCGGAGATCCAGCGCTACCTGGTCAACCCCGGTCAGGCCACCGCCTACAAGATCGGCATGATCCGGATCCAGCAGCTGCGCCGGAAGGCCGAGGAAGCGCTGGGCGAAAAGTTCGACATCCGCGGCTTCCACGACGCCGTGCTGGGCGGCGGCGGCATGCCGATGGACCTGCTCGAACGCCGCGTGGACCGCTGGATCGCGCAGCAGCAGGCCGGCTGATCCCGGGCCTGCGGCCCGCACCACCCGGAGGGCCAGGCCATGCCTGGCCCTCCGTCTTTCAGGACAGGGCCGCGCGCGCGCCGCCCAGCAACCGGGCCGGCAGCATCAGCAGCGCGCGCAGCAGGGCAAAGGCGGCCTCGAGGGTGAGCCCGAGCAGGCGCAGCGGCAGGCACAGCAGCCACAGCAGCGGCCAGGCCAGCAGCGCCAGTACCGCCAGTGGCCAGCACAGCACCAGCAGCAGGCACCACAGGGTCAGCAGCAACAGGGTCTTCATCGTTCCCTCCTCCGGTTCAGGCGCGGACGCGGGCCGCAGGGACCAGGTGCAGCTGGAACATGCCCAGGTCCAGGCGCAGGCCCCGGCGCAGCGGCGAGCCGGCCCAGGCGCGTGCCAGCGGTCCGCGCCACTGCAGCGGCAACCGCGCCCACAGCGCCTGCAGCGACTCCGGGCGCAGTGGCCACGGCCAGGCACGCAGGGCGCAGTCCTGCTCGGCCCCGCGTACCCGGCCCGGCTGCGGCAGGGCCAGGTGCAGCGAGGCGCACAGCGGCAGCGGCGCGGCTGCACCCATCTGCGTGGCGGGCGCCGGCGCCGGGGGGGCGCCGCCGGCCGGGCGCGCCACGGCCAGGCACGCCAGCAGGCAGGCCAGGATCAGGACGATGCGCGGGAACATGGTGGGGCTCCTTGCACGGGTCCGGCGTCAGTGCCGTGGCCCGCACCCTCGTCCAGGGGCCGCGGTCCAATCAAGCGGCTTGCGACGAGGCCCGGCAGGCGGCGACGAAACCCGGCCACGGCGGATGAATCGCGCCCGTCCGGCGCGGCCCGGCGCCGGGTTGCGCGGATTGCGCCCGGGCCGGCCGGCTCGGCCCGCCCGCCCCCACCGCCCTGGCAGGCGCGGTGCTCACCCGCCCCCGGCTAGGCTGGGCCCATGCGCGTGCTGATCCTGACCTACGGCTCCGAGGGCGATACCCGTCCCCTGGCCGCCCTCGGCCATGCCCTGGTCCAGGCCGGGCACCAGGCCCATCTGCTGGCCGATGCCGCGACCCTGGGCAGCGCCCGTGCCCTGGGCCTGCCCTGCACCGCCCTGGCCGGGGACATCCACGCGGCCATGTCCGCCGAAGGCTCGATGCGCCGGATCGAGGCCAACCTCAGCCGCCTGACCATCGCCCACAGCGCGCAGTGGCTGCAGCAGGCCCTGGCCCTGGGCGCCGGCTGCGACCTGCTGCTGGTGTCCGGCCTGGCCGCCTTCGTGGGCCTGTCGGCGGCCGAGGCACTGGGTGTGCCGGCGGTGGGCGCGATGCTGATCCCGATCTCGCCCACCGCCCGGTTTGCCTCGCCCTTCCTGCCCTTCACCCCGCCGCGGCTGTTCAACCGGGCCAGCCACCTGCTGTTTGGCCATGCCTCCTGGCGCCTGTTCCGGGCCGCGACCAACCGCGCCCGCGCCCAGGCCGGCCTGCCCCCGCGGCAGCGGCCGTGGACCGACCAGCCCATGCTGTACGGGATCTCGCCCAGCCTGCTGCCGAGCCCGCCGGACTGGCCCGGCAATGCCCACCTGACCGGGCAGTGGCTGGCCCCGGCCCCGCCCGGCTGGTCCCCGCCACCGGCATTGCTGCAGTTCCTGGAGGCCGGCGAGCCGCCCGTGTACGTGGGCTTCGGCTCCATGGGTGGCTTTGACACCGCGCGGGTTCGCGAGGCGGTGGTGCATGCGGTGGGCGGGCGCCGGGCCGTGTTCCACCGGGGCTGGAGCGGGATCGATCCGGCCAGCCTGCCGCCCAACTTCCATCCCATCGACCCGCTGCCGCACCAGTGGCTGCTGCCGCGCTGCGCCGCGGCCATCCACCACGGCGGCTCGGGCACCACCCACACCGTGGCCCGGGCCGGGGTTCCCGCGGTGGTGCTGCCTTTCGCCGGCGACCAGTTCTTCTGGGCCGCGCGCCTGCGCCGGCTGGGGATCATGCGCCACCGCCTGGCCGCGCGCAGCGTGCGCCCGGGGGCGCTGGCCGCGGCCCTGGATCACGCCCTGCGCGCGGAGGTGCGCGCCCGCGCCGCGGCCCTGGGCGAGCGCATGCGGGCCGAGGACGGGCTGGGCGCAGCGGTGGCCCTGCTGCGGCGCTACGCAGGCGCTTGACCGGAACAGGCCCGGCGCCGGGACGTTTGGCACGTGCCCCCGCGCCCGGCGCGGGTCCATGCTCGACCCATGCCCGCAGGACCGCTGGCCGGCCCGGGCCCGTCCCCAATTCCGGAGCTCTCCATGCTGCGCAAGCTGCTACTGTCTTCGGCGATCGCCCTGGCCCTGTCGGCCTGCGGCGAACGTTCCGCCACCGATACCGCCATGCCCGATTCCACCGCCGCCGCGCCCGCCCAGGGCGAGAACCCGCTGCTGTCCGCCAGCCCCCTGCCGTTCCAGGCTCCGCCGTTCGACCGGATCAAGGACAGCGACTACCAGCCGGCCATCGAGGAAGGCATGCGCCAGCAGCTGGCCGAGGTGCGGCAGATCGCCGACAACCCCGAGCCGCCCACCTTCGCCAACACCATCGAGGCCCTGGAGCGCAGCGGCGCCCTGCTCAACCGCGCCGCGGCCGTGTTCATGGCCATGACCTCGGCCCACACCAACCCGACCCTGCAGGCGGCCGAGGAAGTGCTGGCGCCCAAGCTGGCCGAGCACAGCGACGCCATCCACCTGGACCCGAAGCTGTTCGCCCGGGTCAAGGCCGTCTACGAACAGCGCCAGGACCTGGGCCTGAGCGAGGAACAGAAGACCCTGGTCGAGCGCCGCTACGAGAAGTTCGTGCGCTCCGGCGCCCTGCTCTCGGAGGCCGACCAGGCCGAGCTGCGCAAGCTCAACAGCGAGGAGTCCTCGCTGACCACCGCCTTCGGCGCGCGCCTGTTGGCCGCGACCAACGCCGGCGCGGTGCTGGTCACCGACAAGGCGCGCCTGGAAGGCCTGGACGAGGCCAGCATCGCCGCCGCCGCCGAAGCGGCCAAGGCCGCCGGCAAGGACGGCTGGCTGCTGGTGCTGCAGAACACCACCCAGCAGCCGGTGATGGGCGCGCTCAAGGACCGCAGCCTGCGCGAGGAGATCCTGGCCGCCTCGATGAACCGCGCCGCCCGCGGCGACGACAACGACACCCGCGCCACCATCCAGCGCCTGGCCCAGCTGCGCGCACGCAAGGCCCAGCTGCTGGGCTACGAGAACTATGCCGCCTACGCCATTGCCGACCAGATGGCCGGCACCCCGCAGGCCGCGCTCAAGCTGCTCACCGACACCGTGCCGGCGGCCACCGCCCGCGCCCGCTCCGAGCTGGCCAAGATCCAGGCCGTGGTCGACGCCCAGGGCGGCGGCTTCCAGGCCGGCGCCGCCGACTGGGACCACTACGCCGAGCAGGTGCGCAAGGCCGAGTACGACCTGGACGAGTCGCAGATCCGGCCGTACTTCGAGCTGGACCGCGTGCTCAGGGACGGCGTGTTCTTCGCCGCCCACGAGCTGTACGGCGTCACCCTCAAGGAACGCAAGGACATCCCGGTCTACCACCCGGACGTGCGCGTGTTCGACGTGTTCGACGCCGACGGCACCCAGCTGGCGCTGTTCTACCTGGATCCGTTCAAGCGCGAGAGCAAGCAGGGCGGCGCCTGGATGGGCAACTTCGTCGAGCAGGACGGCCTGGCCGGCACCATCCCGGTGATCTACAACGTGGAGAACTTCGCCAAGCCCGCGCCTGGCCAGCCGGCGCTGCTGAGCCTGGACGACGTGACCACCCTGTTCCACGAGTTCGGCCACGCCCTGCACGGGATCTTCTCCAGGACCACCTACGCCAGCATCTCCGGCACCAACGTGCCGCGCGACTTCGTCGAGTTCCCCTCGCAGTTCAACGAGCACTGGGCGCTGGACCCGAAGGTGTTCGCCAACTACGCCCGCCACTACCAGACCGGCGAGCCGATGCCGAAGGACCTGGTGGAGAAGATGGTGCGCGCGCGCACCTTCAACCAGGGCTATGCCACCACCGAGTACCTGGCGGCCGCCCTGCTCGACCTGGCCTGGCATACCCTGCCGGCCGAGGCCGGGGCCAAGGACGTGGATGCCTTCGAGCAGGAAGCCCTGGCCCGGTACAAGGTGGACCTGGCCGCGGTGCCGCCGCGCTACCGCACCAACTACTTCAGCCACGTCTGGGGTGGCGGCTACGCGGCCGGCTACTACGCCTACTTCGGCGCCGAGGTGCTGGACCATGACGCCTTCCAGTGGTTCCGCGAGAACGGCGGCCTGACCCGCGAGAACGGCAGGATCTTCCGCGAGAAGATCCTGTCCATCGGCAACTCGCGCGACCTTGCCAAGGCCTACCGCGAGTTCCGCGGCAAGGATCCCAGCGTGGAACCGCTGCTGGAGTTCCGCGGCCTGAAGTAAGCCGCCTGCCGGCATGGCAACACACGGAAGGCCCGCGCACGCGGGCCTTCCTTTTTTCCCCGCCCGCCTGCGCGGCCCGTGACCGTGGTCATGCCAGCTTCCGGCACTGCCCGGCGGCAGGCGCGGCGGCAAGGATGCGCACATCCTCTAGAGCATCCATCGCCCCATGAAGCGCCAGTTCCTGTTCCTCGCCCTGGCCCTGTCCGCTACCGCCCTCCCCGCCTCCGCCGCCGAACCGCACCGGGTCACACCTTCCGACCTGCACCTGGAGCACCTGCGCCCGGCGCAGCTGAGCTACCTGGTGTACATGCACGCCGGGCCCGGCAGCGGCACCAAGCGCCCGGTGCTGGCCAACTTCTCGGTCTCGCGGCAGACCGTGGACGGCACGCCCGCCTGGGTCATCACCCACGCCTGGGAGGACCCCGACGGCACGGTGCACACCGCGCGCACCGTGCACGTCGCGGCCGACATCGCCACCCTCTCCCAGGACGCCACCTGGGTGCGTTCCGGCCAGCGCATGTCCTCCCACGTGGTCCCCGCCCGGGGCGAGGGCCGCGCCGAGGGCGAATGGCCGGAGGCCGCGCGCCAGCGCCTGGAGCCCGGCTTCCAGGCCATGCAGGACGGCTGGTGGATGAACTGGCACAGCGACCTGACCCTGCTGCCGCTGCTGCCCTACGAGAAGGGCGGCACCCTGCGCATCCGCCTGTTCGACGTGGGCATGCCCGCGCCGCTGGACGTGGACTACACCGTGCTCGGCGAGCGCACCCTGGCCGGTGCCGACGGCCGCCGCTACGACTGCTGGCTGGTGGAAACCGAAAGCGGCAACCCCGGCGGCGACGCCTTCCAGCGCTTCTGGATCGACAAGGCCAGCCGCGTGGTGGTCAAGGAAGAGGACAACTTCAACGGCCAGTACCGCAGCAAGTACCTGCTGGCGGTGCCGGTCAGCCTCGAGTTCCCCGCCCCGGAGGACGGCAAGCAGGGCTGAGGCGGGACCGGCGAACTGCCGGACCCGGTGCCCTTCCGGCAGTCCCCCACGAGGGCCCGCGCGAGCGGGCCTTCATGTTTTCCCGGGAGCGCCGGGGAAATCGTAAATAAATCCGCCGGGCGCAGGACCCAAGTCGTTGATCCTTCCGGGTATTGCGCCCGGATTGCCTCCCGGATATCGTCAACGGAATCGTAAAGAAACGGATGCCCATGGCGCGCCGCCCTTCCGCCACCGTGGAAGACCTGCTGGCCCTGCTCGCTTCCGGCGAGCCGATGGCTGCCTCGACCCTGGTGCAGCAGCTGGGCGTCACCCGCCCGGTGGTGCTGCGCCTGCTGCGCGAGGCCGGCGACCGCGTCCTGCAGGTCGGCAACGCCCGCGCCACCCGTTACCTAGCGCGCGCCGACAGCGATGCCGGCAACGCCTGGCCCCTGTGGCGGATGCGACCTGACGGCACGGTGGAGGAACTGGGCAGCGTGTACCTGCTGCGGGGCGAACGCTTCCAGTTCCTCGCCGCCGGCGAGTGCCCCAACCTGCTGCATCCGGTCGACGCCATGCCCGGCCACTTCCCGGGCCTGCCCTGGTTCCTGGACGACCTGCGCCCGCAGGGCTTCCTCGGCCGCAACCTGGCCCATCGCCTGGGCCCTACGCTGGGCGTGCCGACCGACCTCAACCGCTGGCGCCAGCGCGACGTACTGCTGGCCATTACCCGCACCGGCGGCACCCACATCGGTGACCTGCTGCTGGGCAGCACCGCCCTGCAGCTGGCGCTGGCGGAAGCCGACTCGCCCTCCGATGCGCTCGCGGCCGGGGAACGGCCGCAGCGCTACTCGGCCTGGGCCGAGGACGCCCTGGCGGGCGAGGAGGTCGGATCCTCCCCCGGCGGGGAGCAGCCCAAGTTCACCAGCACCGTGCTCGACGCCGGGGAACGCTACGCCGCGCTGGTGAAGTTCGCGCTGCGCGACGGGCAGCAGGCCACCACGCGCTGGGCGGACCTGCTGGTGTGCGAGCACCTGGCCCTGCAGAGCCTGGCCGCCCATGGCCTGGCTGCCGCCGCTTCGGAGCTGGTCGAGGCCGAGCGCCACCTGTGCCTGGAGGTGCGCCGCTTCGACCGCACGCCCGGCCACCTGGGCCGCCACGGCTTCGTCTCGCTGCAGTCGCTTGATGCCGCGTTCCTGGGCAGCGGCGAACGCGACTGGGGCCTGGTCGGCGAACAGCTGCTCCAGTCCGACTGGATCACGCCGGACACGGCGCGGGACATGGCCGTGCTGCACTGGTTCGGGCGCCTGATCGGCAACAGCGACATGCACCCCGGCAACCTCGGTTTCCACCTTGTCGACGCCGGCCCGCTGCCGCTGGCGCCCGCCTACGACATGCTGCCGACGTACCTGGCCCCGTCCCGCACCGGCGCCGTGCGGCCCGCCGAACCGCTGGTGCTCGCGTCGCCCGAACGCGGCGGCCAGGCGACGCACATCGCGCGCGCGGCCGCGGCAGCCATCGACTTCTGGGAAACGGTTGCGGACTCGGCCCGGATCCGTGGCGAGGAAGTGCGCGCGGCGGCGCGCGCCAACCGCGACGCCGTGGCCCGCTTCGTGCAGACGTTTGCGAGCTAACCGTTAGCCAGCATCTTCATCCGTTGCCATTTCCTCCGGTGTAACCGACAGCTGATGCTCAAGCCACTTCTTCGATTCTTCGTCCTGCCTCATGAGACTTCTTTCGATGGCAAGGGTTTCACGGTATTGGGCAGCCTGTGCCGCAATCGTCCATACCGCATGCGCACCCGAAGTCTCCACGACATCACGAAGCTCTGAGATCGCAACCCGGAAGAACTCTTTCCTCGGATTTACCTTGTTAACCTGCGCAGTAACGAAACGTTTGTGGAGCGAGTTCTCAAGTGCCGGGGCATCTTCCGACCAAATCATTGCGTGCACGTCGAAGGGGAAGGGGACACTCGCATCGCCCAGCTCCCTGACGCGGTCAAATGGATCCAAGCGCCGCGTCATACCGATCTTGAACACGTTCTCCCCGAACGATCCAATGTTGGATATGACGTAAACGTGCCCGGCCTTTGTCTGCTGAGCCATGGACATGGCACGTTGATTCTTGGCTTCCACCTCGGCGAGTCTAGCCTGTAGGTCCGCAAGCTTGAGTTCGTACTGAGCACGCTGCTCCTCCGTTGCCCTCAAAGCCTGCTCCTGCACCTTAGCAATGACCTTCTGGATGGCTTCCTCTTCCTTGGCAGCCTGGACCGACCAGCCTTTCGTAGACATCCGGACGCCATAATTCATGGCAATGACCGAGGTGTTTATGGGCAACAGCAAGCAGTACACGGATGAGTTCCGGGCCGAGGCGGTGAAGCAGG
>Ga0182793_1000481_pt1 | contig 30968 bp, 31 predicted proteins | sample Passage237A_FD_130498 | JGI IMG/M metagenome (GOLD analysis project Ga0182793, IMG submission 130498) | Cellulose adapted compost microbial communities from Newby Island Compost Facility, Milpitas, CA, USA - Passage2 37A (version 2) (version 2) ... | reverse complement strand
GGTTTCAAAAATGGATCGTTATTCCAAAGGGTATAGCACGGCGGCGGGGGTGGCACAACCGCTTATGGTAAGATTATCCGGCGCGAGGGCCTTGAAATCCCTTGGCTTTTTTAACAGCCGCTGGCGTATTTCCGTAACCCTCCAGCGCTGCCTGCAAAAGGGGCGAGAGATTCGTCCGTCCGCGCAGCTGCGCAAGATCCAGCGCGTTGCGCGCATAGCGGTCCTGCAAGCGCGGATCCGCCCCGTGAGCGAGCAGCAGGGAGACCAGTTCCGGCTTGTCGCTTTCGATCGCTTTCATCAGCGGCAGTTCATCCGATGCGGGCAGGTTGGGATTGGCCCCTGCCTGCAACAGCCGCGCGACCATTTCCGCATTGCCGCCGCCGACGGCGCACATCAGCGCATGCGCGCCCGCGGGCGTGACGGCATCGGGATCGGCCCCTGCGGCCAGAAGCTTTTCAACCATCTCCATATCGCGGTTGCGCACGGCGGCATGCAGCATGAAATCCGCCCCGCGCACGCAGATGTTCACATCCACCTTGCCGCTGTCCAGCAGGTAATGCGCGGTGTCGCGGTGCTGGTAAAAAATCGCATCGTAAAGCGCGGCGGCGCGGCGTTGCGCGGCGAGGGTTGCGTCGGTTTCCGGCTCCACTTCCTCCAGAAAATAGCGCGCGGCTTCGGTGCCGCCGTTCCAGCCTGCCACGCAAAGCGGCGTGCGGCCCTGGTCATCCGGCTGGTGCGGATCGGCGCCGAGGCGGATCAGGGCGCGCGCGGCCGCCGCATTTTGTTCAAAGGCGGCGGTATGCAGCGGCGTGTAAAGACAGGTATGGGACACCTTGTTGATATCCGCATGGCCTTCCACCGTCAGGATGTGGATCATGCGCAGGTCATTCGCCATCACGGCGGCATGCAGCGGCGTTTGCATCAGGCTGTCGGGGATATGCGGATCGGCGCCTGCGGCCAGCAGTTTTTGCGCGGCCGCGTGGCTGCGCGCGCGCACCGCTTTCATCAGCGGCGTATCCTTGCCGATTTTCTTTTGCCGGTTGATATCCGCCGCCGCGCCGTGCGCGAGCAGCATGTCCAGCGCGACGATATCATCCTGCATGGCGGCCAGATGCAGCGCGTTTTCATCATTGATGCGCCGCGCGGCGGCATCCGCGCCGCCTGCCAGCAAAAAGGCCATCATGTCATGCTGTTTTTGGAACTGCGCGGCCATCAGCGGCGTGGTGCCTTCCTTGTCCGCCGCATTGATATCCGCGCCGTGCGCCAGCAGCAGGGCAGCCATATCCCTGTCGCCGTTTTGCGCGGCGATCATCAGCGCCGTGCCGAAGGCGCTTGTTTGATCGATGCCGTCGGTAGAGAAGGACAGGATCAGCTCTGCCGCCGCCCTGTCGTTTTTTTCGACGGCATAGACAAGGGCGCTGCGGCCCAGACCGTCGGGCGCGTAGATATCGGCGTTTTCCGACAGCAGGTCGCGCAAGGCGGCCAGATGCCTCGCATCCATCGCGGCATGCAGCGGCGTTGTCAAAGCCTCCGGCGGGTTTTTCGCGTTATGGCTGCGCGCGCGGCGGCGGAAAATGTCGGAAAGCTTGCTCATGCCTGCGGGCCTTTCGGTTGCGGCGCGGGGGCGTTGCGTGGTGCGGCGATCTCGGCAAAGCTCGGCGCCTGCCATGCGGCCGCCGCCGCATTTGCGGGGTTTTGACGGCGAATATCCTGCACCTGACGGACGATATCCAGCGCGTGCGCGCTGACGGCGCGGAACAGCGGCGCGGCCAAATCCACATGCGCTTTGTTCTTTGCAAGATAGGCCATGCTATGCGCATCGATATCGCGCATCAGCGCTTCGGGCGCGGTGGCGTTTTGAAAATGCGCGGGGTTTTGCAAGACATCGGCATCATAGGCGGCGAGCTTGCGCAGGATCACATTCTCGTACGTCATGCGCAAACCCGTATCGCCGTAGAAACCTTTGAAACAGGCGGCCATGAATTTGTCGGTTGCAATGCTGCCGTCCTCGATCTTCGGGCGGGCGTGCCGCAACAGGGCCTGCACAAAACGGTTTTCGCTTTTCGCCGCCGCCATATCAAGGATATGCGGAAAGGCCAGCGGCGCGGCTTTGGCATCCGCCGTTGCGGCGGCGGGGAAGGACAGTTCCGCCGCGATCTGCATTTCATGCGCGCGGGCATCGGCCTCCATTGCCAGCAGTTTGAAAATGGCGTTGAGCGGCTGGTCGTGCCGCACGTTCACATCCATGCCGCCGTTGACCTTCTGGCTGACATGCGTCAGCTCATGCCCCAGCGTGAGGGCGAGCAGGCGCGGATCGGTTTCCTTCGCCAGAAAAATCAAACGCTGTTCATGATCGACATAGCCGCGCAGTTTTTCGGCGGGATCGTCTTCCATCATCACAATCACGTATGCCGCATTTTGCGCGGCATCGGCCAGACGGCGCGCCGTGGGGCTTTGCGACAGGATGAAAATCGCTTCCTCGATCACCGGCTCGAAGCCGTGCAGCGCCGGCGTGTCATAGACATCCAGCGGCAGGATCTCTGCGGCCTTGCCTTGCGGGCGCGCATAGGCGGGCAGGCGGGCGGTCTTTGGGCGGTGGCCGTTGAAATCATCGGGCAGCGGCATGGTTTCGCTCTTGCAGGGTTGAAATCTGACATAACGTAGCACAGGGCGAAAACGATACCAAAGGGTCTTTTCAGAATGCGGCGAGAGGCGGAAAATATAGTTATATTAATCAATGGTTTAGAATTTCGCGCGATAATGAAAGAAGCGTGCAAAACGGCTTTGGCGGCGGCGCCGAACCGTTCGCCGCTGGAGGCGGCGGAGAAAAACCCTATTTATATTGTATATACATAAAGCGGAAAAACCGCGTTTCACGCGGGGCCGCAGGCGGCAGGCGCGAGAAGGTTGTTGCGGTATGCCGTTGAGTCACATAGTATTTCAGAGGTCGTATTCTTGGGGACAGGCGGCGGATTCTCCGCCCGCGGAACAACTGTCCAGCTATGAAGCCGCAAAATTCCAGGGGCAACGGCATATTGGGGCGTTGCCAAAGAACATGCGAGGGGATGAAAAAACATGTCTGATGCCGGTCGCGATAACGAAGAAAACGAAAACGGTTTGGAGACACAAACCGCAGACGTAAACGCGCCTGCCGCCGAAGAAGTTCCCGCCGCCGCGGCCAGCCCGCTGGCCGGCCTTGCCAAGGTATTGGGCAGCAAGCCTGTCGCCGCCGCGGCCGCCAAACCCGCCGCCAAGCCGCAGGGCGGCAAGGGCGCCGGTGTCAGCCAGGACGGCAAGGCGCCGCCGGTGCAAATGCCCTCCGGCCCGCTGGTTTCCGTTGTCACCCGTAACGAGTTTTACCGCGACGGCTTCCGCAAGATGATCAACCTTGCGATTTTCGAGGCCATCATCATCGTCGGCCTGATTCTGACGCTGATTGTTTACATCAGCAACTCCAAGGCGCAGGACCGTTATTTCGCGACGACGGCGGACGGCCGCATCATGCAGCTTGTGCCGCTGGACCGCCCGAACATGTCCGAAGCCGCGCTGATGTCCTGGGTATCGCAGGCGGCGACGGATGTGATGACCTTCGGTTATCACGACCACGTCAAGGAATTGCAAAGCGCATCGCGCTACTTCACCAAAACGGGCTGGGACAGCTTCACCTCCGCCCTGCAGCGCGCGCGTATTGTTGAATCCGTCAAAACCCTGCAACAGGTCGTCACCGCCGTGCCGCGTTCGGCGCCCGTCCTTCTGCGCCGCGGCGTTGTGGGCGGCCGTTTCCGCTGGGAAGTGCAACTGCCGATTTCCGTGACCTATAAAGGCGCGACGGAAGGCCGTACGGACAACATGCTGCTGACCTTGCTGATCGAACGCGTCTCCGCGCTGGAAAACCCGGCCGGCGTCGGCATCGAACAGTGGATCGCCGAGCAGCGCTAAGGCCCATCCGGTTCCAACAAGAAGGGACAAAAACACAAGCCGTGGCTGACATCGCACAAAAAACATCTGCCGTGAACGCGCCGGAAGTCATTGCCTACCGGGAAGGGTTTTACAACCTTGTCTGGGTGGTGAAGATTCTGGCCTTCATCATCACCGTACTGACGGCGATTCTGTTTTATTACGTCAGCAACGTTCTGCCGGAAGACCGCTATTACGCGCTGACCGGCGTGGACGGCGAGGTCAAGATGCCCATGGTGGCCATGCCCACGCCGAACGTGACGAACGATGCGTTGCTGGCCTGGGCGATGCAGGCGGCGACGGATGTGATGACCTTCGGTTTCCACGACATGGACGAACGTTTCGCCAAATCCCGCCAGTATTTTTCGGATGAAGGCTGGCTCAGCTTCGGTGTTGCTTTTGCGAAATCCGCTTTCTACGACAACGTCGTCAAGTCGCAACAGATCGTGACGGCCATTCCGCGCGGCACGCCGGAGATTCTTTATTCGGGTCTTTATAAAGGCCAGTTCCAGTGGATTCTGGAAGTGCCGATGCTTATGACAATCCGCGCCGGCGGCAAGCAGCGCGTGGAACGCACAAGCGTGCGCATGTATATCGTGCGCATGCCCACGCAGAACAATCCGATGGGTATCGGCATCAATACCTGGCGGCAAATGTAAGGGCGCGGGCGGCGGCGATGCCGGCCCGACTTTGGGCGGCGTAAACGTATAAGGGATTGTCGCGCGTGGGGTAACTGGGGTATAAATGTTTTTGTTAAGGGGTTTGGCGCACATTGTTTTTTTCAAGACGTACATCTCCCGCACAGGTTTTTAAGGAGTTCCTAAAGATGAAGCATCTGCTGCTTTGCATGGTGTCGGCTCTGGTTTTGACAGCGGCTGCGGGGGGTGCGCAGGCGCAGCCTGCGGCGGATGATCCGCTTGCGGCCTTCAAGGAAAGGCTGCCTGCCGATGACGGCATCGGCGGACGCAATGAACTGCTTCCCGGTGCTGCGGGAAATCCGCTGGGCGCCAATCCGCTCGGCGTCGGCGGCGCGCTGCCGACCGGTATTCCGGGCGTGCCCGCCGGCATGCCGCAAACGCCTGAGGAAATGCAGGCGCTGATGGAGGAAGAAGCCGCCGAACAACGCCGCAAGCTGGAAGAACAAACCTTCGAGGCCGCGCTGAAGCAGTTGATGCCGCTGAAGCCCGAACAGATCCGCCGCACGCTGGAGGAATTCCAGATCAGCCGTGAAGCGGCCGAAACGCCGATCACCGTGCCGGAGCCGAAACAGGTTGTGCAAACCGTTTCCCTTGATACGGCGGATGCGCCTGTTGTGATCAAAATGGCGCCCGGCTATATCACCACCGTTACCATTCTGGATTCCAGCGGCGCGCCCTGGCCGATTCAGGATGTGGGCTGGGCCGGCAAATTCGATGTGGTGCCGCCGGAGCAGGGCGGCCACGTCATCCGCGTGACGCCGTCCAGCGCGCACGGCATGGGCAACATGTCCATCCGCCTTGTCGATCTCATCACGCCGGTTGTGGTCCAGATGCAAACGAACATGGAAGAAGTGCATTACCGTTTCGATGCGCGCATTCCCAAGCCCGGCCCGCTGGCGAAAACGCCGCTGATCGAATACGGCGGGCTGAAAGCCGTTGCCGGCCGTGATGACAACCTGATGTCCTTCCTTGAAGGCACGGCGCCGTCCAGCGCGATCCGCCTGACGGTCGAGGGTGCGGACGGCCGTACCGCCGCGTGGAAAATCGAAGACAAGATCTATTTGCGCACGCCGCTGACATTGCTGTCGCCCGGCTGGGATTCCAGCGTATCTTCCGCCGATGGCATGACCGTATATACAATTCAAAACGCGCCTGTTGTGCTGTTGTCCGACAACGGCAGAATGGTCCGCGCCCATATTACCGCAGAAGAGGTAACGCCATGACGGATCAAAACGACGATTTCGATCTCGACACTCAGGAAGAATTCGAGGCCGATGTTCCCGCGCAGGGCGCCTCTTTAAAAGACGCATGGGATAACAACCCGCTGATGAAGATCGGGGCCATTGTGCTTGTGATCGCGCTCGGCGTGGGCGGCTATCTCACGTTCTTTGGCGAGGAAAAGGAAGAAAACATTTCCACGGTCGGCAGCCTGGGCTCCAAGGACATCAAGGTGACGCTCGGCAGCTCCACGGAAGTGGACGAGGCCTACAAGCAGGCGCTGGAAGCCGAAAACCAGCGCGAGCTGGAAGCGGCCAAGCAAACGGGCATCTCTACGATTCCGAAACCGATTTCCAACGCGGGTTCGGACGAGGTTGTTCTGCCCAAAGCGCCGGATCAGGCCAAGGAAGATCCGCTGGACGAATGGCGCCGCGCGCTGGATAGCACCCAGATTGCGAGAGAAGATTCTCTGCCCTCCCAGACGGAACCGCCGCCCGATGCGCCGCTGACGGCCATCCAGCGTCCGGCACCGCCCGCACCGCAGGCGAAAATGGATCCTGAAGCGGCCAAGCGCCTGTCCGAACAAATGCGCGTCATCATTGCCGCGCAGACGCCGGCGCCGGCCCGCGTGATCACGACAACGGGCGTGAAGTCCGAATACATGCTGATGCAGGAAAACGTATCCAGAAACAGCCGCACGGCAGCCGGTGGCGGCTTCGGGTCTGACGCTACGGATCCGCCTGCCGAGGCCGAAGTCATTGTTCCCGCCGGTAACATCGCCTATGGCCAGTTGCTGAACGAGCTGAACTCCGACATTCGCGGCCCCGTGCTGGTGCATGTCCTCTCCGGTCCCTTTGCGGGCGGCCGTGCGCTGGGCAAATTCTCCTTGCAGGACGAATATCTGGTGTTGACGTTTGATGCCATCGTGAAAGATGCCGTTTACTACAACATCACCGGTATCGCGCTGGATGAAAACACGACCCTGACCGGCCAGCAATCCGATGTGGACCGCCACTACTTCACCCGCATCATTCTGCCGGCGGCGGCGAAGTTCATCTCCGGCTACGCCAGTGCGGCGGCCGAGACGGGCACGACCACCACCACCACGGGCGGCGGCGGCGTTGTTCAGGATAAGCCGAAGCCTGATGCGGAAGAACAGGTCTATAAAGGGGTCGAATCCGCGGCGGAAACGGTATCCGAAATTCTGGATGAAAATGCGGACCGTCCGATTACCGTCAAACTGCATAAAGGGACGACCATGGGGATTCTCTTCATGCAATCTGTGACAACGAAGGATGCAAGATAAGCCATGACCAACAACGACGAATTTGATGTGGATCTCGAGCTCGAAAACGACGTCGCGGAAGATTTCGCGGAAGAAGCCGGGTTTGAGGAAGAACAGCCCGTAAAAACCAAAAAATCGGGCGGCGGCTTTGGCGGCTTCCTTGTCAAATTCCTGTTGCTGCTGGTGCTTATCGCGGGCGGTCTTTTCGCCAGCGTGAAATACCTTGGCGTGCAATTGCCCTTTGACGTGCCTTACCTGAACGAACTGGCCGGCGTGCAGCCGGCACCGGCGCCCGCGCCGAACAAACCTGCCGCGCCGCAAACGGCATCCGTGGATTTGTCCGCAGAGACGCCGCAACCGGCGGCGATGGAAGCGGTGGGCGGCTGGGAAGATGATCCGACCGCAACGGCCGGCGCGGATTCCGCCCATGTCATGACCGGCGATGTCGGTATGTTTGACGACGCGACAGCCGGCGCTTCCCCTGCGGGCGATGTCGGCGTGATGGATGATTTCGCGGCGGATAACAGCACAACGCAAAACACGGGGCTGGATGAATTCGGCCTGCCGCCTTCCACGGAAGGGGCAACGGATCTTTCCGCCACGACGGGAACCGGTTTCACCGACGACTGGGGCGTGACCCCGGCGGCGCCGCAGGACACGCAGCAGGCGGATACCTCTGCCGTCGCGGCAGCCGATGAATTTTTCGGCACGCCGGCCACGCCGGCGGATACGCCTGTGACCGCGCCCGTTGTTGAAACGGAAGTCGCCGCGCCCGTAACCTCCATCAAAGCGCCTGCGGAAACGGCCGCCGTTGCCGCGACAGCCGATACCGCCGCTGTAAAAGCGCTGGAGAAAAAAATCGGGGATCTTGAAAAATCGCTGGCCGATTTGCGCAAGAACACGGCGACCAAAGCCGATATCGATGCGCTGAAAGCATCGCTGGCAAAGATTGAAAAAGCGGCTGCCGCCGCACCGGCCGCGACGACGAAAACGGAATCCGTGAAAGCGGAAAAAACCGAAACCAAAGCCGCCGCAACGGAAGAGGCCAAGCCCGCGCCCGTGAAAAAAGCGACGACAACAGCGACCAAAACGCCCGTTGCGCGCAAGTCCTGGGTGCTGCGCTCTGCCAAGCCCGGCATGGCCTGGATTTCCGAGAAAGGGTCCGGCGAGATCAAAACGATTGCTGTGGGGGATACCGTCACCGGTATCGGCAAAGTCACGGCCATTGCCAAGGACGACAGCGGTCGCTGGGTTGTCAGCGGGACACAGGGTAAAATTAACCAATAGGTAACTTTTTGAGAATCATTCTTATCTGGATGGTTTTTGCCGAAAATTTATCTCGAATTTTATCTTGTTTCAGGGGAACATCTTGCGGGGAAAAATGCCTTGAATTCAACCGGATAAAACTCTGCTGCCCCCTGCGGCGGCGGAGTTTTGTTTGCAGAGATTCCAAAAAGATGGTGTAATTATAGTAGGGCTTTCTTCCATAAGAATAATAATGAGGGTGTGTCCGATGTGGTACCGTCATTTGTTTACGATAGCATTCCTGACCGCGTTGTTCGTGGTCGGCGCACCTGATGCAGCCCATGCCGGCGGCAAAATCAGCACCGTTATTAATAACGTCGTCGCTTCCTGGAGCGGCGTGACGAATATCCTGTCCGCCTTTGCCTGGCTGGCGGGTTGTTTCCTCGGTGTTGCCGGTATTTTCAAATTCAAGGATCACGTCGATAACCCCTCCCAGACGCCGCTGTCGGCGGGCGTCAAGCGCATGCTGGCGGGCGGGATGTTCTTCTCCCTGCCGTTTATGATCCGTGCGGTACGCGGCTCGCTGTTCGGCAACCTTGGCGTGGGGGATAACAGACATACGACAACGGGTTGGAACTCCATGACCGGCGCGACCTTGTCGGCGGGCGGTCTCGACAAAATGGTTGTCGATTTCATTTCGGATATCGCGCGGCCGGCGGAACTGATGCTGGTGGCTTTCAGCTACCTGTCGGGTATTCTGTTGCTGATCGTGGGGATTTCCCGCCTGACCAAGCGGATGGAAGAAGGCCCGCGCGGCCCTGCCGGTATCGGGACGATTATGACGTTTATTGCGGCGGGTGCGCTGTTCTCCTTCGGTGATTCCATCGGTACTTTCTCCTCCTCCCTGTTCGGGAACGCGCAGGTCATGACCAACTCGGCGATTTCCGAGGAGATCATTTCGGATGAGGAAGACAGGGGCCGTGTTCAGGCCGTTATCGAAGGCGTGATGGTCTTCGTGATGCTGGTCGGTTATATCGCCTTTATCCGCGGCTGGTTCGTCCTGAAGGCTTTTGCCGACGGCCAGCAGGGTGCGACAGTGGCGCAGGGATTGACATTCCTTTTAGGGGGATCGCTTGCGATCAACCTTGGGGAGCTGGTCAACGCCTTGCAAACAACGGTCGGTATAGAAGGGATTACGTTCAGTTAGCGCAGAATCGTTTCCGGTCGGAAACAGGCGGGCGCGGCGGAACGCAAAGGAATGGCCTGGTTTTGGAAAACTTGAACAGAGGCATGAAAGTCTTTCAAAACCAGCCTGGTATGGGAATTATGATAGACCCGAGGGTACGTAAGTCTCATATTTAAGTAGTACGACAAAAAAAAGCGTGCTAACATATACTATGTGTGTAAGTAAAAGGAGGAACTACATAATGAAACGGTCAAAAATCTCTCACAAACTCGCAGCTGTAGCAACGATGGGCATGATTGCCGGTACGGCAGGCTCCGCTAAAGCAGCTACCACCTTTGCAACGATGTCCAACAACATCGTGACGGCATCTTCCGGCTTCAACAACCTGATCTCCACGGTTTGCTGGCTTGGTGGCGCCGGTCTTGGTGTTGCCGGTATCTTCAAGCTGAAACAGCACGTGGACAACCCGGGCCAGACCCCGATGAAAGACGGTCTGGTACGTTTGGGTGCCGGTGGCGGTCTTCTGGCCTTCCCGTTCATCCAGCAGGCAATGCAGGGCTCCATCGCTGATACGAAGCTTGACGGGCTGGATGCCCAGAAACTGCAGCTGGACAGCACGAGCGTGTTTACGAACACCGCCCCGTAACAACGGTGGCATCTGCATAAGATGGCTTATTTAAGGATATCGCCCGGCATTAGTGGATTGTCTGATGCCGGGCGTATTCTGTCTCCGGACGTGCACCGCGTATCCGAAGACACGAAAAACGCCGTTCTGCAACGTGACGACAATACCTGCCGATATTGCGGCTTCCAGTCGCGCAAATACCAGGAAGTCAATTACGTCGGCAAAACGGGCAAGGCGACAGGCATCGACGATTACGCGACCGCCTGCACTTTCTGCCATCAATGTTTTCATCTGGAGCGCGTGGAGCGCATGCAATCCGGCGCCGTGATCTGGCTGCCGGAAATCGGGCAGGCCGCGCTGCATCATATTTGCCGCGCCATCTATGTGGCGCGTATTTCCCAAGGGCCCATGGCCGATGCCGCGCGCGATGCGCTGGAGGCTTTGCTCGCCCGCAAGGAAGAGGCCCAGAACCGCCTCGGCACCGACAGCCCGCGCATTCTGGCCACGGTTTTACAGGACTTTCTGGAGGCCAAGGAATACCGCGAGCGCATGACGAAGCTCAAGGGATTTCGCATATTGCCGCTGGATCGCCGCATCATCAAGGAAGGCGATCTGGAGTTTAACCAGTTTCCGCAAATTCTGGCCTTCTGGCGCTCCAAGGACGGGCCTTTCGGCGATGCGCCGCCGCGCCGCTGGGTGAATCTTTTTTACGATCTGCGCAGCAAGGTCTGATATCTGCCTTGGCGTTATTTTTCCGCAGAATGTCCATAATGCGGACATAAGTCTTTATTAGCAATTTCTCGTATAGACTGGTGATGACATCTTGCCGTTTCCCCCTCGGGCGCGTGATGCCATTTTGCTCAAAACACTGTTTTTATCGGGCAAGGTTTTGGTATAAAATAATAATCTGCGCTTTTGGGGGATTAAAAGCAGTAATCAGGGAAAGAAAATGGGTATTCTCGACGGACTATTGAAACCTATGGTCAGGCTGATGCGCCAGCCGGTGGAATCCTTTATTCGCCTCGAAACGGCGGATGATGAAACGACACTGGTATCCGAGGACGGATCGCTGCTGACCGTCGTCAAGGTGGACGGCGCGCGCCAGATCATCGGGGATCAGGAGTACAAAAAAATCCTGTCGGATTCCGTCGTTAAAATCGGTACGCGTTTCGACCGTCCGGGCCATGCGATGCAGATCTATTTCTCCCGCAACCCGGAGCGCAGCTTCAACGAAGTGCACAAAATCCTGCGTCCGAACCGCCGCGCTTCGGCCAACATCGGTCTCGAGATCGACGATATTTTCGACGAGCGCGCCAAGAACCTCAGCAACTATCTTGCATGGGAAGAAATCTATTTCGTGCTCTGGACGCGCCCGTCGGTTCTGACGAAATCCGACATGGCGCGCGAAGCTGAACGCGCGCGCAAAAAGAAATGGGTGAAGGCGGATGACTCGCAATATCCCTTCGCCGCGATCGAAGGCCTGCGCACGCGTCACAACAGTTTTGCGACCGCGACCACGACGGCGCTGAAGGAAATGGGGATTCAGGCGTCGATCATGGAAGTGCATGACGCGCTGATCGCCATTCGCTCCAACCTTTTGCAACAAAGCACGGACAGCAAATGGCGGCCGGTATTGCCGGGCGATAAAATCGCGCCGCGCGCGCCGCGCCAGAAAAACGACATGTCCGAAATTCTGTGGCCTTCGCTGCGCCAGCAGCTGACCATGGCGAATGCCCGCGTCATCAACGACCAGATCGTTGAAATGGGGCAATACGTCTGGGGCGGTTGCGATATGGTGCTGGGCCCGACGGAACCGCTGCCGTTCCCGGCGTTTCTGGAGCGCATGTCCGAATCCAAAGTGCCCTTCCGCATGTCCTTCCTGATCGAGGGCGGCGGGATTCAGGGTATGGCCATGCAGGCCTTCCTCTCCTCCATTTTCGCGGTGACGAACGCGGAAAACAAAATGGTGAAGGATGCGCTGGAAGCGCTTTCCGTGATCGCCCGCAGCGAACCGGTGGTGAAGTTCCGCCTGTCCTTCTGCACCTGGGCGCCGAAAGACGATATCGAATTGCTGCAAGACCGCCTGTCGGTGCTGACGCAGTCGGCGGAATCCTGGGGCTATTGCCAGGTCTCGCAAATTTCCGGCGATCCGCTGGATCAGGTCATGTCCTCCGCCATGGGGATTCACTGCGCCTCTACCGCGCCGCCGGCGGTGGCGCCGCTTTATGAAGTGATGAAGCTGGTGCCGTGGCAACGCGCCTCCAGTCCGTTCGAACAGGGCGCCATCCTGTTCCGCACGCCCGACGGCCGCGTCTGGCCGTATCAAACGGGTTCCAACGTGACCACGACGTGGTTCGACCTTGTCTTCGCCCAGCCCGGCGGCGGTAAATCGGTTTTGATGAACACGCTGAACCTCGGGACCTGTTTGACGGCCGGTGTGTCGAACCTGCCCTATATCGCGGTCATCGACATCGGCCCGTCCTCCGCGGGTCTTGTCTCGCTGCTGAAGGATGCCTTGCCGCCGAACCGCCGTCACGAGGTGACGTCCTATCGTCTGCAAATGACATCGCAATTCGCGATCAACCCCTTCGATACCAAACTCGGCATGCGCTACCCGCAGGTATCGGAGCGAAGCTTCCTGATCGAATTGCTGACCCTGATCTGTACGCCGCCCGGCCAGCCCGATCCCTACGACGGTATTTCCCAGCTGGCGGGGATGGTGGTGGACGAAATGTACCGCTGGCGTGACGATTCCGCCTCCAACGCGGAACCGCGCCCCTACCTGCCGCGTATCGACCAGACGGTGGATGAAGCCATTCGCGAACATGACATCAAACTGCCGCCTTCCGCCTATTGGTGGGATGTGGTGGACCTGTTGTTCGAAAAAGGCCTTACCTACGAAGCGGGTCTGGCGCAGCGCTATGCCATGCCGACGCTGGGGGATGCGATTGCCGCCGCCCGTCGTCCGCAGATTCGCAACCTTCTGGAAGAAACCTCCATCGGCTCTTCTTCCGAGGGCGTGATCCACGCTTTCGAACGTATGGTGACCTCGGGCGTGCGCGAATTCCCGATTTTGTCTTCCGTGACCAAATTCTCGCTTGCGGAAACGCGCGTTTGCGCGCTCGACCTTGCCGACGTTTGCCCCTCCGGCGATGCGACGTCCGACCGCCAGACGGCCGTGATGTACATGCTGGCGCGTCAGGCGCTTGTCACCCCGTGGTGGATTAACGAAGAGGCGCTGGCGCAAATGACGCCGAAATACCGCGCCTATCACGAAGGCCGCCTGCAGGATCTGGCCGAAACGCCGAAACGTCTTTGCTATGACGAGTTCCACCGTACGTCCAAAACCAAATCCGTTCGCGCACAGATCGTCCGTGACGTGCGCGAGGGCCGCAAGCGCGGGATCCAGATCATTCTCGCCTCCCAGATGCTGGACGACTTCGATGACGACATGGTCGATTTGGCAACGGGCGTCTGGGTTCTCGGTGCCGCCATTTCCGACGGCGCTGTCGATGCGACGCAAAAACGCTTCGGTCTGACCGATACGGCACGCTGGATCATGCGTAACAAGCTGACCGGTCCGAAAGCCGGCGGTGCGCCCGCCCTGCTCGTTCTTGGTACGACGGACGGCCGTTATGAACAGCACCTCATCAACACGCTGGGCCCCATCGAGCTTTGGGCCTTCTCGACCTCGGCGGAGGACGTGGCCATTCGCTCCCGTCTTTATGCCCGCGTCGGCGCGTCACAGGCGCGTAAACTGCTCGGCGTCAACTTCCCGGGCGGTTCCGCCCGTTCCGAAATCCGCCGCCGTATTGCGGCCCTGTCGGAAAAAGGCGAGGTTGAATCCGCCACCCTCGGCGCGGTCATTGAAACGATCGTGGAGGAACTGGTGGGCAGCACCAAAATCAGCCTTGATGAACTGAACAAAAAAACGGGCTGATGAAAAGGCACAAATAAAAAAAGCGCCGCGGGTAAAAGCGGCGTTTTTTTGTTCATGCTTGCGGCCCTTTCGGCTTCAGGCGGAAGCGGGCGGCCTGTTGTTTCAGGCCCATCTGGTCGGCGGCGGCGGCCGCGGCGCCGATGTCGATCTGGTTGTGGAAGGTGGCGGGCACATGATCCCGGTACAGTTTGCGCATTTCCGCCGCGCGGCCGGCCCAGAGCGCGGGATCGAAAAGGGTTTTCAACTGCTCCGTCTGCCCCAGCAGCAACAGGACGGATTGCCCCGCCAGCGTCTCGCGCGTGAGGTCTTCGGTTTTGATCGTCACGCCTTCCGCCAGCGCCTTGTCGCGCACCACATCGAAATGCCCCGATTTTGCGGCCAGATGCAGCCCCGTATGGCCGGGGTACAGGTCGTTTTCGGTCAATAAGGCGGCATAGGTTTTGCCGGTGAAATAGGCGCGCGTGGCGGCAAAGCCCGTGCTGCCGGAGCGGATGGCCGCCGCCACTTCCGGCAGGCCGTTGCTGACGGCCCAGTCGAGCGCGTTCATGTCGCGGTAATACACTTCGGGATCGGCGCCGTGTTGCAGCATGATTTTTGCCGCTTCCCCGTGGCCGTGGGAAATCGTCTGGTGCAGCAAAACGCCGCCGCGCGCGCGCGCATCCGCCCCCGCCGAGAGCAGCAGGCGGAACACCGCCGGATTGCCGCGCGGAATGGCAAGGCTGAGGGCGGCGGATTCATCGTGGCTTGCTTCCGCCCCCAGTTCCAGAAACCTGCGCACCAGTACCGCGTCGCCGTTATGCGCGGCTTCGCCCAGCGCGTCGTTTTTCACGGGCGCAAGGTCGATGCCTTTTTCAATCAGAAAATCGACAATGTGGTGATGCCGGTTCGACACGGCGGCGAGCAGCGCGCGCCCTTCGCGGAAATTGATATCCGCGCCGTGGCGCAAGGTCTGTTCCGCGCGCCAGAGATCGCCTGCCCGCGCGCTTTGGAACAAAGCGTTGTTCAAGCTGTCGCGGGTGCGGTTTTTCAGGCTGTCCAGCCATTTGTCGTCATCATCATCAATATCGGCAACGGACATGTTACGGGCCTTTCGGTTTGAATGTTCTTTGGCGCGCGAGATGCCGCAGCGTTTCGCGCCGTGCCGCATCGGCAAAACGCGCGGCGCGGATCTGCGGCCGGTACACGGGCGGCACAAGATCGCAGATGCGCGTGCATTCTGCGGCGCGGTGCAGCCAGAAATCGGGATGCAGCAATTGGGACAGCCTGTTTTGCGCGCCCAGAATATCCAGCGTGTTATTGCCCAGCGCATCGGGCTTGATCAAATCTTCCGACGTCAGCGGATTTTGCGTGTCGCTTGCGGCAAGGCGCATGACCTCGTCAAACCGCCCGCTTTGCGCGAAATGCGTGAAACCGTCCGGCTGCGCGCGCAAGTCCTCCAGCGTCGGGGGCAGGGGGCGGCGCTCGGGCGTGACGATGGCGCGGGCATTCCATTTGGCCAGCACGGCTTCAATGGCATCGCAGGGCGCATCGGGGAAGCGGGTTTTGTTTTTGTCCAGCAGCGCCTTGGCATGGGCGATATCCGCGCCGTGTTGCAGCATGATGTCGAGCGCGGCGCCGTGGTTTTGTTCCACCACGCCCTCCATCACATAGGGGCAGGCAAGGTCGGTTTTATATCCCTTGGCCATGAATTCCTGCAACAAATCCACATGGCCGCCCAGCAGCGCGGCGGCGGCGATATCAAAATCCCTGGTCGATGTCGCATCAAACCCGTAATCCAGCATGCGGTACACCAGATCGCGGTGGCCTTCGCCCGCGGCGAAATGCAGCGCCTCGTGATAGTAATAGGGTTCGTGCACGCCCTTCGCATGTTCCGCATCCAGAATGTCGGGCAGGTTGAAACGCGCGGCCAGCACCAGCCGGTTATATCCCACGCCGCGCATCAGGGGTTCGATATCCACGCCTTTTTGCAAAAGAGCATGCACCGTATCGCGGTCGTGCTGTTGCACGGCGATTCTGAGGGCCTCCCGCATCTCCGGATGATCCGGCGGCAGGGCCGTATGGGGCGCGTCTTGGGGCTTTGGCATGGTCTTTTTCCGAAATATCCATCCTTTATAGGGGTTTAAACGCGGCCGGTCAATCGCGCAAAGCGCGGCGGCATTAAGCAATCTTTAATAAAACACTGATAAACAAGTACAAAAGCACGGGTTTGAACCGCTTTTTCTTGAATGTCACTAAAATTTTATGTAATATAAAAATATAGGGGAGTTGCATGACGCATAAGCCGGAATTCGATGCCAAAGCGAAAAAAGCACCCGCAGGGGTGCAGCAGCCGGCCGCTTGCGATGCCAACAAACATGACGCGAAGATTGTGCACCATTACGGCCCCAATGCCGTGATGCGCGCCGCGCCATAATATTGCCGCCTGTATAGATTGATGTATTCAAGGCTGGCTGCGACGAGTTTTTTGTTGTGAGCCCCATAACGTCCTCAAACCCGGCTTTTCGAGAGCCGGGTTTATTTTGTTGCGCCCGATACTATGACTAAACGATATGAATAACTGTGGATAATTGTAGCTTTTTAACACCCGTTTGTGTTTTCATGGAATGGCAGACGATGGCCATGGCGGGTGTGTAATCCGGGGTTTCAGGGAGATCTTCACATGTCCAGTTTGCGTCACCAGGCTGCTCAGCCGTTCTTTTTTGACCCATCGCCGAAACCGCCACCGAAACCGCCGACAGAGCGGGGTGAATGGACGGAATATGTGCCGGGCAAAGGCTATGCCCGCAAACCTGTCGATGTTGATTTCATCGGCACGATTTTTCACGAACGCCCCGATCCTTTCGCAAGCGAGGCGCAAAAGCGCAAGCGCGCACAGGCGCTGCAACGCGAAGCCGACCGCAACCAGCGCGTGCTGGAACAGGCAATCTTTATTCTGTCGCAAAGCCCCACGGGCCGCGACGTGCTGGAACAAATGACGGCGGAAGGATACCAGATCGTTTTCGACGACCGCCGCACGGGCGACCGCGGCGCGGGCGGACTGTGTGATCCCTCCGACAAAAAAATCATTCTGCGCGGCCATGACAACCCCGAATATCTGGCGCTGTTGCTGGGGCATGAATGCGTGCATGCGGTGCAAAACACGCGGCATGATATTTTTCCCTCCACGCGCCACAAGCCGGAGGCGGGCATCAAGCTCTCCTTCGCCATCGAGGCGGATGCCTATGCGCAGCAATCGCAAATCGCGCTGGAACTGGCCTATGGCGATCCTGCCGGCCCTGCGGACCAGATCAAAATGGACGGGCCGTTGAAACAAATGCGCGCGCGCTTTCCCGATATCATGAAGGCGGCGGAACGCGTGCTGAGCGATGAAAAAAACATCAGCAACGGCGCCAGCGTCGCTGCGGCCTTCGAGGCTTTCTACGATAACTTCTATTTGCGCACCTTTTACGAAGATGCGCATATCGAATGGGCGGATATGTATGCGCCGAAGCTGAAGGGCAGCTTCCCTTACCTGCAAAAACATTTTTCCAAGGATGTGGACAGCCAGTGGATCAAGGACCGCATCCAGCATCGCGGCAAGGCGTATCTGAACGAACACGCGCCGAACTTGACGTTCGACGATGCGCGCCACAGCGGCCTTTCCGAAGAAACCAATAAAAAGGTGGAGCGTTTTTATAAAAAACATCTGCCCAAGGAGCCGCCGCCGAAACTGAAAACCTTCGGCGTGCATATGAAGGATGCCGTGGACTGGGTGCTGGGCCTGGCGGGCGATACGCATGTTATTTTCAAAAAAGGCGACGACCGCAGCAAGCCGCCCCTGAAAGCGCCGCCGCGCCGGAACAATCTTGGCTTCTGGAAGTAGGAAAGCCTTTAAAATCAGGCGATATTCCGCGCGGCCTTGATTTTCCGCGCGCATCGGTTCATATCTTTGGGACGGTTTGAAACGCGTTTCGACAAAAGGACATGAACATGCGCGAAGGCACATCCCCTTACGGCAACTGGGCCGGCACCACCATCCTTTCCGTGCGCAAGGGCAACGAGGTTGTTGTCGCGGGCGACGGGCAGGTTTCCATGGGGCAGACCGTCATGAAATCCAACGCGCGCAAGGTGCGGCGTCTGGCGGGCGGCAATGTCATTGTCGGCTTTGCCGGCGCAACGGCCGATGCCTTTACGCTGTTCGAGCGGCTGGAGGCCAAGCTGGAACAGCACCCCGCGCAGCTGACCCGCGCCTGCGTGGAGCTGGCAAAAGACTGGCGCACCGATAAATATTTGCGCCGTCTGGAGGCGCTGATGGCCGTGGTGGACAAGGATGTTTCCCTCATTTTATCCGGCACGGGCGATGTGGTGGAACCGGAGGACGGTTTGATCGGCATCGGCTCCGGCGGCACTTTCGCCCTTTCCGCCGCCCGCGCGCTGGTCGATGTGGAGGGCATGGATGCCGAAGCCATCGCCCGCAAATCCATGGGCATTGCCGCCGATATCTGCGTTTACACCAACCACAATCTTGTCGTGGAGAAAATCTGATGACCTCCGCCGCGCCGAAAGAGGCTCTCTCTGCCGCCAGCAGCTTCAGCCCGCGTGAAATCGTTTCGGAACTGGACCGTTACATCGTGGGACAAAAAGACGCCAAACGCGCCGTTGCCGTTGCCTTGCGCAACCGCTGGCGCCGCCTGCAGCTCGATGACCTGATGCGGGAGGAAGTGCTGCCCAAAAACATCCTGATGATCGGCCCGACGGGCGTCGGCAAAACCGAAATCGCCCGCCGTCTGGCCAAGCTCGCGCAGGCGCCGTTTATCAAGGTCGAGGCGACAAAGTTCACCGAGGTCGGCTATGTCGGCCGCGATGTGGAATCCATCATCCGCGATTTGATGGATGCGGCCATCAGCATGACGCGCGAAAAAATGCGCAAAACCGTGCTGGCGCGCGCCGAACTGGCGGCGGAAGACCGCGTGATCGCGGCGCTGGCGGGGGCCGATGCGCGCGATGCGACGCGGCAGATGTTTCGCAAGCAATTGCGCGAAGGGTTGCTGAACGACAAGGAAATAGAAATTTCCGTCGCCGACCGCAGCAGCGCTTCCCTGCCGCTCATGGATATTCCGGGCATGCCGGGCGGACAGATGGGCATGATCTCCCTTGGCGATATCATGGGCCCGGCCTTTGGCGAAAAACGCAAACTGCGCAAAATGACGGTGGCCGAGTCCTACGAGATTTTGTTGCAGGAGGAATCCGACAAGCTGCTGGACGAGGAAAAAATTCTTGCCGAAGCGAAATTCGCGGTGGAGAACAACGGCATCGTTTTCATTGACGAGATCGATAAAATCGCCGCGCGCAGCGACGGGCATACCCGCGGCGGCGATGTCAGCCGCGAAGGCGTGCAGCGCGATCTGCTGCCGCTGATCGAGGGCACCGGCGTTTCCACCAAACACGGGCTGATCCGCACGGATCATATTCTGTTTATCGCCTCGGGCGCGTTCCATTTTGCCAAACCCGCCGACCTTTTGCCCGAATTGCAGGGCCGCCTGCCGATCCGCGTCGAGCTGGCCGCCCTGACGGAGGAAGACTTCCGCCGCATCCTGACCGAACCGGAGGCAAGCCTGATCAAGCAATACAAAGCCCTGCTGGCGACGGAGGATGTGACGCTGGTTTTCGAGGACGCGGCGATCTCCGCGCTTGCCCGCCTTGCCGTCGAGATCAACAAAAGCGTTGAAAACATCGGCGCGCGCCGTTTGCACACGCTGCTCGAAAAACTGCTGGAGGACATCAGCTTCACCGCCACCGACCGCGGCGGGGAAACCGTGACCATTACGGCGGACATGGTGCAAAAAACCGTGGCCCCGCTCGGCAAGGATACGGATCTGTCCAAATTTATCCTTTGATTTCAATGGGCTGAATCCTGCTGCGGCTATTGACAGCGCGCGTATTTTATGGATAATGGGGATGTTTTTAACCCCCTGATTCATAAGTAACCGCTATGTCCGCCGATGATGCGCAAATAAAGGACGACTGGAAAGCCTGCCTGCAAGCGCTCGAAAAGAGCCTCGCAACGGCCGTCGCCTCTGCCGAAAATGGCCGGCTTGCTGCCGGCGATGTGCAAAATCTTGCACAGCAATTACACATGATGGACGGCGACAACTGGGACAACAACCGCAAAGTTTATACCTGGGGCCGTCTCAAGCTTGACCTTGCCGTGGCCGCCGCCGATGCGGGACTGGCGCCGTGGTGGGCGGTGATGACGGGCCGCGCCTATGCGGGCGATCTGGAAGGCATGCGCCATGTCTATGACCTGACGCATCGCAAAAGCTTTGATATCGTGGCGCAACGCCCCGCGCTGGATTCAGTCGTAACGTGGCTGAGCCGCCCCTATAAAATCGGCGATGGCTACAGCAACAACATCACGCCCCAGGTTTTGCAGCAGCTCTTCGACTGGGGCGCCGACCCCAATCACGACGAGGGCAAGTGGCTGACGATGGCGCTGAAAGATTGTGATGCCCCCGTGATCAACGTCTGGCTGGATAACGGCGCGGCGCTCAAAACCGTCACGCAGGTTATCAGCAGTTTGAACGGCCGCAATGCGGAACGGCAGACGCTTTTGATCTCCTGTCTTGCGGGGCGCACCTATTACGAAGCGATGGATGACAACACGCTGCTGGAAACGAAATTCATGCCCGATGTGAACGGCGCATCGACGCTCAAAACCCTTTTCAATTTCAAGGCGCAGCGCGTGATGGAAATATATGAAAGCGCGCGCCCCTTGCAGCCCGTCATGACATCCGCCGCCTTTGAGGATTTCAGCGCCGCGGCCGTGGATGCCGCGCGCGACAAGCTGCAATCCCTCACGGGCAAGCCGGTGGCCGAGGCGCAGCGCCCCGGCAAGCTGGCAAAGCCGAAACTGCAATTTCCCGCGCCGTCGTCATCGCCGTCGATGTCGCCCGGGGGCTGATATGCAACGGGTGCATTATTATCTTTGCAGCGACAACGTGCTGGCGGCGGAAAAGTCCTATCAGGTTCCCGAAGACAGCTTGCGTTTTGGATCCAGCCAGAAGCAATACTGGCGCAATCTTTATCTGTTCGATTTTGAATTTTGCGCCGTGACGATCGTCTCCCGCTGCCAGAGCCGTCAGGAAACCACCGAAACCCTGCCCTTTTCGCAAATGGATCCCGCGGTGATCAAGGCCATGCGCGAAAAACTGGTTGAATTGGGCGGCCATGCGCCGGAAACGCCGGCGGCGCTGAATAAAAAAGGCCTGACACAGCAAAACACGGGCGCAACGCCGCCGAAACCGAAAGGATAAACAGATGATCATGCTAGATGGCGCCTTTGATGATGCGCGGCATACGCCGGCGCCCGCGCCAACGGACAAAGCCGCCGCCGATTCGCCGGAAAAAGTGCCCGAAGAACTGCTGCGCTCGACACAGGATACGCGGCATTGGCAACAATGCGCGGCGGAATATGCCCGCATCCTGAAAGACATCGACCCCGTCGGCCGTGTCGCCAAAGCCATCGAGACGCTGGGGCCGAAGGACGACCGCGACAGCAAATGCCGCGAGGCGCTGCAACCCGCGCGGACGCTGCTGGGAACCATGAACACGGGCTCCTGGCCTGCCTATCGCACGTATATGACCTATGCCGCGCTGGATACGGATGCCCTGATGACGATGTGCCGCTACGGACTGTTCAACTGGCAAAACGCGCTGGATGCCAAGGCGCTGGGCGGCACGGCGGAAGATGTGCAGAAAATCGCCGACGGCGCGCGCGATATGGGCCAGTCGCTGAATTTTTCCGCCGCCCTTGCCTGGGCGGCACAGCCCAAGCTTTTGGGGTCGGATATGTATTTCAAGGGCAATCTTGCGACGACGGAAAAACTGTTCGATCTTGGCGCGCTGGCCAATTACAACAGCCAGAACCTGTTTCTGGAAGTTGTTGAAAAAGGCGATTTCGACGTTGCACGCGCCTTTGCCCGCCGCGCGCATACGGTGAACATGGATATCGAACGCTATGTGCAATGGGCCAAGGGCAATAACCGCCCCGCGCTCTACGAAAACTTCCGCAAGCTGCATTGGGAATACGGGCGTTACACCGTTGCCGATTACGAAACGCTGGTGGAAAAAAAGCAGGTGACGGAAAGATCGCAGATGAGCATCGTGTTTAATTTCGCCGCCCGCCGCGTGAGCGAGATTTTCGAATGCGGCCAGCAGCCGCTACAGGTCATCAAAACCGATATTGCCTTTGAAGATTACGCGGAAGAAGCCATCCGCGCCGCCGCCAAAAAGCTGGCGGAGCTGGGCGGCAATCCCACGCCCTATGATCCGGCGCTGCCCGGCAAACGCGCCATTGCCAAGCCGAAGCTCGGGCAACCGCCGCAATAACGCCGTCTCGCTAGTGCGGCGGTTTCTTTTTACGCAGCCGCAGATAAAACGCGCCATCGCCGCCGTCTTCGGGGCGCGCGGGCGTCAGCGCCAGCACCACGCCTTTCAACGGCGGCACTTCCAGCCATTGCGGCAACATGCGCCGCAATACGCCGCCGCCCGCGCTGCGGCTGCCCTTGCCCGTAATGACCAGCAAGGTGCGCTTGTCCTGCCGCTGCGCGGTCAGGATGAATTTTTCCAAAGCCGTTTTCGCCTCCGCCTGCGTCTTGCCGTGCAGGTCGATTTTTTTGTCGATCTCCCATTTGCCCTTGCGCAAGGCGCGGGCCGTGCCGTCATCCTGCACCGGCGGCGGGGCGGGGGGCGGGGCGGGTGTTTTGCGCGATGCCGACGCGGGTGATGTCGCAGGCGCCGCGGGTGTTATGGAACTTTTTGCGGCCACCGCGCGCTTGTCTTTTGCGGGGGGTGTGATTCCCCGGCCTTGTTTCGCCGCCTGTTTTTGCGGTCGCACCGTTTTGGCGACTTTTTGCCAAAGCGCGGCATCTTCGGCGGATAAAACGGGTTTGGAGGGCTTTTTCATAGCAAAATCAGGCAGAAAACATCACGGGGATTCATAATTTTTAACCAAAGCCATGATATAATAACTTGGTGAAAATGATGAGAGGTTCTTCGACGACATGAAAAAAAGCGGCTTTTTCACACTGGCGGTTGCTTTCGCCGTGGCTTTTGTTCTGCTGCAATCCGCTGCCGCGCGGGCGCAATGGGGCGTGGATACCAGCCGCGACCGCCGCGCCACACCCATGACTGTGGCAACGCTGTATCACATCATGCAACGCAAGGTGCCCGATCTGCGTGCCTGGGCGATGGAAACCGAGGCTTATAAAAACGCCAGCGGCTTTGACAAGAACATCGTGCTGGATCAGCAAATCGCGCAGCTGAAAGAAGAGTTCATGATGATCTCGCCTTTCGATCCGCTGGTGATCCATACGCGCGTGCGCCTGTCGCCCTACAGCAGCCAGACGAAGGGATATCTTATTCGCGGCATCACGCGCGAAACCTATTTCAGCTATACCCATATGGACACGAATTACGCCATCGTGATCCCCAAGCTGATGGATTACGAATGGATCGGCGTGGAAGGCGATCAAGCGCGAAAACTGGAAGCGGCGGCGGAAATAAGTCCGGCGCGCGAAGTGGTCATGAAGATCAAGCTGCGCATCAACTATGCCGATAAAAACCCGGTAACCATGCAGAAAAAGCCCTATTATCTGATGTCGGGCGACATTCTGACGATCGAGCTGTATGACCGTCGCGACGATTCCCGCGCCCTGTGGTGGATGGACAGCAAGGATACGCTTTCCGCCGCGCAGCAGGAACTTTTGAACCTCAAACGCTAGACAAGGCCGCGGGCGCATGTTTTCCGGCCCCGGCATCAGCGCCTTTTTCCAGCCGTTGCGGGTGGCGGGAGCGGAAGCTGCGCCTTCTGCCGCCATTCAGCCTGCGCGCAAAGCAGGCGATGATCCGCAGCGCGGCCATGCTCCGCCGCATAAGCCGGACAAGCCCGAACATGCCGCGCCGCCCGCCGCCGACGTCGCGGCGGATTTTGCCGAAGATCACACCACGCTGTCCATTCCCGCGCTCCGCGCCCTGCTGACGGGGGAGACGGCGGGGACATCACAACCGCCGCACGCCGGTGACAGCGGCACCGGTGCGGAAACGCCGCCGGCTTTGCGCGCGGCGGCCGCCGCCTATCAGCATGCCGCTGCCGCGCGCACGCCCGATGCGCCCGCGGTGCCCGCCGGTTTTATGCCGCCGCCGCGCGATCAGGCCACAGCGGCGGATATTCTGTTGATGCTGGCGCAGGCCGAGGCGGCGGGCATCCGCGAGATTGCGGTGCGCGACGGGGCCTCCATTTATGACACGCTCGCGGCACTTTGCTGGTCTTTGCAGCGTTAATATGAGATCACTATGAAAAAAATGACCGGCAGCGTCCTTTATGCCTGCCGCAAAGAGGGGTTGAGAAAACCCCCACCCTGTCGGATAATAAGCCGAACAACAACGGTGGCCGCCTATGGAAAGAAAAAAACCCATTCTTACGATCCGCCCCCTGTTCGATCAGGGGCTGACGACTGTTCAGGCGATTTTGTTTGCGGCGGTTGCTTTTTTACCGGTGACGATTATCGCCGGTACGCTGTTGTACGTTTTGCTCAGCCTGATCGGCCTTGGCAATTTCATCAACGCAAGCTACCTCTACGGCCTGATCCTGATTGCCAGCATCGTCTGCCTGCCGCCGCTGTTTTTCGAGATGAAGAAAAAAGCTTACGGCCGCACGGTTTTCCATTTCTTTGACGACTATATGGATTACCAGCACATGCCGTTTTATCTCAACCTGCGCCGCAGCCGCTTGCGCTACCGCGACATTACCGATGTGCGCATGGAAGGGCAGGTATTGCAAGAACAGCGCCGCCTGACGAATATTCTGCTCTATGTCCCCGACATGGCGCCGAACAGGCGCGCGTTCGGCGGCGTGAAAATTCCTGATGTGCCGATCACGCAGGATTACATGGCGCGTATCATGGATCTGATCGAAAAAAGCGAAGACCGCGACATGGCGCGCGCGGCAGGCATGATGATGCAGCCGCAGATGGCGGCGGGCATGATGCCGGAAGACGCTGTGACACAAAACGCCGCGCCGCCTGCCGGTGAATAACTTTTCCGCATCCGCCAAGGCGCCGCCCGTGACGGCGCCGCTGTTGCGCCTGCACAGCCATTTCGAGCCTTTGATGGTGATGTATCACCATCCCCTGCGCCTGACGGCGAGCTTGCTGATTCCGCTTTTTTTGCTGCCCGAATTTTCCGCCCTCGCGCAGGCGCATATGGGAATGGGCCGCACGGCGGCGGCGGTTTTTGTGGTGACGATGATTATTTTCATCGTTTTCCTGCCGCAGCTTTTTGTCTCCGCGCTGGATTGCAAACAGGTCAGCTACGATTTTTATCCGGATCATTTCCGCTTCACGGAAAGCTTTTTGCTGCGCGAACCCATCCGCATTTCCTACCGCAATATTCTCTCCGTCACTGTGCGGCAGGGGCGTTTTCAAAAACTCTTTCATCTGGCCGATATCGTCATTGAAACGCAGCCGCCGGGGCGGCTGGAAAGCCGCAGCGTTTATACGGTGATCCGCGATGTGCGCCGCGCGGCGCAGGCGGTACCGAAAATCAGGGCGCTGGTGGAGGCCTATCATGCGCAGACAGATGCGGCGGAAAAAGCAAGCTGACGTTTATGCCCAGCCTTCCGGCATGATGAAGCGATAGCCGCCGTCCTCATCGGTGGACAGCGCCTGCGACAGCGCGGGCATGCCCGCCATCTTCTGGCGCAGGCGATAAATATGCGTTTCCAGCGTATGCGTATCCACGCCTGATTGATAGCGCCAGACATCGCGCAGCAGATCTTCCCGCGAAACGGCCGCGCCGCGGCGGCGGATGAGATAGGCGAGAATTTCCACTTCCTTGTCGGTAAGGCTCACGGCGCCCGCAGGGGTGTGCAGGGCTTTTTCCTGCGGCTGGAAACTGCAATCGCCGAGCGTGATGTCGTCAAGATACAAAACAGGGTCGTTCAAAATCTGGCGGATCTGCCGCATGACGGCACCAAGACGCTGGCGGGTTTTGAAGGACTGGCGCAAAACAGGCACGGCGGGGGGCAGCGCGGCCGCTGTCTCCGTGCAAAGCAGCACAAGGTCGTAAACCGTTTCCGCCTTTGCTTGCGCATCAAACCCCACATCCCCGCGGAAGGCATCGGCCAGCGCCGCGGCCACGGGCGCGGGCAGGTCGGGAGCAAGAATTTTCTGTATTGTTTTCATGGTATTGCGCCGCCCGTCCTTTTTGACAACAAGACTTTTTTAAGACAAACTCGGCTAAAGTATAGGGGGAGGAGCGGCAAATGTCAGCAGAGTCTGCGGAAATCATCCAGGAATATGATGTCATGTTCGCCCTGCGCACGGGGGTGACGATCCTGATTCCGCAAACGGAAACGCTGAACTGCGGGATCGAGGTACCGGTGCATTTTACGGTCAGCCCCGACAACCCGCGCGATCTTCTGATCTCCGCCAACGGCAAATCCGCCGTTCTGAAGGATCTGCGCAAGGATTACCTTGACGAGGCGATCGAGCGCGGCATGATCATGTTCTATGAAATGAAGGACGAGGAAGTCGTCCGCTGTACCCCTTGCAGCTATAACGGCGGGAAATGACCCCCCGCTATTGCATCTTCGTATGGATTTGCCGTATCAATCCCAACCTAGCTTATTCACGAAATTCACTCATAGTACCTATATAACTGCCTGCAATAATTATCTTTACACTTCTTCCAGCTATCCGGCGTCACCACTTCCCAACCATCAATTTTGAGCGTCCTATCATTTAAAGAATAAACTATGGATACAACAATAATATGCCTATATGGCGTAACAACACCTATATATTCTGATGAAGATTTTAACGGAATAGAAAAGTACCAAAACCTTTGCTTTGACACGCCATCTTCGCTGTCTTTCTCCTCCCAAAAACCTAATCTTGGTGCACTTTCAAGAAAGCTACGTACAGCGACTGCGGCAGTTTGACCGTCTTTTTTATATTGCGTCATCATGCTCTGCATAAAAGCATTTCGCTCGGACCATCCCTTATCTGTGAAAAGTTTTTTATATCTCTCTTGTTCAAAACCAACAGGAATAGACCCTGACGCAACAAGCTGAATATTAAAGGAAAGCCAATTATAGACAGTTTTCATGTCCGGCTCTTTAAACGACAAATCTTCGAGCTCATCCGGAAGCGTTCCCGACATGATAATCGTATCAGGCAGCTGCACACAAGGCTCCTCTACACCGCTCGCAAGCGCAAGATGAGCACTACTCAACAAAACTATAAAAGCACATAAAGGCAAAAGGAATCGCAGCATAGACACACCATGAAAGCTATTAGCGCGAAAGAAAAGATATCTTCATTTCTTCACAAAATAATGTCAACGTATAAAACGGGATTTTGAAACGCTCAGCGATTGCCGGTATAGGGCAGCGCGCCGTTTTGACGGGCCTGTTCCATCAGTTCTTGCTGCTTTTGTTTCATTTCCTCGCGCATGCGCGCCCATTCGGCGCGTTGCTGCTGCTGGCGCTCGGCCTGCTGCTTTTGCATTTCGCGCTGGCGGTCGCGGCGCATGTCGGTCGCCTTGCGGCGCGCTTCCTCGATCGAGGCCGGCGTTGCATCGCCGCCCTTGGCGACAAAGTCATAAAGGTTATCGGCCGGCTGCGGCTGATAGGGATTGTTCGCAGCGCGCGGCGCGGGGCTGATGACGCCGCCATAGGTGCTGTCGGATGACGGCGCGGCGGCCTTGCTCGGCGTGCCGCCGGACGGCGGGGCGAGTACGGAGTCATAGGCGGCGGCCGGTTGCGGCGCGCAGGCAATCATGCCGAAAGCCAGCGCGGCGGCAGCGGTGGAAAGAAAGGTTCCTTTTTTCAGCATGGCGGTCATCCCTTCGCGTCGGATATGGGTTTATTGCAGCGGTTGCAGTGTTTTAAAGGCTTCCCGCAAGCGTTCCAGCGCCTTGTCGGTGCTTTCGCGCTGCTCTTTCACAAAAATACTCGGCGCCCCCATGGCGACATAGACTTCGTCGGGGATGCTCTTTTTGTACATGAAGCTGTCGGCGAACATTTTCAGCTTCTCGTATCCCGCGCGGGCGTTGCGGCGGCGTTGTTCGGGTGTCAGGCCTTTCATGTTGATGCTGAACATGACCTGTTCGATCTGTTTCTTGATCATCGCTTCCTGCGGCAGCATGCCGTTGATGCGCATGCCGGGGGAGGAAGTCAGGCTGTAGGTTTTCGGCGAGGTTTTGATCCGCGCGGCCATTTCTTCCGTCAGTTTGGGCAGCTTCAGCTCGAAACCCTGCATGCGGGCGAAATCCTCCAGATCCTGCGCGGAGCGGATGGTGGGCAGCGGGCGGCTGCCGGGCGCCGGCGTCATGGCGACCACGCGCTTGGGCGCATCGGGCGCGGGTGTGTATTTGGGCGGTATGGCGGCTTGCTTGGGTACCGGCGTGCTTTGCGGGGCGGCGGCCGCGCTGGGCGGCGTTGCATCAATAATGCCCGTTTCACGCTCCGGCACAAAACCCGGCACAACGCCTTCATAGCCTTTGGGCGCATCGGTGCGGCGGTTGGGGGAAATCAGCCCGTGATAGCCGGGTTCTTCGGGCGCGGCCTTGGGCGCGGGCTTTTGCTGGTTATCGGGGATCAGCCCGTGATAGCCTTGCGCCGCCACGCGGGACAGCGGCAGGGCGGCGACCAGCACGGCGGCGATCACGCCGGCGGCCCAAAAACGGTTTTTTTGCATTGCGGTTGCCTGTTCTTTTTTCACGAGGGTCGCGCCTCCTGCCATCCTGATCCGTTGCATGGCCCCGGCATGCCGACAGCCGTTCGAAAAACGGGCGCGGCGATATTTCCTGCATTACAGGGCCATTCCCATTATAACATATCTTGTTTAAAAAGAAGACGCGTCGCCGCTCTGCGCGGCTAAATACATGAAAGTTATGGATAAATGAGCCAAGATCTGTTGTCCCTGCCGCTGCGCCGCCTGCTGTCCGCCTATCGTCTTCGCAAAATTTCTCCCGTGGAGCTGACAAAGGCCGCGCTGGCGCGAATCGCCGCCTGCAACGGCGATCTCAATGCGCTGTGTCTGGTGGACGGCAAAAAGGCATTGGCCATGGCCCGCGCGGCGGAAAAACGCTATGCGGCAGGCGGGGAGATTCCCTTGCTCTGCGGCGTGCCGGTGACGATCAAGGACTGGTTCCATGTCAAAGGCTGGCCGACGCGTTTCGGCAGTTTGCTGTCCGATGCCGCGCCGCAAACGGCGGATTCCCCGCTTGTCGCGCGGCTGCGCGAGGCGGGCGCGGTGTTTCTGGGCAAAACGACCTTGCCCGAATACGGGCACAAGGGCGTGACGGACAGCCCGCTCTACGGCATCACGCGCAACCCGTGGCATCCGGGCAAAACCAGCGGCGGCTCTTCCGGCGGCGCGGCGGCGGCGGCGGCGGCGGGTATGGGCTTTTTGCATGTCGGCAGCGATGCGGGCGGATCGGTGCGCATCCCTGCCAGTTTCTGCGGCGTTGTCGGCTTCAAGCCCAGCCCCGGCCTTGTGCCGTCCTGGCCGCCCAGTTTGTTTTCCACCCTGTCCGCCATCGGCCCGCTGACAAGATGTGTGGAAGACGCGGCCTTCGCGCTGGACGTGATGACCGCGCCCGATGTGCGCGACTGGCATGCGCTGCCGGTGGAAAAACCTTCCTTTGCCAGAGCGCTGAAAAAACCGCTGCATAAACTGAAAATCGCCTATGCGCCGACGGTGAACGACGTGCGCATGAATGACGATGTCGCCGCCGTGATGAACAAGCAGGTCAGATTGTTGCAGCGTTTCGGCACGGTGGAGGAAATCCATCTGGATGTGCCGGATCTGGTCGATGTTTTCAACAAACACTGGATGGCCGTCGCCTCCTATATGATTGCGGGATATGCCGCCGCGCAGAAAAAGAAAACCGATCCGCGCCTGCTGCATTGGGCGGCGCGGGGGGATGCGCTGTCCTTGCACGATTATCTTGCGGCGGAACGCGCGCGCATGGATATCGGCGCCTATTTCAAATCCATTCTTGACCGCTATGACATTCTGGTGACGCCGACAACGGCGATGACGGCTTTTGAGACGGGTACGAATATGCCGCGGGGCCGCGACGGCAAACCGTGGGAGGACTGGACGCCCTTCACCTATCCCGCCAACCTGGCAAAACTGCCGGCGGCATCGCTGCCCGTGGGCTTGACGCGCGACGGCTTGCCCGTCGGCATGCAGGTGATGAGCGGCTATTTGAAAGATGTGGCGCTGCTGCGGGTGTGTTATCACATAGAACGGGAAATCGGCTTTACCGCTTCGCCGCCGCTTGCGGCTTGAGGCTTGCGGTTTGCGGCCATAAAAAAAGCCCCGCCGTGCCGCGGGGCTTTTTTGCGGTGGGAAGGGGATTACTTCACCTGTTCCAGCACCTTGCCGAGCTTTTCGACGATTTGCTGGATATGGGATTCGTTCAGGATCAGCGGCGGCGACATGGCGAGCGTATTGCCCGTAAAACGCATGACCACGTCCTGTTCGAAATACATGTGGTCGAAAATTTCCATCGCGCGGGACATGTCGTTCGCGGGATGGCGGGTCGTATCGGGCGATACTTCCACCGCGCCCATCAGGCCGATGGTGCGGATGTCGATAACATGCGGCTTGCCCTTCAGGCTGTGCAGCGCATCTGACCATGTTTTTTCCAGCTTCGCGGCGTTTTCGAACAGGCCTTCTTCCTTGTAAACCTCCTGCGTGGCCAGCGCGGCGGCGCAGGCCAGCGGGGGGCCGGGATGGGTGTGGCGGGGGTGGGTCGGGGGG
>Ga0182793_1000477_pt1 | contig 31224 bp, 35 predicted proteins | sample Passage237A_FD_130498 | JGI IMG/M metagenome (GOLD analysis project Ga0182793, IMG submission 130498) | Cellulose adapted compost microbial communities from Newby Island Compost Facility, Milpitas, CA, USA - Passage2 37A (version 2) (version 2) ... | reverse complement strand
CTGGTGAGTTGCTCCCCAGCAAAGCTCACTTCCGTTTCAGCTTCCAAACACAAATTCACTACGCTAAACTATATTTACAACCTGCTGAATTTTCCAGCCACTTCCGACATATATTTCTTAGTGCTTTAGTAGCAAGTTCATTACCATTATAATTTTGTCCAAAAAGTAATGTTACGTTGTCTAACTTCAGACCTCCGCGTCTGTACCAAAATGATTTTATGTTTGATAAGTAAAACTGTCTCTTTTTATAAGAGAAGAGAATATCAACTTGCTGATTGTCTAAAAAAATATCTAAGACGGAAATTGTATCTTCATTATTTAATCTGATAAATTCAAAACCTAAATTTCTTATCCATGTACAAACGATGTCCGTACTTGGGTCATGATTTTCGCTACCAATTATAATAAGGTTTCTATTTTTTTGATTCATAATTTATTCCAAACTTTTTGGCGTATGATTCAATCGGTTCCAACCCCACTTCTTGCCTGCGAATATTTACATTTTTCTCATCCTCTATAGGATAGAATTCATTTATTTTTTTCTTCTCGTTCCATTTTAATTGAGAGCCATAAATTTGTTTTTTACCCTCTTTCATTCTAATTCTATCTTCTAAGAGTGCTAAATGAGATTTTTCAAGTTTATTTTCTTTTGCTGCTTTTTCCATTAAAGGAAAATACCTTTTTTGAATTTCAATTCCAGAATGCTGAATCACCATAAATAACGCAACGTTACCTATAGTACCCACGGTTTCGACACCCAACCAACCATGTTCCTCTATGATTTGTTGAACAATTTTTAGATTAATAGAATCGGTATATCTCACAGAGTCAGAGAAAATTTTTGCTTGAGATGACTCCCAACCATTAGCTTTTACTACACTATCGAGAATAACACGGTATTTATTTTCTCGATGAAAGACCTCTTCCAATTGATTTGCCACTTGAACATTATAAGAAGGGTTTTTCTTTAAATAGTTTGCTGTTATTAATTCAACCAAGCCTTGCCATCTAGCATCGCTGTGCAACAATAGTAAATCTTTGTCCATTTTTATATGGGATAAATTAGAATACCCTTTATGCGCTGCATTTGTTAGATAATAAAAAGCCTTATTCGCATTACCAGCCTGAGCCCAGGAACAACCAGCGTCATAATTATTAGAAGCGTTATTCATAGATTCATTTAATAGGATTTTCTCGAAAATAATAGCAGCAGAATCATATTTCTTATCATGATAAAACTGTATTGCTTGTTCATACGATGTATCATTATTCTCTTGAGAATTTGCTGTAAATCCAAACAATAACAATACTGTTAAAAAAGTATAAGTCTGCATGATATAAGAAAGTCTAAATTATTTGTATGAAATAAAGATACTTCAGTTTTTAAACAATAAATCGAACACCCTTTCTTCAACTTGATTTAGATGGCAGTATTTTATTGTAATAGATTTCCCATGCCCTTGAACCTATTATACGCCCCGAGCAGTTTGTCGGACTTAAGACCGGCGGACCGCTCAACCATTACAAAGTGGAAGGGGTTATCCATGTTCAGGGCAAGCAATTGACAGGACAGATGAACCACAAAAAAATTCGTTTCACCCAGCATTTTTAACCCTTAAATACTTCAATACCATCATGAAGAAGAATCTCTATTATACCACGATGTTTGCTCGCCCGAGCATGGTTAAACAGTTTATCCTTGGCTTATTTCTGGCACTGTCCTATTGGTTCCGCATCCCTATCGAAATGCTGATCCGTAAAAACTTCGGAGAAAGGTATTTCTGAAAGCTCCCCTTTAAACCGAAGTACTCATAAATAATAAAGAGTAGCTAAATTTAAAGGAAGCAACATGAAAAAATCGAAGTTCACGGAGAGTCAGATTATCTCCATTCTACGACTGCAGGAGAGTGGTCAGTCCGTAGCAGACTTTGCCGGGAGTATGGCATCAGCCAGCCGACCTTTTATCAGTGGAAGAGTAAGTACCAGGTCTTGAAGTAAATCAGCTTAAGCAGCTCAAGGACATGGAAGCGCTATCGCAGTACAAACGCATTGTTGCGGAGCAGTCGCTTAAGATCAGGGTACCAAAGACCAGGAGTGGGGTAGATAAACTTACTTTCCCTCCGAAGCTGTCGTATCCACCACCACGCTGTCCAGCGGCACAGGAGTACGTTTGGTATTGGCAGCATTAGGATCAGCCACTGATTCAGTTCCCGTTCCGGTTTGGAATCCTCCCAAAGAGTCCGCAGGTATTTCATCGGTTTCACTATGACGGTCATAGGAATTTTCCGTACAGGCACTCAGTACCAGCAACAATATGATACAGGTAAGCTTATTTCTCATGGCATTTTTTCCAAAAGGCAAAAACATTGTGCCCGCCATGCTTTTAGAATAAAGCAGCCTGAACCATTGGTGCAGGGTATTCAAAATATGTGGTCGATGGGGATACCTGAAATAACTCACTCGCCTGATACCGTGATGCTACAACGATCTTTGTACTACCGGCATGTTGAGCAAAAAGACGGGCAGCTAGCTCCGGGCAGTTGTTGTCTTTCGACAGATGCGAGAGAAACAGGCATTGCAGTGCTTCGGAACGGTGTTCCGTAAAAAGCTTCAGTGCCTGGGCATTGGAAAGGTGTCCGTAGGGACCGGCTATGCGCTTTTTAAGATGATAGGGATAACGTCCGCGCTCCAGCATTTCTTCATCATAATTGGTTTCCAGAAATGCGACTTGGCATTCCTGAAACTGGCGGATCACATGATCGCAAGGCTCACCAATATCGGTAAACACACCCACCTTGGTTTGCTGAGCCTGAATGATAAAACTATGCGGATCCGCCGCGTCATGGTTTTTGGGGAAAGCCAATACTTCCAGTTCGCCTATTCTTACCGGCTCATAAGCAGCAAAATCGTGCACCAGTGCGGTGTCCAGCGTCAACCGACCGCCCGATAAAGTACGGGGTGTTATGTACACCGGAATATTGTATTTGCGGGAAAGCACCTCGACTCCCTTGATATGATCTATATGTTCGTGCGAGATGAAAATGGCTTTTATCTTCTGCAGGGAAAGCGAAAGTGCACTCATGCGACGCTCCGTTTCGCGGCAGGAAATGCCTGCATCTATGAGAATGGCTTCTTCGCCATTACTGATATAGTAACAGTTACCATTGCTTCCGGAAGCCAGCGATAAGGTAGTAAGTGTCATTTAAGAACGTAAAATAACAAAATTACCCTCCGGCTTTTCTGAAGTCGCCTCTATAAAAATATCTGTAACACGTGCCAGTGGCGGACCTTCGCGACACCAATCTATAAAATGCTGAAGCTGGTCTTCTTCACCACTTGCCAGGCATTCTACAGCGCCGTCTGCATTGTTTCGGATCCAGCCGCTGAGCCCCAGCCGGATTGCCTGGCGTTGTGCCGACTGACGATAAAAAACTCCCTGAACCTTTCCTTTGATGATGAGATGATATGCGGGCATGAACCTTATCCGATAGAAATTATCAGTTATGCTTGTAAGCAAGTGGATTCTCAAAGTTGTCTGACTGATCTTCCACAGTCTCGTCCAGGCATTTAAAGTCTTTCTCCAGCAAGAGATAAAGCTTTTCTCCGTTGTCTACATCCATCCAGGTATCAAAACCAACCTTCTCTGTAGTCACCCATTCCTTAGCCATTCTGGCGGGCATATACATGGTGATCACATTATCCTTAAAGTCGGCTGAAAGTTCATGTCCGTATTCATCAGGACGAACTTGCAGCGCATAGGTAAATACGTTGCTGACAAAAGGAGTACTGGCTTCGATATAGCCTTCCTGTGCAAACCTTTCCACCTCCGAACGCGTAAGGCGAATGCGAACCGTATTGGACTTGATGCGAATTTTCATAAGCTGAAATTTTTAGTGGTCTGGCGCAAAAGCAAGTTACACGATAACCCGATCTCTTCCGCTGTAAATGTTAAAGCGCCGGTCTCTCAAAAAACCCAGCAGCGTAATGCCACAATCCTCCGCCAGCGATACCGCAAGGCTGGAAGGGGCTCCTACAGCCGCCACAATTTTTATGCCTGCAACGGCTGCTTTCTGTATCAGTTCAAAACTGGCTCTTCCGCTGAGCAAGAGCACATGATGGCTGAGCGGAGTTTTTCCATCCAAAAAGAACCGTCCGATCAATTTGTCGAGTGCATTATGCCTGCCTACATCTTCGCGCAGCGCAAGCAAATTGGCATCGGTGTCGAAAAGTGCAGATGCATGGAGCCCGCCGGTATGTTCAAAGGTTTGTTGCTGTGCGCGCAACAATTGCGGGAGCTGATGAAAATAGGAAGCTGGCAATCTCAGATCATCCGGTTCGGCATGTCGGTTGATAACTGTCTTTACCGCTTCTATAGACGATTTACCACAGACACCGCAACTGGATGTGGTGTAAAAGTTGCGTTTCAGTCTTTCCAAATCAGGATTTACGGTTTCGTGCAATACTATCGTGATGGTATTGGATTTTTCTTCACGACAGGAGAAGGACAAAAAATCGCTGATATCCCCAACATTACTGAGAATGTTTTCGGTAAACAAGAATCCTGCGGAAAGTTCCTCGTCCTGTCCAGGTGTTCGCATGGTAACAGAGATGGCTTCTGTTCGGCGACTGTCAACAGGTCCAAAGAGCAGGCGTATCTCCAGCGGCTCTTCCACAGCCAGAAAATCTGCATTTTCTCCTGCGCCTTTGTCATTTACCCTGATAATAGCAGCGTTGCATACCTGTGATGAGGACATGCTACAAAGTTAAATCTGAATAGCGGAGCAATGAAGCTGAAAAGAGCATTAAAATCCCTCGCGTGGTGGCGAACTCGTTGCTTCTGTTGCAAAAATCTCACTTCCCAAACATTTTCTTTATTCGTTCATAGTCCTCAGGTGTATCTACACTGGAAAGTCGTACAGGGTCAGGATGCGTGAGGACAACAACACTCGCTTCTTCAAGAAAAGCCTTCAGAGAATTGTTGAAAGAAAGATGATGATTCCGCAACCGCTGCAGATCGTGGCTTTGGAGCAAGGAAATATACGGCTCCAGATATCCTTTTGCATTTCGAAACGCCACAGACTTTCCTTCAGCAGCGGCTTGTGTCAGCATCGTTATTTCCGGATGACCAACCAAAGGATAGTCGCAGCCCGATACCAGCAAGTCAGCGTGAGGATATCTCGCATGCACCGAAAGCAATCCTGTGAGCGGGCCCATTTCGGAAAACCTTGCATCGTCAACAAGCACCTCATATCCCTCTGCTACCGTCGGCAACAATTGTTCGCTGATAGAAATAAAGGTTCGGTCGCAGTGTGCAGCCAGTAGTTCATACACATGATATCGCTGTGGTTTACCATGGTACACCAGCAGACCCTTATCCCTTCCCATACGACTGCTTTGTCCGCCGCAGACAACCACGCCCAACAATCCCTTCTTCATTTCAGTTCCTTTAGTTCGTGAACAATCACCGCATCCGGTAGATTGTAATGATGAATTGCTTTTTGCAGTAGTGTATCTCTTATCACGAGTAGCAGATTTCCACCCAATCCCTTTCTATATTTTTCCAGTAATACTCCGATCGCTGGTTCCAATCCGCCATGTTCGTCCAACTCCAGCTTTCCGACTTCATCTATGACCAGCCAGTTGGCAGTTTCGTTCTTTGGATGCAATAGAATGTCTTGTGCCCATTCAAAGGCTTTCAGCGAAAAGCAAAACCTTCCTACCTGCACTGCATCCGCCCCGGGTGCAGTCTCTAATGGACGCAGTTCCCGGGAATGCAGATCGAGCAAAGAGCGAACACCGTCAACATCGGGAGAAAGAATGCCCGCAATATTCGTCTTCCCTTCCAGCCAGCGCATCAGCTCTGTGGTCTTTCCCGTTCTTATGGGTCTTGAGAAAACGTAGATATTAGATTTTTTCATCAGCGGGATGCAGGGTGAGCACCAAAAGAATGATCAAAAACGAACGAAAACGGGAAACAAAAAAACGCTCTTTTGCAGCCAGTTCGTAGGCTGGACGTATATACAACCGAAGTGTGGGTAGATAACTTAGAATGCTCTGTATCTGTCGTTCACGACGATTGCCTGTAAGCCAGCGCTGAATCAACCATCGAAAGAGAGGATTTATCACCCAGATCAAAAAAGCCAGTACCGATAAAGTTCGCAGCATTACATATCCGGCACGAGATGTTGTCTCCGGATTCAGGCTAAATACCAATACTACAGCAATCATCACCAAAATTGTAATCACGATCTTCGGTAGAAAAGCTTTTTTCTTCCTGGGAAGCTTAGTAGTTTTTTCCGGAAAGCTGATTGCCTGTTTCACTGTGGTTACATGCTTTTCGATTCTTTCCGGAAGTTTCATCATCCACCAGCCTACAATTAATCCCCAAATCGCATATAGACCTGCATAAATCAGAATGATCCATAGACTGAAACGAATGTCAGGAGACAGATGCAGGTCTTTCACAACTCCTGCAAAGAATATATCCAGCGCCTGCCAGAGCGAGCGACCGAAAATGATCGTTGCCACCAGTACTTTTTGCAGGGCAGATTCAACCATAGCCAGCATACCCAGCAGCAGACAGGCAATCCGGAAGGGAAGGGTGGAGAACAATACAGCGCCCATCAATCCCTGAAAAGCTACTGCCAGGTAAGCCGGTGGGGGAGAATGTGGACTCACCGCAGCTTTTACCAGGATAACCAGCAATGTTGCACGCAGGATTTGCATAAAGTTACCATTGCTGTAATGAGCGATCAGGCTGATGATGACGATGGCACAGGCACCTACGAAAAAACCGGTGAAGGGTAGATGAAGGGCATGCATCCAGCCTCCGAGCCCACTTTCGCAAAGAGCCCAGAGTGCGGTAAGCCTGAAGATTGCAGGGAGCGCCGAAGGATTCATTCGGTCTGTAAATTAATTCACTCGTTGGATTTCTAAATCGGCCAACAGGTGATCAATGGTGGCGCGGTCGAGGATACCGCTTTTATACCAGTAATGATTTTGTTTTCCAGACTTGGAGTTGATGAGTATATAGTTTCCATTGCCTGCATTTTTCACCTTGTTGTCATAACCCGACATCTCAGAATATACCAGGGTTGCACTGCCCGGCTCCTGAAAATATAGCATCACGCCACTATAGGAAATGTTTCGCGCAATGACCGCATCGTTGTTGTTGTTTTTGATCAGATAGCGACCATCCTGAAATACTGTTTTACAGGTTTGATAAAGCTTTCCGTTCACATAGGATTTCGATAAACTGCTTTGAAGGGTTGAGCCCCTGTACACAGCTCTGGAAGTGTAGTTTACATTTTGATTCAGCACCACCTTAATGGTCATCTTCGTTTCCACTTCATAAATCAGATTTTCACCCTCCGTAATTCGTTCTGCTTTGATATAACCAATCTCTTTTCCGTCTTTGGTGATCTTATACCGAAGCTTACTCACGGGGGGAGCCTCGGCATAAGCCGTTGTTGTAAAAAGTAACAGAGTGTAGAGAAGCAAAAGACGCATACCGGATAGTACTATAAATATCCGTAATTGTAGTCGGAAAGAAAAGTCCGAAAAAGCGGATATTCATGAATCATCCTCTCAAATAATGTACCAGCAGAATTGAGATTGATATCGATGTACTATCTTGGCGCGGACTGAAATGTAATGAGCTTCGGTTTATCCTATTAAAAAACGATTTGTGTCGCGGAAAAAGATCCTGATCGATCTGTATAAGATCAAAGACCTGTACACGGGGCTGGGACAGTTTTCTGTGAATTTTGCGCAGGAAATTGCCAAACATCAGGACAAAGATTTTCATTTCACCTTTCTTGTGCCATCCGGTGCAACTTCGCTTCCGGAAAATGTCCCGGTCGTAAGAGCCAATTCGCTGAGACGATATTTCCCGATACTCAATTCCGGTTTCGATGTCTGGCATAGCCTCCATCAGTTTCCATCGCATTTCCCATCTCGTTCCATCCGTCAGATTCTTACCATTCATGATTTGAACTTTCTCACCGAAAAAAGTCCTGCAAAAGCTGCTGTCTATCTGCAGCGACTGCAGCGAAACGTCGAGCGTGCGCATTGCATTACGACTATTTCCGACTATACACGGCACCATTTGCTTCAGCATATACCCGTTTCTCAGAAAGTTTCGGTGGTACACAATGGTGTGGCATTGCCTGAAGTTGCACCTCAAAAATTAGCTGGGATAGAAGGAAAGTTTTTCTTTTCGCTTAGTGTGTTCAAGAAAGCTAAAAACTTTGAGGTGTTGATTCCTTTGATGAAATTTTTCCCCGCTTATCGTTTGATTATCGCCGGAAATCATCAAACCGCCTACGGAGCAGAGATCAAAAAAATGATTCAAGAAGAAGGACTGGAAAATCAGGTATTGCTGCCGGGAACCGTTTCTGATGCGGAAAAGTTGTGGCTTTATCAAAATTGTGCTGCGTTTCTGTTTCCCTCGTTAGCGGAAGGATTCGGATTGCCTGTTATCGAAGCTATGATGTGCGGAAAGCCGGTGGTACTGAGTCGTTGCACCTGCCTGCCTGAAATAGGCGGAAATGTGGCTTTTTATTTTGATGACTTTGCGGTAGAAAACATGGCTAAAACCATAGAAAATGTGCTACGGGCTTACGAAGCCAAGTCAGAAATTTTGTCGGAACAAATAGCCGACTATGCAAAACGCTATAGCTGGAAGGAATGCATCAAGGGGTATTTGCTTATATACGATGGTATATGCAAATTTTAGAGAAATAGCTCTGCCAGTTCCACCACATACCACAGAAACCATGCAAGAGCAGTAGCTATCAAACGCTTCAGTTGCTCAAACTTCAAAACGATAACACGCATTGACCGAACTTTTACACTGCAAATATTAAAAATCAATTAACCTCTACCAACTAAAAATTGCACATTAACAAATAGAAAACATTAGTTTGCGATCGGTACAGAATTGAATGCAATCTTATTACTGATACATTTGTCGATAATTAGAATTTAAGAAACAGCATCCATGTCCGACCACTTTCTTCCCAAAGTCGATCCGGAACGGTTAAGGAACGCCCTGACTTCTTCCGATGGTCGAATCCTGTTTGAACTACTTGTGGAGCCACTTCATGAAGAGTTATATCGCAGACAGGATTTTAATTTTATGGACATCCTGACAGAGGGACAGCAACTGATACTTTCTTACGACTATTTGTTGCAGCAGGTAGAACAGGGCGGCTTTATTCAGCTGTTGGTCAACGGCTATATCGGACTGCTTCCTGATATGCCCGGGTGGCTGCAACGCGTCGGTGCACCTGAAATGGCGGCCGTAATAGATGACGTCATAAAGGTTTATGTACTCAATGTAAATCTCTTTGACCGGGAAATGAAACCACAGGAATTTGCCCGTTTGTATGATGAACTCAAAGGATTTGAAGTTCTGGAAGATCGCTTTAACCTCCATAAAAAAGCAACGATGGAAGCCATTTTCACCTATGCAAAGGCACATCTCGGCGAATTTTTATTAATGTGATTTTTATAATAATTAATTAATAATATCGTTATTGTTAGTTATTCTTTGCAATAAATAAAGCTATTTTATAGATTTGTTAACCGCTCGTTAACGAACATTAATCAAAAATAAATTTCTTATTTTTTTCTATGTTTGTGCCACGTAATTGATTTCCCTTTTTACACTTAAGCAACCTGCAAAACCCGCGATTCGTTTTACTTTTTCGAGAATGGAGTTATGACTCTTTTAGGCATCGTGGTGCTGGGTGTGTTTTTTTGCCTGCTCATTTATATTTTTTTTATACGCGACAATTTTATGGAATGATCTGAAATTGTTAATCGTGAAGCAGCGCTTCTTAGTCCAGGGTTTTTTCCTGCCTTCTGTCAAAACCAAGTCATGTCCGAAATGCGGGTACAGACTGTAAGCAAACAGCTGAGCCAGTTGCAATTAATTCCGCCGGGCGACGAAATGCCTTACGATTTCAAACATCCGCGCCGACATGAATACTTTGAATGTTTTGTGTTCCGCCAGGGTGGAGGGGTGCATTGATTTATCCGGATTGCATCGCTCGAATGAGGCTTGGGCAAGGCCATAGACCCGGTGACTGTCTTGGAAGCGAGGCAACCTTTTTATTAGTGTAGCTAACAAGATATGGTGATCAACTCACAAATCTGAAGATCGGCAGCGCGTCGTTGAGTGCTATTTTGATTTCTTTTTCTTGGCAGGAGTCTCTTTTTTCCGTACCACAATCCACTCGCTAAGGGTAACATGAAAGGGCATCTGTCCGATGCGTACAACAGCTTTTTTATCCCGAACCTCCTCCAATACACCAACCTGATGGTTTACCTGATGTCTTACCAGATCGCCGGGTTGAGGGGCTCCACCCACCGTTTCGTAGTTTTTATCCGCCTTGCGCGCTGCTGCCTGGTTGCTTTCGATTTGCTTCTTGCGGAATAAAACCTTTTCTGCTGCTTCAATTACCTCTTGTTTATTTTCCGCCTTCTTCCAGTCGTGTATAATCTGCTTGAATTTACGTTCGGTATCTCTGAGATAATCAAGCTCCTCTTTTTTGATCTTGTTCTGGAGCTTTAACGTTTCGTAGTGCTGTTTCAGTTTTTCCTTGTCAGTAAGTTCCTGATATTTCTTTTTGATCTGCTCGTTTTCACGAATCAGCATATCCAGCTTTTTTTCTTTTTCCGCCAGCCTTACCGTCTGCTGTTCAGTTTGCAACAGCATTTTATCCAACTTAAAATGTCCGCGATCCGTGATCTGCTTTGCGCGGTCAATGATTCTTTTGGGCAAGCCGATACGCTGTGCGATGGCGAAAGTATAGGAGCTGCCGGGTTTGCCGATTGTAAGCTGATACAAGGGCTCAAGGTGCTCTTCATCAAACATCATCGCACCGTTGATGATGCCGGGTATTTTTCCAGCCATCACCTTTAAGTTCAGGTAATGCGTGGTAACAATACCAAGTGCATGTTTCTTCGCCAGTTCCTCGACGATCGCTTCCGCAAAAGCACCTCCCAGATTTGGGTCAGAACCACTTCCCAGTTCATCTATGAAGAAGAGTGTTTTCCCATTGGCAAAATCCATGAAATATTTCATGTCCCGAAGGTGTGCGCTATAAGTGCTGAGTTCATGTTCGATACTTTGCGTATCGCCGATGTGTATCATTAACTGGCGGAAAATGCCAATCTCACTCGTAGCATCAGCGGGGATCAGTAAACCGGCCTGCGTCATCAGCTGAAGCAGTCCCACCGTTTTCATCGTAACGGTTTTACCCCCGGCATTAGGACCGCTGATGACCAATAGCCGGTTATTGCGATCCAGTTTAATATTGGTAGGAATAGTAGTTTTTCCCAGGCGGTTGTTGTGCAGCAGCAACAGGGGATGATATGCCTTTACCAGTTGCAGGCCAGGATGTGGACTCAGTCGGGGCATCTGTGCATTCATGTCGCGGGCAAGCTGCGCTTTTGCACGAATGAAATCGTAAAGTCCCGTCAGTTCGTAATATCCTTCTAACTGTGCCTGATACTGCGATAACGTGGCGGTGGTTTGTGCCAGAATACGATGGATTTCCCGCGCTTCAGCTCTTTCAAAACCAAATATCTCGTTGTTTAGTTCGATTACCTCTTCCGGCTCGATAAACACAGTACGCGACGTATCGCTTTCTCCATGGAGAATACCCTTTACAATACGTTTGTATTCAGCGGGTACTGCTACCGTTCGTCGCCCATTCAGAAACCCTTCCGAAATATCAGCCAGATAACCCTGTTTACTCAGTTTCCGTAGGATCGCTTCAAAAGTTCTGCGCAGCTCTCCGCGCAAGGCTGCCAGTTCGGTGCGTATCTGCATGAGTTCCCGACTGGCGTTGTCACGCACCTGTCCGCCCTCGTCTACAACTGCGCTAATGACTTCTCCGATAGCCTTTTCATAAACCGTTTTTTCTGCGACTGCACGGAGGTAAGGGTAGAGGTCGTTGTGGCGTTTAAACCAAAGCATGATATCCCGGATATTCCAGGCAAGCTGTTGCATCGCCAAAAGCTGTTCTCCTGAAAGCACAGCTCCCGGTACGCCGAGGAGTTTTAATTCCTTTTGAATATTGCGGGTAAAATCATTCGGAAAGTAGTCACTTCCACCAAGCAACTGACGGTATTCTTCGGTTTGAAGCAAGTCCCTTTCCACATACTCCAGACGCGTATGAAAGCGCAACGAGTCAACCCGTTCCCGGGCACCGTCACTTCTGCACTTTTGTTTCAGCAGTTCGCAGACCTTGTCAAATTCCAACGCTTCCGCGGCATGGGCCGGGTACAATTGCATCATCGTTTCAGCACTAAGAGTGCAAAGGTATATCCTGGCGGCATTCTATAAGGTCTGAACGTCAGAAATATCGAATCAGAACAGGCTGTTTACATCTTTCAGCAATGGCTGTTGCAAATCTTTTTCAGAAACGATTGCTTCACGCAAGTCGATTTTCCAGTCGATTTTCAATTCCGGGTCATCGAAGCGAACGCCACCTTCATCTGCCTTGCTGTAAAAACCATCGCATTTATAAAAGACTTCTGCAGTTTCGCTCAACACCGAATAGCCGTGAGCAAATCCGCGAGGAACCAGAAATTGTCTTTTGTTTTCTGCAGAGAGTTCTACTCCAAACCACTGCCCATAGGTTTTGCTGTCCTTTCTGATATCCACTACCACATCCCAGATCGTTCCCTCCAAAACTCTGATCAGTTTTGTCTGGGCGGCAGGAGGGTTTTGGAAATGCAAACCGCGAAGTACATTTTTAGTGGAACGAGCCTGGTTGTCCTGAACGAAGTCGAAATCCAATCCTGTTTTTTCGCGGAAAGCCTGCTTGTTGTAACTCTCAAAAAAGTAGCCCCTGTCGTCATTGAAAACCCTTGGCTCAATGATCAGAAGACCTTCAATTGGTGTGGTGATAATGTTCATATCAGATACGCGCCGACTCTACCGCTTTGAGTACATTGGTTGAAATAAATGTAAGTTCTTCCTCAGTAAGTTCTGTATGGATAGGCAGTGAAAGCACTTTTTCCTGCAGCATATCGGTTGTAGGTAAATGGAAATCACTACCACCGAGTGCTTTGAACATGTTTTGCTTATGAGAAGGAACAGGATAATACAACATTGAAGGAATACCCTGGTCTGCCAGATTCTTAATTACAGCCTCTCTGTCAACCCCTTCCAATTGCATCGTGTACTGGTGGAATACATGTTTGGAATATGGCGCACGATATGGAGGCTTGATATTCGGATGGCCCGCAAAAGCTTTGTCGTAAAAGTCTGCAGCAGCTCTACGCGCATCACAATATTCATCAAGATGCCTCAGCTTGATACGCAGAATGGCAGCCTGAATGGTATCAAGGCGACTATTGCAACCTACCATTTCATGATAGTAGCGAACCTTCTGGCCGTGGTTGGCTATCATCTTCAGCTTTTCCGCCAGTTCGCTGTCGTTGGTAAAGATCGCTCCGCCATCTCCGTAGCACCCCAGATTTTTAGATGGAAAGAACGAAGTAGTGCCTACGCGGCCCATTGTGCCGGTCTTGGCAGTTTTGCCGTTGCTGAAAGTATAGCTACCGCCGATAGCCTGGGCATTGTCTTCTATAACAGGGATATTGTGCTCCTGTGCCAGGGCCAGAATGGGTTCCATATTGACAGCCTGACCATAAAGATGTACGGGAATAATGGCTTTTGTACGAGGAGTGATCGCGTTACGAAGGCTGTCGAGATTCATCGTATAAGTATCGGGATCAACATCCACAAATACAGGCTTCAGCCTTAGTAAAGCTACTACTTCAACTGTAGCTATATAGGTAAACGATGGGGTAATAACTTCATCGCCCGGTTCAAGTCCCAGGGCCATCAAGGCTATTTGCAAGGCATCTGTGCCGTTGGCGCAAGGTATTACATGCTGCACGCCCAGGTATTCAGCCAGTTCTTTGCTGAATGCTGCTACGTCGGGTCCGTTGATAAATGCAGTACTGTTGATAACATTTTGTATTGCGGCATCAACGTCAGTTTTTATCTTTTCATACTGACGCTTCAGATCTACCATTTGGATTTTCTGCATACTTGTTTTTTAACGGGTGCAAACCTAATAAATTCAAATTTCAAAAGATGAGCGAAATAACAAACAGAGCCCACTTTTTTAATCTACCGTGAAAATTCTCAGAATCCTAAACGTTAACTTTACCGCCGTATGATGTCGAGATTTATCGGGATTTTCCTTTTAGCAGTGCTCGTGCCCCATTTCGTTTCTGCCCAGGACGATCTTTTCGGTACAGAAAAAAGAGAGCCGAAGAAAGGTATCATCTTTAGTCTGAACGGGAATTTTGATATTCCTGCAGGTGATATGTCCAAAAGGTTTGGTTTAAGTTACCGTGTGGGGCCTGCGATTTTGTACAAGACGAAGTCGAACTGGATGTTTGGAGTCAAAGCAGACTTCATATTCGGGAATAAAATCAAAGAAGAAGGTTTTGTGTCAAATCTTAAATCTGAAGACGGCACATTCCTGACTGCAGAAGGAATGCGTGCACCGATGACTTTTTATCAGCGTGGTTATATGGTGGGGTTGCAGGCCGGAAAGATTATCAAGACTTCTTCGTCAAATCCGGACAATGGAATTCTGCTGCTCACTTCCGCAGGTTTTATTCAGCACAAAATCAATATCAACACCCGAAATGCCGGCGACATTCCTCAGCTGCAGGGAGATTATAAAAAAGGGTATGACCGTCTTACCAACGGTATCTACGTAGAACAGTTTGCAGGTTATACCCACTTTTCGCAAAACGGACTCATCAATTTTTACATTGGACTGGATGTAATGGCGGGCTTTACCGAAGGCAGAAGAACTTTTTGGTATGATGTACAAAAGCCCGGCGACGATAAAAGACTCGATATTCTTTTGGGCATCAGAGGTGGTTGGTACATTCCCGTCTTCAAGCGAAAATCGGAGGAGTTCTATTTTGAATAGTGCTCAAAGTTTATTTTAAGCTATCTTGAGGCAAAGAAAGCCGACAATAATTTGTAAAAACTCTGTACGGTTTCATCCTCTTCGCGCCAGTGGAACTGTCCGGCAACCCCGGTCTTTAACCAGCTCACCGCTTCTTCTTCGGTATCGAACGTGTTGAGTTCGCTGATCACTTCCTCATACGCATCTTTATTGTTGCTAAAAAGTTCGCTGATAAAAAGATACTTATCGTTCACACCTATTTGTTGCCGGATATCTGCGCTCGAATAGTGCGGAAGTGGCAACGGAAGAGCTGGTGTTGTGTCTGTAGAAAGCTGTTCAAAGTGGAGCACGGTGCTGTCGAGTTCTATCGACGGGGCAGTAACTTCAGCTTTTTGGAGCGGAATCTGATTCGCTTCAAAAGCAGCAGCAACTTCGTGAGCTATGTCGGGTTTGGTTTCCTTTTCTTCTTTTACGTCCGTCTTAACGATGAGCCCGTCGTTAAACGCAACTTTCTTACGCCATTCAAAAAGATCGGCGTATAGAACACGCGCATAGTCCATCATCAGATCGATTTCTATCAGCGAAGGATCGGGCTTGGTGTTTAAATCCTTTATTTTTTCAAGCAGGATACCAATTCTTTCCATACTTAGCGTTTCTACAAACCTAACAAAAACTTTATAGGAATCAGCCAACTACAAACCATCGCCTTTCAGCATCCAGTGCATAGCGGAGACCATTACTCATCAGATGAATTTGCTGTCCTGTTTTCGGATCCGGAAAGCCTTCTTTTTCGTACACCCGGATATTATTGTTTTCTCTGGTCAGGTAAGCGATAAGTGCAGACATTGTAGGCGCTACTTCGTGCAACCACTGTTCTTCCTGCTCCCTGATAAAAGCGTGACTCATGTTGTACCATTTAGTGAAGTTATTCTACCATAATCTCATTGATAGCCGCTTTAACCTTATGCCAACAGGAAACGGCACATATCATGTTTTGAATTACTCAGGACAAAACAAGACATTATGAGCAGTAAGGAAATGCAGCAACTAAAGCAATGTTTGAGCAGTCTTGCCTCAATATTTGAAGAATTGGGTATTACCAGCGTGGAGTTTAAAGGAGGTGTTGCAACCTTCAAACACGATGGTCGCCCCTTAAGTCCATCGCTTATGAGTAACCTGTGCCAGCACGTCTCCGACATATATCGGGACAAACTGGTCACCGGGGAAGAGGATTTACCCGATTACTACTTTGATTAATGGGCTACTTTCTGGGTTCACGCAATTCATCAGTTCTTGGAAGCCGATTTCTTTCCTTGTCCACATTCTCAAATCCCGGTGCGGGGTCTTCGGGTACAGCCTCTGCAGGTGTAAATTTTCGATAAGGATTGTAATGGTATTCACTCGAAGTTGTAGAGTCATACACGATGATTGGTTCCGTTGGTAATGCGCCCGATCCTATAGTACGTCCCATGGTGGCTTCATTTGCCTTATTGTCCGAAAGTTGTTGTTCCGCAACAGATTGAGTCTGTGCTTTTGTTTTATGAGTGCTGTTCTTCTTTTTTGATTTCGAAGATTGCGCTTCCGCATTGAATGCCAATCCCAGCACCACCATCATTCCGATTATCCCTTTCATAACTGGCAGGTTTTGATTTATGAACCCCGTAAAATTCCTGTGCCCCGGGAGGTTTTTCCTCAAGATTTTAACCCTGCGAAAGAAGGTTTATCAAATATTAAGCATTCGTTTGGAAATGCCCTTAGCTTTGCAAACTCTAAAGATGATCCATGGCAAGAACCCGTAATGCTGACATTCCCAAAGCAAAGATTACCAAAGAAAGTCTGCGCGAAGGACTGAGCATATTTAAATATGTAAAACCTTATCGCGGCAAATTCATTCTCGGTTTGTTGTTTATTTCGCTTTCTGCGGGAAGTACCATGGCATTTCCTTTTCTGTTGGGAGAAATGATCAACAGTGTACCGGGAAATACAGCGTCAGGGACTTTAGGCTTCAGTCCGGGTGAAATTGCGTTGTTAATGATCGGATTGCTGACCCTGCAGATGCTATTCTCTTTTATGCGGGTGTATTTGTTTACCTCTGTGGGCGAAAATGCGGTGGCTGATATGCGCAAGGAAGTATATGAAAAGCTCATTCGGATGCCCATGGAGTTCTTTGCACAACGCAGAGTAGGCGAGCTAAGTTCCCGTATCAGTACAGACATCACACAGATTCAGGATACGGTGTCTGTTACGCTGGCGGAATTGTTGCGTGGTGTCATCACTTTACTGATTGGTGTGGGACTTATCCTTTATCTGTCGATCAAGCTAACATTGGTAATGCTCTCGGTAATTCCTGTTGTGATCGTGATTGCTTTACTATTCAGTCGTACCATTCGCAAGTATAGTCGTATGGCGCAGGATCAACTGGCCGATTCGGGCACTATTGTTCAGGAAACCCTTCAGGGAATTTCCAATGTCAAATCTTTCAACAACGAATGGTATGAAATAAAGCGCTACAACCGAAGCATTGCAGATGTAGTAAAACTTGCAGTCCGCAATGGTCGGGTAAGAGGAACCTTTATCTCTTTTTTACTTTTTACTGTTTTCGGAACGATCGTGCTGGTAGTGTGGTATGCAATGAATATGGGCATGGGCATGGGCGACCTCGTGAAATTCGTTACCTACACCGCTTTTGTGGGAGGTACCATGGCTGGGTTTGCCGATCTGTACAGTCAGTTGCAAAAGACCATTGGCGCCACACAACGTGTACGCGAAATATTAGCCGAACCAACTGAAAAGGTAAGTGTTGAAAGAGTGCAGTCGAATCATACTATTAAGCTGTCAGGCTTGGTTGAATTTAAGGATGTCTCTTTCTTTTACCCTTCCCGTCCTGAGACGCAGGTGTTGCAAAATATTTCATTAAACATAAAACCCGGCCAGCAAATCGCCATCGTCGGCCCCAGTGGTGCAGGTAAAAGCACATTGGTTTCGCTGCTCCTTCATTTTTACGAACCTCAGTCCGGCGATATACTATTTGACGGACGTTCCTATCGGGAAATACCATTGAGCGAACTGCGTTCTCAAATGGCTTTGGTACCGCAGGATGTATTGCTTTTCGGTGGAACGATTTATGACAACATTGCTTATGGCCGTCCCGGTGCTACCCGTCAGGAAGTAGAAGAGGCTGCCCGACAGGCAAATGCACACGAGTTTATCCAGCGTTTTCCGGAAGGTTATGACACGATGGTAGGCGAAAGAGGTGTAAAGCTATCGGGCGGACAAAGACAGCGGATTGCCATTGCACGAGCAATCCTTAAAGATCCTACCATTCTGATCCTCGACGAGGCTACAAGTTCGCTCGATTCCGAATCCGAATCTTTGGTTCAGGATGCGCTGCATAAACTGATGAAAAACAGGACGTCTTTTGTTATCGCACATCGCCTGTCAACCATCCGAAATGCAGATCAGATTGTGGTGCTGGAGCATGGCAACGTAAAGGAAAAGGGAACGCATTCGGAACTTATAGAACTGGAGAACGGACTTTATAGAAGTCTTTCGAAACTGCAGTTTGAAGTTTAAATGCTGTACAGCTTCTGACAGTTTAGGTTTCTAATTCTGTAAAAAATAGCGATCGTTCAATATTGGACCTTTTGTGGACAATGTCCATTTCTGTCTCCCGGAAGGTGCAAAACTTACATTTCCATAAGTAGCCAGAACTGCTATTTTTGTTTCGACAAAATCCGTCTATGCAATCTTTTGATTTCAAAAAACTATTGCCGCATGTTTATGTGGTGATTGCCTTCGCAATCATCTCTCTGGTGTATTGTTTTCCTGCGCTGGAAGGGAAAAAGCTGAGCCAGCATGACTTCATATCGTGGAAAGCAATGTACCATGAAACCGAAGCCTATCACGACAGCACAGGTATCAATCCGCTTTGGACCAATAATATGTTTGGCGGGATGCCCAATTATACGATTGGTTTTCCCGAATCCAACAACTATGTGGGCAATATCCAGTTGTTAATCAACGCTTTGCTTGCAAAGCCGGCTAACTATCTTTTCCTGGCGATGCTCTGCTTTTATCTTCTCATGCTGGTGATGCGCATAGACCGCTGGCTGGGATTGATCGGAGCATTAGCTTATGCCTTTGCTACCTATAATGTCGTCATAATAGGAGCAGGGCACGAAACGAAGATGTTGGCCATTGCCTATATGCCTGCGGTTCTGGCGGGGCTGATAATGATCTATCGGAATAGTCTGCTAGGAGGGGGTGCTTTGATGGGTATTTCGCTGGCACTGATGGTCGGCTCCAATCACTATCAGGTGATGTACTACGCCGCCATTATGATTGCGTTTTACGTTATCGGCAAGTTTGTTATTACTCTGCGTAATAAAGAAAATATCAGTCGCTTTTTTATCTCTTCGGCGGTAGCCGGAGTAGTGGCTGCGGCAAGTTTGGGAACTGCCATGTGTTATATTCTTCCCACTAAAGAATATGCAAAGGTGACCATGCGGGGAGGGGAGAGTGAACTTACCATTAATAGGACGGAGACAAAGAAAGCGGGTGGATTGGATAAGGACTATGCTTTTCGCTGGAGCAATGGCATAGGAGAAACCCTGTGTTTTATGATCCCGTATCTGTATGGAGGTTCTACCAGTGAACCCATAGAGAAAGCGCCTGAAACCGAAGCACTTGTCGGGGGACAAACGGCAACCATTCCATTGTATTGGGGACCACAGGCAGAAACCGGAATATTTTCCGGTCCGGTATATTTCGGTGCTGCAATTTGCTTTCTCTTTGTTCTGGGAATGCTGGTAGTACGCAGTGCTCATAAATGGTGGATTCTCGCAGTATGTGTACTTACTGTTATGATGTCCTGGGGAAAGAACCTTCCGGGATTTAACTACTGGTTGTTCGACAACCTGCCGATGTACAATAAGTTCCGCACGCCTACTATTGTGCTGATCATTCCTCAATTGTTATTTCCTATGCTCGGCATCTGGGGGCTGTCGGAAATTTTGAAGAACAATCTCTCAAAAGAGGAGATATGGAAAAAAGTGAAAATTGCAGCCGGATCTACCGCCGGACTTTGCGTATTGCTGGGCTTAGCTGGCGGAATGTTCTTCGATTTCACTAATCCCGCTTTCGATTCGCAACTGCCGCAACAGATCATGGGCGCTTTGAAATCAGACCGCGCAAGTCTGGCGACCAGGAGTTCTTTGACCAGCGCCGTTTATATCCTCATCACAGCCGGACTTATTTGGGCGTTTGTAAAAGATAAGATTAACAGAAATATACTTGTGGTTGGTATCGGTTTGGTAGTCGCTATTGACCTGATCTCAGTTGCCAGCAACTATCTCAATGAAGACAACTATCAGGACGCTTCAGATTTTGAAGCCATGTTCCAGCCTCGCCCGGTAGACCAGCAGATTATGCAGGATAAAGATCCTTACTATCGTGTTCTTGATGTTTCGCGCAACACCTATAATGATGCCATCCAGGCTTATTTTCATAAGTGCATCGGTGGGTATTCTCCTGCGAAAATGGAAATCTATCAGGATCTGATCGATGTGCATCTGGGTGGTGCGCAATCTCAGGGCAGGTTCAATGCTCAGGTGCTGAACATGCTGAATACCAAATACATCATCTTCAGAGCAGGTCAGCAACAGGAAGTGTATCAGCCCAATCCGGGAGCACTTGGCAATGCATGGTTTGTAAATGAAGTGAAATGGGCAAAAAACGCCGACGAGGAAATGTTGTTGATGACAGCGCCTTCCCTGGGTGATACGCAAACTATTGCCAATGCTTTCGATCCGGCGAATACCGCTATTGTTCGTGCTAATTTTGAAAAGCAACTTGCCGGATACCAATTTGGTAAAGACAGCAATGCCTCCATCCGTCTTACTAAATATGGTTTGAACGATCTGCAGTTTGTATCTCAAAACGCCTCCGACGGACTGGCTGTATTCTCCGATATCTGGTATCCTTATGGTTGGGAAGCTTATATTGATGGCAAGCAAGTGGAGATAATTCGCGCTAACTATGTATTGCGGGCTATAAAGATACCTGCAGGCAATCACCAGATCGAATTCCGTTTTCGTCCGCAAAGTTTTGCAACTGGTAATACTATCGCTATGATCAGCAGCATTGTGTTGATCGGGATTCTGCTTGCCGGTTTGTATATGGCAGTAAAAGGAAAAAATCAGGAGCAGGAACCGGCAAATACAGAATTATAGCCATACTAAACAAAACGTATTGGCACAGGCAACCGCATATAAGTCCGTAGTAAAAAACGCCGCTTATATCTTTTTTATAAAGCTGTTTCCAGCCCTTGCCAGTATTGCTGTTCTCATTCTGTACTCGCGGAAGTTGCCGCAGGAGGATTATGGTTTGTATCAGGATTTCTGGGTCAAACTGCTTTTGTTGGGTACGCTGGCATATGCAGGTTTACCGGTGACAATCATTACCTATCCTGCCGAAGTACTCAAACATTTTATACAGCGTATCAACTTTCGTCAGGGCAGTCTGTACGCAATCTGGTTTCTGGTCTGTGGGATTACTTTGGTGTTTTTTCTACAGAAGCATCAGCTCCCTATTATCCTGTCTGTAGCTGCATTGGCATTGTATGTTATTCATTCCGTTCAGGAAGCGCTGATCATGGCATGCAAAAGAATGAACGGCTTGTTGCTAACCAACACAATCTATGGCGTTTTCTTTTTGTATCTCCACATCGTCATGATGGAAAACTACAAACTGAGTACGCTGCTCGGCTTTTTGTTAGGCGGCATGACCCTGAGAGCGATTGTTCTGTCCTTTCTGCTTTCAATGTACTACAGGCATATTCAGGCTTCTGTTCCCGAAGGACTTAATCTCTCAACAGTCAGACGCTTATGGCTTCACCTGGGATTTTACGACCTGATTCAAACCAGTTTTCGGTACATTGATAAATTTATTCTTTCCGCCATTATTCCGGCGGGTTTGTTTGCCATTTATTTCAACGGTTCGCAATCGGCTGAAGTTCCCTTACTTCCATATTTACTCGGCGCTGTAGCCAATTCCGTACTCATTCATCTTTCGAGCGAACACAAGAATAAAGCTGCCGGCTACAAACTGCTGAGTGTTTCCGGAAGGCTGCTTTCCTGCATCGTTTTTCCTTTGTTTTTCTTCCTGTTCTTTTTCAGTCGCGAGCTATTTCTGGTAATTTTCACGAATCGATATATTGAGTCGGTACCGGTGTTTATGATAGCCTTGCTGGTATTGCCCTTACGAGCTTACAACTACACTACGCTTTTGCAGCATCTACATCAGGGAGCTGCCATCAACAAAGGAGCGATTTTTGATCTGATTTGTGCGGTGGCGCTGATGTATCCATTGTACCGGCTACTAGGATTACCCGGTGTGGCGTTGAGTATTGTCGTGAGCACTTATATACAGGTGGGCTATTACATCTGGCATACCCGTAGCATTTTAAAAGTACCAATATCTGCATTACTACCCTTAAAAACCTGGCTGATTCAATTCATGATTTTCGGCGCGTTGTTGTATATAGTTCATTGGTCGACAAAAGGAATCCTGAATGAAAAAAATGCTTTGCTTCTGGGCTTTGTCTCGATGGTCGCCGTTTCAATAGGTTCGTTGTATTTAACCTATCGGAAAACCAAAGAACTGAAGGTAGACTGATGTTCTGTCGGTCAAATTTGTTGTGATATTAGTAGCGAAAAGCCGCACCAGACATAGCCTGACACATACTGCAATACCACATCGGTAAAGAATTCGCAGTGAATATGTTTATGTTTTTACAGCAGGGCGATTATCTTTGCGGGGATTTTTACACAAGTTATTTTCAAAGACTGCCAATGAAACCGGAGACCTAATCCCGGTTTTCATCTGACAAGAAAATTCAAACATTCTAAGATGAATTGGAAACATTACTTTACCACTTCCATAGGCAAGAAGTTGGTAATGGGCTTCACAGGGTTGTTCCTTATCTCGTTTCTCATCGTCCATGCCTACGTCAACTCTATGATCTTTGTCGGAGAAGATGCATTCAATTCGGCTGCCGACTTTATGGGTACGACCATCGCGATCCGCATCATGGAGATCGGCTTGTTTGCCGGCATCATCCTTCACATCGTGCAGGGTTATGCTCTGACTAAGAGAAACATGTCCACACGCACAGAGCGTTATGCCGTTAAGCCTGGCAACAAGACCAGCGCATGGTATAGCCGTTCTATGGGACTGCTTGGAACGCTGATCCTGTTGTTTCTGATTATTCACATTGCGCATTTCTGGGTGCCTTCACGTGTTACCGGAGGCATGGAAGAAACACAATTGGTCAACGGAAGAACTACTCACAATCTCTATCAGAGAATGGTGGAAGTATTCCAGTCGCCTGTGGTGGTTGTCATCTATTTGCTGGGGGTGTTCTCTCTCGCATGGCACCTTATTCATGGCTTTTACAGTGCGTTCCAGACAATGGGATTGACCACTCACAAATACAAGAAGATGATTCGTAACCTTGGTATCTGGTTTTCCATTATCATCTGTTTGCTTTTCGCTGCAATGCCCATTTCTATGTTTATGGGTTGGGTAGCCTGATTGTTCATCATTACTAATCTTTGTTTGAGATATGCCACTCAATTCTAAAATACCTGATGGTCCTCTGGCTGAGAAATGGACCAAGTACAAATCAACTTGTAAGCTGGTCAATCCTGCGAACAAGCGCCAATTGGAAGTGATCGTTATCGGAACAGGTCTCGCAGGAGCGTCTGCTGCTGCAAGTCTTGGAGAACTGGGGTATAAGGTAAAGACGTTCTGCTTTCAGGATAGTCCGCGCCGTGCGCACTCTATTGCTGCGCAGGGGGGGATCAATGCTGCCAAAAACTATCAGAACGATGGTGACAGCACTTACCGTCTGTTTTACGATACAGTGAAAGGTGGTGACTATCGCGCACGTGAAGGAAACGTATATCGTCTGGCTGAGGTGAGCGCCAACATCATCGACCAATGCGTCGCTCAGGGTGTTCCTTTCGCCCGTGAATATGGTGGGCTGCTGAGCAACCGTTCCTTTGGTGGTACGCAGGTACAGCGTACTTTCTACGCTGCCGGTCAGACAGGACAACAGTTGCTCATTGGAGCTTACCAGGCGCTGGAAAGGCAGGTAGCTTTAGGAAATGTAACGCAATATTCCCGCCACGAAATGCTGGATATCGTTGTGATTGACGGCAAGGCACGGGGAGTGATTGTTCGCAATCTGGTTACCGGCGAACTGGAGCGCCATTTCGGACATGCGGTATTGCTGTGTTCGGGTGGTTACGGAAACGTATTTTATCTTTCTACCAACGCCATGGGCAGCAACGTAACGGCTGCCTGGAAGGCGCATAAAAAGGGTGCCTTTTTTGGTAACCCATGCTTCACTCAGATCCACCCGACTTGTATTCCCGTAAGCGGTGACCATCAGTCGAAGCTGACCCTGATGTCCGAGTCTTTGCGTAACGACGGACGTATCTGGGTGCCGAAGAAGCAAGGCGATACCCGTAAACCCAACGAAATTCCGGAAGACGAAAGAGATTATTATCTTGAAAGAAGATATCCGGCCTTCGGTAACCTCGTTCCGCGCGACGTAGCAAGCCGTGCAGCAAAAGAACGTTGCGATGCTGGATATGGAGTAGGAGCGAGCAAGCAGGCAGTTTATCTGGATTATGCTTCCGCAATAGAACGTTACGGAAAGATTGAAGCCAATAAACAAGGTCTTTCTAACGCTGACAAAAATACGATCATCACCTTGGGTAAGGGTGTGGTGAAGGAGAAATACGGTAACCTGTTTGATATGTATCAGAAGATTACCGGCGAGAATCCTTACGAAACACCCATGCGCATTTATCCTGCTGTGCACTATACCATGGGCGGACTTTGGGTTGATTATGAATTGATGACTACTGTTCCTGGTTTGTACGCACTGGGTGAAGCTAATTTCAGCGATCACGGCGCCAACCGTTTGGGTGCTTCAGCACTGATGCAGGGACTTGCTGATGGTTATTTTGTGATTCCTTATACTTTGGGTAATTATCTGGCAGACGACATCCGCACCAAGCCAATTCCTACCAATCACCCGGCATTTGAAGAAGCTGAGAAAAATGTTCGTGAGCGTATCACACGTTTGATGAGCATTAAGGGAAGTGAAAGCGTGGAAAGCTTCCACAAGCGCCTCGGTAAAATCATGTGGGACAAATGCGGCATGGCGCGTAATGAACAGGGATTGAAACAGGCTATTGAAGAGATCAAAGCACTGCGTAAGGAGTTCTGGAGTAACGTACGTATTCCTGGCGACATCAACGAGTTTAACCCCGAGCTGGATAAAGCGAATCGTGTGGCTGACTTCATGGAACTTGGTGAACTGATGTGTATGGATGCACTTAACAGAAATGAAAGCTGCGGTGGTCACTTCCGTGAGGAATATCAGACCGAAGATGGTGAGGCGTTGCGCCAGGACGACAAGTATATGTATGTAGCTGCTTGGGAATACAAAGGTGAAAGTCAGTTTGAATTGCACAAAGAGGATCTGAACTATGAAGTAGTTCATCCGACGCAACGTTCGTATAAGTGATAAGGAAAAATAGGATTACGATCTTAATAACTTGACGCGGATCTATTTATATTATTAAACAATAAAACAGAGAAGTATTGAGCATGTTACATACACTGATTGTTAGCTTAGGCTACGTCACTGCTTAACTACTCCACTTCTCAACTAAATAGTTCTATGGAACACTATACAATGAACCTTACGCTTAAGGTTTGGAAGCAAAAGAACATGAACAGCAAAGGTCATTTTGAGACCTATCATGTGAAGAATATTTCTTCGGAAATGTCTTTCCTTGAAATGTTTGATGTACTGAACGAGCAACTGATCGCTGAAGGCAAAGAGCCGGTGGCGTTCGACCATGACTGCCGCGAAGGTATCTGCGGTATGTGCTCCATGTATATCAACGGGCGTGCACATGGTCCCTGGCATCAAACCACAACCTGCCAGTTGCACATGCGTGAGTACAAAGATGGCGATACAATCGTGGTAGAACCCTGGAGAGCCAATGCCTTTCCGGTGATTAAAGATCTGGTAGTGGATCGTCAGGCTTTCGACCGTATCATGCAGGCAGGAGGCTATATTTCCGTAAACACTGGTAATGCTGTTGATGCAAATGCTATTCCCATAGAAAAACATAAGGCTGATGAAGCTTTCGCTGCTGCTGCCTGTATCGGATGCGGTGCCTGCGTAGCTGCCTGTCCGAATGCCTCAGCAATGCTGTTTGTATCTGCTAAAGTTTCTCACCTTGCACTATTGCCACAGGGCGATCCCGAAAGGAAGATACGTGCGGTAAACATGGTAGCGCAGATGGACAAAGAAGGATTCGGCAGCTGCACCAACATCGGCGCCTGCGAAGCTGAATGTCCGAAAGGTATTTCTGTTGAAAACATTGCAAGATTGAACCGTGAATACCTCGGAGCTGTATTTTCCGGAGGTTCCGACAACGCTTAGTCCTTGTATCGAAATAATATCAAATAAACAAAAGAGAGGCTGTCCGATGGGCAGCCTCTCTTATTGGTGAAGTTTGAAATAGTAAAGCTGGGAAGTTGCTTAACGTAATTCGTAAAATAACAAACAGTAAGATGTGAAATTGTATGCCTAAAAATCGTTGAATGTAAAAGTGTTTCCAGTGCATCCATAAGTGTCCTTAGCACACTCAGCTTTACACATTTACACCTTCGCACCTTCAAGATTTCCAACTCAACAACTTCACACAGCCAAATTATCCCTTATCAATAGAATATTTTCCGGGGCCAACGAAGAGCAAGCCAAGGAATACAAAAGCCAATTCAATTGCGTGTGAAGCTTTCATAATGTCGTCACCGCGACTGAAATGACTAAGCGTTGCCACGATCATCGTAAACATCAAAAACAAACAGGCCGGACGGAATGCCAGTCCCAATATCAGCAACAATCCGCCCAACGTCTCAGACGCACCACCCATAAAGCCCCAGAAGGTCGGATACATATCTACTCCCAAATTTGCCATTGCCCCTCCGAGCTTCGTCCATTTTTCCGGACCACCCAGAAGTTTTGGATATCCGTGCATGATCATCATAGTGCCCAATCCCAAACGCATCAATAACAAACCTGCACTCAAGTGTTTATGCAAACCAGAAAAAACAGCCATACCTAAAGTTCATTTAATGCCGATAACCAAAAATGGTTCTGTTCATGAAAATACTACAAAGTGAGTATTGCCGCTTGCGGCGGAGAAATATACTTTTGAACTATAAAATAGTCTTCTAATGAAAAAACGCCTACTAAGTGCTGCAGTACTACTTTTAGCCGCGGTGATCCTGACCACTCAATCATCCTGCAACAAGGTGAAAGAACTTGCCAAATCTTATTTTAATGCCTTCAATACCAATCCGATAGTAGGAAACTTCGCCGTTCCCATTATCCCTGATGCTTCGGGAAATTATTTCAGTATTGATTCCATCGCTATGGATCCCAACCTTGATTCGATCATCAAAGCCAACACCTCCAATCAGTTTGGCATCGATGATATTGACGGTATCTATCTGAATGAAATGAGACTCGAGTTGGAAAATGCTGATAACGAAAACAACTGGCAGAACTTCTCAGAAATCGGTATAATGCTGATTCCCAACCAATCCGGACGCTCATCTGTTGAACTGGGGCCCTGGTCGATTGAAGACAGCTATGCTGCTACACAAAACGTAAATGTAGATAAGACCATCAACCTGAAAGATCATGTTTCAGGGAGCGGCATGATCTACTACGTGATGCGCGCCAAAGCCCGCAAACCGACAACCAAGGAACTGAAAGGCAGCATATACGTTTCTTACACCGTAAAATAACCATCAAAACCAATACAAGAACGGGATCTGTTGTCTAACAGATCCCGTTTCTCATTTCCGATAGTTCGCCTCTTAACTCAGATATTTTGCCACAATTGGAACGCGTCTGCCTACGCCAAATGCCTTTGGTGATACCCGAATGATTGGGCAGAACTGGTTGCGTTTATACTCGTTAGTGTTGACAAGTCTTAAAATCCGTTTCACCAATGTCTCATCAAAACCTTGCGCGATGATTTCACGCGGTCCCTGTCTGCGTTCGATATATTGATACAGGATCGTGTCGAGTACCTCATAATCAGGCAGACTATCACTGTCTTTCTGTCCCGGTCTTAACTCTGCACTCGGAGCCTTAGTGATAATATTTGTGGGAATAACCTCCGAAGAACGATTGATATACCGCGCAAGTGCATAAACCTGTTGTTTGTAACAGTCGCCCAGCACGCCTAAACCTCCTGCCATATCTCCGTACAAAGTGCCATAACCTGTTGCCAGTTCGCTTTTGTTGGAAGTATTGAGCAGAATAGAGCCAAACTTATTGGACAAAGCCATCACCAGCGCACCGCGTATCCTCGACTGCAGGTTTTCTTCCGCTACGGAGAAAGGAAGGTCTTTGAATACAGGTTTCAACGTTTCCGAGAAAGCCTGAAAGATATCTTTGATGGGAAGAATATCGTAGTGATTGTTGAGGTTTCGCGAAAGATTTACAGCATCCAGTACCGAATGCTCCGTAGAAAACTGTGAAGGCATCAACAAGGCATTGACATTTTCCGATCCCAATGCTTCGCAAGCCAGCGCAAGTACCACTGCGCTGTCAATTCCACCCGAAGAAGCGACAATGGCTTTGCGAAAACCCATCTTCTCAAAATAGTCCCGAATGCCCAGTATCAAAGCTGCATGTATTGATGCAATATTTTCCTCTGCATTAAATCGCTCAGGAATATCCTGATGTTCCGGCACCTGTTCTTTTGCTCTTATTATGGGTTCGTCAAAGCCACCATCCTCATGGAACGTTATTGAATGTATTGCTTCGCCGAAATAGGGTAATTCCGCTACAATGTTTTGCTGAGCATCCATCACCAAAGAGCCTCCGTCAAAAACGATTTCCGTCTGCGCACCCACTGTATTGCAATAAATCATGGGAAGCTGGTACTGCGCCACATTGCGTTTGATGGTGCTGGTCCTTCCTTCCGCGTGACCGTAGTCGAAAGGAGAAGCGGAGATGTTGATCATGAGATCGGGCTGGTACTGCATCAATTGATCCATGGGAGACAAGCGGTACATGGGATTTTCGTGGATGTTCCAGATATCTTCGCAGATCGTTACCGCGAGTTTTTTACCCTTAAAGGAAATTACATTCCAATCTTGCGCCGGTTCGAAATAGCGGTATTCATCAAAGATGTCGTAGGTTGGAAGCAGGGTCTTATGTACAACGCCCTGCACCTTTTTTCCATAAAGAAAATATGCGGAATTAAACAGATCTTTCCCTTCAGGCACGGGATTACGTGACGGCGCACCTACAATCACGCCGATGGTGTCTGCTTCTTTCTGTATCGCCGCTATCGCGGCCTGACTTTGATCAATAAAATCATTAAATTCAAGAAAGTCTCTCGGAGGATAACCACATACTGCCAGTTCGGAGAAAACAATAAGGTCGCCTCTCTGCGTCTTCGCTTCTCGTATTGCCCGGACAATCTTTTCTGTATTCCGTTCAAAGTTGCCTATATGATAATTCTGCTGTGCCAGAAAGATTTTCATGCTACAAACCTAGCTAACTAAGATGAAAACGCTATGCAGAAGAAGCCGGAAGAACAGCTCATTCTGTTTCATTATTTCTCAACTCACGCGTCAGTTTCGTAAAACCTATGACCTCGTTTTCATTGTTGTGGAGCGCTGTGATGACAATACTACCCCAAAATGATGACCCGTCTTTGCGCAAGCGCCTCCCGATATGTGTTGCCCGTCCTTCACGTCTTGCGAGTTCCAGCAACTGCCGGGGCAAACCAGCGCGCCGATCATGTGGCAAATAAAATATTTCAAAATGCCGTCCGATGATCTCGTTATTTCTATAACCTTTAATCTGTTCAACGCCTTTATTCCAGGTAAGTATGACACCATCCTTATCCAAAAGCACAATGGCATAATCCTGTACTTCTTCTATCATTCTCTGCTGCAGGTGTCGGAGTTCTGTTGCTTTATTTACTAAATCCATCATGACCGTTTAATCCACAAAGGCTAAGAGCCAAAAAATTCATTCCATAAGGGCATTTTTCCGGAATGTTAGTCAGAAAATCAATGAATTGCTTTCATCGGAGGGGATATGGTGTCCCGGCCTGATGTTTTAGTCATCCTGGCAAATCAAATACGCTATGAAGAATCTTTCATCAAAGAAGGTCGCCATCCTTACCGAAAATGGCTTTGAACAAGTAGAGCTTACCAGTCCCAAAGAGGCATTGCAGCAAGCCGGTGCTACAGTGCATATTATTTCGCCTCAGAAAAAGGTAAAAGCCTGGGATAAAGACGGGTGGGGAATCACTATAGATGCCGACCAATTGCTGGATGAAGCCCAACCGGAGGATTATGATGCACTGGTGTTACCGGGAGGGGTGATGAATCCTGATAAACTAAGGATGAACGAAAAAGCAGTCGGCTTTGCGCAGCATTTTCTCAAAGAAGCAAAGCCAGTCGCAGCGATCTGTCATGGACCGCAACTGCTCATTGAGACAGGATTGCTGCAGGGCCGCAGGATGACCTCATACCCCAGTCTGCAAACCGATCTGAAAAATGCAGGCGTGACATGGGAAGACAAGGAAGTATTGGTGGATAATGGACTCGTTACCAGCCGGAAGCCTGATGATCTTGAGGCGTTTAATCGGAAAATGATTGAAGAAATCGCAGAGGGTGTGCATGCGGAAGGATAGCCGTCTACCTGTAAAAGATAGAAAAGCGCGGAGACCACAACGGTCACGCAATGTAGCTAAGGTTCGTGAAGACACGAACCTTTTTTTGAATAAAAATCCCCCATATTTCACGTTGGGATAAGCCAAGCGCCACCTCCATGACGGTAATACCTCACAACTTCTCAAGACTAGCACTGATCTCTGACATAGCCTCCGGTAAAACGATACAGCCACCCGCGTAACCGGAATATGTACCAGGTGGGCGGATACTTTTATCGACAGCAGTAAGAACAACTATTTCATACAAGAGACTTAGGAAGTCAATGGGTAAAATTCGGCATACAACCTACCGTTTGGACACATTTCTAAAGAGCATCCATCCTTGCATAATGGAAGAGAGTTTTTGCAATCCCATCCAGAGACAGGTAACACCAGGTGGACGTTCTGAGGCGTAGCCCTTCCATCCG